>Ga0075163_10006182_pt1 | contig 15894 bp, 16 predicted proteins | sample JI1023141ADNA_FD_71478 | JGI IMG/M metagenome (GOLD analysis project Ga0075163, IMG submission 71478) | Wastewater effluent complex algal communities from Wisconsin, to seasonally profile nutrient transformation and Carbon sequestration -... | ecosystem: Engineered > WWTP > Effluent > Algae... | reverse complement strand
CCGTGGGTGTCGTTTCATGCGCCGTGGACGTCGAGGGCGCGGAGCGGGCTGGTGGTGCTGGCGCAGGTGGAGCGGTTCCTGGCCGCGGCGGCGATGGACCCGGCGGCCGAGGGCGGGTCGTTGACGATCGTGCAGGCGGCGGGGGCGCCGGCGGCGACAGTGGGTGAGCCGGCGGCGACGGGGGGCGACGGCGACGGCGGGGCGGGGGCGCTGGTGGCGGCGGCGCGGGCGCGCTTCGGGGGCGGCGAGGCGGTCGATGGCGGCGGCGGGCTGGCGCGGCACCGGTGGGACTGGCACGGGCCGCCGCAGCCGTTCGATGGCGCGGGGCTGGTCGACTTCTACCGCGCGCACGAGGCGCTGCCGGCGATCGGCGAGCGGCGGCAGGTCGACGTGATGCTGAGCTACTGGTTCGATCTGCGGCGGCCCGGCACGACCGAGCGGTTGTTCCCGGGCTCGACGCTGCGCAGCTCGGCGATGATCTGGCTGGGCGCGAGGCACGTGAACCTGTCGGTCCGGTACGACGCGCCCGGGTTCACGCCCGAACTGCGCGCGATCCACGACGCGCTGATCGCGACGCTGGGGCCGAAGCCGCCGCGCCACGCGCTGCAGCTCATCGTCCCGGCGACATCGCCGCGCGGGCGCGAGCGGCGGGTGCCACTGACCTGACTGTCGACGTGTCGCGGGAGAGGCGTGCGGCGCGGCGCGCGAACGTCGCGGGTGATCAGTCGCAGCCGACGTAGTAGGGGAGGTCGAGATCGGGATCGGCGTCCTCGTCGACCTCGTCTGCGGCGGCGGCAGCGGCGCCATCGGCAGCGGCGCCAGCGCCAGCGCCAGCGGCGGGCGCCGGCGCCGCGGCGGGCAGCGAGAGGTCGGCCAGCGTGACCAGGCCGGTGGCGCCGTCGGAGCTGATCGAGCGCCGGCCGGTGCCGAGGATCGCCTCGAGGTCGGCGCCGCCGGACGGCGCGTAGAGCGCGAGCACGGGCGCGCCGGCGTAGGGGTTGTCGCCGAGGCCGCGCAGGCGCGGCGGGCCGGCCGCGATCTCGTAGACGGCCCACAGGCCGGTGGTCCACACCTGACAGTCGTCGAGGCCGTGGCTGCCGTCGACCTCGGCGACGACGAGCGCGGCGTCGCCTGGGCCGGCGAACCAGTGCAGGCGCGGTCGGGCGCCGTCCCACTCGCGGCGCTGGTCGCGGTAGGCGGGCAGGCGCATGAACGCGGCGGTGACGGCGCGCGCGACGGCGGCGGGGCCGGCGGGCCGCGGCGGATGGAACACCGGCGCGCGGGCGGTGACCAGCACCGGCGTGCACGCGGCGCCGGCGGCGCCGGGCGCCGGGCCGAGCTCGGCCAGCACGACGTCGAGATCGCCGTTGAGCTTCATCTCGTCGGACGGCGGATACGCGATCGCGGCCACGGTCAGGCCGGTGATGGTCATCGGGCACGCGGTGCCATCGGCCTGGTAGGCCGGGACCGGCGTGCCGATCAGCGCCCGCCACGCCGGCGGCGCGGCGGTCGCGGTCTGCAGGCGCAGGCCGCGGGAGTCGTTGGTCGGCAGCAGGTGGAAGGCGACCGGGCCGGCGCCCCAGCGCTCGAGCTCGTCGGTGTCCGGGCTGCGGAGCGCGGCCCAGGCGGTGAGCTTGATGTACGCGCGCCCGGCGATGGCCAGCACCGGCACCCGCGCGTCGGGGCGCAGCGCGGGCGCGGCGACCCCGGCGTCGACGGCGGCCGCGATCTCGGCGGCGTCGCTCGCGCCGATCGCGGCGTCGGCGGTGGCGCCGGTCGCGGACGGCGTGATTGCCGGCGGGCGCGCCGGACGGCGCTTGCCGCAACCGGCACCGCCAAGACCGGCGGCCATCGTCAGCGCGGCGGCCGCGACGATGGAGGCGACGCCGGCGCGCCGATCGAGACGTCGCGGCAGGAGCGGCGGGCGGGCCATCGTCACGGTACGAGTCGACCACGAACCGGCCGCGAGCAGGGCGTCGACGTCGCGCCCGACGCCCACTCGCGCGCCGCGGCCGCGGCTACGCGTCGAGGCGGAAGACGCGGCGGGCGTTGCCGGCGAGGAAGCGGTCGGCGATGTCGGCCGGCAGGCCGAGCGCGTCGAGCCCGGTCAGGGCACGGGCCGGGGTGAGCATCGGGTAGTTGCTGCCGAACAGGACCTTGTCGCGACCGTGATGGCGGAGGTAGTCGACCAGCGCCGGCGGGTAGCGGCCGACGGTGTAGGCCGAGGTGTCGAGGTAGACCCGCTCGTGCTTGGTCGCGACCGCGATCGCCTCGTCGGTCCACGGGTAGCCGATGTGACCGGCGACGATGGTCAGCTCGGGGAAGTCGATCGCCACCTGATCGAGGTAGATCGGTCGCCCGACCTCCGACGGCATCAGCGGGCCGGTGTGGCCGATCTGCAGGCAGAACGGCACCCCGACCTCGCAGCACGCGGCGTAGACCGGATAGAAGCGGCGGTCGGTCGGCGGCACCTCCCACAACCAGGGCAGGACCCGGATCGCCTTGAAGCCGAGGGCGTCGACGCAGCGGCGGACCTCGCGCATCGCCGCCATCGGTCGGGCGATGTCGACCGAGCCGACGCCGAGCAAGCGGCCCGGCGCCTGGGCGACGAAGCCGGCGACCTCGTCGTTCGAGATCATCACGTTGCGGGGCGCGACCCACGCGCTGATCAGCGCCCGATCGACCCCGGCCTGGTCGAGCGCGGCGACGGTCGCCGCCACCGGCACCTCGGCGGTCGGCATGGTGGCCTTGGTCCACCGCAGCAGCGAGGCGAACATCGGATCCTGCAGCATGCGCAGGGTGGGGTGCTGGGCCCAGGCGTCGATGATCATGACCCGCCGACGATAGCAGCCGCGGCGGCCGCGGCGCGCCGCCGTCAGACGTGGTCGTCGGGCAGCGGCTTGAGCGACGCCCAGCAGTGGCCGCACAGGGTCGCGGCCCGCATGCCGAGCTGGTGGCAGCGCGGGCAGGCGCGCAGCGCCGGCTCGGGGCCGAGCGCGAGCTGGCCGACCAGATCGGCCCAGGCGGCGCGCAGCTCGGCCGACGGCCCGGCCGCGTCGGCGACGGTGGCGATGGCGCCGCCGTCCCCGGCGACCGCGTCGGCGCGCGCGCTCGCGGTCGCGGAATCGGAGTTGGCCGGCCCGGGCAGCGCCGACAGCGCGTGCTCGATGCGGGCGACGGTGGCGCGCATGCGGCTGCGGACCGGATCGGGCCCGCCGTTGCGGTTGCGATCGATGGTGAGCGGGGGCTGGGTGGTCATGGCAGGGCTCCGGTCGAGGTGAGCGGCGACGGATCGCCGAGGTCGAACAGCAGGATCTCGGTGGCGGCGCGGGCGGTGATCGACACCGCCCGCTCGGTGGTGATGGCGGCGCCGTCGCCGGTCGCCAGGGTGACGTCGCCGAGCGCGACCTCGCCGGCGATGACGTGGAGCCAGGCGCCCCGGGTCGCGATCAGCTCGTGGACCACGTGCTGGCCGGGATCGAGCATCGCCGAGTAGACCCGGGCGTCCTGATCGAGCGCGAGCGAGCCCTTGCGGCCGTCGGGCGACGCGACCAGGCACAGGCCGCCGCGCCGGGCGGCGGCGCTGAACCGGCGGGTCTCCTGCACCGGCAGGTGGCGCGGATCGGTCCGGTACAGCGCGATGCGGAACACGTGGGCGTCGTCGACCAGCGACGGGTTGGTCTCGCGGTGACGGACGCCGCGGCTGGCGGTCCGGCGCTGGAACTCGCCGGCCTGCAGCACGCCGGCGTGGCCCTGCTCGTCGGCGTGGGCGAGGCTGCCCTCGTGGACGTAGGTGAGGATGTCGGTGTCGTCACCGGGCTGCCGGTTGAGCGTCGCCCCGGGATCGAGCTGATCCTCGTCGAGGCTGGCGAGGGCGGAGAAGCCGTCGGCCCACGGATCGACCCGGTCCTGGGTCGCGAACGTGCGCCACACCTGGCGCGCGAGCCGGCGGACGTGGCGACGCTCGCCGGCCCGCCGGGTCGCGATCACGCGTCGTCCGGGCCCGGGGCGTCGCCGGCGGCGATCAGCGCCTCGGTGGTCAGCATCATGCCGGCGACCGACGCCGCGTTCTGCAGCGCGACCCGCACCACCTTGGTCGGGTCGATCACGCCGGCGGCGATCAGGTCCTCGTAGCGGTCGGCGGCGGCGTTGTAGCCGAACGCGCCGGTGCCGGCCTTGACCGTCGCCACCACCACCGGGCCGTCGGCGCCGCCGTTGGCGGCGATCTGGCGCAGCGGCTCCTCGATCGCGCGGCGGAGGATGGCGACGCCGTGCTGGCGATCGCCGCCGAGCGCGAGCCCGGCCAGCGCCGGCAGCGTGCGCAGGAGCGCGACCCCGCCGCCGGCGACGATGCCCTCCTCGACCGCGGCCCGGGTGGCGTGGAGCGCGTCGTCGACCCGCGCCTTCTTCTCCTTGAGCTCGGTCTCGGTCGCGGCGCCGACCTTGATGACCGCGACCCCGCCGACCATCCGGGCCAGCCGCTCCTTGAGCTTGTCGCGATCGTAGTCGGCGGTGGTGTCGGCGATCTGGACCCGGAGCTGCTTGACCCGGCCGGCGATCGCGTCCTTGTCGCCCGCGCCCTCGACGATGGTGGTGTGGTCCTTGTCGACCGTGATGGTCCGGGCCCGGCCGAGATCGGCCAGCGTGATCTGCTCGAGCTTGCGGCCGAGGTCGGCGGTGATCGCCTGGCCGCCGGTCAGGGTCGCCAGGTCCTCGAGCTGGGCCTTGCGGCGATCGCCGAAGCCGGGCGCCTTGATCGCGCACACCGCCAGCGTGCCCCGCAGCTTGTTGACCACCAGCGTGGCCAGCGCCTCGCGATCGACGTCCTCGGCGATGATGAGCAGCGGCTTGCCGGCCTTGGCGACCAGCTCGAGCACCGGCAACAGCTCGTGCATGCTCGACAGCCGCTGCTCGTGGATGAGCACGTAGGCGTCGGTCAGGATCGCCTCCATCCGCTCGGCGTCGGTGACGAAGTACGGCGACAGGTAGCCGCGATCGAGCTGCATGCCGACCACCACGTCGAGCGTGGTGTCCATCGACTTGGCCTCCTCGATGGTGATGGCGCCGTCCTGGCCGACCTCGTCCATCGCCCGCGCGATCAGGTTGCCGATGGTCTCGTCGCCGTTGGCGCTGATGATGCCGACCTGGGCGATCTCGGCCCGGCCCTTGGTCGGGGTCGACTGCCGCTTGAGCTCGGCGACCACGATGTCGACCGCGGCGTCGATGCCGCGCTTGAGCTCCATCGGGTCGAGGCCGGCGGCGACCAGGCGGGCGCCAGCGGCGTAGATCGCCTGGGCCAGCACGGTCGCGGTGGTGGTGCCGTCACCGGCGATCTCGGCGGTCTTGGCCGCGACCTCCTTCACCATCTGGGCGCCGAGGTTGGCGAACCGGTTGGCGAGCTCGACCTCCTTGGCGACGGTGACGCCGTCCTTGGTGACCAGCGGCGCGCCCCACGACTTCTCGATCAGGACGTTGCGGCCGCGCGGGCCGAGGGTGACCTTGACCGCGTTGGCCAGCGCGTCGAGGCCGACGGCGATCTGGCTGCGGGCGTCGGTGTCGAACAGGATCTGCTTGCCGCTCATGAGGCCTCCGGGGACAAGACGGCGAGGAGATCGTCCTCGCCGAGGATGATGAGCTCGTCGCCGGCGAGGGTGACCTCGGCGCCGGCGTACTTGCCGATCAGGACGTGATCGCCGACCGCCACGCCCATCGGCCGGCGGGTGCCGTCGTCCTGGCGCTTGCCGGCGCCGACCGCGATCACCACCGCCTCGAGCGGCTTCTCCTTGGCGTTGTCGGGGATGAACAGGCCGCCGGCGGTCTGGGTCTTCTCGCCGTGGCGGCGGGCGACGACGCGATCGTGGAGCGGGCGGATGTTGATCGTGGGGGGGGCGGTGGTCATGGCGCGTTCCTCATGCCGCACCCCTGTGCACGGTCCGGGCCACCGGACAGCCGACGCGGGTGGCCCACGACGAGGCCCACCCGCGCCCGCGACCACGGCGCGGGTCGTCACTCCATCGAAACGAGGTAGGGTGTCCATCGAATCGAGGGAGTGATGGTGATGGGCGCGACACACACGATGACGACGATCGACGACCCGCGGCCGCGCGAGCTGCCCGGCGGGCCGACCACCGGCTGCGAGATCGTCGCCCGCAGCCCGCTGATGCGGCAGCTCGTCGAGCTCGCCCGCCGGGTCGCCGAGGTCGACTCGACGGTGCTCATCACCGGCGAGAGCGGCACCGGCAAGGAGCGCATCGCCCGCCTGGTCCACGAGGCCTCGACCCGGGCCGGCGGGCCGTTCCTCGCCATCAACTGCGGCGCGATCACCGAGAGCCTGCTCGAGAGCGAGCTGTTCGGCCACGCCCGGGGCGCGTTCACCGGCGCGACCCAGGATCGGCCCGGGCTGTTCGAGGCCGCCAGCGGCGGGACGCTGTTGCTCGACGAGATCGGCGAGGTGTCGGGCGCGATGCAGGTCAAGCTGCTGCGGGTGCTGCAGGAGCAGGAGATCCGTCGGGTCGGCGAGAACCACCACCGCCCGGTCGACGTCCGGGTGCTGGCCGCGACCAACCGCGAGCTGGCCGGCGGGCACGCCGGCGGCGCGCTGCGGCCCGATCTGTACTACCGGCTCAAGGTGGTCGAGCTGCACGTGCCGCCGCTGCGGGCCCGGCCCGACGACCTCTTGCCGCTGGCCCACGGCCTCCTGGCCGAGGCCGCCCGGCGGATGAAGCGGCCGATCGCCGGCCTGTCGCCGGCCGCCGCCGACGAGCTGCTCCGCTACCGCTGGCCGGGAAACGTCCGCGAGCTCGAGAACGTGATGGAGCGGGCGGCGGCGCTGGCCCGCGGCAGCCGGGTCGAGGTCGACGATCTGCCCGAGGAGGTCCGGCGCCCGGCGGCGGCGCCGCCGATCGAGCCGGCGACGGCGGTGCGACCGCTCGCCGACATCGAGCAGGAGTACATCCTGGCCGCGCTCGCGCTCAACCACGGCAACCAGACCCGCACCGCCCAGCAGCTCGCGATCGGCTCGGCGACGCTCTACCGCAAGCTCAAGGCCTACGGCGTCATTCCGGATCGCGCGCCGCGATCGTGATCGCGGCCAGCGCGTCGCCGTGGCGGGCGACGAAGGTGGCGCGATCGATCACCAGCACGACGTCGCCGGGCTCGTCGGCGTAGCCGCGCCCGACCGCCGAGTCGTCGACGACGTAGCCGAGCTTGGCGAACACCCGCCGCGACGCGACGTTGGCCGGCACCACCGAGGCGTAGATGGTGTGCAGGCCGGCGCCCAGCGGCGGCGGCGCGAAGCCGAAGGCGTGGATCATCAGCGCGAACCGGGTGCCCAGGCCCTGGCCCTGCGCGGCCGGCGCGGCGATCAGGAAGGCGAACTCGGCGGCGCCGTCGGCCAGGCCGCGGAGATCGGCGTCGCCGGCCAGCGCGTCATCGACCAGCAGGTGGAACTGCCGGGCGCCGGCGTCGGCCATCTCGGCGTAGTGATCGATGACGTCGTCGGCGTCGAGCTCGTCGGTGTGGCCGAGCAGCGGCGCGTTGCGGGGATCGTTGTAGGCGGTGGCCAGGGTCGGCGCCCCGGCCGCGATCGCGGCCGCGGTCGGCTCGACCGCGACCAGGGTCCGGTCGATCAGCGGCCAGGCGATGCGGACCGGGATCATCGGCGGACGATAGCAGCCGTCGGCCGGCGCGGGCGGCGCGCGGCGGCGGCGCGGGCGGCCCCGGCGGCGCCGGCCCGGCGGCGGCCGGCGCGCGATCCATGGGCGCCCATGGAGTCGCCGCCGCCGTCGAGCGCGGCGGCGGCCAGGTCGTCGTCGACGCCCATGGCCTGGATCAGCGAGCGCAGGTTGCCGGCCAGGTCGCGGCGGGCGTGGCTCGACAGCGCCGCCAGGCCGTCGAGCAGCCGGCGCTGGGCGGCGTCGGGCGACCGCCGGAGCAGCCGACGACCGGCGGCGGTGAGGGTGACCTCGCGTCGGCGGCGATCGCCGGCGGCGACGCCGCGGGTGACCAGGCCGCGATCGACCAGCCGCTGCACCACCACCGACACCGAGCTCTGGTGGGTCATGGTCCGCGCCGCCAGCTCGCTGATCGTCAGCGGGCCCGCGCCGCCGAGGCAGTGCATCACGAACACCTGCGCGCCGCTGACGCCGGCGAGCTGTTCGGCGCCGCGCGACGCCTCGCGGATGAGCCGGACGATCCGCCGCAGCGAGGTCATCACGGTCACCACCGCCGAGTCATCGGTGGGGTTGGTTCGAGCCCTGGACTGCATCTCGACCCGCGCATCCTGCCAGGTTTGTCGACCGCACACCTGGCCCGCGCCGATCGACGCATCGCGGATCGTCGTCGGTGATCGTGCTCCGACCACGCAATTCTTGCGTACGTCGGGTAGCGATTGGCTAGCGATGCGGCGCCGCGCGCACCACAGGGATTGGCCAGAAATGAGTCGGCGGCGGGGGCGGACCGCCGTTACGCCGCCTCAGCGGCGCTCCTTGTTCCTTCGGACCCTCGCTTCGCTCGAGTCCTCAGGGATCGCCGAACCACTTGGTCCGCAGGTCGTCGATGACGCCGGCCTCGGCCAGCTCGAGCAGGATCGTATTGATGCGCTTGCGCAACGGACTGTTCTCGCGCAGCCCGATGCCGTAGTTCTGGCGCTCGAACAGGCCGACCACCTGCTGCCCCGATCGGCCGGCGACCTTGACGTGGTAGGCGAGGATCGGCTGGTCGTAGACCACCGCGACCACCTGCTTGCCGTCCATGGCCGCGAACGCGCCGTCGACGGTGTCGTAGGCCGCGACCTGGGCGCCGTGCTCCTTGAGGTAACGCTCGGCGGTGCTGCCGGCGACGGTCGCGACCCGCTTGCCGGGCAGATCGCTCGGCCCGTTGATGTCGGACGTCAGGTGGCTGACCGTCATCACCGTCGTGATCGCGGCGGTGAAGTAGGTGACCACGACGATGCAGGTCAGCATCCACACCGCGCCGAACAGCCGGCCGACCACCTGGGTCGGGCCCTTGGCGTCGCAGCCGCCGCTGAGGATGGTCGAGATCGCCCACCACGACGCCTCCCACACCCCGCGCACGTAGGTGCGGGGGAACTGCTCGGGGTTGACCGTGCGCTCGAACAGCCAGACCAGGTGAGCGCACACGACCAGGATGAGGAACAGGACCACGCCGGCCTTGGCCATGGTCGCGGTCCAGAAGGTCTCGCGCATCAGCGCGAACACGCCCTTGCCCTGGGCCCGGGTCAGGATCGCCAGCCCCGACTCGTAGTACGGGGTCGAGAAGTCGATCGCCTTCTCGCGCTCGGAGGTGATGCTGATCGCGGCGATGCCGACGTCGGCCTCCTTGCGCTTGATGACGTCGATCAGCTCGCCGACGGTCTTGACCCAGCGGACCTCGTAGTCGACGCCGAGCTCGCGCGCGACCCGGTCCCACAGCTCGAGGCTGAAGCCGGCGTCGCGCCCGTCCTTGTGGAACGAGAACGGCTCGATCGGCTTGGTGTAGACGATCAGCTTGTCGGTCGGCGCCGGCTCGGCGACGGGCGCGGCGTCGACGGCCGGCGGTCCGCTCGCGCCGCTGCCGGTGGTCCCGCCGCCGCGGCCGGCGGGCTGCGCGGCGGCGGGCGCCGCGGCCACCACCAGCGACAGGAGCACCAGCACGACGGCGAGGGCAGGGCGGCGACGCATCGCGCGATGCTAGATCGGCCCGCCGGCCGGCGGCGCGCCGCGCGCGGCTTCCTCGCCGTCGCCGGTTCGCGCGTGCCACCGGCCGGGCGACGCGCGGCGATTGCGTGGTCGCCGCCGCCAGGTGGTCGTCGCCCCGGGGCGGCGCGCTGGCACTGGCGATGCACGGCTCCCGGTCATCGGCCGGTGAAGCGAGGTCGCCCTTCGCACCGGCGGCGCCGCCGCTTCCGCGTCGTCCGGCCACGTTCCACTCCGATCCACGCCGAGGCCCCGATGCCCACCACCAGCGCGATCCTGCTCGGGCTCACCCATATCGCCAACCGCGCCGTCGCGGTCGCGGTCGGCTGGCACCTGGTGCTGGCGCTGGCGCTGATCGCCCTCGCGCGCGGCTGGCGGCCATCGCACCGCGTCGCCGCGGCGCTGCTGGCGGCGCCGCTCGCCTCGGTCGCCGCGCTCGCGTTCGCCTTCGGCAACCCGTTCAACGGCGTCATGTTCGTGGGCGCGGCGATCGCGCTCACCGTGCTGGGCTGGCGCGATGGCGGCCGGCCGGTGCAGGGCGGTCCGGCCTGGGCGCGCGGGGCGGGGCTGGCGATGATCGGCTTCGGCTGGGTCTACCCGCACTTCCTCGCCGCGCCGCCGCTGGCGTACCTGGTGGCCGCCCCGCTCGGCCTGGTGCCGTGCCCGACCCTGTCGGTCGTCATCGGGCTCGCGCTGCTGGCGCGGTGGCCAGGCCGCGCGACGCCGCTCACCGTCGCCGGCCTGGGCGGGTTCTACGGCCTGTTCGGCGTGGTCCGGCTCGGCGTCACCCTCGATCTCGGCCTGGTCGCGGGCGCGGTCGCGCTGGCGGTCGCCGCCTGGGTCGAGCGGGCGCCGATCGCCACCGCCGCGCCGCTCGAGCGCCACCTCGGCCGCGCGGCGCCGCCCGCCCGGTGACGGGGTCAGCGCGGCGCGACCACCACGTGGCCGGCGTCGTCGATGGTGACCGCGCGGTCCTTGAGCAGGCGGCCGACCGCGCGCTTGAACGCCTTCTTGCTCAGGCCGAGCACGGCCCGGATCTCGTCGGGGTCGGAGCGGTCGCCGAGCCGCGGCGCGCCCGGCGCCGACAGCCGGGCCAGGACGCGGGCGGCGTCGGCCTCGAGCTCCTTGTGGGCGTGATCGCGCAGCGACAGCACGACCTTGCCGTCGGGCAGGTGGTGGGCGATCCGGAACTGCGCGCGCTCGCCCCGGCGCAGCCGGTGCGGCTCGCTGGCCGGGACCAGGCCGAGGAACGCGCGCTCGAGGATCACGAACAGGCCGATGCCGGGCTCGTCGCGCCAGGCCTCGCCGGTGACCCAGGCGTCGACGGCGAAGACGTCGCCGGGCGCGGCCAGCATCGGCCCGACCGCCATCGTCCCGGCCAGCCGGCCGCTCTTGTCGACGTACATGCCGAACGGCTCGCGCTCGCCGACGTGGAGCGGCCGGCTCTGCTGCGCGAACGGCACCAGCAGCTCCTTGGCCAGCCCGTTGTCGACGAACGCGCCGATCGCGGTGACGTCGGTGACGGCGAGGAACGCGACCTCGTCGACCGCGATGTGCGGCGGCCGGGTGGTCGCCACCAGCCCGTCCTGCGAGTCGAGCATCACGAACACCGCCACCTCGTCGCCGACCCGCGCCCCCGGCGGCAGCTCGCGGGTCGGCAGCAACACCAGCTCGGCGTCGGGGCTGCGGTCGGTGGCCAGGGCGAGGTGCGCGCCCTCCGCCGCCAGGCCGCGGATGGCGAGGGTCACGCGGCGGCCCAGCAGCTCGTCCATGTTCATCGCCGCCTTGGTAGCAGACCGCGGGCCCGGTGCGGGAACGACTTCGTCGCCCGACGTCACCAGGGCAGCGGTGGGGCGACGCAGGCGGCGATGGTGCCGCGCGCGTGGCCGTGGCGGAGGGCCTGCTGCTGCTCGGGCGCGGTGCCGTGCCGGCCGGCCGCCTCGGCGCCGGCCGCCTCCGGGCCGACGGCCACCAGGCGGTCGAGCGCGGCCGTGGTCGCGAACCCGGGCCGGCTCGTGTGCCGGGCCCACACCCCGGCCAGGCACTCGGCCTGCAGCTCGAGCGCGCGCGCCGCGGCCCGCGCCTGGTCCTCGCCGACGCCGGTCAGCGGCGGATCGGTGGCGATGCCGAGCAGCGCCTGGACGTGGTGGCCGTACTCGTGGGCGACGATCAGCGCCTGGCGGCGGTGGGCGGCGGCGCCGATCGCGCGGCGCAGCCGCCGGTACGGATCGAGGCCGAGGTAGATCGTCGCCGAGCGCTCGCAGTAGAAGCCGATCAGGTCGGCGGTGCGACCGCAGGCGGTGTCGACGTCGCCGTCGACGATCTGGACGGTCGCCGGTCGGGCCTCGCCACCGGCGGCGGCGACCTGCCGGCCGAGCACCAGCGCGACGTCAGCCGCGGTGGCCCGGAGCTGGGTGGCGAGCGCGGTGTCCGACTGATCGTCGACCGCGGGCGGCTCGCGTCGGCAGGCCAGCGCGGCCAGCCCGACCACGATCGCGATCCGACCGGCGCCCATCGCCCGATCCTATCGCATCGCCGCCGCCGGCGACGCGTCGACCGCCGGCCGGGGCGCGCGCAGCCGGGCCGCGGCCACCGCCGCCGCCGCCAACGCGAACCCGGCCGCGCCCCCGAACGCGGCCTGGAAGCCGCCCAGGGTGGTCGCGCCGGCGCTCGCGACCGCGACCATCGCGGCCAGCCCGATCGCCGAGCCGACCTGGTAGGTGGTGTTGACCAGGCCCGACGCCAGCCCGCCGTGCTCGGGCGCCGCCCCGGCGGTGGCGGTGATCATCGCCGGGATGTACGCCAGCGCCATGCCGACGGCGCCGAGCAGCGACGGCAGCAGCACGTCGGCCAGGTACGATCCGTCGGCCGGCATCCGGGCGAACAGCACCAGCGCCAGGCCGAGCGCGCCCAGCCCGGTCACCAGCGCCGTCCGGGGACCGACCCGACCGACCACGCGCTCGGTCGCGCCGATCATCAGGACCATGATCGTCACCGTCATCGGCAGCAGCGCCAGGCCGCTGGCGAACGCGCCGTAGCCGAGGACGACCTGGAGGTACATGTTGAGGAAGAACCACATCGGGATCCAGGCCGCGCCGAGCAGCGCCATGATCAGGTTGCCGACCGGCAGGTTGGCGGCGCGCAGGAGCGCGCGCGGTACCAGCGGATCGCGGCGGCGCCGCTCGATCACGACGAACGCCAGCAGCAGCGCGATCGCGATCAGCAACAGCGCGGCGGTCCGCGCCGCCGAGGCGGCGGGCTGGTTGGCGGTCACGATCGCCCAGACCGCGAGGCCGAGGCCCGCGGTCACCGTCAGCGCGCCAGCCAGATCGACCGCGCCGCCGCGCCGCGCGCCCGCCGGCAGCCACGCCGGCGCCGCGGTGAGCGCCAGCGCGCCGATCGGCACGTTGATCAGGAACGTCCACCGCCAGCTCAGCCACTCGGTGATCACGCCGCCGAGGAACACGCCGGCGGTGCCGCCGGCGGCGGCCGCGGCGCCCCAGAACCCGAGCGCGCGGCGCAGCTCGGCCGGGCGGGCCGCGAACAGCGCCATCACCATCGCCAGCGCCGCCGGGGCGATCAGCGCCGCGCCGGCGCCCTGCACGCCGCGCGCGACCAGCAGCGTGGCCGGCCCGCCCGCCAGGCCGGCGACCAGCGACGCCCCGGTCAGCACGGCGAAGCCGGCGGTGAACAGCCGGCGGGGCCCGAACAGGTCGGCCAGCCGACCGCCGAGCAAGAGCAAGCCGGCCAGCGCCACGACGTAGGCGTTGAAGATCCACTGCAGGCCGGCGGCGTCGAAGCCGAGGGCGCGCTGGATGGCCGGCAGCGCGATGCCGACGATCGAGGTGTCGAGGATGACGACGAACTGGGCGGCGCACAGCAGCGCGAGCGCCAGCCAGCGGCGCGGGTCGGGGGACGAGATCGGGGCCATGTCGCGAGCTCCTTGCGAGGGTTGTGACCTGGCGACGCACCGGCCCCGGCGCGATTACACCTGCCCGCCCGGGCCGGGCGTCGGCGGTTGGCGCCCGCGCTCGATCGAGTACGATCGGGCGCGTGACGGTCGAGCCCGATCCCGATCCCGCGGCCGACGCGCCCGAGCCCGCGCCGACGCCGGCCCTGGTCGCCACCCTGGTCGCCAACCACCGCGCGTTCCTCGCCTTCGTCGAGCGGCGGGTCGGCGACCGCGCGCTCGCCGAGGAGATCCTGCAGGACGCGCTGGTCCGCAGCCTCGACAAGCTCGATCACGTCCGCGACACCGCGGTCGGCTGGTTCTACCGGGTGCTGCGCAACGCGATCATCGATCACGCGCGGCGCGGCGCCGCCAACGCCCGCCGGCTCGCCGCCTACGCCGACCAGGCCGGCGACCCGGTCACCGCCGCGGCCGCGGACGACGACGAGCTGCGCCGGGTGGTGTGTCAGTGCGTCGCCGAGCTCGCGGCCACGCTCAAGCCCGAGTACGCCACCGTGCTGCGGCGGGTCGAGCTCGACGGGATCTCGGTCAAGGGTTACGCCAGCGAGGCCGGGATCTCGAGCAGCAACGCCGGCGTCCGGATCTTCCGCGCCCGCGAGGCCCTGCGCCGCCAGGTCGCGCGCGCCTGCGGCACCTGCGCCGACCACGGCTGCCTCGACTGCTCGTGCGGGCGCCCGGCGCCGCCGCGCTGACCTGGGGGCGGAGTCGACAGGGCCGTCGGCGATCCCGTGGTCAATCGACCCCAGCGGGCCGCCAATCCCGCGTCGTTCCTCGATCGGACGGCGTGCGGACCGGGTATGTTACTTGCGTGTAACGCCCGGCACGCGCTTCGCTTGGAGGTCGTCCATGAGAAATTTCACCGGTCTCGCCATGTCGTTCGGGCTCGTCGCCGCCCTCGCCGCCGTCGCGGCGTGCGAGGGCAAGATCGTCGGCCCGTCCGGCGGCGGTGACGGCGGCAGCGGCGTCGACGCCACGCCCGAGGTCGACGCCCCGGGCCCGCCGCCCATCCCGGCCGACTGCCTCGAGTCGGCCAACCGCGGCCTGGCCTGGTTGGTGACCCAGCAGGGCCCCGACGGCTCCTGGGGCAACGGCTACAAGGTCGCCAGCACCGGGTTCGCGGTGCTCAAGATCGAGACCTACGCCGCCGAGATCGGCGTGCCGCCGTTCGATCCCAACTTCATCTACTACACCCAGCTCCAGGCCGGCCTCGACTTCCTGTTCCGGGCCGCGCAGAAGACCGCGATCGTCGCCCAGCCGGCCGGCAACCCGGACAGCAACGGCAACGGCACCGGCATCATGTTCAGCAACCTGATGTACGAGAACGCGATCTCGCTGATGGCGGTGGTCGCGGGCGCGGTGCCCGACCGGGTCGTCACCGTGCCCGGCATCCCGGTCACCGGCATGACCTACAAGCAGGTCGCCGAGGACGCGGTCGACTACTTCTCGTTCGCGCAGTCGGACTCGCCGGCGTCGTCGGCGGGGAGCTGCACCCGCGGCGGCTGGCGCTACGGCCCGTTCGATCGCAACGGCTCGGCCGGCGACAACTCGGTGACCCAGTTCGCCTCGCTCGCGCTCGAGTACGCCCGCCACCCGCAGTACCGCTACGTCATCCCGATCCCCGACTGGGTCAGCGTCGAGATGCGCGACTGGGCGACCTGCATCCAGAACCACAGCGGCGGCGCCAACGACGGCGCGTCGGGCTACACCAACAACAACGAGATCCTCAACGCCTACAAGACCGGCGCGCTGATCCAGCAGGCGTCGTTCCTCGGCGACAACGCCGGCTCGCCGGGCACGGTGGCGGCGCTCGCCTACCTCAGCCGGGTGTGGGCCGACACCAGCGGCGTCGGCTGGCGGATGGCGCCGGTGTCCGACTACCTGTCGATGTACTCGATCATGAAGGCGATGGAGTCGATGGCCATCACCGATCTGAACGGCGTCAACTGGTACCGCGAGTTCTGCGATCAGCTCAAGGCCGAGCAGAACGCCGACGGCTCGTGGCCGTCGAGCCGCTACGAGCAGGAGCGCCTCGGCACCGGCGCCGGCATCATGTCGACCGAGTGGGCCCTGCTGGTCCTCGAGCGCGCCGCCCCGCCGCCCGAGATCATCAACTGAAGATCTGTCGCAAAATAGGGCTGGGCTCCGGAAATGCCGGACCGGCGGGGCGGGTTGACGGGGGATGGAAGACGACCGTCGCGGCAAGCTTCGTGTGAAGGAGCCGAACCGCGC
>Ga0075163_10006181_pt1 | contig 15896 bp, 11 predicted proteins | sample JI1023141ADNA_FD_71478 | JGI IMG/M metagenome (GOLD analysis project Ga0075163, IMG submission 71478) | Wastewater effluent complex algal communities from Wisconsin, to seasonally profile nutrient transformation and Carbon sequestration -... | ecosystem: Engineered > WWTP > Effluent > Algae... | reverse complement strand
CGGGGCGCTGGCGCGAAACTGGTGGGTCCGCGCGTCCTCGTCCTCGCGGTTGCGGGCGTCGCGGCGCAGCTCGGCCTCGGCGATCGCCCGCAGCGCACCCGCCAGCTCCAGCGCCGAGCCGTGTCGGTCCTCCGGGCGCTTGGCCAGCGCGCGCAGCACCTCGCGCTCGATCGTCACGGGGATCTCCGCCTCAGGCGCGCGCGTCCGCAGCAACGGCGGCTGCAGCTTGCAGTGGTGATCCATGATCTCGTACGGCGAGCGCTCCGAGTAGAACGGCAGCGTGCCGGTGAGCATGCGATACATCACCACGCCAAGCGCATAGATGTCGGTCGCCGCCGTGCACGTCTCGCCCATCACCTGCTCCGGCGACATGTACTCGGGCGTGCCCGGCGTGCCCTGCGAGGCGCGCGTGGTCGGCGGCGCCGCGGCGTCGCGGTGATGCTGCGCGACCTTGGCGATCCCCAGGTCCAGCACTTTAATAAACAGATCGCCCGTGCGCCGCGTGATGAGAAAGATGTTGCCGGGCTTGATGTCGCGGTGCACCACCCCGAGCTCGTGCGCGTGCTGCAGGGCCTCGCAGATCTGCGCGACCACGGTCACGACGACCTTCCACGGCACCTGCCGGCACTGGTCCGGCGTCGGGTGCAAGTACTGCTGCAGCGTCTCGCCGCGCAGGAACTCCATGACGAAGAACGCGAGCCCGTCCGGCGTGGTGCCCTGGTCGGTGACATCCACCAGGTGCTCGTGACGGATCCGTGCCGCCTCCCGCGCCTCCTGCTTGAACCGCGCGAGGTACTCGGCCTGACACGCGTACTGCGGGTTCAAGACCTTGACCGCCACCAGCTTGTTCAGCTCGCGGTCGACCGCCTCGTAGACGGTCGCCATCCCGCCGAGCCCGATGCAGCGGCGCAGGAGGTAGCGGTTGGCGAGGAGCTTGCCGGAGAAATCGTGGGTCATGGCATTTGCGGGGGGCAAGGGTCCGGAGCTTGCTCGAAGCAATACAGATGAGCCTCAATGTTGCATTTTTGATTGGTGCCGTCATTTGTCCAAGAAGGGCCTGTAGTGATGGTCCCGATTCGCCCTGTATCCTGAGCTAAAAGCGTGTCCCAGTTGTGGGCCCAATGTTGGCAGTGGGCGGTCTCGGACCACACCGTCCCGGATGGGCGTGTGTTGGTCCAGACTTCGCCGGTTGCCAAATTTCTAAATTCGTCACGGGCTATCGCCGTGAGGGGCCCTTGGTTAAGTAGCGCCTGGAAATCGGGAGAGATTAGACTTTTTCCGTCTGTTGAATAGTACGGCCTGTCGCAGCTGTTCATTCGTCCTGCTGATTTGGGTGAGATCCAGGTCTTTGGACCATACCAATCGCTAATCCAGGCGTGGTAATTTGCGGCCGCCAAAACATCATCATTATGTAAGTCTAGTGCAGCATATCGACATAATAAGTCGGCTCCGGGCACACCTCCGAGGTTCCCCTGAAACTTATCATGGGTAACGAAGGCAAATAGACCGATCCGTTGACATTTCTGACTGCAGAATCCCTCAGCTTGCCCCTCTGTGCCGGGGTCGCAAGCTTCACCATCATCAATGATGCCATTTCCACACAGAATTTCACAGGCTTCGCTGCATAGCTCATCTGTGAGGGGATCGCATTCTTCTCCTATGTCGACTGTGCCATCGCCGCACCACTGAGCCGCGCAATCTTCGCATGGAGGGGGTGAGATGGCTTTGTTGCATTCCTTGGTTGTTTCGTTTATCTCACCGTCGTTGCAGTGCTGAATCCATTTGCATTCGGGGTAACCGGAGCATAGCTCGGGTGGAGCGCGGCCAGGATCGCATTGAGGCTCGCGCTCGCTGCACGTTTCGGCGCCTGCGGTGCTATTGACTGTGGTCGAAGAACTCTGACCCGTCTCCGATGAGCCGGAACTTGTACTTGACGGCGAATCAGAATCTTCGGATGTGTTTCCGGGTCCACCAGTGAGGTTATCTGTACCAGCGTGGGTGTGATTCCCCTCCGATCCCCCATCTGTTTCTGCTAGAGTGACGGAGGTGCTCGTGCTGGGAGAGGTCGGATCTGTAGTAGTCTTTCCGAAGTCGGTCGTTCCGGTCCCTGTATCTGCTGGTCGATCGCCGATGAAGAACGTATGACATGCCATGAGAAAGGGCAAGGTGGCGGTCAGACAGCGACGGGCGGGGCTATTCATGAAGAGTTCTCCGTGACGTCAGAACGAGACTGTGACGAGCCCCCCGGGAAGACCGAGGCGCAATTGCTTTTGTAGACCTGCGCGAGCAGGTGAGTTGTTACGGCTCTTAAGGCTGGCCAGACCGCTGACTCCCGATGTCAGAAGCCCGATGCCAAGGCCGAGGAGTGCTCCAGACATCAGAAGTAGAGGTCGTCGCTCCATCAGCGTGTCGCTGATATAACCGGGAGCATACTCATGTCTCCATCGGTTTGCTTCGAGACCGTATAAAAGTCCGCCTGCGGCAGCGCTGAGGGCTCCAAGGGCGAGCCCTGAGTGCCACACTTTTGTGTTTTTTGTGGACGCCGCGAGGCTTCCGAGCCAGAGCCCGGCTGTCGCGCCGAGAAAGCCAGCTCCGAAATCTCCCAGGGCGAGTGGAAGGTTCGCCTTGTTCGTGGGGCGACCCTGGATCCCGGTTCCCTTCTCGGAGCCGATTGCTTCCAGTCGTTGCTGCCCGGTGACCAAGAGTACGGTGCCCACGGCGCCGGTGGCCAGGCCTATGCCGGCGAGGCTCAGGCCGAGGGTCAGGCGGCGGCGGCGTTCTTGCGGGTCGAGCTTCGGGGTGAGGGTGATCGTCTCGAACGTGGGCTGGCGGACGCTGAGCTCGCCCTGTGCGGGGCGGAAGCCGCGGGCGGTGGCCTCGTAGGTGTAGGTGCCCGGGAGCAGCTCCTGGCGGGTCGTATCGGTTCTGGCGGTGAAGGTGTGATCCTCGGGCGGGAGCTCGGTGCGTCGCAGGTGGATCTTGACGCCGCGGCGGACTGCTTTCGGCGGGCCGAGGGTCAACTCCAATTCGTGGATGACCGGGCTGGTGTTGAGCTTGACGAATTTCAGGGGCTCGCCGGCCTGGACCTCGATGCGCGTGGTGTCGATATAGACATCGCCCATCTGGCGAGGTGCAGCTTCGAGGTCCCACAGGCCCGGCTCGAGCGTCAGCTCGTAGGCGGTGCCCTCGCGGGGCAGCGTGTTTAGAAGAATCGTCAGCTTGGGGACAGCGGCGGGCGGCTTGGGGCCCGTATAGGAGATCTGGAGCGCCTTCGGGCTCTCACCGGAGGGCAGAGACACGCGCACGCGGGTCGTGCGCTTGGCGATCGCCGCGACCCGTTTTTTGGCGATCTCCCGCTCCTCGGGGGTGCCGGCGTCGCTGGCGAGGAACTGCCGCAGGTGCAGGGCTGCGTGGGTGTCGTGGCCGGCGTTCTCGCGGGCGAGGCCCGCGAAATAGTGGTACTTCGCGTTCTCCGGATAATCCTTCGCCAGGGCCTCGAAGGCCCAGGCCGCGGGCCCGAACCGATCCTCCTTGTAATCCTTGCGGGCCGCTTGCAGCCGTTCATCCTCGCTCGTCCCCGGCGGGGCGAGCAGAGCGAGCGAGAGCAGCAGGGCGAGCAGGGGCGCAGGCATGGGATCTTCCTCTGCTTAGATCTCGACCTTGACCGCGGGCAGACACACCATGTCGTGGTCGCGGGCCTGGCACGACTCGTCGCGCGCACACGGACAGTCCTGCTTGCACAGGCATGTCTCGCCACGCTTGCGGTCACAGACCTTGTCGCCGCAGTCGGGTCCGCCGCCGGCGGTGGCCGGGGTGATGGGGTCGGGCTTGCGTTTCCCCGGGGTCGGGACCGCGGCCTGTGGTGGGGGTGTCGGTGTCTGGATCGCCGGGGTCGGGTCCGGGTCGGGGGTCGTGTCGCAGTAGCGTCGGCTCAGTTGCTGGCGCAGGCGCTTGATCTCGGCGGCGAGCTCGGCGAACTCCTCGGGCGTGGTCAGGGCATGGCGGTAGACCTTGCGGACGCGGCGCTGGCAGTCGACCAGCAGCGTCACCGGGAGGTCGAGCTCCTGCGGGAGCAGCTTCGCGGCGATGAGGCCGGCCAGGGGGTTGACGTCGAGGTCGCGGTCGACCAGGAAATTCTTGAAAGGGGGCATCAGGCCCGCGACCTGGCGATGGGCCGCGCGCGCGTCGACCGGATCGCGGACCATCAATGGGAGGAACCGGACGTCGGCGCCCCAGCGGTTCTCGGCGAACATGCGCGCGAACTCGGGCAGCTCGGCCTTGCAGGGGGCGCACCAGGTCGCCCACAAATTGATCACGGTGACGCGCTTCGCCTCGATCGCCTGGCGTAGCGGGATGTTGCCGACCGATCCGTCCGGCGCGACGTTCTCGGCGAAGGCCGCGAGCACGCGAGGGATCTTCGTGGCGCCGATGAGCGCGTCGTCGTCGTCGGGCGCGTCGGGAGCGGCGGTCTGTGCGTCGGACGGAATTGATGGGGTGGCGGTCTCGTGTTCGCGCTCCTCCGCCGTCTGCGCCTTGGCCGGGCCGGTGCGGCCCTTCACCTCGCTGAGGAGTTGCCAGCTCCACGCGGTGACGCCGAGCAGGAGCGCGACCGGGAGCACGCGGCCGAGCAGCACGCGGCGCAGGCCGTGGGGACGGCGGCCCGTGACGTATTGCCAGCCGGTGTCGTGGCGCGGCAGATTGAGCTCGGGGAGCTCGTCGGTGCCGGGCGCGAGGCCGGCCGTGCGATCGAAGGCGGGGCGGTCGGTGAAGATGCCGGTTTCGCCGGTCTGTTCGGCGCCGCGGCGCCGCGGCGGCTCGTGGACGGTGCCGCGTGGGTGCGGGGCGATGACGGTCTCCTGGCTTTCGAAGTCGTCGGCGAGGGGCCTTTGCGGCGCGACGTCCTCGGGAGAGGCGACGGGATCGAGGAGCGTGAAGCCGTGCGGATCCGGGGAGAGGCCGCTCTCTCGCGAGCCCGTCGACGCGACGCCGGGCGTGGCTTCGCCGCTCGGGGGCTGCTGCGCTTCGGTCGGTGGGCTGGTCGCGGCGTTCGCCGGCGGCGAGGCCTGTGACGCGCCGGTCGCGGCGTTCGCCGGGAGCGATGCAGGTGTCGCGCTGGTCGCGGTATTCGCGGGCGCAGCGGGCGACGGCGCCTTGGCCTTCTCGTCGGGGGGGTCGTGCTCGGTCATGGGCGATCCGCTCACTTGAGCTCGCAGTCGACGGGGACGACGAGCACGACCTGGTTGATCATCTGGTCGGCCCAGGCGCGGTCGGCCTCGGCGATGTCCTTGGCGGCGAGCAGGGCGACCAGGCGGTCGCGGCTGCTGGCGCTCCAGGTGATGAAGCGGTTGGCGTAGCGGTCGGCGAAGAACTCGGGCTCGAGGTGGAGCTTGTTGCCGAGGACGAAGTCGCGAAACTTGCCCTCGAGCTGGTCGCGCTCCGCGGTCGGCAGGTCGAGCGCGGCGACCAGCAGGTCCTTGACCTTCTTGCCGCGGGCCTGGGCGTAGAGCTCGTTGCGGCGCGGGTTGCCGCCGGGGCTCGAGCGCGAGATGATGAAGATGTACTTCGCGGCCTTCAGCGCCGGCGCCGAGGTGCGCAGGCGCTCGAGGTAGTAGTCGCGCACCGGGCCCGTCGGCCACTCCGGCTCCTTCGCGTCGATAGGCGGCTGCTTGCCCGGGAAGTGCACCGATACGGTCCGGGGGAACTGCGCCATCAGCCAGTCGAATTGATCGTACTTGATGGCGAACTTCTGCAGGTTGTTGCCGGGGCAGCTGCGGATGTCGCCGGCGCAGTCGGCCTCGAGCTGCTTGAGCGCGGCCTGCACGACCGGGTTGTCGCAGGTCGCCTGCGCCGGGGGCTCGGCGAGCGTGCAGGTGTCGGCCTCGCAGGTCATCGGCGCGGCGCACTCGCAGGTGCCCTTGGCGCCGCACGGGTCGCCGACGTCGCAGCGGCCGACCGGCGGGATCGGCTGACACTGGCCGGCCTGGCAGAACTCGCCGTCGGGGCAGCCCTCCGGGATGTTGCCCTCGACGCAGACCGGCTCCGCGGCGAGCGGCTGGCCGCCGCGCAGCGAGTACAGGATCAGCTGAAACGCGACGGCGGACGCGAACGCGAACGCGATCGCGGCGCCGACGCTGGTCGCCAGCAACAGCCGGGTGATGCGCAGCTCCGCGGGCGAGGCCGGTAGCTCGGGCTGGCTGGCCTCGGCGCGGCCCGGTAGCGTCACCTCGCGCTCGCGGCGCGGGCTCGCGGCGCCGGAGGCGACGATCACCTTGGTGGGGCGCTGGCCGTCGCTTCGTGTCTCCATCGTATTAACCCTTCCTCCCGAGCAGCTGCGCGCGCAGGTCCGCCATCAGCTGGTCGACGTCGCCGTAGACCTTGCCGCCCTTGACCAGCAGCATGCGGTCGGCGGGCACGTGGCCGTCGTAGAACACGAAGAACGCGCCCGGCGTCTCCATCAGGCGCTGGTTCATGCCGAAGCGGGCGTGCTCGACGATCCTCGCGCGCACCTGCGGGTCGTCGAGGCAGGTCATGAAGGGATCTGCGCGGTCGTCGACGGTGACCGCGAGGCCGCCGGCGATCGCGGCCTCGGCGACCCGGGTGCGCGTGAAGTAGGGCGCCTCGCCCTGCATGTCGAACAACCTGCGCATCATCGCCAGGCCGGCGTCGGCGCCGACGCGGGCGCGGCGGGCCCGGTCCGGCTCGCGCTCCGCACGCTCCGTGGTGAGCCGCGCGACGCACTCGACCGCCATCGCCGCGGTGCACGCGTGCTGCTTGAGCGAGGGGGGGCTCTGCGCCGGGAAGTTGGCGGGCACGCAGTTGCCCTCGCGCGCATAATGGTAGATCGAGACCTGGTAGCGGCCGCCGCTGGCCTCCGCGTCCTGCATCCACGAGCCGAATTCTTCGCGGCACGCCGGACACGCGAGGTCGACGAACAGGCCGACCTCGACCTCCGGCGCCGCGGACTCGGTGCGCAGCGCGGTCTCCGGCAGGCTGCGCCCCTGCACGACGCAGCGGGGCTCGACCTTCATGCTGGCGGCGCCGCGGTGATAGAGGGCCATCTGCGCGGTCGTCAGGGCGACGAAGCCGAGGACCGCGAGCAGCAGCGCGGGCCCGCGGCGGCGCAGGTGGCTCCACAGCGCGACAAAGCCGGCGAGCAGGCCGCCGGGGTTCATCAGCCACGCGGCGAGGAACAGCACCAGCTGGATCGCGTAGATGACGCTGCAATAGCTGCACAGGCCGCCGACGACCACCAGCGCGTACGCGGCGAGCCAGGCGACGATCGCCAGGCCGCCCCACGCCAGCCACAGGATCACCGGGCGGACGATCGGGAGGTAGCGCGCCGGACGGACCAGCACCGCGGTCGCGAGCCCGAACAGGACCACGTAATAGCTGGCCGCGTAGGTCGAGATCGGGACGCCCAGCACCGACGCCCACGGGCTGTTGAGCACCCGGCTGCAGTCGAACCACGAGCCGCACGCCGAGACCAGCGACTCGTCGCAGCGGTACGCCGAGCGAAACTTCGCCACCGTCAGGAACGTGCTCAGCAGCGCGCCGGTCAGGCTGAACAGCCACAGCGTCGCCGCGCCCGTGAGCTCGGGATGGGGGACGTCACGCTTTTGAGGGGCGATGGCCATGGCTCGTCATACCCACGTTCGGGAGAGGTAACAGAGAGGGGTGACATTGAAGGTCTGCCCAGATCAGGGGCCCCGTGCAAGCCCCAACTTCGCTGGGGGCACGCCGCTGGCACATTGTTAGGAGCAGACCGGCAATCGTAGTTGGGGGTATGGCAGCTCGCGCTGGGCGATGTCTGCCCGGGCATGGTGGTGGGGCCCGGGAGCCCGCCGGCGGGCGTGGCGGCGTGGATGGGCCCGTGCGCGTCGTCTTGACACTGTGCGTCCGCTGGTCACATAAACCTCGCATGATGTTGTTGGGCGCCTCAACCGCCGCCGGGCCGGAGCAGGAGACCCTCGTCGACGCCGACGGTTCGCAGCGTCGGCCGGCGGTCGACGCGAGCGCGTATCTACCGAGCCTGGTGGGGATGCGGCTGGACGGGCGCTATCAGGTCGGAGAGCCGCTGGGGGTCGGCGGAATGTCGCACGTGTTTCGCGCGACGCACCTGCGCACCGGCGGTCAGCTGGCGATCAAGCTGCTCGCGCCGCGGCTGGCGAGCCAGCCGGACATGCTGCGCCGCTGCGTGCAGGAGGCGCGGGCGCTGATGGCGATCCAGTGCAACAACGTCGTGCGGGCGTACGACCTCGGGCAGACGCCGGAGGGCTATCTGTACCTCGTGATGGAGCACCTGGAGGGCGAGGACCTCGGGCGGCTGCTCGCGCGCGAGGGCCCGATCCCGTGGCCGCGGCTGGCGGTGATGGCGGTCCACATCTGCAACGGCCTGAGCGCGGCGCACCGCATGGGCACGATCCACCGCGACATCAAGCCGCACAATTGCTTCCGCGTGCAGGTCGACGGCGACCACGACTTCATCAAGCTGATCGACTTCGGCATCGCCAAGGACACCAGCGGCGGCGCCGAGGTGACGCAGGAGGGCATGCTGATCGGGACGCCCGAGTACATCGCCCCGGAGCTGATCGCGCGCGGCTCGGCCCCGGACGCGCGCTCCGACATCTATGCGCTGGGCGTGACTCTTTATAAGTTGCTGACCGGGTTCCCGCCGTTTCAGGGCAAGGACTCGCTGCACACGCTCTATCATCACACCCGGACGCCGCCGGTGCCGCCGAGCCTGATCGCGTCGAAGCGCGGGATCCCGCTCGGGGCGGACGCGATCCTCCTGCGCGCGCTCGACAAGGACCCGGACCGGAGGTTCCAGAGCGCCGAGGAGATGGCCCGCGCGCTGCGGCGCGCGATCGAGGTGCCCGACGAGCGCCCGCCGCCCGCCCGCAAGCCGACCCGCACGATCGCGTGGCCGTCGGAGGCGGCCCTCGGCGCGGCGCTGCGCCAGCGGACGGCCGCGACCGAGGCCGCGGCGCCGCGGCCGGTCGGCCCCGAGGCGCGGCCGGTCGGCCCCGAGGCGCAGCCGGTCGGCCCCGAGGCGCAGCCGGTCGGCGCGCCGCGCCGCGTTCGTGTCCGCGATGTCGTGACCCGCGGCGTGACGCTGGTGACCCTCGGGATGACCTTCGCGGTCGCTTCGTGGGTCGCCGCGCCGCGGACGGGCGGGGCGACGGCGGTCGGCGCGTCGCGGGGCGAGGAGGATGACGAGAGTGATGAACATGATGAGAATGGCGATGGTGCGCGGAGCGGCGCTTCGGATGCGATCCGGCCGATCGCCGGATCGCGTGAAGTGGGCCAGCTCGCGGCGCCGGGGCTCGCGGAGCGAGCGAGCGCGGATGCACGCGATGGCGCGGCGGTGGATGGTCCGCCGGTCGGCGACGGGTCGGGGGGCGAGGTGCCGCCGGGGAGCTCGCAGCGGGAGGATTCGGCAGGTGCAGCGCCCGCGCCCGTCGCGGACGCGCCGCGCGGGGGGCCGGCGCGGGGCTTCGATTACAAGGCGGCCGGGCGCGAGCTCGCCGACCAGGGGCCGTTCCTCGCCAACTGTCTGGCCCAATTCGGCGCCGGCGGTGATTCGGTGCACTTCATCCTCGAGGTCCGACCGAACGGGCTGCCGCAGCGCATTCAGGTGACCGCCCGCGGTCGCCTGCTGCGCAGGTGTATTCGTGGGCTCTTCCGGGAGTTCCACTTCGAGGCGAGCCCGCACGGGGCCGCGTTCGCGTACACGTACGGGCCGCACGGGGCGCGCCTCGAGCCGCGGCCGTGGCCGCCGGCGCCGGCGCCGACGAGCCCGGAGGTCGCGGGATGACGGCGGTCGCCGGCCGCACCGGCGCGCCCGCCCGCGGGCAGCGGCTCGCGGCCGCGCTGGCGCTGGCGCTCAGTGTGGTCGGCCTCGGGGTCAGCGCGCAGCTGACGGTATTGAAGTTTCGCATCGAGCACACGCCGTGCCTCGTCGACGCCAACGTGTGCCGCGTCGGCGGCATGGACTGCAACGCGGCGCTGCAGAGCGGGTGGTCGACGGCGCTCGGGCTGCCGGTGAGCGTGTGGAGCGGCGCGCTGTATGTGGTGATGCTGGGGCTCGCGGCCGACGTGCTGGTGCGCGGCGCGTTCTTTCGCGGCGTCGCCCCGACGCTGCTGCTGGTCAGCGCGGGGGTCAACGCGCTCGCCAGCGCCGTGATGGCCGCGCACGCGTTCACGGCGCTCGAGCTGCAGTGCCCCTATTGCGTCGCGCTCTACGTCGTCAGCGCGCTGCTGCTGATCGCCGGCGCGCTGACCCACCGGACGCCGCGCGGCCAGGGCGAGCGGCCGCGACTGCGCGAGCGCCCGCTGGACGTCCTCGACGCGGCGTTCGTGTTCGGCGTGCTGCTGGTCACCGCGGCCGGCGTGCAGTCGGTCGCCTATCAATATGCGCGCCGCGGCGTCGACCCGGCCGAGGGCTGCGCGGTCGCGCGCGAGCGCCTGCCGGACCCGGCGCTGCGGGTCGGCCCGGCCGCGCCCGACGCGATCGTCGCGCTGTTCCTGGACCTGAGCTGCCGCCACTGCGCGCGTGAATTCTTGAACGTCGCGCGCGCGGTGCAGCAGGGCCTGCTCGAGGTCCCGACGCAGGTGTGGATCTTCCACGCGCCGCAGCAGGTGTGCGCCGCGGACACGCTGCCGCCGACGACGCCCGAGGTGGCGCACGCGCGCAACAACAACGCCTGCCTGGCCGCGCGCGCGGCCGTCTGCGTCGAGGCGCTGCGCCCGGGCACCGGCCTGCAGACGCTCGGCGCGCTGTTCGGCCTGCAGGGCGACCCGGACAGCGGCCCGCTGTTCACGGCGCTCAAGGTCGGCGAATGTGCGGTCGATCTCGGCCTGGAGATCGACCCCGACGAGCCCGACAACCCGCTGTTTCGCTGCATCGACGGTGACACGGCGGTGCTCGAGCGGATCGTCGGCCATCAACGCTACGCGATCGAGCACGGGCTGCACGTCCCGGCCGGCTTCGTGTACCCGGTCCGCGACGGCGAGCCCGTGCTCGACGCGGCCCACGTGATCCACCCCGACTACGCGCCGCCGACGATCGCCGAGGTCGTGCGCGGCGTCGTCCGCCGCCCGTTCACCGCGCCCTGAGCCGAGACATGCGCCACGACCTCGACATCACCCTCAAGCTGCTCCTGGTCCTCACCGGCTTCATGGCGAGCATGGTGCTGTACGTCGTGTGCGTCGTCGCGATGCCCAGGTCCGCGTCGGTCACCGCGGTCGCCGCGGCCGCCTGCGACGCCTCGACCTTCGAGGGCGCGGCCCGCTGCGCCGCCGGCAGCGTGTGCCTGCACGACCGCTGCGTGCCCGCCCCCGAGGACGCCGCGTGCGCGCCGGGCGAGTCGTGCCGCGGCTGCGAGTGCGAGGCGCCGCTGGTCTGCCACCGCAACCGCTGCGAGGACCCGCGGCAGCTCGACCGCCTGCCGCTCGAGTGCAAGCGCAACCGCCGGCTCGCCGACGCGGTGCGCTACCTGGCGGACCGCTGCGGTGCGCGGCGCAAGCAGCTGCAGGACGTCGCGGAGGACCGGCGGTGCACGGCGGCGGACTGGGAGCAGCTCGCGCTCGACGACCCGCGCTTCGACCTGATCCTCGCGGCGTTCCCGGGCCGGTTCTCGCTGCACTTCCCGGTCGGTCGGCCGTACATCAACCGCGCGCCGTGGCCCCCGCGGGGGCAGCACGAGTTCTACCGCGAGCAGCTGCGCGCGCACCGGGACGCGCTGCGCGGCGCGAAGCAGATCTTCGTGATCGGCCGGGCGAGCCCGGACGGCGCCGCGGAGGTCAACCACACGCTCGCGGTGCTGCGCATGGATCTGGTGACGCGCCTGATCGGCGAGGTGATCCACGAGGGCGTGGCGCCGACGGAGCAGACGATCGTGCCGATCTACGCGTGGGCGCTGCGCGACGAGAAGCCGGTCGAGCCGGCGTCGTTCGCCCGCACCTACCTCGACCTGCGCGCGGGCGCGACGGCGCCGGTGATCGCGTGGAACGACGAGACCCAGCGCGAGCTCCGGCGGCTGCTCGGCGGGGCGATCGACCTCGACCAGCGCGGCTCACCGCAATGGACGTGGCTGTACAACGCGATCAACCGCGGGGTGCTCGTGATACCGATCCCCTGCGACGGCCGCGAGTTCGACCCGACGCAGAACATCCTCGAGGCGCCGCAGGCCCGCGGCTAAGAGGTGACGATGGCGAGCGAGCGCCCCTTCGATCGCGCCGCGACGATCCGCCTGCTGGCCCTCGCCACCGGGCTGCTGGCGTGCGTCGGCGTGTTCCTGGCGAGCATGCTGGTGCTCCGCCTCGATCGATCGCGCGGCGAGCTGCGCGACGAGGTGGAGGCCTGCAAGTGCTGCGAGGAGCCGACGCCGTGACCGGGCCCGCGCAGCCGGGCGAGCGCCTGTTCCTCGGGTGGATCGCCGTCAACATCGCGGTGACGCTCGCGGCCTCGTCGACGGCGCTGTGGAGCTGGTCGCGCGTCCAGGAGGTGCAGGCCCGCCTGGCGCAGGCGCAGCGGCTGCGCGCGACGTGCGAGGCGGTCCGGGTGATCCGCGCGGGCGAGCCGGTGCTCGTCGACCCCGAGGAGCGCGCGCCGCCGCAGGACCGCATCCGCCCCGGCGTGCTCGCCGACAACGGCGCGGAGATCGGCGCGGCGATGCGTCTGCGGCTCGAGGCGGTGGTCGGCGCGGCGCGGGGGGCCCAGCAGCTTCGCCTCGGCGATCACCGCGTGCTCCCGACCGGGACGGTCCACGTGATCAATCTCTGGGGCACGTGGTGCGCGCCCTGCAAGGCCGAGCTGCGCGACTTCAAGGCGATGTTCGACCGGCGCGCGCGCGACTGGGGCGAGCGCGTGCGCTTCGTGCCGGTCCTCCTCGACCAGGCCGAGCCGATCACCGCCTATCAGCGTCACGCGTCGCTGATGCCGCCCGCGCCGGTCAAGCTCGCCGACCGCAGCGCGCGCCAGGACCTCGCCCGCGCGCTCACCGAGGGCGCGCAAAAGCTGTATCACGGCGATCTGCCGGTCACGCTGGTCCTCGACTGTAATCGCCGGGTGCGCTGGGCGAAGTTCGAACGCCTCGGCGCGCAGGACTTCGCGGAGCTCGGGCGCGTGCTCGACGGCCTGCGCGCGCAGCTCGACGACCCGGACCCGAACGGGTGGTGTCGCCGCGAGTGGCCCGGGAACGGCCGCTGCGAGGGCGCGGAGGCGTCACCCGAGCATCACAGCCTCGAAGATTGCGGCGAGCTGCGGCGGGCCCGGCCGGTCGAGGCGGCGGAGCCGGTGGCGGCCGTCGAGGCGTGTCCCGGGTCCGGGGTGCGCAACGCGGACGGACATTGTGTGGCCGGTCTCAGGAGCGCGGCCACGCGAGATATCTGCGGCGACGGGGTATGTCAGCGCGGGAGCGGCGAGGACGAGCGGGGCTGCTGCGTGGATTGCGGGTGCGCGGCGCCGCTGGTGTGCAAGCCGGATGTCGGCGGTCGCCCGGTCTGTCAGGCGCGGGGGCTCAAGGGGGTCGCGGGCGGGCGTTGACCGCGGGCGCGGAGATCCGCGCCCGCTGGTCGACCGCGATCAGAAGCGTGTGGAGACGACGATCGTGCCGCGGCCCGGCGCGAGGTCGACGTTGAAGAAAGTCGTGCCGCGCGCGAGGCGGCGGCGGTGGGTCAGCTCCGCGAGCAGGCCGCGGCCGGCGCTGACGACGAGGCCGACGCCGAGGCCGAGCGCGAGGGCGCCGACGGTGTGGCGGTCGGCGTGATGGACGAGCATATCGCGGTCGTCCAGGCCGACGGTCGGGGCGGTCGAGATCTCGTTGAATCGGTGGCCGGTCCACTCGGTGACGACGATGCCGGCGATCGCCGCGGCCGCGCCGGCGCCGAGCTCGGCGGCCCAGGCGGCGCGTCGGCGGCGTGGGTTCGTGATCGTCGAGGTCAACGCGCCGATCGTGACGCCGACGCCCGCGCCGAGCAGGCCGGTGCCGGCGGCCCGCCAGCGCTGCGCCACGGCGATCTCGCGGCGACATTCCGCGATGTCCGGGCAGTTCGGCGGCGGTCGCCACGGGGCGCGCGTGAGCCGGACCTGACCGTATGCGAGGAGCGCGAGGCCGGTGACGCCGACCGCACCGCCGATCGCGCCGCCGGCGATGGCCATGCGTCGACGTTGCGGAGCGGGCAGGTCGGGCATGACGGGCATGACGGGCATGTCGGGCATGACGGGCATGACGGGCAGGACGGGCGGGCCATCGAGCACGGGGCGGTGGCGCAGCGTGAGCCGGACCGGCGGCGTCGCGCCGGCCGTCACGACGATCGTGGCCTCCGCGGGGAGCAGGTCGGCATCGGTCGCGCGCAGGCGCCAGGTGCCGGGGTCGAGGGCGAGCTCCGCGGTCTCGGCGTTCAGCGTGAACACGAGCGGCGGACGCGGGTCCGCGGCGACGCGCAGCGCCTCGACGTGCAGCGGGCCCCCTGTCGGCCGGTCGACGGTGAGCCGGACGGCGACGGTCTCGGCGAGCGCGGTGCGGCGCTGGGCCCCGGCCTCGGCCCGGTCCTCCGCGCCGAGGCCCGGTAACGCGAGATATGCCCCGAGGTGGGCGACCGCGTGGGCGTAATGACGGGCCGCGAAGCTGCTGATGCCGGCGTTGAACAGCTGCGAAGGGTCGCGTGTGTCGTGCCAGAGCGCGAGGAACTCGCGGGCAGCCTCGGCGAAGCGCCGCTGCTCGAACAGACGCGAGGCACCGGCGACGCGCTCCGACTGGACGGCGGTCGGGTCGGGCGCGGGCGCGGCCCGAAACGCGAGCACGCCGGCCATGGCGAGGACAATGGGGCTCATCCTTGGGAGCGCGACTATAGGGCCCGCACCGAACTCCTACCATACCCCAACGCCAATGGTGGCTTGTGGTGTGGTCATTTGGCGGACCCGGGGAGGGGGCAGGGGATGGTGGGGGAGTGGCGGGGTATTTTGGGGCTTGACTGGAGGGCTGTGGTGTGGTGTTACAAGAGCGAATCTGAACATTCGGAGCGAAAATGAGCACCCGCCGCGAGATCCTGTTTTACAGAAGATGCGGCGCTCTCGTGGCCGCGGTCCTGGGGGTGAGCCTCGCGTGCAACACGCCGACGTGGGGGCCGGCGGCGGAGACGGGGTCGACCGGGTCGGCGACGTCGGGGGATACGGGGACGACGGCGGTGACGTCGTGCGGTAATTCGGTGTGCGAGCCCGGGGACGCGGCGGCGTGTCCGGCGGAGTGTTGTGGCAATGGTGTGTGCGACCCCGGCGACGGCGCGGCGGGCTGCGCGAGCGACTGCTGCGGCGACGGCGTGTGCCAGGAGAGCGACGTCGGCGCGTGCCCCGGAGATTGCTGCGACAATATGGTCTGCGACGCGTACGACGTCGCGGCGGGCTGCGCGGAGCAGTGCTGCGGCAACGGGGCGGTGGATCCGGGGGAGGAGTGCGAGGACGGCAACGACGTCGGTTCGGACGACTGCGTCGCGTGCCGGGCGGCGCGCTGCGGCGACGGCGTGCTGCGCACGAACGCGGGCGACCCGGCGCTGAACGAGCAGTGCGACGACGCGAACGCGGCGAACGACGACGCGTGCCTCGATACGTGCGTGGCGGCGAGCTGCGGGGACGGGTTCGTGCAGGTCGACGTCGAGGTGTGCGACCCCGGCGCGGCGAGCAGCCCGGCCTACTCACCGATCCCGCTGCCGGACGGGTGCTCGGCCGCGTGCGAGCGCTCGCGGTATTGCGGGGACATGCAGGTCGATGGCGCGGACGGCGAGGACTGCGACGAGGGCGGCGAGGCGGCGACGTGCGACGCGGACTGCTCGGCGGCGGTGTGCGGCGACGGCACGGTGAACGCGGCGGCGGGCGAGGTGTGCGACGATGGGAACGT
>Ga0075163_10006180_pt1 | contig 15898 bp, 7 predicted proteins | sample JI1023141ADNA_FD_71478 | JGI IMG/M metagenome (GOLD analysis project Ga0075163, IMG submission 71478) | Wastewater effluent complex algal communities from Wisconsin, to seasonally profile nutrient transformation and Carbon sequestration -... | ecosystem: Engineered > WWTP > Effluent > Algae... | reverse complement strand
TCACCACGCGGCCCCAGCCCGCGAACAGGCCGAAGCCGTGGTTCACGGTGATGGGCGCGGAGAGGTTCACCACGCCGCCGGTGAGGTCGCCGGTGGCGCCGTCGATGGCGAGCAGGGTGCTCACCGTGCCCGTGCCGCCCACCGCGAGCGCCGGGAGCGTGGTCGTCGCGTCGGCGCCCAGGGAGTACACGCGCCCGAGGTGGATGTTCCCCGTGAGGTACTCGTACATCCGCACGGGCGCGAGGTCCGTGAGGTTGAAGGCCATGCGCACCGTGGCGGTGTCGCCGTTGTAGAAGACCCGGCTCGTCGACACCGCGATGCCGTTGCGGTCGTCGCCCGAGATCCCGCTGTGCTCCACGGTGCCGCAGCTCGTGGCGTTCAGGCTCGTGATCTGGAACGTGTTGGGCTGGTACGGGTCGTCGACGCTGCCGTCGCAGTCGTTGTCGACGCTGTCGCAGAGCTCAGACTGCGGCGTCACATCCCCCGTGCAGGTGCCCGGGTAGCCGTTGGTGCAGGTGGTGGTGCCCGGGCGGCAGATGCCGACGTTCTCGGTGTCGGCCGGGCCCGTGTAGCAGGCCACGCTGTTGCCGTTGGCGAGCACGGCGTTGCAGGTGGTGCCCGTGCCGTCGAGGCTGCACACGTAGACGCCGGTGGACTCGCACTCGCTGTGGCCCACGGAGCAGGGCTGACCGAGGCCCGTCGGGTTGCCCGAGGCGATGGCCTCGCGGGCCACCACCATCGCGTGCGACGAGAACGGGCCGGGGCGCGCGAGCACCGTGAACGACGACGGCCACGTGGTGATGCGCGCGTGGTTCGAGCCCATCGTGAGGTCGGCGTTGCGCACGCCGAGCATCGCCGGGTGCCCCGGGGCCACGATGTTGCCCGCGTTGTAGCTCCCCGACGTGGACTGGAAGGGCCCGAAGGGAGACATGAAATCCAGGCGCCGGGTGGCCACGTCGTCGGTGACGAAGAGGCCCGTGCCGCCGCTCGCGAGGATCCAGCGCACCCAGACGCGCGGGCCGTTGAGCTTGTTGTGGTTGATCGCGTGCGAGGTCTCGACCAGCACGCGGCCCGTGATCGCCGGGCCCCAGTTGTTGCGCGTGTCGTAGATCGCGCGGCAGGCGTTCCCCGAGCAGTTGTTGCCGAAGATGATGAGGTTGTAGGTCGAGAACTGCGACGTGTTCATCGCGCGCAGCGTCGACTCCGTCACCGTGGTCACGATGGCCGAGGAGGGCAGCAGGGTGCGCTCCGTGGTCACGCCCGGCCCGTAGAGCAGCACCCGCGGCGTCGAGCTCGGCGGCACGCCGCCGTAGAACGTGTCGTCGGCGATGCCGTTGCAGTCCTCGTCGACGCCGTTGCAGGTCTCGGTGCCCGGCAGGGTCTGACCAACGCAGGTGCCCCAGCTCCCCGCGCCGCAGGTCTCGTTGCCGCTGCGGCAGACGCCCACGCCGCTGGTGCCCGTGGGGCCCGTGTAACAGCTGCGGGTCAGGCTCTCGTCGATGAGGCTGTTGCAGTTGTTGTCCTGGTTGTCGCAGGTCTCCGTCGTCGGGGTCACCTGCCCGGCGCAGGTCGAACCCCAGGAGCCCGCGGAGCAGGTCTGCGTGCCCGGGCGGCAGAGGCCCACGCCCGAAGTGCCCGACGCGCCCGTGTAACAGCTCCGGGTCACGCCCTCGTCGCGGCTCCCGTTGCAGTTGTTGTCGACGTTGTCGCAGACCTCGACGCTCGGCGTGGTCTCGCCGGTGCACACGCCCGTCCACCCGCCGGCCACGCAGGCCTCGGCGCCGGGGCGACAGGCGCCCACGCCCTGGGTGCCGCTGGGGCCCGTGTAGCAGCTGCGGGTCACGCCGTTGTCGACGAGGCCGTCGCAGTTGTCGTCGATGTTGTTGCAGGTCTCCGTGGTCGGGAGCTGCTGGCCCGCGCAGGTGCCCCACGCACCCGTGGTGCAGACCTGCGTGCCCGAGAGACAGGCGCCCACGCCCGAGGTCCCGCCCGGACCCGAGTAGCAGCTCCGGACCAGCCCCTCGTCGACCTGACCGTCGCAGTCGTTGTCGACGCCGTCGCAGAGCTCGGGCGCGGGCGAGCCCGCGGTCACCGAGCAGACGGTGCCCGAGCCGTCGCCCGTGCAGACGATGCTGCCGGTGCGAACGCAGGCGCCCGCGCCCTCGGAGCAGGACATCCCGAGGTTCGGGAAGCCCTCGTCGCGCACGCCGTCGCAGTCGTTGTCCTGGCCGTCGCAGATCTCCGTCGACGGGACCACCTGACCGGCGCAGGAGCCCCACACACCCGCGGCGCAGGTCTCGTTGCCCGCGCGGCAGACGCCCACACCCGCCGTGCCCGTGGCCCCGGTGTAGCAGCTCCGGACCACGCTCTCGTCGACGGCGCCGTTGCAGTTGTTGTCGACGTTGTCGCAGGTCTCGACGCTCGGCCGGACCTCACCCGCGCAGGTGCCCCAGCTGCCCACGGCGCAGGTCTGCGTCCCGGCGGTGCAGGCGCCCACGCCCGCGGTGCCACCCGGGCCGCCGTAGCAGGAGCGCGTGAGGCCCTCATCGACGAGCCCGTCGCAGTCGTTGTCGACGTTGTCGCAGACCTCGGTGCTCGGCGACGCCGCGGTGGCGGTGCACACCGTGCTCAGCCCGTCGCCGCTGCACACCATGGTGCCGTTGCGCTGGCACGCGCCGAGGCCCGCGGAGCACGCCTCGCCCACGCCCGTGCCCGGCGCGGCCACGCCCGTGCGGGCCAGCGCGTCACGGACCATCACCACCGGGCGCCCCGCGGTGTTGGTCGCGAGCACGTTGAACACCGACGGGTACTGCGTGACCTGCGCGTGGTGGGTGTTTCCCCAGCCCGACATCGACGAGCTCGAGGAGCCGAACATCACCGGGTGCGCGGGGGTGGTCACCACCACGTCGTCGGCGTCGAGGCGCGACGAGGTCCACGCGCCGAAGCCGTTGAGGAAGTCGTAGTTGCGGCGGCCCCACTCGCCGGCGACGTAGAGGCCCGTGCCGCCGCCGTTGGCCGACCAGAGCAGCGCCGCGCGCAGGAACTGCCCCGCGGCCGCGTACGTCGACGCGTGGCACGCGGGGTCCAGGGTGCCCACCACCACGCGGCCGTTGATCGCGGGGTTCCACACCGCGCGGGTGTCGTACGCGGCCTGGTAGTCCGTGGTGAGCGGGCCGCTGCAGTCCTTGTCCCCGATGATGATGAGGTTGTACTGCGCGAACTGCTGGCGGGTCATGGAGCGCCACGCCGAGTCCGAGGCCACCGTCACGACGGAGCCCGCGGGGAGGTACGGCACCTCCAGCGAGCCCGCCGGGCCGTAGATCAGCACCCGGGGCGTCGAGCTCGAGGCCAGCGGACCGGGGGTGAACGGGTCGTCCGTGGTGCCGTTGCAGTCGTCGTCGAGGTTGTTGCAGAGCTCGCTGCCCGGGAGCACCTGGCCCGTGCAGGCGTTCCAGTTGCCCGTGGTGCAGGTCTGCGTGCCCGCGCGGCAGATGCCCTGCCCCGCGGTGTTCGACGGACCCGTGTAGCAGCTCTGCGTGACGCCCTCGTCGATCTGGCCGTCGCAGTCGTCGTCGAGGTTGTTGCACACCTCGGCCACCCCACCGCCCGGCGTGCACACCTGCGAGACGCCGCCGATGCAGGCCGGGGTGGTGCGCTGACAGGCGCCGATGCCGCAGGTGATGGTCCCGAGGCCCTCGTCGATCTGGCCGTCGCAGTCGTCGTCACGGCCGTTGCAGACCTCGGTGCTCGGGAGCACCTCGCCCGTGCAGGTCCCGAAGGTGCCGCCGCCGCAGGCGCGCGACCCGGTGCGGCAGACGCCCACGCCCGCGGTGCCCGTCGGGCCCGTGTAGCAGGACTCCACCACGCCGTCGTCGGTGACCCCGTCGCAGTCATCGTCGTTGCCGTTGCAGACCTCGGTGCTCGGGGTCACCTCACCGATGCAGCTGCCCCACGCGCCGGTGGTGCAGGTCTGGGTGCCCGGGCGACAGCTGCCCACGCCGCCGGTCCCGCTCGGGCCCGTGTAACAGCTCCGGTTGACTCCCTCGTCGACCAGACCGTTGCAGTTGTTGTCCGAGTTGTCGCAGACCTCCGGGATCGCCATGCCCGGGGTGCACACCGGCACCACGCCGCTCACGCAGCCCGGCACCGTGCGCGAGCACACGCCGAGACCGCAGGTCTGGTCCGCGATGGCGTCGTCGATCAGGCCGTTGCAGTTGTTGTCCAGGCCGTCGCAGGTCTCGTTGGTCACGCAGGGCACGCAGGTGCCGACGCGGTCGCAGTAGCCCGGGCCGCCGCTCACCGTGCAGTTGGTGTTCGGCGGACGGATCCCCATGTCGGTGCACACCGGCTCGCCCGACGAGCACACCACCGAGGCGGTGAGGCACTGACCGCTGCCGGAGCAGACCTCCCCCGCGCGGCAGGGGATGCAGGCGCCGAGGCGGTTGCACACGAGGTCCGTCCCGCAGGTGGTGCCCGGCGCGACCATCCCCTGGGGCTCGCACACGGGCTCACCCGTCGAGCAGGAGATGCGACCGCTCTGGCAGGGCTGCCCCGGCGGCGTGCAGGTCATGCCCGCGCGGCAGGTGATGCAGGCGCCGAGGCGGTTGCACACGAGGTCCGTGCCGCAGGTGGTGCCCGGCGCGCGGGTGCCGGCGCGGATGCAGGTGGCGGTGCCCGTGGCGCAGGTCTGGGTGCCGATGGCGCAGGGGTCCGACAGGGTGCAGCTGGAGCCCGGCGCGCAGGCCACGCAGGTGCCCATGGGGCTGCAGACGTTGTCCACCCGCGGCGACCAGCGGTAACCGCTGTTCGCGAGGCCCGTCACCGCGGTGTCGTGGGAGACCTGGTCGGTGATGGAGCCCGTGTCGCGCTGAACGCCGATGGTGGCGCTGGAGCCGCTGGAGAGGGTCCCGTCGCCGGTCATCGTGCCGAAGAGCACGTCGATGGCGTTGGTCCCCTCCGACAGGAACACCTCAAAGTTGAGGCTCGTGGTGAGGTCGGTGCTGCCCGGGAAGGTCGCGTTGCTCCACTGGGCGATGTACTGCCGGTTCGGCGAGCTGCCGAGCACCGTGGTGCAGATGCCGTTGCTGCGGAGATAGAGGTCGTCCCAGAACGCGAAGATCGTGTCGGGGATGCTCGTGTTGGGCAGCGAGCTGTTGATGTACTGCGCCGACGCCGTCGGGAACGACAGCATGCCGTTGGAGCTCAGCCCCACCGCGCCGAAGGAGCGCCCGTAGTAGCTGAACCCGAAGGGCAGGGTCTCGGTCGTGATGTCGTCGTCCTGGTTCGCCAGGAACGTCGAGTGGCCCGGGATCGTACACACGTCGATCCACGCCAGCGGCGTGGCCGAGCGGCGGTAGTCGTCCACCGTGCTGGTCATCCCGCAGGCGGTGCCCGGCGGGTCCTGGGTGGCGACCTCACACACCGGCGCGCCGGTGCTGCACCCGATGCGGCCGCGCACGCAGGGGCGGCCGAGGTCACACGTGGCGCCGTCCGCGCACTCGATGCAGGTGCCCGCGCCGTCGCACACGAAGCCCAGCCCGCAGGAGTGACCCGCCGGCTGGGGGGGCCCCGCCACGCAGACCTCCACGGGGCGACCGCCAGAGTCGTTGCGGCACTGCACCAGGCCCGTGAGGCAGGGGTTGCCCGGGAAGCAGTCGGAGCCCTCGCGGCACTCTCGATCGGGGTCGATGGGGCCGCAGGTGAACTGCACCTCGGTGGAGATCAGCGTCGGCGACAGCGACCCGTCGGGCGACGGGTTCAGGTACGCGCGCAGCTCGAGGTAGCGCGCCATCGGCAGGCCCGTCATCAACGGCTGCTGCGACCGGATGTTCGCCCCGAGGTCCACGCTGGTGGGCAGCGACGGGGCCCCCAGCGGGGCCGGCGGCAGGCGAATCGGGGTGGCCGTCACGAGGTCCGTGGGGCTGTCGGCGAGGCGCACCTCGAAGTTCAGCGACGTGCCCTGGGGCACCACGGACGTGTAGTTGAACAGACCCCAGTACGGGATCTGCGGCTGCCCGAAGGCGTCCGGCGGGCAGTTGCTGCCGTTGTAGACCCGGTTGTAGGTGCCCCGGGCGCACACCGTGGAGCCCATCGCGGGGATCCAGCGAATGGACGACCCCGCGGTGACCGCGCCCACGGTGCGGTACGCCACCTGGTCGTAGGACGACCCCATGTCGCGCTGGATGCCGATGGTGGCCTGGGAGCCCGAGGGGGCGTCACCCGCGCCGCTCATCTGGCGGTAGAGCACGTCGATGGCGTTGATGGTCTCGTTGAGCTGCACCTGGAAGGTCAGGTGCGCGTTCGTGTCAGAGGTCAGCCGCGCGTCGTCCCACTGGACGATGTAGCGACGGTTCGGCGCCGTGCCCACGAGGGCCACGCAGATGCCGCCGCCGCGGGTCTCGATGTCATCCCAGAACGCGAAGATGGAGTTCTGGATGGACGCGTAGGGCAGCGGCTGGCTGGTCCACAGCATCGACGCCGTGGGGAAGCCCAGCATGCCGTTGGCGCTGATCCCCACCGAGGTCTGCGGCACGCCGTAGTAGTTGAACGTGAACGGCAGGGTGTCGGTGACGGTGCCGTCGTCGGAGTTCGCCAGGAGGCGAATGCTCCCGGGCTCGGCGCAGGCGTCGACCCAGGGCTGCGGCGAGACCGCGCGGTTGTAGGCGTTGCCCGTCCCCGAGGTGCACGCCCCGGTGATGCCGCCGCGGGCGCCCGGCTGGCGGGCCTCCGGCGGGCAGAACACCGCGTGCGTCGAGGTGCCCGTGCCCACCCCAGAGGACCCCGCGGGGATCGCGTCGGCCCCCTCGTGGCAGATCACCTGGTGGTGGCAGCCCGGGAGACACGACCCCGGACACTCGCTCACCGGACCGATGTACCGGCTCGCCCCCGGGAAGGCCGGGCGCCACTGCTGGCAGGTGGACCACACCCCGTTCACGCAGTCGCGCTGACCCAGGAGGCAGATGCTCTCGGCGCCGCGGTTGGAGTCCGTGGTCACGTCGCAGGGCAGCGGCGCGGTGCCCGGGCGGCAGGCGCAGCCCGCCCGCACGTCGTCGGGGCGGCAGCGGTAGCACTGGTCGGTGACCGTGCGGTCGTTGTCGTTGCAGTCGGGCCGACAGGAGTTGCCGAAGCCGAAGCCGTCGCCGTCGCTGTCGACGCACTCCGGCACCACGCCCTCGCCCTCTCCGCGCTCGAGGACCATATCCGTGGGGCCATCCTCGGAAGCATCACGCTGCGCCCCGCCGTCCATCGTCGCGGGTGCGTCAAACGCGATAGTTACCGAGGAATCCTCGTTCCCCACGAGTGAGCCACCACCACCACAGCTCACAAGCGCCAGCAGCGCTGCGATCCGGATAGCTGTGGGTGCCCACCAAGACCTCATCAAGATCCCCGATCTGCTCGCTCCACCGAGAGAAACATGTTTGGTGGACTCTTCTGGTTCAGCCCGATGGGGTCGCTTGGGACGGAAAAATCCACGGAACGTTGAGCAACAAGCGTACCGGACACGCCTGCGCGCATCGAGAGCTATGTGGCGCGTGTGATCACACCACAACCATCGCCTTCAGAAGGTCGGCCATCAGCCCGATTCTTCACCGCTAGTCATCTTCTCGAAATTCACCGCTGTGACCCCCGGCGGGGATGGGGCTCGCCGATGGCAAAGACCCTGGAATTTATTCCCTGTCGCCTCCATGTGCGTCGTCCGACAGGGGACGGCAGCGACACACCTTCTTGCAGACCTATGCAAGAGTTGCGTGGTCCCAGGTAGGACTTTCACGCACGCGGCCTCGCTCGACCGAAGTAGACATCGCGGCACCGGCGCTGCTACCGACCACTTCGTCCACCAGCGCCTCCGTACGGGCGGCGGCGGTGGCGCCCTGCAATGCCGCGATGGCCGACGAAGCCCGCAACAACCGCCTCCTGGTGGACGCCCAAGCCGAGCGCGCGGTGCTCGCCGCCGCGCTCCTCGACGCCGACAACGACGCCCGGGTGGTGCCGCGCGTCGCGGCGATCCTGAGCCCTGCAGATTTTCACGACCCCCGGCACGCCACGCTGTGGGAGTCGGTGCTGTCGATCCACCGCCGCGGGGACCACGTCGACGTGGTGACCGTGGCCGCCGAGCTCCGCGCCCGCGACCGCCTCAACGCCATCGGCGGGCCGCCGTACATCGGCTCGCTCACCGACGAGATCCCCACCCTCGCGCACTGCGAGGCCCACGCGCGCATCGTGCTGGACCTCGCGCGCCACCGCCGCGCGGTGGAGGCCTACCGGGCGGCCACGAGCCGGCTGCTCAACGGCGCGCCGCTGGAGTCCGTGCAGGCCGAGGTGGGGCTGGTCCTGCGCGGCGTGCAGAGCGTGTCGCCGGTGGGGCGCGTGGCCGACGACCTCGACGACCTGCTCGACGCGATGTGGGCCGCCCGCGAGGGCCAGCGCGCCCCCGTCACCACCCCCTGGGCCGCGGTGAACGGCGTGTTGGGGGGAGGCCTCTGGCCCGGCATGCACGTGCTCGTGGGCGGCACCGGCTCGGGCAAGACCCAGTGGGCGGTGCAGGCCTCCGTGGCCGCGGCGCGGGCGGGCATCCCCGTGCTCTACCTCGCGCTCGAGCTCTCGCGCAGGGACATGGCCGCGCGCGTCGTGGGCGCCCTCTCCGGCGCGCCGTGGAGCCAGATCCTCCGCGGGACCCTCAGCGACGCGGAGATCCCCCGGGTGGTCGCCTCGGCCCGGGAGGCCCGCGCGCTGCCGCTGCACACCGAGTGCGGCGCGCCCTACGGCTACGGCGCCGAGACCCTCGCGGCCCGCGCCTGGGCGCTGCGCCCGCAGCTCATCGTGCTGGACTACCTCCAGCTCTGCGCGGGCCGTCACGGCGAGGAGCCCCGCACCGCCGTGGGCCGCATCTCCTACGTCGCCCGCACCCTCGCGAGGGACCTCGACGCGACGGTGCTGGTGCTCTCGAGCACCGCCCGCGCGAACTACGCCGAGCTCGTGAACGACCCCACGCGCGAGCCCGGCGACATGGTCGGCCTCGGCAAGGAGTCGGGCGAGATCGAGTACGCCGCCGACTCCGTGATCGTCCTCGCGAAGCACGCGCAGCGGCCTCGCAGCCGGGTGCTGGTGGTGGCCAAGAACCGCCACGGCCCCCTCGGCCGCGCGGAGCTCGAGTGGACGGGCACGTCCTTCGTGGAGGGCGACCTCCCCGAGGAGATCTCCCTGTGATCCCGGCGATGATCCTCTCCACGCGGCTCAGCGCGCTGGTGCGCGCGGTGTCGCGCGCCGACGCCCACATGCGGGTGTGGGTCGACGAGGCCTCGGTGCCCGAGCGCATCGAGTCCGCGGCGTCGCTCGCGCTGGCGGCCATCGCGCCGCACATCGACGCGCTCTGCCCCGACCGCAAGGTGCGCGCCGCGGTCACCGAGCGCGCCGCAGAATCGTGGCCCTTTCGCATGATCTGGGAGGGGGACACCGCGTCGTGGCAGGAGCTCGAGCCCGCGCAGATCCCCCTCGCCCTCGCCGCGGCGCACGACACGGCCACCTGGAGCTGGCCCGTGAACCTCGCCCTGCGCGACGTGGCCACGCTCCTCGAACAGACCCGCGACCCCCTCGCGAAGCGCCTCGCCAAGGCCTTTCTCGACGGCACCCTGGGGCCCCTCCAGGGCGCTGATCTCTCGACCTTCAAGAGCCTCCCCACCGCCGACCTCGACGACGAGCTCCGCGACGCCCTCGCGCAGTGGGACCTGCGGGCGTGTGTGCTCGTGGCGAGCGCCGAGCTCGACCTCCGAGAGTCGCAGCGCCGCCCCGCCATCGCCCTCGACGCCGGCGCGGTGCACCACGAGCTCCTCTCGGGATGGCGCGACCTCCCCAAGGACCGGCGCATCCGCAAGACCCCCGTGCGCGACGGCTGGGCCGAGGTGCTCTACCCCGGCAAACAGCTCGGTTTGCGCCTCAGCGTGCAGGACCTCCCCGAGCGCATCGTCCACGCCGTGCGCGAGTGGAAGCACTGGCAGGGGCTGCGCCACTGGGCCGCGCTGCAGCTCCTCTTCTCCGACGCGGGGCGCACCGGCCGCATCCGCTGGACCCTGGAGTCGCACCTCGACGCCCTGGGCTACGCCGACCGCACGCGGCGCGACCCCAAGCTACGGTCCACGGTGGCCTCCGAGGTCGAGGCCCTCACCCGCATGGAGCTCGCGATCTATCACCCCGACGGCACCGTGCGCCTGCGCGGGCCCGTGCTCGCGGTGACCCAGCGCGGGGAGTCCATGCGCGGCAGCGAGTGGACGCTCGAGGGCATGGAGCTGGTGATCCACCCCATTCTCTACGAGGGCGTGCGCCGCTCCACGGGAGAGATCGGGCGGCTCTGGGCCCCTGCGCCGCTGGAGCTCGCGCGCATCGACCACGTGCGGCACCCCCACGCGCTGGCCCTCGGGCTCATCCTCCCGATCCGCTGGCGCTGGGACCTCAACGAGCAGACCGACCACATCACCCTCACCGGCGCGAAGCTCCTCGAAGCCGCCGGGATTGAGATCAAGCACCAGAAGCCCAGCCGCGCCTGGCTCGCCCTGCAGCAGAACCTCGAGGCCCTGCAGCGCGTCGACGGCGTGGGCCACTTCGAATGGGAGAGCGCCCCGTGGACCCTCCTCGGGCGCTGCCGGCTCTACCAGCCCCAGTGGGCCCGCGAGCGCATGGTGCACGGGCTGCTCCCCCCCGACGCGCCGCCGGGCCCCTCGCTGCTCACCGGCGGCGAGCTCGCCGCGTGGCGCAAGCACAAGGGCTGGACCCAGGAAGACGCCGCCTCCGCCCTCAGCGTCTCCCGCTACACGATCATGCGCGCCGAGGCCTCCCCCGAGAGCCCCCTCAAGCACAGCATCCACCACGCCCTGGTGAAGCTCCGTCAGCAGTCCTGAGCCCCCGCGGGCGCCACGCTCAGGAACCCCCGCCGGGCAGCCACGCCCGCAAGCGGTTGCACCCCATGTTGCAGAAACCGGCAGACCCCGTCTGTCTCCGACGATGTGCGGGGGGTGGGGGTCGTGTTGCAGATTCCGGCAGACCCTGGCGGCGAATGTTGCAGATTCCGGCAGACCCTGTCCGGAAATGTTGCAAAAACCGGCAGACCCTGTCTGGCACGGTTCTAGATGGTATTGAAATCACAGGGGAATTCGACCCAAATTTTCTCTCTTAAAGGTACTTCCTAGAAGGACCTTTTCTGACGCGCGTGCGCGACCCTCCCTGGCGGTCGGGTCGCACACGGCGTCTAGGTAAGACTCAGACCCGGATTGATCGCGCGCCTACATCAACCTACACGTAGGGAATGGTATGGAAACCATGGCCGGAGGGGTGGTGGACCTCGGGGGCTCCGGGGTGGTGGTCCCAGACATGGGCCTGGGAGGCTGGCAATGGGGCGATAAGGGGCGTTGGGGCTTCGGGACGGGTTACGGGCCGTCCGAGATCGCCGACGCCTTTCTAGGGGCCCTGGAGGGCCGCGGGCGATTCTTCGATACGGCCGAGGTGTATGGCCACGGGACCTCCGAGCAGGTCCTGGGGTGGATGGCGGCCCGGGTGCCCGAGCCGTTGGTGCTCGCGACGAAGTTCGCCCCGCTGCCCGGCCGGGGGGGTGTGCGCGCGGTGCCCGAGGCGCTGCGCGGGAGCCTCCGCCGCCTGCGCCGCACCGTCGTCGACCTCTACCAGGTCCACTGGGCGGACCGGGACGAGTTCGACATCGAAGCGCTTATGGAAGTCCTCGCAGGGTGTGTGCGCGACGGCTCCGTGCGGCTGCTCGGGGTGAGCAACTTCACCGCCGCGGAGATGCTCACCGCCGACGACGCCCTGCGCGCCCGGGGCATCTCCCTGGCGAGCCACCAGGTGCACTACAGCCTCCTGCACCGCGCGCCGGAGCGCGACGGCACCCTCGCGGCGTGCCGCGAGCGGGGGGCCACGCTCATCGCATACAGCCCGCTGGAGCAGGGTGTGCTCACGGGTCGCTACGACCCCGCGCATCGCCCGGCCGGGCCGCGGGCGACGTCTCCGTTGTTCGATGGCGCGGTCTGGCCCCGGGTGTCTGCCCTGCTCGACGTGATGCGCGACGTCGCCGCGGCGCACGGCGGCCGCCCCCTCGCCCAGGTCGCGCTGAACTGGCTGCGCGCGAAGGACAACGTGCTGCCCATCGTGGGGGTGAAGAACGGTTCCCAATCGCGAGAGGCGATGGGCGCGCGGGGGTGGTCCCTGAGCGCGGCGGACCTCGCGCGCCTCGACGCGGCCTCGGAGCCCTTCGTCACGCCGTGAAGTGCTCGTCCCAGCGGCGCATCTCGTCGAGCAGGCCGCGCCCCACGGCGGTGGGCACCCCGTGGCCCAGGACCACCTCCGCGCCGTCGCGGTTGACCTTGCGGATCTGCGCGAATCGCCTTTGAAAATCGGGCGATTTCGACACGGGCTCCCCGGCCGCGGTCATGGCCTCGTAGAGCCGGGCGATGGGCTGAAAGGCGTGCACCGCGAGCACGATGCCGTGCAGGGGGCGCGGGTCGGGCCGCACCGGCGAGGTGTAGAGAGGCCAGAAGGCGTTGTCGAGCACGGGGTCGAGCTCGAAGAGCGCGTTGATCTTGTTGTGAGAGAACTCGTGAATGAGCGCCTCGGTCATGGTCATCGGGTTCGGGTGCAGGGTCATGTAGATCGTGCCGATGGACTCCTGGTACGACGCCGAGAGGTGCCGGTGGTCGTGGTAGCCCACGGGCACGATCTGGTGCACGAAGAGGTCCATTTCTGCGCGCAGCGCGGGCATGTAGCGCGCGGTCAGGTCGAGGCACCCGCGCAGCACGTCGACCCACTCCTGGGAGGGACGGCCGCCGAGGTCGATGGCGTTGCCCTCCTTGTCGGGGTGGGCCTCGAACATCGACAGCGGGTTGTTGTCGGCCTCAGCGAGGAGCATCTCGCCTTCGATGAGGTGATACGGCCGGGTGATCAGGTCGCCGGGCGCGTCGCCCTCGCGCAGGGGCACCTCCCGCTCGCCCACGCGCATCGCCCCGGGCGCGAAGGTCACCGCGCTCCCCGCGGGCACGGCCACGGCGAGGCGCGCGCGGGGCGCGAGCACCCGGGGGGGCGGCCGAGACAGGCGCACGGGCTCGGGCAGCGCGCCCTGGGCGGCGAGGTCCGCGAGCAGGCTCGCCCGCAGCTCCCGGGACCACGCCGGCACCTGCGCGAGGTCGCCCGCGCCGTGGAGCGCGTTGCGCGCGCAGCGCAGCGGGGCGCCTGCGGTGGGCCGGCGCAGCGCGCTCACCACGGCCCCGGGCGCGTGCTGCAGCGCCCACGCCAGGGCCCGCGCGAAGGCCTGGGCGTCGGCCGGGTCCTCCCCGGGCAGCGCGGCGACGCGGCGCAGGTCGACCAGCAGTCGGCGCATCGCCGCCGAGAGCACGTCCCGCGCGGTGCGCGAGCCCTCGTCGGGGATCGTCAGGTCGCGCGGCGGCGCCACGCGCGGGGCGTTGTCGGTTGTGCGTGGTGTCATGGGATCGCCTCGAAGGATACAGTCAGGCCGTGACGCAGGGCCCGCGCTCGAACTCCTTTCACTACACCTTCGCGCGGCCCGTGGGCGCCCTCCTGCGCGAGGATCCATCCGCCTGCCCCGTGGCCCGCGCGGGCCCGGCGCGCTGGGATTTCGCGCGGGCGCTCTTCTTGCGCCGCGGCCCCCTGGTGGGCGCCTACGAGACCCGCACCCGCGACTTCGACGAGGCCGCCGTGGCGCGCGTCAAGCACCTGCGCGGGCAGCTCTATCTCGACATCTCCAACAAAGAAGCCCCCGACGACTTCTCCCGGGACCTCGTGCAGCTCCGTCGAAGCCCGCTCTGCACCGGGTGCGCCGCGCGGGCCCGGTGCGCGGGGCTCTTCGACCCCGTGCGCGACGACGTCTTCGCCCGCGACGACGCCGAGCTCCACGGGGTCATCGCGGGGCTGCAGGGCGACGTGCTCGACGTGGGCTGCGGGCACGGGCCCTACGGAGACACCCTCGCCGCGCGCGTCGCCGCCGGGGCCGTGCGCTACGTGGGCGTGGACCCCGACGCGGGCCGCATCGCCGCGCTGCGCGCCCGCTGGCCCTGGGCCGAGCTGCTCCCCCTCGCCGCAGAGGAGCTGGACCCCGCGCGGCGCTTCGACCACGTCCTCGTTCTTCGGAGTTGGAATCATCTCCGCAATCCGTTGCGGGCCCTTGAAAACTTTGCGAAGTGCCTGCGCCCTGGGGGCACGCTGCTGGTGGTCGACAACGAGGCCTTCGCGCTGGTGCGGTCCCGCCGGCACGCCGCGGCGGCGGAGGGCGGAGGCTCGGTCTTCGAGCACTTTCGCAACGATGACGCGGCCGCCGCGGCGTCGCTCATCGCGGCGTCGCTGCCCGGCGCGACCCCGCTGCTGCGCCGGGAGGTGGGCCCCGAGACCAGCAACCAGTGGGTGCTCTGGTATCGCGTGGGGTGAAGGTCCTGGGGTATAGGAGCGGGCGCCGCGCGGATTCACCGGCGGACTCTCAAGAGAGCACCATGAGCACGACGACACTCGAAGGATTCCCGAAGGACATCGTGGTGGCGGACCCCGCGGCGGGCAGCGTGACGCTCACCGTCGATGTCGCGGTCTATCCCCTGGAGGCCGTGTACGGCGCGGCCTACATCTTCATCGACCGCTGCTACGTGCTGCTCGACCGCCCCCAGGGCGGGGCCTACTCCGTGACCCTCACGCCCAAGGCCGCGGCGACGACCGACGCCCTGCGGAGCATGGTCGGCGAGTTCGCCAACGAGCTGCTCTCGCAGGCGTGGCGGCAGAAGATCATCGAAGAGAACCGGGTGATCCTCGAGGCCGTGACCACGCAGGCGCTCTCGGGCGCGATGGGCCCGCCGACCCTCGACGACCTCGCGGCCTTCGACTTCACCGAAGACTCCTTCGACGACCCCCTGGGCATCGCGATGTCGTGGGAGGAGAAGTACCGCAAGAAGTCCCCCGAGGAGGCCGCGCAGGAGGCCGCCGGGGCGCAGCCGACGGAGTCGAAGCCGTGACGGAGCGACGCTTTCACCGCTCGATCTACGACGTGCGCGCGGTGCAGGGCGCGATCAAGGCCCTGGAGCGCTTCGCCGCCCTCACCCTCACCGAAGAGGGCGAGCACCACGTGGTGCGCGTCGCCGCGAAGAGCCCCGCGCGCGAGCGCCGCGTGGCCGACGAGCTCTGCAACCACGCGCTGGGCCTCGCGCGCCGGGAGGTGTTCTGATGCTGCCCGCGGGGATCACCCGTCCGAGCGCGACGTACCCGGCCTTCTTTCGCTACCGCGAGGTCGCCGGGAGCTTCGTCATCACCAACGCCCAGGGCGATTTCGCCACGCTCTCGGCCGACGAGTTCAAGGCCTTCGCCGAGGGCACCGTGGCGGGCGGCTCGGCGCTGCACCAGAAGCTCAAGGAGGGGAACTTCATCCGCGCGGAGTTCGACGTGCCCGCGGCGGTGGAGCGGCTGCGCCGGCGCAAGAGCTTTCTGGGCGTGGGGCCGAACCTCCACATCATGGTGGTCACCCTGCGCTGCAACGAGACCTGCGCGTACTGCCACGCCTCTCGCGCCAACATGGACGCCGTGCAGACGGACATGTCCGTGGAGACCGCGACGAAGGCCGTGGACCTCGCGCTGCAGACCACCTCGCCCTTTCTCACCATCGAGTTTCAGGGCGGCGAGCCCCTCGTGAACTTCCCGGTGATGAAGCACATCATCGAGTACGCCACGGAGCGCAACAAGACCCTGGGCAAGTCCCTGGAGTTCACCCTGGTGACCAACCTCGCCCTCATGGACGAGGAGAAGCTCGCCTACCTGCTCGACCACCGCGTGCAGATCTGCACCAGCATCGACGGCCCCGAGCACCTGCACGACAAGCAGCGCAAGCTCGTGGCCTCCAGCGCCTTCAAGG
>Ga0075163_10006179_pt1 | contig 15899 bp, 10 predicted proteins | sample JI1023141ADNA_FD_71478 | JGI IMG/M metagenome (GOLD analysis project Ga0075163, IMG submission 71478) | Wastewater effluent complex algal communities from Wisconsin, to seasonally profile nutrient transformation and Carbon sequestration -... | ecosystem: Engineered > WWTP > Effluent > Algae... | reverse complement strand
CTGTTGATTGTTCGCCGCTTGTGGGCTTGGCAGAAAGACGCTGAAATTTCCCGAAAAGTTTTTTCATGTCATCGTCGGAAAGACCGGGACCTTCGTCTTGAACTTCAATCCGCATACACAATTTCGTCGGATATTTGTGCAAATGACCTGCAAAGCCGTTTGAAAGGCTCTTGGAGCTATTCTGTGCATCATTTTGCTCTGCATCTCTGCGCGTCCACGTCTTTTCACCATAGATACGGAACCAGACGTTTTTGTTTCCGGGCGAGTATTTGAGCGCATTGGAAACGAGATTATCCATGACTTGTAAAATGGCTGTATGGTCGCCAAGGCACTCGCCGTCGGTAAAACTCTCAAAATGCAGCGTAACATTTTTTGCTTCTGCACGTGGCGTGTATTCTTCAAAAACAGAATAGGCAGCAACTGATAAATTAAAGGGTGTAATATCAAGTGTTATTCCGCCCCGCTCAATCGCATTGACATTGAGAAGATTGCTAATAATGCGCGAAAGCTGGTCGGAGGAGGAGATAATGGTGTTCGTGAAGCGAATACGCTCGTCTTGGGCAACATTGGTATCGTGGAGAAGCTGTGCCAAGAGTTTAATCGACAAAATTGGGCTTTTGAGGTCGTGTGCCACAATACCGAGGAATTCATTTTTTTCATTGTTTAGTTCTTCAAGATGCTGATTCTTGAGGGCAATTTCTTGATTCGCCGATTCAAGTTCTGTATTCTTGTGCTGGAGTTGCAGTTCCGAGCGGCGCTTTACCCGATAGCCGTTGGCAAGCAATCCGACGATAGCAAAGACCATCACAAAACCAATCGCAAGAAAGATAAGTTGCTGATTTTGGAGTTGTAGTTGCTGCGTTTGTAACTGCAGTTGCTGGTCTTGAATCTGCTTGTCTTTGGTCAGTGTCCGAATGGAGTCTTCTTTACGTTTGATTTCATAACCGCGCACAGCGGAAACTAAGCGCTTATCGCTTTCTTCATTGAAAATAGTATCTTTCAGAAAATTGTCTCGTTGAGAATATTCCAAAGCCAATTGGAAGTTGCCAAGGTCGCGATAAATATCAGATAGTATTGCATATGAAGTCTGCCGAAGCGGCCGCAAACCTGATGCTTGAGCGATTTCCAAGGCACGATTGACTTTTTGTAGAGCTTCTTTATACTGACGCTTGTGTAAGTAAGCAACGGCAATATTGTTATACACATCTCCCAGTTTCATGCCGTCAACACCGTCTGACGTTGAAAAGATACGTTCAGCAGCATGCAGAAATTCAAGTGCGCTATTGTAATTGCCTAAATAAAAATATGCCATACCTATGCCATTTAAGGCAGCAGCCACGCGTGCCGAGTCCCCAAATTCACGGTGCAGCGTCAGGGCTTTTTGGTAAAACGTTAACGCAATGCGGTCATCACCGTTATCAGAATAGAGACTGGCGAGATCACCTAATGTTAATGCTAGCCCTTGCTTATCACTAACATCTGTATAAATTTTCCGCGCTTTTTCGTAATTCTCAAGGGATTGTCTGATATTACCACGTTTGCTATATGCGATACCAAGTTTACTCAAAATAAGCGCCATACGTTTTTTTTCTGCTATCTCTTCATACAGTTTAAGCGCCTCAAGGTAATGCTCAATAGCACGATCGTAATTCCCTTGTTGAGTATGAATATTGCCCATATTGCTTACTGCCTCAGCAATACCACGTTTGTAGCCCAACTGGCGAGCATATTTTTGCGCCTGTTCGCAATAATCCAGCGCTTTGAAAGGGTTGGAAGTACGGTATTCATTAGCGACATTATTGAGCAGGTTCACTATTGTTGTGTCCACAATCGTACCCCACTCGCGGCGAATGGCATTGAGAACGGTCTCCAAGCTATCGCTCCGTTTCTGCTGCGCAATTCCTTGACAGGGTGTTATTGAGATACCTATCAACACCATAGCAAAAAGACTCAAACCTCCACGGCACAAAGCAGCAAATAAGAGCTTTGGACGCGGGAATGCTTGCCATAGAAAAGTAGGAAGCAGCGAAACATAGAAAATTGAAAACGAGTGTATCATTCTTTGTGCGAAATGGATAGTGATTCTGTATATTTGCTGGAATCATTGTTAAACGGTAAAATCTAGGAAAATCTACGAACTTTCGCTAAATTCGGCAATAGTATTCTGCCAAAACGATGGTTACTTAGATGCCAAACGGCTTTATACCGCGCTTGATGATTTTTTCTCCACCCCCAGATTCTCTCTCAAATCTATGTATCAGGGCGATACTATCAATGTCTTTGTTACTGATGACCACGAAGCTGTGCGCTTTGCGTTGGAGTCGTGGATAAAAACTAAAGCCGGAGACGAAGCGCCGTACATTAATCTTGTCGGCACAGCACCAACGGGTGCAGAGACCGTCACGGCACTCAAAACACTGAAGCCCGACGTGCTCTTGATTGATATGCAGCTTTCAGACACAACCGGCTTGGAAGTTATTAAGTCTTTGCGTCAAAAAGGCAATACAAGCGAGAAGCTAAGTATTCTCGCCATGACAGGCAATGAAAATGTTTCCGTTCACGATATTCTTGCAAGCGGCGCGAATGGCTACCTTTCAAAAGCAGAATCAGGCGACACATTTATCGCGGCTATTCGTTGGATAGCGCAGCACCCAAGCGAATTGTGGTTGAGTTCCAGCGTAGCGCAGCAACTTGTAGTTATTGACCATGCTCTCAATTCAGCCGGCATCACACCCGTAGAACGCAATGTACTCCGCCTTATTCGCTTACCGAATAAGGAGATTGCCGAACTTCTTTCCATTAGCGAAGGTACAGTTAAAAATTATATTTCGAGCATTTACCAAAAGCTCAATGTTGGTTCGCGGCTCGAAGCTACAAAATTTGCCGCCAGAATCGGACTTATTCCATCAGCACAACGATAAGCGCTTTACTCTTTTCCAACACACCCGTTTTTTTTGCTAGGTATTTATGCTCACAATCGAAGACTGGGGCTTAATTGATTATCACGACGCATGGGAGCGCCAGCGCCATTTGCAGGGCCGTATTCAAGCGAGTGCAAAGGATAGCACACTCGTTTTTTGCCAACATCCAAGCGTCATCACGGTTGGGAAAAACGGAAGCCGCGATAACATTTTGCTCCCACAAACACAATGGAATGAACGCGGCGTAGAGGTAGTCAATGTCAATCGCGGTGGCGACGTAACGCTCCACAATCCCGGTCAGATTGTGGGCTACACGCTTTTTCGTCTTACAGATTTCACGCCGGACTTACATTGGTTTTTGCGCGAAATTGAAGCCTGCATCATCGAAACCATTGCCGAATACGGCTTGAGCGGAGACCGCGTAGAGAGCCTAACAGGCGTTTGGCTAGAACAGAAGCGAAAGATATGTGCCATCGGTATTCACTGCTCGCGTTGGGTGACGGCACACGGCTTTGCATTGAATGTGAATAATGATCTGAGTGAATTTTCCTATATCATTCCCTGTGGCATCCACGACAAGGAAGTAACCTCAATCAATCAGGAACGACAAAAAAAAATACAAAATCCTGTGTCGCTGGAAGATGTTCAAAACATTTGTACAAGACGATTTTTAGCACATTTTTTGTAGTTTTTTTTTGAATATTTTGCACAATTCCAAAAAAAATACTTGCGTGGTAAACATACTTCATGTATTTTTGTGCTCACTTAAAATGAAACAGCACAATTTTTCTTTAGTGCAGTTCATTGACAAAAAGCGGGAATAGCTCAGTTGGTAGAGCGTAACCTTGCCAAGGTTAATGTCGCGAGTTCGAGTCTCGTTTCCCGCTCTCGGTTTCTTACAACCGAAATCCTCTTTATGCTGCATGCCTTGTCATCACATCCCCCCGGTGGCGAGGCATTTTTGTTTCTTCGCTTGACTTTTGCCCGAACCACACGCCCTCACGCAAACGATTCATGCCATTATGAGCCAGAAGCCTCAGATTGTTCCTCATTCCCTCGCAATTCAAGTAGCAGAGCCACACGAATCGCAGTCCCCACACCTGCCCCTTGTTGGTATCATCATGGGCAGTGACTCCGATTTGCCGACGATGGAAGAGGCGGCGCGTGTGTGTGCTGAGTTTGATGTGCCCTTTGAAATACGAGTTATCTCGGCACACCGAACCCCGGCAGACATGGCGGAATATGCTGTAACAGCCCATACGCGCGGGCTTCGCGTTATCATCGCAGGCGCAGGGGGCGCGGCGCACTTGCCCGGAATGGTTGCTGCCTACTCACCCTTACCCGTTATTGGGGTTCCAATCCTTTCCAAAGCCCTTGCCGGAGTAGATTCACTTCTGTCCATCGTACAAATGCCCGGCGGCGTACCGGTGGCAACAGTCGCCATTGGTGCAGGCAAAAATGCGGGCTTGCTGGCGGTGCAGATTCTTGGCACTCACGATGAAGAGTTTCAGGCAAAAATCATTGCCTACAAGGAGCGCATGGCTGAGGAGTCGCGCCAAAAGAATCACGGTCTCACCTCTGATATTACAGCTATTGCGCGGTAACAAAAACTGCAACTTTTCTTGCTCGTCAGCGTATATGTTTCTAGACAACAATCTGTGAAGATTCTTCTCCAACGTTATCTTTTATCTGCTATGAGACGCTTTGCTTTTCTTCTCGCGCTGACACTCGGTTTTATCGGCACTACCAATACCGCTCTCAGCAGTAATTTCTCTCATTCTGTATTCCCAACGAGCCTGCTCAATCGTAGTTTCGCAAGCATCCTCGTGCGGGAAAATGGAACAGAAGAAATAGTGGAACAGCGCCGCGTCTCCAAAAATTTCACCGCAATTGATGTCAGTGGTGGCGGTATCACGGTCGAAGTCGTATGCAGACAAGAGCCGAAGATTGAGGTCATTGGTGAACCGGAGGTTGTCAAATTTATCGAAACAGATATTAGTGATGGGCGACTAGAAATTAGCGGCGCAGCATGGAAATTCAGCAAACGTGCAGTCGTGGTGCGTGTTTCAATGCAAACGCTGAACAGTATTGAGATGTCGGGTGCAAACGTGATGAAAGCAAGCGCTATCAATAGCGACGTGTTGGACGTTGAGTTAAGCGGCGCTTGCGTACTAGAGGCATCGGGAAAAGTAAAAAAACTTATGCTTGAGGTATCGGGCGCATCATCGGTCAACGTCAAAGACCTTATCGCCGAAAAAGTTATCGTCGAAGTAGATGGTGCTTGCAAGGCAGTCGTTTTTGCTGAAAAATATCTGTCTGCTTCCGCTTCGGGCGTGTCGAAAGTTATCTATTTTGGCGAGCCTAAAGAAATCAACAAAGACGTTTGCGGACTGGCAAAAGTAAGTCCTATGAAGTAATCAAACTCGGTTCACGGTTGAATTATCATCGTCATTTTGAATGGAGAGGGTATATGCTTGGACTTAGAAGTATTCGCTGCCTACGCACCGGACTTCAAGCTCTTGAGCGATACCCTCTTTGCATTTCACACCTCTCCTCTGTTTTACTGTTTTCGCTGGTGTTCTCCGCTCTCGTGCTATCATTTGCCGGCGTTGCTTCCGCACAGAATCTGCTTTTTGAGCATCTTTCCTACGAGCAAGGTCTTTCTGAATCCAACGTCACGGCGATTCTTCAAGACAAGCAAGGCTTTTTGTGGATTGGTACAAGTAATGGACTGAACCGTTACGATGGGTACTCCATTATCATTTATCGGAATGACCCCAACGATTCAACATCACTTGCCAATAACGCCATAACGGCTCTCTACGAAGACGAAAGCGGTATGCTCTGGGTTGGTACGCAAAATGGATTGCATCGCTTTGATCGCATTACAGGACGCTTTACGGCATACCGCAACAACCCCGATAATAGTAACTCTCTCAGCAGCAATCTAGTTCGCTCCATTATCGAAGCACCACGCGGGATACTTTGGGTCAGCACTAAGCGCGGGCTGAATCGCTTGGACGTTGCTCGGAGTGAATGGACGCTCTTCAAAGCAGACAAAAAAGGAAGAGGAAAGGGTCCGAGCGATAACGATATTATGACGATACTCGCCGACCCAAAGAATCGCGCTCATCTCTGGTTGGGCACACGCGACGGTGGCTTGAACAAACTTCACTTGCCCACCACTACCTTCAGCGTTTTTAAGCCTGATGCTTTTCCAACAGCAGACGAAATCAGCATCGGAATTACCGCTATGTCGTTCGACCCCAAAGGGCATCTTTGGCTGGGGACGCGCGACAATATGCTGTGGCGCTTTCTCCCAGAGACAGGGGAATTTACCCCTATAGAGCCACTTGTTGCTATTGCCGAGCAAAGCATGAGCCAAGGCAACCGCACCACGACCATTCAAGCACTTGCCATCGACAAGCATGGTACGCTCTGGGCTGGAACACGCATGGGGATTTTCTCGCGGAGTACCCTTGAAGATGAGGCTGGGACATGGCAACAACACACGAGCAACCCAAATGATGCGCAAAGCCTGAGCGATGATAACGTAAGCGTTATTCGTCAGGACAAGTCGGGCGTGATGTGGTTTGGTACACAGGGCGGTGGTCTTAACAAATACGTTCCACAAACTTCCGCTTTCCACAATGTTAAATACAACCCCCTACGCAAAGATATTCCCAGCCCAATCGTCAATGCTATTGCTCGCAAAATGAGTGGTGAAGCGTGGTTCGGAACACAGAGCGGAGCCGTCGTCTATACCGATAACTCTCCCTCACGTCTTATCGCATCGGACTATGCAGTAACGGCAATTTTGCATGACTCGCAGGGTGGAACGTGGCTTGGCACTGAGAGCGGTCTTATCTGGATACCGCGTAACGGCGCGGAAATACGCTTTCAAAACTCCCCTGACGACAATAATAGTCTGGGCGACAACCTCGTAACGGCACTCGCTGAAGAAAAATCATCAGGCGATATCTGGATTGGTACACAAGGCGGTGGTATATCCCGCCTCAATCCTCGCATGAAGACCTTTACAAATTATTGGAGTGATGCCGGTACGTCCGGAAGCATTAGTGACAATTTTGTCTTTTCAATGCTCGTCAGTCAAGATGGCACACTCTGGGTTGGGACAAGTAACGGTCTTAATCGCTATAATCCACAAACAAATACGTTCACTGCGTATCTGCGGACACCCCAAAACGGGCTACCGGACGCGCCAATACTCACTCTCTACGAAGACATCGGTGGAAATCTTTGGCTCGGTACGCTCGGCGGCGGTTTGTATCGCTTCAATCCACGCTCCGTCCACAGCCTGCGTTTTAGCAAAAAAGACCGCTTGCCGAGTGAAACCATTTACGGGATTCTGGGCGATAAGAGTGGAAAACTATGGCTCAGTACCAGTCGTGGTCTTGCTTCGCTCATGTTTCTGCAAGGGAACACCTCCACGCCGATTGTCCGCACGTACGGTTCTGCTGACGGCTTACAAAGCAGTGCCTTCCGTAAAGGCGCATATTTTCTCGCTGCTGATGGAGTTATGTCCTTTGGTGTCGGCACGGGCTTTGTTTCCTTTCACCCTGATTCTTTGCGCGATAATCCTACTGCGCCGCCCGTAGCGCTTGTACGCTTTCGTGTCTTTGGTGATAGAAAAATCATTGACACCATTCCTGCACCAACGCAGACACGCTTTGAATTAGAGTACAATGATAATTTTGAGTTGGAATATGCTGCACTGGATTTCACAAATTCCGCTCGCAACGAATATGCGTATCGGATAGATGAAGTCCATAAAGACTGGCTTTATACCGGAGAAAACCGTCGTATCACCGGCACAAACTTTGATCCGGGGACGTACACGCTTCACATTAAAGCCGCAAATAGCGATGGTGTTTGGAGTAATGAGGACTTCGCTGTAACTATTGTCGTTCGCCCGCCGTGGTGGGCAACGTGGTGGTTTCGCTGTCTGATGGTGCTTGTTGGTATTGGCAGTATTATTATTCTATACCGCCTAAGAGTCCAACGTATGCTTGCTCTCAACACTCGCTTACAGATGCTCGTGGAAGAACGGACAAAAGAAATTTCGGAGCAGAAATATCTTTTGGAAGAACAAGCTGCAGAAATTCAAATGACCAACGGAGCCTTGCAGGAAAAGAACGTTGAGTTGGAAAACGTTTTGGGTGTAAGCGAGAAAGAGCGACAAGAATTAGAGCGGGCGTACAAACTCTTAGATATAGAAAATAATCGTAAATCGCAGGAATTAAATGACGCTCGCGCTTTCCAAATTTCGATGCTTCCCGCCCGCGTACCCCAGATAGAAGGCTTGGATATTGCTTTTGTGCTGCGTACAGCAACGGAGGTGGGAGGCGATTATTATGACTACGTTCAAGACCCTGAAGGCGGATTAACGCTTGCTATTGGCGATGCGACAGGGCACGGGGTGCGTGCAGGAATGCTCGTATCGCTGGTAAAAAGCAGCTTTCACGCGCTTGTCCACGATTACACGTTGAGCGAGACCGTCGGTATGATCTCTCAAGCTATCAAGCAGATGCGCCTTCAGCGAATGTTTATGTGCCTTTCGCTTTTGCATTTCCGCCGAAAACAAAACGACGGCGCTTGGCACATTGATATGGCAGGCGCAGGAATGCCGCCTTTGATGGTCTTCAGGGCAAAAACTCACCGTGTGGAGTACATCCGTTCGCAGGGAATTGTACTGGGCGCAATGGAAAGCGCAGAGTATCCCTTGATTACATTTGATGTGCAAGCAGGGGATACTGTTCTGTTAATGTCCGATGGTATTCTTGAGCTTTTTAACGCTTCGGGCGATGAACTTGGCACACAACGCCTTGAAGATTGTTTTGTACGCCTCTGCAAGCAGCAGCAACCAATTACATCGGAAGCAATGCTGGATGAATTACATATACTCACCGATAATTGGATTGATGACGAACCTCTCCACGATGATATTGCGCTCATTGTCGTCAACGTCAGGGCTTAAGCCATAGTGTGAGCCTAGTGTTTCCCGTTTTTCGTACTCTCCGGCTGCCACGACCGATCAAAGGTTGATTTCAGTCCCTGCCAGCACTCAAAGTAGTCTCGCTGCAATGCACCCGTTTCTAAGGCATATTTCGTCGGCTTAACGGCAAAGCGTGTCTCAAACATAAACGCAAGGGTAGAATCAATATAATGCGGCTTCAGGTCCGCACTGGTCGCCTTCGTATATGTGGCACTATCGGGACCGTGCCCCGACATACAGTTGTGCAAACTGCAACCGCCCGGCACAAAACCTTCTTCTTTTGCGTCGTACACGCCATAAATCAAGCCCATGAACTCATTCATGAAGTTGCGGTGGAACCAAGGCGGGCGGAAGGTGTGCTCGGCAACCATCCAGCGCGGAGGGAAAATCACGAAGTCAATATTGGCGGTGCCGGGAGTCTCGGAGGGAGCTGTGAGAACGGTGAAAATGGACGGATCCGGGTGGTCGAAACTCACAGTATTGATGGTCTGGAATTTATTCAAGTCGTACTTGTACGGCGCATAGTTGCCGTGCCATGCCACAACGTTGAGTGGGGAATGGTCAATACTTGCTTGCCAGAGATTACCGTGAAACTTCGCAATGACACGGAAGTCGCCATCTTTTTCTTCAAATGCTGCTACCGGGGTGTAAAAATCCCGTGGATACGCCAGTCCATTTGCGCCAATCGGTCCCAAGTCCGGCAGTCGAAACGTAGCGCCATAATTTTCACAAATATAGCCTCGTATTTCGCCATCATCAGGCACTTCCACTTGAAACTTAATGCCGCGAGGAATTACGCAGATTTCACCGGGCGACACTTCTAAAACACCCAACTCCGTTTTGAAAATATGTCGTCCTTTTTGTGCCACAATCAGCATTTCGCCATCAGCATTATAGAAAAATCTATCGGTCATGGATGAATTGGCTACGTAGAGGTGGATAGCGCAGCCGTTATGCGTTTCGGCATCGCCATTGCCGCCCATAGTAACCATGCCGCTTACGAAGTCCGTACCCGCCTTTGGTATGGGGAGCGGATTCCAGCGCAGTTGATTTGGTGAAGTGGGTGTCTCGTTGAATGGCGTGGAGCGAACAAGATTGCTATCTACCTGCTCAAACGGTGTATGCACCACCGAGGGACGAATCCGATACAGCCACGTACGACGGTTCTGCGAGCGTGGAGCCGTAAATGCCGTGCCGCTCACCTGCTCGGCATAGAGATTGTACGGCACTTTTTGCGGAGAATTCTGCCCCACAGGCAGAGCGTGTGGCAGAGCTTCAGAGGCAAATTCATTCCCAAAGCCTGATTGGTACTGCACACCGTTTAAGACGAGTGATTCAAGGGCTGTTGCTATCATTGTGCGAATCTCCAAGCAAATTTATGACAAATAAGTCTCAGTATGGTCTCGTTGAGAGACACATAAATTACTGCTTTGGTGCGGATGGTACAAATATTTTCCGTATATTTTTCGCTTATGGCGAACTTGTTTAACTTTTTTCTCGTAGTATATGCGAACCACCTCTATTCACCATTGCTTCTTCGCACTCATATTTTTCATTGGGTGCACTATGGACTCATTTTCCATCACCCATTCTATGACAACCTTTCTTCCCGCAGATACGGCGACGAAGCCCATTGCTATTGCTATTCACGGCGGTGCAGGGACGATTCGCCGAAGCGCAATGACTCCAGAGGCGGAAACACAATATCGTAGTGTCCTGTCGCAAGCGCTCGAAGCGGGACACGCGGTGCTCAAACGCGGCGGAAGTAGTATGGATGCTGTTTCGGCAGCCGTAATGATTATGGAAGATTCGCCGCTCTTTAATGCAGGAAAAGGCGCCGTCTTGACTGCTGACAGCACGGTGGAGCTGGACGCGGCAATTATGGAGGGAAAAACACTCAAAGCCGGTGCAATCGCCGGCGTGCGTGGCATTAAGAACCCAATACTTTTGGCTCGCCGCGTCATGGAGCATTCCGAACACGTCATGCTTACGGGCAAAGGTGCAGAACGCTTTGCTGCGGAACAAGGTTTTGCTCGAATGCCGGATGAATACTTTATTACCGAGCGGCGGGCACAAGAATTAACACGAGCAAAGCAACAAGACGCAACCAAGCCGCTGTCACCTGATGAAACTCCGGCAGCAAAACCCTCGAAGAATGATTCTCTCGGCAAAAGCAAGCGTAGTAGCCTTTACGATGAGAACGCCCCGCTTAATGAATGGTCGCACGAAGGTAAAAAGTTCGGTACGGTCGGCGCAGTGGCACTGGACAAGAATGGAGATATTGCAGCAGCGACGTCAACAGGGGGAATGACTAATAAAAAATATGGGCGCGTTGGCGATGCACCTATCATTGGTGCGGGTACATACGCCAACAATGCAACCTGTGCGATCTCTGCAACAGGGCACGGCGAATATTTCATTCGGAGTGTCGTTGCGCACGATATTGCAGCACTTGTAGAATACAAGGGCATGACGCTTCAAGAAGCAGCTAATGCTGTGGTGATGAAAAAACTTGTGGAGCGAGGCGGTTCCGGCGGCATTATTGCGCTGGATAAGAAAGGCAATATTGCGATGCCTTTCAATAGCGAAGGAATGTATCGGGGATGTATTACAACGGACGGAAAAATAATTGTGGAAATCTTCCGAAACGAAAAGAAATAAGCATTTTAGGAGGATGTATGCACTATGCGTTACAAGTGTAGGAGATTTTTTGTTTTTCTGTTTTAGGGCACTTTTGTATATTACGGCTTCGTGTTCTTTACCAAAAGAAGTTTTCTGCCTTTTATTTCGGGCAGAAAGTACTGTTATCGTTTTTACGAGACCAAGAAGTAATGCTCTTGTCTCAAGTGTATGCTCATTCCAAAACAGAATTCCATTATTCTTGTTTTGTTATGAGACAGTCTGTACGTTGTTTTCTCTTCATTGAAAAGCTCGTCTTCGGTATGAGCATTGTTTTATTGCACTTGCTGATGCGGATACTATACTATGTATCTTCACCGCAAAAGATATATTACAAAGTGTATGCCAGAGTTTTGTTCAATGACAGTTAGCACCAACACCGCATGAATCGGGTAGATGTTTTTGTCTTGATGTCGTCAAAAATTACCCGAAAATGCTGTAATAATTTATAGGTTTTTCTGCATCATAATTCTCTGGAGGCGTAATGCATCGTTGGAAAAGTACTCTGTGGATGCTCATTACAGGCTTTGTTGCCATTTTTCTTATTCTTCCGTCATTGCCGTTGCAAGCCGCAATGAAACTCAAGAAGAAAGCCACAAGCGCCCGTGCGAAATACAAAGCCAAGCACAAATACACCAAGCATAAATACAAGCGTCATCGTGTCGTGTGTAATACCACGCAAGGTAAAACTCAGGCGCTTGCCTTTCTTCAATCTAGCAAAGAAATTGCCGCTCTGGCAGGAGTAGAATATCGTCCCGACCCGAATCTTCAGCGTTACATGGATGATGACGGCGAAGAACTCGCGGACGAACTTGATTTTAACGGACTTCCCTCCGGAGATGATGAAGAAATCGAAAACGATATGTCTGAAGATTTCTCAGCCGATGTTAATTCTTTTCAAAAGCTCTGGACATCCTATATGCGCACCGTTGACCCCGAAGCAAACAACTCGCGTGCCGAGATGATTACTCAGTCCGGTTTGCGTAAACAGGAACTTATGGCAGCCGTAATGGATTGGATAGGCACTCCCTACTACTATGGTGGTACGCAACGAGGCGGAATTGACTGCTCGGCATTTACGGGCGCTGTTCACCGCATGGTCGCAAGCGTTGTCCTGCCACGCACAGCAGCAAGCCAATCAACCGTTGGTGAGCAGGTTCGCGAGGGCGATAAACTTGAGTTCGGCGACCTGATTTTCTTCAATACCCGCCGTGCTGTCTATGTTTCTCACGTAGGCATTTATCTTGGCGATAACCTTTTCGCTCATGCAAGCTCCCGCTATGGCGTAACGGTGTCCTCCTTGACGGCTGACTACTACAAAAAGCGCTTTATTGGTGCCCGTCGCCTTCGTCCAATTGACCTAGACAACCTTACACCGCAACGTCTTGGCAGCGTACCAAGCACCATCACACCAAATGGCGTGATTTTGAACGTTCGCTCAGGCGCGAAAATGCGTGGCACAATAGCAGCAATGCAAGACTAAAAAGCACTTCCTACAACGTTTAGAAGTGCAAAAAAAACTCTCGACTCATCGCCCAAGCAGCGTTTATGCCATAGCGCAACGCTGCACTGGGCGATGAGTTTTTTTATGATTCGCTTTTTATCGTGATAGTAACTATGATTTTCAATTACCGCGTTCATATTTTTGCACTTTTTGCCGCACTGTGCAGCGCTTCTTTCTCTTGCGCTCCTCTTTTTGCGCAATCTTTTTCAACACAAGCAACGACAAGAATTCGGCTGGCAGTGGTGGGTGATTTTATGTGCCATGACTCACAGGTAAGCGCGGCATTACAAAAAGATGGAAGTTACGATTACACAGCGTGTTATGACCATATTGCGCCGCTCATTGCCAAAGCCGATTTTGCTTTTGGCAATCTAGAAACTGTTCTTGCCGGAAAAGCCCAGAAATACACCGGTTATCCGGCATTTAATTCGCCTGATTCATATGCAGTCGCCATTAAACAAGCGGGATTCGATGCGCTCACAACGGCAAATAATCACTCCTTTGACCGAGGATATATCGGCATAAAACGTACACTCGCCGTGCTAGACAGTCTTGGCATACCGCACACCGGCACGACCGATTCGCAACAAGAGCGCTCAAAGCCGCTTGTGGTCAAGGTGCAAGGTGTCAATGTCGGCATTATTGCTTACACATATGGACTCAATGGCGGTGCTTTATCGGGGCAGAATCGCACGACGGTCAATATCGTGGACACCACAGCAATTCGGGCTGATATTCAGTATTTACAGGAACTTCCCCAAGCGGAGCGTCCCGATATTGTTCTCGCTTCCTTGCATTGGGGCGCTGAATACCAGTTACAGCCATCGCCGGAGCAGCGTAAATTTGCCGATTGGCTCTTTCGCGCCGGTGTTCATGCGCTTTTGGGAGCACATCCCCATGTCGTACAAACCGTTGAAAACAAAAGTGTTGTGCGGGTAGTGGAAGGACGGTTGGACACACTCCAGCGCCCAGCTATCTATTCAATGGGCAATTTTATTTCGGGACAACGCACAAAACCTCGTGAGACGGGAGTTATTGTTTGGTTGGAAATAGAAAAGAGTGCTGGCGGTGGTGCAAAAATTGTCGGCATGGGCTACACGCCAACGTATATTGACAAACGCCGCAATGATGAGGGACGCACGGAATATCGCGTCCTGAATGTTCCCCAAGCCGTTAAAGAAACAGACCAAAACCCGAAGGCATATCCGGCAAACATTGCAAAGCGCTTGCAGGAGATTTTGAAAGATATTGCCAGACAATTTTCTACGCCGGACAATACATTTCGGCTTGTGGAATAAGCGCGTAAGAGAACAAGCATTTGCGCCCGGCTCCGTATCAAAACATCATGCCGTAATATGCTAAACTTGAGTACGTGACCGCCGATCGCGTTGAGCGTTCGTGCCATTGTTCGTAAGCAAGACTTGAGCCGTCGGAACACCCGGCAAGCTCAAGCGTCGTATAAACAGGCGGTAGCCCACAAATTTTGTAAGCATCGCCCACTGCCGCAATGCGTTGGAAATACTCACTCGTGTTGCTTGTTTCCATTGCGTGCAGCAAGTGTTTGTCTTCCTCTTCGACGGTTTTGAGCATCGTTGCTGCATCGTAGGGGTCGTCGAATTTGCGTCCTATATGTGCCATATCGCCACTTGCCACAAATGCCACTTTTTTACCCGATGCTGCCAGTGTCTCCCGCAATGCCTCGCAAAAGCGTATGAAATCTGCGTTTGCTGTCGGAAGTATCATACCATTTTTATACGACTGAATAAGCGGGTAAAACGAGGTAATAAGAATGGGCAGAATCGAAAAATCACGAGACCCAAAAAAACGCTGTAAGAAAACGACCTCAAATTCGATAGAATGTTCTTCGTGATGAGCAGAATCATCTCTTGTGAGGTGCGGTAGCTTTTCGTAGAGTTTCTGCAGTAATTCATGGTCGGTTTTGACAACACCGTGCGGCGTAGCAAAGTGCTGAAACGTAGGAATGAAGAGGCTTCCCCAGCCATAATGCGATGTTGCCAGCACCACAAACACGTCCGCATCAGAGTCCAAAAGTGCATAATACGCTGGACCGTAGGCGGAAAGTCCTACGCGAAAATCAATGTGAGGCGCGATGATTGCTTGTGCAGATTTTCTGACACTTTCACCCGAAAGTGTCAGGTGGTGTGGCAAAACAACCACACTGTCAAGTAAATCTGACAGTTTTTGCTCATTTGCCGGATAACACGAGCCGGCAAAGCGAGCAGGACGAACAGTTGCGAAAGAATCGTGAATGAGCATGAAGTAATGACGAGAAAATGTACTAAAAATTTGGGGAGCCTTGATTGGTGCAGCTTGGACAAGCAATATCACCCTGTATTCCTCAGCCCACTCGAAATGGCATTGATGGTCATAAAAAGTTGCATGAGTGAAGCGTCTGCTTCCGTCATATTGCCTTGCGTCTGCTCATCGCGCCACTGGCGGAGCAATGCCACTTGCTGCCGATGCAAGGGCGCAAGTGCTTGATCGCGGAGATGCAAGGAAATATGCAGTCTGGGGCGGCGTTCTTCAAATTTCCCGCCCAGCAGTATCGTCAGCATCGTGCGGGTGCGGGCGTACTCCGAAAGAATCATCGTGTAGAAGCGGTCACGAATACCCACATTCTCAACCAAATCCGCATACATCCGCATTACATCGGTGTTCACCGAAGCAAGACCTGTTTCTACATTGCCCAGCACGTACCGAAGCAAATCCCACGTCGGAATCATTGCGCGGACACGCTCGAAATCATCGGGGCGCTCGG
>Ga0075163_10006178_pt1 | contig 15899 bp, 14 predicted proteins | sample JI1023141ADNA_FD_71478 | JGI IMG/M metagenome (GOLD analysis project Ga0075163, IMG submission 71478) | Wastewater effluent complex algal communities from Wisconsin, to seasonally profile nutrient transformation and Carbon sequestration -... | ecosystem: Engineered > WWTP > Effluent > Algae... | reverse complement strand
GGGCGCCGACGGTGTCCGTGCGGAGGGCGAGGGCCGCTGAAAAGGGACGCAGGCGGGGGGGACCCGTTGACCGCGCACAGGCAGCGCAGCGCCACCCACGTCGCGACTGCCCCCGAGCACCACGCCACAACAGCCAGCTGATTGGCGCTGCCGAGCACGGTCAATGGGGAGGCCCCGCCGTCGCGCTAGGGACCCATTTCGCGGCCCCCGCCCTCCGGCCCATGAAGCCTCGCACCGCGTCACGACTTCATCGCCGGCCCATGCACACGCAAACCAGGGAGGTCGTCACGAGATCCGAGGAGCCAGCCGGGAATACGCGGCGCGCGCCGGGCCACAAACGACTCGAGGCCGGCGCGCATGGCGGCCGACCTCGAGGGATGATGAAGATGGCGAGCGGGCTGGCCGCCGCGGCTCACGTGGCCGCTTGAGCGGAGAGGTTGCGCGAGACGAACGCCATCAGCTTGACCTTGCTGTTGGGGTTGCCGACCAGCTTGTCGACGACCGCGCCGTTGCGAAAGACCAGCAGGGTGGGGAGGCTCTGGACGCCGTAGGTGACGGCGGTCTTCTGGTTGCGGTCGACGTCGATCTTGACGATGCGGACCTTGCCGTCGAGCTCGGTCGCGATGGCATCGAGGTGGGGCGCCATCGCGCGGCAGGGTCCGCACCAGGTCGCCCAGAAGTCGACGACGACCGGGGTGTCGCCCGCGAGGACGTCCTGGGCGAACTCATTGTCGGTGGTGTTCTTGATCTTGTCGGAGGCCATGGTGTCTTTCGGGAGAGGGCGCGAGGCCGCAGGGTCGGCCGTCGCACCGGGGCGGCGCGGCACACGGGCGCCCCCGGGGGTGCGCCGTGCGGCAGGGAGGGATGATGGGTCTGGACCCGGGCCCGCGCAAGGTGTTGTCGGCGGGGGCCCGGGCGGACTACCCTGGGCGGGCCATGCCGCGGATCTTCGTCGCCCAGACCCTCGCCGACTCCTGGCTCGCTGCTGGCCGCTGCCAGCTCGAGCGCGACCTGCTGCGTCTGCACGGGCCGGGCGGGAACGTCGACCTCTTCATCAACCCGGCGGTGTTCTTCGAGCGCATCGATGGCGCGGAGCAGGACATCCACGAGGTCGTCGGGCGCGTGAAGACGGCCCAGGAGCTGGCCCAGATGGGGGCGGATCACTACGAGAGCTCGGTGGTGATGGGCGACTACGCGTACACCGTCGTGCCCGGGTTCCTGGCGATCCCGGTCGACGGGCGCGGGGCGGAGCTGCAGCTCGACAGCGCCGCGTGGGGGCGGCTCGTCGTGCAGATCGAGGGCCTCGGGGCCTGACGCATGCACGTCCTCTTCATCCTCGCGGCCCTCGTCTACGGGGCGGCCACCTTCGCGTACGGCCTCGATCCCGACGCGCCCGACTCGGCGAGCCGCTCGCAGGTCGCGCGCCAGGCGACCACGCGCCAGCGGCGGGCCCAGCTGCTGCTCGCGCTCGCCGGCCTCCTGCACTTCTGCACGATCGGCGCCCAGTGCGTGCGCGGCGAGCACCCGTTCGAGTCGGTGTTCCTCGCGACCAGCCTCGGCGCCCTGATCGCGGTCGCGGGCTACTGCGCGCTGACGCTGGCCCGCCCGATGCACGCGCTCGGGGCCGTGCTCGCGCCGGTCGGGCTGCTCGGTCTGGCGGTCGGCGTGATGTTCGGCGCGACGAGCGTGCACGACCCGCTGCCGGCGCCGGTGCACAGCCTGGCGACCGCGCACATCGCCCTGGCGACCGTGGGGCTGGCCGGCTTCACGCTCGCGGCCGCGGTCGCGGGCCTGTATCTGGCGATGGAGCGCCGGCTGCGGGCGAAGCAGTGGAAGCCGCGGCCGGGCGCGATGTCCCTCGCGGGGCTCGAGCGGCTGCACTACCAGCTGGTGCTGCTGGTGACGCCGGTGTTCACGCTGGCGATCGTCACCGGCGTGCTGTGGACGATCCGCGCCGGCGGCGTCGAGAGCATGGGGGCGCGCTGGATCGAGATCCTGATGGCGGTGACGGCGTGGCTGACGAGCGTCGCGGTGCTGGTGATGCGCGCGGGCTTCGGCCTGCGCGGGCGTCGGCTGGCCCGGCTCTCGCTGGTCGCCTTCGTGTGCACGCTGCTGGTGATCGTCTGGTACGGGGTGCGCTCATGACGGATCTGCTGGCCGTCGGGATCAACCACAAGACCGCCCCGGTCGAGCTGCGCGAGCGCCTGGCCTTCGGGACAGACGACCTGCGGGCCGCGCTGCAGGGCCTGCGCGCCGGGGCCGAGCTCGGCGAGGTGATGGTCGTGTCGACCTGCAACCGCGTCGAGGTCTACGCCGCGGCGCCGAGCTGGGCCCGCTGCGGCGAGCGGGTGCTGCAGACGCTCGCGGAGCTGCGCGGGGTGCCGCTCGCGGAGCTGCAGCAGCACACCTTCGTGCGCGGCGAGCAGGCGGCGGCGACCCACATCTTTCGCGTCGCGTCGAGCCTCGAGAGCATGGTCGTCGGCGAGCCGCAGATCCTCGGGCAGGTCAAGGACGCGTTCGAGCTGGCGCAGCGCGAGGGCACGGTCGGCAGCCTGCTCGACCGCTGCCTGTCGTCGGCGTTTCGCGCGGCCAAGCGGGTGCGCAGCGAGACGGAGATCGCCCGCGGCGCGGCGAGCGTGCCGTCGGTCGCGGTCGACCTGGCGCGCAGCATCTTCGGCGAGCTGACCGGCTGCGGCGCGCTGCTCGTCGGCGCCGGCGAGATGGCCCAGCAGGCCGGTCAGCACCTCAAGGCCGGGGGCGTCGCGGAGATCACGGTGGTCAACCGCAGCCAGGCGCGGGGCGAGGCGCTGGCGGCCGAGCTGGCCGGGCGCTCCGCGGCGTGGGACCAGCTCGAGCTCGAGCTGCGGCGCGCGGACATCGTGGTCACGAGCACGGGCTCGCAGCTGCCGGTGATCGACCGCGAGCTGCTCAAGCGGGTGATGCGGGCCCGCCGCGGCGCGCCGATCTTCCTCGTCGACATCGCGGTGCCGCGCGACGTCGACCCGGAGGTCACGCGCCTCGAGCAGGTGTTCCTCTACAACATCGATGACCTGCAGGGCATCGTGCACGACAACCTGCGCAGCCGCTCGGCGGAGTCGGAGCGGGCCGGCGCGATGGTCGAGCAGGAGGTGCTCGAGTTCGTGCGCTGGCAGCGGTCGCGCGCGGTCGGGCCGCTGATCAAGGCGCTGCAGGACCAGGGCCGCAGCGTCGTCGAGGCCGAGCTGGCGCGCGCGCGCGGGCGCCTGCAAGGGCTCACGCCGGAGCAGATCAAGGCGATCGAGACGCTGGCGAACGGCGTCGCGCAGAAGCTGCTGCACCGGCCGATGACGGCGCTGCGCCAGTCGGCGGGCGCCGGCGAGGACGAGGGGCCCGACCTGGCGTCCGCGGTGCAGGCGCTGTTCGGGCTCGAGATCACGGCCGAGCCGGCGCGCCCGGAGCCGGCACCGGCGGCCGCGGCCGCGGGCCTCGAGCCCAGCCCCCGAGGATGACAGGTCGATGACGATGCAAGGACCACGGATGGACGCTCCCCTCAAGATCGGCACGCGCGGCTCGGAGCTCGCGCTGTGGCAGGCCCACCACGTGCGCGACGAGCTGCGCCGACACTGGGGCGAGGGCCTGGCGATCGAGCTGGTGCTGATCACGACGGAGGGCGACCGCATCCAGGACCGGCCGCTCAATCAGGTCGGCGGCAAGGGGCTGTTCGTCAACGCGATCGAGGAGCAGCTGGCCTCGGGCGCGGTCGACCTCGCGGTCCACAGCATGAAGGACCTGCCGGGGCGGCTCGCGCCGGGGCTGGCGATCGTGTGCACGCCGCCGCGCGAGGACCCGCGCGACGCGCTGGTGCTGGCGCCGGCGCTGCGCGAGCGGCTCGGGCGGCGGGACGGGTCGCCGACGCTCGCCGACCTGCCGCCGGGGACGCGGCTGGGGACGACGAGCCTGCGGCGCACCGCGCTGGCGCTGCGACAGAACCCCGGGCTCGACGTGCGATCGCTGCGCGGCAACGTGCCGACGCGGCTGCGCAAGCTCGCGGCGGGGGACTTCGACGCGATCCTGCTGGCGGCCGCGGGGCTGTCGCGGCTCGGGCTCGCGGACGAGATCGACGCGCGGCTCGATCCCGAGGGCTTCTGTCCGGCGGCGTGTCAGGGGATCCTCGCGCTCGAGTGTCGTGAGGACGACGCGCGCGTGCGAGAGCTGGTGGCGCCGCTCGGGGACGTCGACGCTGCCGTGATGGCGAGCGCCGAGCGGTCGTTCCTGGCCCGGCTCGACGGAGGCTGTCAGGTGCCGATGGGCTGCCACGCGGAGCTGCTCGGGGCCGGGGAGCTGCACGTGCGCGGGGTGATCGCGGATCCGAGAGGGCGGCCGGTGTTCACGGCGACGCGGCAGGGGCGGCGCGAGGACGCGGCGCAGGTCGGGCGCGAGCTGGCGGAGCTGCTGCTGCGGCTCGGCGCGGACAAGGTGCTCGAGGCGCTGGCCCACAAGACGCCCGCGGCGGGCTGAACCGCCCGCCGCTCAGCCCGCCGCGGGCGGTTCAGCGCGGCTCGGCGGGCTGAGCCCGGGCGGCGGGTTTGCTGTCCTTGGGGACAGGTGTGGCGGCAGGCTTGCTGTCCTTGGGGACAGGTGTGGTCGCGGCGGGCTTGCTGTCCTTGGGGACAGGCGTGCTCGCGGCGCCGGGGGTCGTGGGCTTGCTGTCCTTGGGGACAGGTGCGGCGGCGGGCTTGCTGTCCTTGGGGACAGGTGTTGCGGCGGGCTTGCTGTCCTTGGGGACAGGTGTGGTCGCGGCGGGCTTGCTGTCCTTGGGGACAGGTGTGGCCGCGGGCTCCGTGCCGGTCGGGAGCAGGCCGTCGTCCTCGTCCGGCGCGTCGTCCTCCGCGGGCGCGGGCAGCTCGGCGGGTTCGGGCGGGAGCGGGGGCGGGGCCGGCGGGAGCGGGGCAGGGACCACGCCGAAGGTCTTGCTCTCCGCGCCGAGCACGTGCTCGAGGATGAGTGGCTCGCCGGTGCCCCGGCGCGCGCGCAGGACGACGACGGTGCGCTGGTCCTCGGAGAGCTTCGGGAGGTTGGTCACGCGGTTGCGGGCGCCGGGGCGCAGGCGGACCTTCTGCTGGATCGCGCGCTGGCCCTCGGGGGTCTGCGTGAACACGAGGATCACCGGGTCCTGCAGGTCCTCCGCGACGAGCAGGTCGAGGTGGCCGGCGGCGGCGTCGTAGATCAGCTCCGGCCAGGTCGGCCACATCCAGTCGATCAGCGAGCGCGAGGCCGCGACGGCGCGCGGGATCAGCTGGGCGAACTGCTCGCGGTACACGGCCTCGTCGAGGAACAGGCGCAGGCGCCCGAGCTCGTCGGTGTCGAACGCGGCGAGCGGCCGACCGGTCGAGGTCTTGAGGTAGCCGCGGGCGGCCGGCCACGGGCTCAGGACGGCGCCGGTCTGCTCGCCGGGCTCGATGTTCGTGCCGCGCAGGACGTCCGCCGCGGCCTGCCCGGCCGTCCGCTGCGGCTCGATGAAGCGCGGCTCGGGCAGCGAGCGCTCGGAGAAGAACCGGCGGCCGGTGAACACCGCGAGGCCCTCGTAGTCGGCGTCGCCGAGGAAGTGCCCGCGCAGGCCCGCGGCCAGCGGCGCGCCGCGGCTGGCGAGCACGTCCGGGGCCGGGCGCGCGCCGGGCAGGTCGCTGCGCCCGAAGGACAGCCGCGCGAGCTCGTTGAACGGCAGGCCGCGGTCGCCCGGGACGCTCGAGAGCGCGGCGAAGAACGCCGAGACGTCGCCGCGCGCGTGGGCCGGGACCGACATGTCCTGGAGGACATGTAGCAGCGCGCCGGCGCCGATCAGCGCCATGGCGAGGTGGTGGTCGCGGGCGCGGACGTCGGGGTGGGTCGAGGCGAGCTCGAGGTGCGCGAAGGTCCGCGGCGGCGCGAGCGGGTCGTCGCCGTCGGCGAGCCACGCGATCGCCGAGGCGCCCGCGCCCGCGTAGCTGGTGCCGGTGATGTAGCCGGCCAGCGGCGCGCCGTTGTGGCGAAACTGGCGCGAGCGCAGGACCAGCGGGTGCTGCTGCGGATCGCTGTAGCGCGGCGCGGTCGGGTCCTCGCGGTCGACGAAGTGATGCACCGCGCGCGCCGAGGGGATCATCTCGGCGACGACGCCGAGCTCGAGCCACTGCACCGCGGGCATCTCCCACACGTCGCCCTCGACGCAGAACAGCTGGGTGCTCGGCGGCGCGGTCGGGCCCGGGCACGCGCCCGGACCCCCGAGCGGCAGCACGCCGGCGCCGGTGTGCGCGTGGGCCAGCGCCGCGCTCAGGAACCGGCGCTCGGCCGGGCTCAGGCGCTTCGGGTCGACGCGCAGCGGCGAGAACAGACCGCGCTGCAGCTCGCTGCTGGCCATCCAGCGCAGGTGCAGCGCGCTCTCGAGGATCGCGCGGTCGACCATGCCGAGGTGCGTCGTCGACGGGTCCCACGCGGCCGCGGGCCGCGGGCCGAGCACGCCGAGCGCGACGGTTGCGGTGAAGCCCAGGGCGCGGAGGCGGCGGCGCAGGCTCATGGCCGACCTCGCTTGCGCGGCGTCGCCACGCCGCCGTTCGACGGGACGGCGCCGGTCGGCGCGGCGCCGCCGGTCGGGGTCGCGCCGGTCGGGACGCCGCCGGTCGGTGACTTCGTGCCGGTCGGTGTCGTGCCGGTCGGTGACTTCGTGCCGGTCGGTGTCGTGCCGGTCGGTGTCGTGCCGGTTGCGCGTCCGGTCGGGGTCGTGCCCGTGGGCGTCGTGCCCGTCGCTCCTGCGCCCGTCGCTCCTGCGCCGGTGCGCGGCAGGCTGCCGGCGGGCGGGGTGCCGGTGCCCATCGGGGCGAGGGGCTCGCGGGGGCGCGAGGCGGCGGGCTTGGGCACGGCGATCGCCTTCAGCTTCTCGAGGTTGCGGTACAGGGTCTTGGCGAGGATGATCGCCGTGTCGATGTCGTGGCACTGCTGGTCGCCGCAGCTGAGCAGCACGCCGACCCTGGCCTCGCGATCGACGAACGCGACCGCGTGCACGCCCTCGGCCGAGAGCAGCCAGGTCTCCGGCGTGATCTCCGTGCTCGGCTTGACCCCGGCCATCGTCTCCTGGATCGTGCTGACGACCGGGTCCATGCCGCCCGGCGGGGCCCGCCACACGCGGTAGGCGATGTCCCACGGCTCGTCGCGGCCGACCGCCCGCAGGTGTACGCCGTGATAAAAATCGGCGCGCGCGAGGTCGGCGAGATCCTCGAGCTCGAAGGCGTCGGTGAAGCCGGTGCGCGCGCGGACCTCGTCGGGCGTCAGCAGCTCGCTGGCGTCGAGCCACTCCGGCTCCTTGCCCGGCGTCTTGTCCGGCTCGGCGCCGGACGGGCCCGCGATCGGCCCGCCCGCGCCGCCGTGCTGACGGAACAGGTCGAGGTTGGCGAGGTCCTGCTCCCAGAGCGTCGTGCGCCGCAGCGCCTTCGGGGTCGCCAGGAACATCAGGTGCTCGGCGTGCGAGTCGTTCTCTCGCCACTTGCGCAGCAGGGCGCGGTTGTGGCGGACGGTGAAGTCCGGGCGCGTGCCGCCCTCGAACAGCGCGTCGGATCGGTAGCCGAGGTAGCCGCGCTTGTAGACGACGAGGTGGAAGCTGACGAGGCGCAGCGCCGAGGCGCGGACGCTCTGGCGGGCCGGAGCGATCCGGTAGCGACCGGCCGCGTCCGTGGTCGTGCTGTACGTTTCCGAGCCGTGCGGGCCGATGAAGCCGTCCCCGCGATCGTAGGCCCACACGCCGACGACGACCGCGTCCGCGACCGGCTCGCCGGTGGCCGCGTCGAGGACCTGACCGTCGAAGGGGCCGAGCAGGCTGGCGTCCGTGACCTGATCGCGGGCGCCCACGAACGTCGGCGGGCGGACCAGCGGGGCGCAGCCGACCAGCAGCAGCGCCAGCGCGACGCCGAACGGGCGCGCTGGCGGGTTGCGGTGGCCGGAGCGAGTGCGGTGGCCGGAGCGTTGTGCGGGGGGGGCGCGCAATTGACGGCGTGCAGCGCGGCCGATAGGCTCACAAGGCCGGTGCGAGCGCGGGTCTATCCCACGCGCTCCACCCTGGCAAGCGATTCCCAGAGGACGTGCGAGGGACGACCAGGTCAGTCGATGTCGGAACGGATCCCTTGTCCCGCGTGTGGCAGCGAGAACGGCCCGGAGGCCCAGGCCTGCCGCGTCTGCGACTATCGCCTCGACGTCGAGACCCGCGACTCCGGGAAGTGCGCCCGCTGCGGCTCGGGCCTCGGCTCGGGCTTCGAGTTCTGCCAGATCTGCGGGCTGCGCGTGCAGTCGCGGCGGCGCCGGCCGGTGACCCAGAGCCTGCGTCTGGTCCAGCGCCCACGCTCCGAGGTCGGGGCGATCACGCCGACCAGCACGCCCGCGCTGCCGCCCGAGGCGCTGCACGCGGGGGCCGCCGCGAGGAACGCGGGGCCCACGACCGGCGAGGCGCCGCACGCGGGCGCCGCTGCGGTGAAGAACGCCGCGTCCCCGACCGGCGAGGCGCCCCGCCGCGAGGTCGACGAGGGTGCGCCGCAGGTGACCTCGCAGGGGCCCGGCGGGCATGTCCACGGCGCGGCGACGGGGCCGATGCCCGGCTTCCCGGCGCGGCAGGTCGGGGTGCCCGCCCAGGAGGTCGGGGTCCAGCTCTCCGGGGAGCATGATGACGCGCCGACGCAGTCCTTCACGCGCGCGCAGTTCGACGCGCGCCTGGCCGCGGGCTCGCAGGTCGGGCCGCAGCAGGTCGGGGCGCCCGCGGCTGCGCCGACGGGCTCGCAGGGCGGACACGCCGGGGTCGAGATCGACGTCTCCGAGCCGGCGCTGCTGACCGCGGAGGACCCCGCGGTGTGGTCGCCGCCGGCGACGCAGCGCGCGGCGACCCCGGCCGAGAGCCCGGGCCCCGTGCCGGCGCCGCGGCGCGCGCCGGGGGCGAGTCGGCTGCGCCTGGTGCTGGTCCAGCGCGACGGCTCCGAGGGCGAGGTCGTGCCGCTGGGCGACGCGCCGCTGACGATCGGGCGCTGGCAGGGCGACCTGCGCTTCCCGGCCGACGAGTTCCTGGACCCCGCGCACGCGCGCGTCGACCCGGCGCCCGGCGGGGTGCGGGTCGCGGATCTCGGGACGCGCAACGGCCTGTTCGTGCGGATCTCCCGGCCCGAGGTGGTCTATCCCGGCGACCGCTTCCTGCTCGGACATCATCTGCTGCGCCTCGAGAACATCCCGCCCGCGGGGCGCGAGCAGGAGCCGGCGCAGGGCCAGGCGCGGGGCTTCGGGACGCCGCTGCAGGCCGCGTGGGGCCGGCTGGTGCTGCTCGGGCCGGGCGGGGTCGACGCGGAGACCCACTATCTGCGCCACCCGCAGGTCGTGTTCGGGCGCGAGCTCGGCGACATCGTGTTCCCGGCCGACCCGTTCGTCAGCTGGCAGCACGCGCAGCTGAGCATGGAGCTGCGCGGGGACGTGATGTCGGTGGTGCTGACCGACCTGCGCTCGGCGAACGGCACCTACCTCCGCGCCCGGGAGGATGTCATGCTGCAGCCGGGCGACATGTTCAGGGTGGGCGACCAGATATTTCGTGTGAGGATGCACTGAAGTGGCGCAGGTCGAGGTCTTCGCGCGGACGGAGGTGGGTTGCGTGCGCAAGCGCAACGAGGACCACTTCGTCGTCGTCAACCTGGCGAACCGCGAGGGCGGCCTGCGCCCGCCGGAGCGCGTCCAGGCGCTGACGCGGGCCGGCACGCTGATCGCCGTGTGCGACGGGATGGGCGGGGCCGCGGCCGGCGACGTCGCGTCGGACATCGCCGTCGACACGCTCGCCCGCATCTTTCAGGAGCACACGCCGTTCCCCGACATGGACGCGGCCCAGCGCGCGATGATCACGGCGGTCACGGCGGTCAACCAGGCGATCCGCATGGCCGCGGCCGACGACCCGATGCGCCACGGCATGGGCACGACGATGACGGCGGCGCTGGCGATGGGGCCGGAGCTGCTGATCGGCCACGTCGGCGACTCGCGGGCGTACCTGCGGCGCGGCCGGGCGCTGACGCAGCTGACCACCGACCACAGCATCGTCGGCCAGCTGATCGCGGCCGGTCGTCTGCAGCCGGAGCAGGCCCGCAGCTACGAGCACCGCAACGTGCTGCTGCAGGCGCTCGGCGTGCAGCCGCGGGTCGGCCCCGAGCTGGTGGTCGCGCAGCTGCGCGCGGGTGACGTGCTGCTGCTGTGCAGCGACGGCCTGACCGGGCCGCTGCCGGACGACGTGGTGCTCGAGCTGATGCTGCGCTACGAGGACCCGATGCGCTGCTGCCGGGCGCTGACCGAGGCCGCCTGCGCCGCGGGCGGGCCCGACAACGTGACCGTGGCGATCGCCCGCTTCACCGGCGACGGCCTCGAGCTCCCGAAGGGGCGCGAGGAGGTCGCGGTGACGCGCATCCAGCACACGATCTGAGCCACGAGCCGAGCGCACGATCCGAGGACTCGCCCGAAGATGACGACCGCCCGCGCCGACACCGTGCTCGTCACCGGCGCGGCCGGGTTCATCGGCTCGCACGTCGTCGACCTGCTGCTCGCGCAGGGGCGCCGCGTGATCGGCCTCGACAACTTCGCGGACGGGCGCGAGCGGCTCGCCGCGCACGCCGGAGACCCGCGCCTGCGCCTCGTCGAGGTCGACCTGCGCGGCGACTTCGCGGCGGCGCTCGCCGGGGAGCGCCCGGAGGCGGTCGTGCACCTCGCGGCCCAGATCTCGGTGCCGCGCTCGCTCGAGGACCCGATCGCCGACCTCGACCTCAACCTCCGCGCGACGGTCCGGCTGCTGCAGTGGAGCGCGGGGGCCGGCGCGCGGCGCCTGGTGTTCGCGTCGTCGGCGGCGGTCTACGGCGACGCGGCGCGCATGCCTGTCTCCGAGGACATGTCCGATCAGCCAGCCTCGCCGTACGGCGCGAGCAAGCGGGCGGCGGAGCTGTACCTCGGGTGCCTGGCGCCGGCGCTCGGGGTCGAGGCCGCGGCGCTGCGCCTGTTCAACGTCTACGGCCCGCGCCAGGACCCGCGCAGCCCGTACAGCGGGGTGATCTCGCAGTTCGCCGCGCGGGCCCGCGCGGGCGCCCCGCTGCGCGTGCACGGCGACGGGCTGCAGACGCGAGACTTCGTGTACGTCGGCGACGTCGCGCGGGCGTTCGCGCGGGCGATCGACGCGCCGGGGGTCGCGGGCCTGGTGTGCAACGTCGGGACCGGCGCCGCGGTGACGATCCGCGGGCTCGCGGAGGCGGTGATCGCCGCGGCCGGCAGCGCCAGCGCGGTCGAGCACGGGCCGGCGCGCGCGGGGGACATCGCCCACTCGCGGGCCGACTGCGCGCGGGCGCTCGCGCGGCTCGAGTTCCGCGCCGAGGTCGACCTCGCCGAGGGCCTGCGGCGCACGCTGGCCGGGGCCTGACGCGCTACTGGCCGCTGGCGGGGTCGGGCGCGACGGTGCGGCGAAATACCCAGTGCTGCGGGGCCTCGTCGCCGTCGCGCTCGCAGGTCAGGGTGTCGAGTTCGAGGGTGCACTTCAGGACCATCGCGGCGGGCGCGAAGTTGCCGGGCACGGGGATCTGCAGCGGCCGGTCGGCTCCGACCGCGCCGGGCTCGCCGATCACGCCGCCCGTGCTGGTGCCGCCGCCGGTGCCGCTGGTGCCGCTGGTGCCGGTGCCGTCGCCCGAAGTGGTCGACCCGCCGGTGCCCGTGCTGGTCGTGTCGCCGTCGGTGCCGCCGCTGGTCGCGTCCGTGGCGCCGCTGGTGTAGCCGCCGCTCGGGTCGTAGCTGGTGTAGCCGGTGGCGGTCGGGTTGTAGCCGATGTCGTAGCCGTCGTCGTAGTAGCCCTCGTCATAGCCCTCGTCGTAGCCGTGGCCGCCGAACGGGTCGCGCTTGACGTCGATGCGGTACCGGAGGCCGTTGGTGCGCTCGGCGACCAGCGTGGAGCCGCTCTCGGAGCGGCTCTGGTAGCCGTTGTAATAGGACTCCTGGACGTTGACGAGCCGGCCGCGCAGCTTGGCGTCGATGCTCATCTCGACGCCGTTTTGCACGAAGTAGGGCGCCTCGCTGTAGGTCATCGGGAACTTGTCGCCGTCGATCTCGACGGCGTGCCACTCGCCGACGATCGCGTCGGCGTCGGGGTCGGTCGGCGCCTGCGCGACGCAGGTCGTGAAGCTCAGGCTGAGGAGCGCCAGTCCGGGGATCTTCGCGCGGTCGTCCATGGGCACGCGCCAGCATACCCCCGGACCCCGCGGAGCAGTAGGCGGATCCCGGACCGCGCATTCGCGCGCGAGGCCGATCAGCCGGCGTCCGGGTCGTCGCGCTCGAACACCCAGTGCTTCGGCTCGTCGTCGTCGCCGCGGTCGCAGGTCAGCTTGTCGCCGGCGAGGGTGCAATTCAGGACCATCGCGGCCGGCGCGAGGCTGGGCGCGAGCGGGATCTGGAGCGGCAGCGCCGAACCCGGCCCGTCCACGACCCCCCCGGTGGTCGGGTCGTAGCCGCTGGTCGGCGCGACCGAGTCGTAGCCGGTGGTGCCGTAGTAGCCGGTCTCGTAGCCCGTGATCGTGACGGTGGTCGGCTCGGGCTCCTCACCGCCGAAGAGGTCGCGCCGGACCTCGATGCGGTACTTGGGCGCGTCGCCGGCGTCGACCGTCAACACCGAGCCATTCTCGCGGTGATCGATGTAACCCTCGTACTCGGAGTCCTGCACGATCGTGAGGCTGCCGCTCAGGGCGGCGTCGACGAACAGCTCGACGCCGATCTCGTAGCGGGCCCCGCCCTCGGCGTAGACGATCGGGAACTTGTCGTCGTCGATCGCCACGGCGTGCCACTGGCCGACGATGTCGTCGCCGTCCTCGGGGGTGACCGGGTTGCGCTCGACGCACGTGGTGAAGCTGAGGCTCAGGAGCGCCAGTCCGGGGATCTTCGCGCGGTCGTCCATGGCTTCGAGAGTGTATCCCCTGTCGTGGGGATTGCGCGAGGGCGGCCCCGGGGCCCGGGCGCGTCGGGCATCTTCGCGCGAGGGAGTCAGTCGAGCAGGCGGATGCCGAGCCAGCGGTGCTGCTGCCGGCGGAAGCGGGCCTCGTGGTAGAGGCCGAGGTAGTTGATGTCGCGCTCCCACGGCGGCGAGCTGCGCTGGATGTCCTCGAGGCCGGCGACCACGTCCTCGAATTTTTGCACGAAGTGGCGGGCGGGTCGCTCCGCGACGCGCTCGGCCTCGTCGAGGGCCGCGGAGATCTTGGCGATCGCGGGCGGCTGGACGAAGCCGCGGCGCATCAGGTCCTGCACCGAGTTGGCGACGCGCTCCGGGGTGTAGCCGGCGCCCTCCATCGCCGCGAGCACGCGGACGAGGCCGCGGGCCGGCAGCAGGCCGGCGTCGAGCAGCAGGACGGCGCACTGGAAGTAGTTGTAGATGGCGACGACGCGCGCGCCGTAGGCGGAGAAGCGGTCGAGCGGCGAGCGGCGGTCGAGGTGGATGAAGATCCGGCGCACGACCTCGCCCGAGCCGGCGAGCTGCTTGTGGTAGGCCATGATCTCGTCGACGTCGTGGCGGTAGACCTTGCAGGTCGAGAGGATCGCCGCCATGCGCACGGCGTCGATCTGGCCGGCGAGGATGTCGGCGTAGAGGCTGTAGATGAACGCGTCCTGCTCGGCGTCGTCGCCGAACAGGTACTCGTCGACCGTCTCCGCCGCCATGTGGCTGAGCAGCAGCGCCTTGAGCTTGTAGCCGACCTGGCCGCGCAGCGCCCGGAACCGACCGCGCAGCAGGTTCTCGAGGTTGGGCTTGAGGATGAACATGTCGGGCTCGACGCCGTCGAGGCACAGCTTGCGCATCAACACCTTGCGCATCTGCCGGGGCGAGCCGCTGATGAAGGTGACGCGGCGGCTGGCGCGGTCGGCCGGGTCCATCAGCGACTGCAGCAGCGCCTGGGCGCCGGCGACGGTGGCCTTGTCCTCGGGCTTTTGCCAGAAGGTCTTGACGAGGTCCTTGACGCTGTCGAAGTTGGTCTGCAGGTAGGTCTTGTCGAGGTCCCAGCGCAGGTGCACGAGCTTGCGCCGGGCCGCGGTCGCGTCGGGCGCGGTGGCCAGGTCCGAGGTGGTCGGGTCGGGCGTCGAGGGCGGGGTGTCGTCGCGGTCGTCGGGCGTCACGTCATGCCTCCTGGGTGCGCAGGGCGGCGACGCCCTCGGCGACGGCGGCGAGCACCTTGAGCCGGTCGATCTTGGCGCCGAGGCGGATCGCGTTGAGGAAGGCGCGGCGGCCGGAGTTGGCCTGGGTGACGACGACGGCGCGGTCGAGGCCGAGCAGGGGGGCGCCGCCGTAGTTCTCCCAGTCGGTGAACTCGCGGATCGCCGCGATGCCGTCGCCGAGCATCTGCACGCCGAGCCGCCACTGGAACTTCTCCGCGGCGCGTTTGATCAAAACCTCGCCGGTCGCGGCGATGCCCTCGAGCGTGCGCAGCAGGACGTCGCCGCTGAAGCCGTCGGTGACGATCACGTCGGCGTCGCCGGAGGTGACGTGGTCGGCGCGCAGGCAGCCGACGTACTCGAAGCCGGGCGGGCCCTTGAGCAGGCGGCGGTGGGCGTCGCGGACGCGCGGCGGGGCGCCGCTGCCGGTGGTGCCGTTCGAGAGCAGGGCGACGCGGGGCCGCTCGATGCGCGAGATCTTGGCGGCGTAGGCGGCCCCCATCGCGGCGAAGGCGACGAGGTCCTCGCTGGTGCACTGCACGGTCGCGCCGACGTCGAGGAGCAGCGCGAACGGGTCCGAGGCCGGGCCGTGCGGGCGCAGCGTCGGGTACACGGCCGCGAGCGCGGCGCGGCCGACGGACGGGATGCGACCCAGCGTGCGGCGGGCGGCGGCGACGATCAGCGCGGGCGGTCCGGCGGAGATGAAGATCGCGCCCGGATCCCGGGCGAGGATCTCGAGGCCGACGGCGATGCTCGAGCGCGCGGCCAGGGCGGCGCGCAGGTCGTGCTCGGGGTCGACGCGGTCGCGGGCGTGGGCGACCTTGAGGTGCTCGGCGTCGTGGGCGATCCGCGCGAGCGCGCCCGTGATCTCCTGGCTGTCGCCGACGACCGTGATCTGGTGGTCGAGCTCGATGCTGGCGATCGCCGCGGCCTCGAGGGCCTCGGCCCCCGCCTCGCGTCCGGCCCAGGTGTCGATGACGATGTGCGCCACGGGTCTGCGGGTTCTACCAAAACCCGGCGCCGCCTGGCCAGCGCGGCGGGGGCAAGCCCGGCCCGGGCGCTCACAGCCGGGCGCAGCGCAGATCTACCAGCCAGGCCTCGCAGGCGGCCTCGTTCGCGGCCTCCTCCGGGAGCGGGCTGGCCGCGAGGGCGGCCTGCAGGTCGGCCTCGAGCGCCGGCCAGGCCGCCCGGTGCTGCGCGTCCTGCTCGGGGGTGACGGCGCCCTTCTCGGCGCCCTCGACCTTGACCCGCACGAGCGCGAGCGCGTCGGGGTAGCCGAGCCGCGGGGCCAGGTCGCGCAGGTCGGCGATCAGCTCGCCGGTGCGCAGCAGGTGGATCCCGGTCAGCGCGACGCGGTAGGCGTAGAGCAGGCTCTTGGCCCGCGGCTGCTCGGCGCGCTCGTGCTCGCGGCACATGCCGCGAAAGAAGCCCATGTAGTGCTTGGCGAACCGCTTCGAGACGGCCGCCCGCGCGAGGCCCTGCAGGGCGTCGAGCTCGGGGCCGGGGTAGAGCTGGAAGCCGGACAGCAGGCGCTCGAGCACGTTGCCGTTGCCGGCGACGAGCAATTGCAGGCCCTTGCCGACCTCGGTGAGGGTCAGGTCGCACTCGACGCCCTCGAATTCGATCAGGCGGTCGAAGCTGTCGTGCGGGCGATGCAGGCCGAGCAGCCGGCGGGTCGGCGCGAGGAACAGGCCCTTGAGGTCGAGGTCGCTGTCGGG
>Ga0075163_10006177_pt1 | contig 15900 bp, 11 predicted proteins | sample JI1023141ADNA_FD_71478 | JGI IMG/M metagenome (GOLD analysis project Ga0075163, IMG submission 71478) | Wastewater effluent complex algal communities from Wisconsin, to seasonally profile nutrient transformation and Carbon sequestration -... | ecosystem: Engineered > WWTP > Effluent > Algae... | reverse complement strand
GCCTGGGGCAGCGGCTGCCGGACCTGGGGACGGTGCTGGGGGCGCTGGCGCTGGGGGCGGCGAGCTATGGGGTGAGCGTGGTGCTGGATACATATGCGCTGCGCCTGCTGGGGGCGGCGCGCGAGGCGGCGCTGTTTGCCACGGCGCCGTTTGTGGGCGCGCTCCTGGCGGTGCCGCTCCTGGGCGAGCGGCCGACGGTGTGGCAGGGGGCGGCGGCGGGGCTCATGGTGGTGGGCGTGGCGCTGCTCATCCGCGCCCGCCATGCGCACGTCCACACGCACGAGGCGCTGACCCACGAGCACAGGCACCTTCACGACGAGCACCACCTGCACCCGCACCCGCCGGGCCTGGAGGTGGAGCCCGGCGCCAGCCACTCGCACCCGCACAGCCACGCCCGCCTGACCCACGACCACCCGCACGTCCCCGACGCCCACCACAGACACGCCCACGACCCCGCCGGCTAGCGCTGGGCGGGTGGATCGGATCATTGACAGTGTCAGACCGGGGGCGTATAGCGGCGGTATGCGCAGTCGCGGCAAGCTGGGACCATTGGTACTCAATTCAGTCATCGGCTTTCTGGGTCTTGGGCTCTGGGGCTGTGGGCAGCAGGGCGTCTATTACGGGCTGACCCTGCGCGTCAGCGGCAACTTCAACAGCTGGAGCGAGTCGGAGCAGGCGCCGACGCTGGACTGGGACACGCAGCGGCAGCACTACAGGGGCATCGTGGAGATGCCCGGCGACGAGCTGACGCTGCGGCTGTTTGCGCCGCGCGTCGGCCAGATGATCGGCGCGGTGAGTGGGACGACCGCGGCCAGCAAGCAGGAGCTTGCGGGGGTGGTGCCGTCGGCGCCCGGGCAGGCGAAGAGAGCGCTGGTGCCGACGACGCTGGCGACTGAGGTCGGACTGGAGGAGCAGCCGCTCGCGATCTCCACGCCGCTGGCGGCGCGCTATCAGCTCGACTACGACCCGGTGAGCGGGGGTCTGCACATCGATCTGGCCGCAGATGCCGAGCGCGATCAGACGCCCGAGACCATGCTGCTCATCGGCGCCCTGCGCGGCAGCGATCAGCTGGCGGCCACGGAGCAGGCGCAGCGCGGCAGCGACTTCATCAACGCCGTGCACGCGAGCAACATGGAGGCGCCGCTCAAGAGCAGGGCCGGCGTCTACCAGAGCCTCACCCTGCTGCATCTGGGGACGATCGAGGGCCAGGATCTGTCGGTGGTGGGCGACTTCAACTCCTGGACGCCGGGGCACGATCCCATGCACTTTGTGCTGGGCGACCGGGTCGCCTATCTGGGGCGGCGCGCGGAGGGCCTGCGGCTGGAGTATCGCTTTGATCGGGACGGTGTGCTGTATGCCGACCCGCTGAACCAGGAGGTCATGTGGAACGGCGCCTATCTGCCGCCGAACCCCAATAACCTGCTGGGCGGCAACCAGGGCGACTTCAACTCGGTGGCGTTTGCCGGCGACTACATCGAGCAGGGGCCGCGACTGCGGCGACTCCAGGTGCCGGGCGGACCGCTGGGCGTGGGCGAGATCTACGTCTACCTGCCGCCGGGCTACGACCAGCAGCCGAGCCAGACCTTTCCGACGATCTATTTTCACGACGGCAAGGATGCGATCGTGCGCGGCCAGTATGACCGCAGCCTGTACCTCCTGGCGGCGCGCAAGCAGATCCCGGCCATGGTCGGGGTGTTCGTGAGCGCTCCGTCCGACCCGTCCACGCGGCTGGCGGCGTTCGCCAGCTTCCCGGATGCGAAGTTTCCCGAGGTCACGCCGCAGGGCGCGGACTACGGCCGCTACCTGCTGGAGACCGTGCTGCCGGCCGTGGAAAAGGAGTATCGGGCGGGGGCGCCGCGCGCCATGGTCGGCGTCGACCTGGCGGGGCCGTTCTCGTTCAACCTGGCGTGGACCGACGACCAGCGCCGCTTCACGCGCATCGGCAGCCAGTCGGGGCGCTTTGGCTGGGGGGACATGGATCCGAGCAAGGCGCCCTACCTCAAGGTCATGGCCAAGGACATCAGCCCGCAGATCCAGCGGCTGGCGCTCGACTGGAGCGACGGCGACCACTTCCAGGCGCAGATCCACGACGCGATCCGGCCGATGCTCTCGGGCTCGGGCTACACGGGCAAGGTGATGTTCAGCAACCAGCCCGACGCCTATACCAACCCCTGGGCAAACCTGCGCGCCCGCGCCGAGACCAGCCTGACCTTCTTGCTAAAAGACCTGATCCCCCCCACCAAGCCGTAGCGCCGCAACCTCGCGCGAAAAACGCGCGGCGAGGCACGGAAAGTGTCCCAAAAATTCGCGCGAGAAACGCGCGGCGGGGGGGAGGCTCATCGAGCTTTGCTCGATGAGGGGGCACGGGAAAGTGCCCCCCTATTAGACGCGCTGGAATTCGAGGAGATGTTCCAGGCGCGGGGGTGGGGGGGCGTCGTTCTGGCGGTAGCGGAAGAAGTTGGGGCGCTCGGCGGCGGCGCGGGCCAGGAAGCGCAGCCCTGACCGCTCGGCAGCTTCGCGGATGGGGGTATCGCCGCGCAGGGGCTGGTAGTTGACCACCGAGTCGCCGACCAGCACGAACAGCCGTCCGCCGGGCTTGAGCAGGCGGCTGACCGCCCCCACCCAGGCCTGCGAGTCGCGCCGGTGCTGATCCAGGAGCTGCGGCAGCGGCACGGTGGCGCCGTGCCGGCGGGCGGCCATCTCGCCGCGCTGCATCGGTCGGGGATCGATGTCGAGCCAGGCGAAGCGGCGCTCGTGATTGCCGGCGTAGTCATAGGTGCCCAGATAGGGCGGCGAGGTGATGACCGCATCGACGCTGCCATCCCACAGCGGTCGCCGCGGCGAGCCGAGCAGGGTGCGGGTGTCGCCCTCCAGGCAGAGCGGCGGCGGCGGCAGCGGGCTGAGCTCCGAGACGCGATTCCACAGCGCCGCGTGCAGACGCACGACCTCCTGCGCCTTGGCGTGAAACCAGCGCGTGACCTGGCCGCGGCCCAGGCGGCGCTCGACGGCGTCGGGGTTGGTCTCGGCCTTCTGGCCCGAGGCCTTGATCACCAGGGACGAGAAGATGAGCAGCAGCGCCTCACCGATCGGTGGATCGGCCTTGGCGACGGCGGCGAGCTCCTGACGCAGGCCGCACATCTCCAGGTAGACGTGCGGGGGATAGTAGGTCGCAGCGTCCCAGTACTTGGTCGGACGCAGCCGCGTCTTGACGCGCTCCATCGACAGCTCGGCGACGATGGCGGCCTTGGTGGCGAGGGCGTTCTGCATGGCCGGGGGCAGCACCGTGGCCTTGAAGCGGGCCAGGCGCACGGCCAGCGGGTTCACGTCGCAGCCGACCCCGCGCAGACCGGCCAGCGCGGCCTCGACCAGCACCGTACCGCTGCCCACGAACGGATCGAACACGGTCGCATCCCGGCCGAGCTTGAGCTCGGTGAGCAGGTGGCGCACGAGCAGCGGATGGGTGCGGCCGGCAAAGCTGTGAAAGAGGTGGGTGCAGAGCGTCGCTTCGAAGAGCGCCCGATCCTCGGGCTCGACGCTCTCGGGCAGCGGTGGAACGGCCAGCGCTCGCCGCAGGTTTTCGGAGGCGACGGGCTCGCCCTCGCGCTGAAATGACAGGCTGGGCGCCGAGAGCGGGGTCCGCCGGCGCGGCTCCCGCTCGGGACCGCTCTGTGGGCCCCGGTCGCGATCCGGATGGCGATCGCGACTGGTCTCGGGGCCGCGGTCGCGGCTCGGCTGCCAGCCTCGGTCGCGGCCCGGCTCCCGATTTCGGTCTCGGAAGCCGTAGGAGTTGCGCTCGGGCCGGCCGGGGGTGCTGGTGCTGTTCACTGGTTAGTCCTCAAGGACCGTGGTGGCGACCTTCTCGGCACGCTTGCGAGCGTTGTGGTCCAGGATGCGCTTGCGCAGCCGAATCGCCTTGGGGGTGACCTCGACCAGCTCGTCGTCATTGATGAACTCAAGCGCGGCTTCGAGGGTCATGATGCGCGGCGGGGTCAGAAACAGCTTCTCGTCGGCGGCCGTGGTGCGGATGTTGGTGAGCTTCTTGGCCTTGGACGGGTTGACGATGAGATCGTTGTCGCGCGCGTGCATGCCGACGATCTGGCCGGGGTAGACCCGCTCGCCGGGGCCGAGCATGAGGACGCCGCGCTCCTGAAGATAAAAGAGCGCGTAGGTGTTGGTCTCGCCCGGGTCCTGCACCAGGAGCACGCCGTTCTGGCGCCCCTTGAGCGGGCCGGCGTACGGGCCGTACTCGCGGAAGCTGTGGTTGAGCAGGCCGGTGCCGCGCGTGTCGGTCAGAAACTCGTTGCGGTAGCCGATGAGGCCGCGCGACGGGATGGTGAGCTCCATGCGGGTGCGGCCGGGGCCGGCGGGGCCCATCTCGCGCAGGCGTCCGGCGCGGCGACCGAGCTTCTCGATGACGACGCCCACGAAGGCCTCGTCGACATCGATCATGAGGTCTTCATACGGCTCCAGGCGCCCCTCGGGCCCCTCGTGGAAGATGACCTGGGGCTGCGACACGCAGAGCTCGAAGCCCTCGCGGCGCATGGTCTCGATGAGCACCGACAGGTGCAGCTCGCCGCGGCCCGAGACCTTGAAGGTGTCGGCGGTCTCGGTGTCCTCGACGCGCAGGGCGACGTTGGACTTGACCTCTTTGTAGAGGCGCTCGCGGAGGTTGCGGCTGGTGACGTACTTGCCCTCGGTGCCGGAGAACGGCCCGTTGTTGGCGATGAACTGCATGCTGATGGTCGGCTCGTCGACGGCCATGAGCGGCAGGATCTTGGGCTCGGCGATCGAGGTGATGGTCTCGCCGACGTTGAGCTCGGCCATGCCGGTGACGGCGATGATGTCGCCGGCGCTGGCCTCCAGGACCTCGAAGCGGCGCAGGCCCTGGTAGGCGAGCAGCTTCTGGACGCGGAACTCCTCGCGGCTGCCGCTCTTGTGGGCCAGGAGCACGCGATCGCCGGCGGCGATCTTGCCGGCCAGGATGCGGCCGATCGCGACGTAGCCGAGGTAGTCGTCGTGGTCGAGCGTGGCGACCTGAAGGCACAGCGGGCCGGTGTCGGCCTCGGGCGGCGGGACCTTTTCGACGATCAGGTCGAGGAGCGGCATCAGATCGCCGGGCGGATCGGCGGGATCCTTGACCGCATAGCCGTTGCGCCCCGACGCGAAGATCACCGGGAAGTCGAGCTGCTGATCGGTTGCGCCGAGCGCCACGAACAGATCGAACACCGCATTCACGGTCCCGTGGGGATCGCAGCCGGCGCGGTCGATCTTGTTGACGACCAGGACCGGACGCAAGCCGAGCGCCAGCGCCTTCTTGGTCACAAAGCGCGTCTGCGGCAGCGGACCTTCGAAGGCGTCGACGAGCAGCAGCACCGAGTCGACCATGCGCAGCACGCGCTCGACCTCGCCACCGAAGTCGGCGTGGCCGGGCGTGTCGACGATGTTGATGCGCGTCCCCTTGTAGGTGACGGCGGTGCACTTGGAGAGGATGGTGATGCCACGCTCGCGCTCGAGCTCGTTGGAGTCGAGAGCGCACTCGCGCACCACCTCGCCGCGACGGAACGCGCCCGCCTGCTGCAAGATGGCGTCGACCAGGGTGGTCTTCCCGTGGTCGACGTGCGCGACGATGGCAATGTTGCGAACATCAGGTCGCTTCGGCATTAGCCAAGCCTCCGTCCGGCCCGAGTACGATTACGAGCACTCACGCCGGCAGACGTAAACTGGCGACAGCTTCGCGAAAAAAGTCTCTGTGATACTATCAAGTTTTGTTTTCTCCCCTGAGCGCCTGGTCGGGGTCCGCTTGTAGGTGTTGGCAAGCCTGCGGAACCGTCCATCCAGACCTGTCCTTTCGGACGAAAGAGTCTCTACATAGCACAAGCGCAGCAGCGAGGGGAGCAGAAGGAGCGGCGAGAATGAGCATTGATAGCCCCAACAGCCCCAAGGCCGGCGACGGCCAGACCAGTCAGGATGTGCTCGAAGAGGCGCGCGGTCCAGATGGCGAAATGCTCCAGCTTCGCCGCGCCCAGGGCGGGTTCGAGATTCTTGCGGACGGCCGGCTGGTGATGGCGAGCGCGATCCGGCGCAGTGAGCGCGAGCTGGTCAACGTGGGCATGGTGCCGCTGCGCGATCGCCACGACATCACGGTGCTGCTCGCCGGGCTGGGCATGGGCTATGCGCTGGCGGCGCTGCTGGACAGCCCGCGCGTCATCCGCGTCGATGTCGTCGAGCACTCGCAGCCGATCATCGAGTGGAACCGCAGCCACCTGTCGGTGTTGCACAGCAACCACACACTCGCCGACACCCGGGTCCACGTCCACAACCAGAGCCTCTCGGACTACCTGCGCGACATGCGCTACGGCAATGTGCCGGGGCTCAAGCTCGAGGGCGACGGGTATCTGGCGGTGCTGCTCGATGTCGACGATGGGCCGCTGGCGCTCAGCCGACCGGCCAACGCCTCCCTCTACACCGACGACGGACTTGAGGACATCGAGACCGCGTTGCGGCCGGGCGGCGTCGTGGGCCTCTGGTCCAGCCAGCGCGATACCGAGCTGCTGGCGCGCCTCCAGTCGCGCTTCCAGAACCTGGCCGAGATCGCGGTGCCCGTGGACGTGCCCGGCAGCTCGGGACTCGACTATCTCTACCGCGCCCGCAAGCGCGCTCCGGTCGGCGGCGCCGCCAATCGGCCGCGTGCTCAGGCTTGACCGCTCCGTCGACGGACACTAAAGTGCGGTGAAGTGAGGCCCTCGTGACGAAGTTTCTCGACCTGTTTGCCATCCTGATCGTGGCGCTGCTGGTGCTCCTGCCGCAGCCGGGCATCGTGGTCTTCCCGGCGGTTCAGGGCGACAAGACCGACCTCGATCGGCTGGCGGTGCTGGAGGACTCGCGCTACCGCGCTCCCGACGATGCGGCGGCGGCGGTCGAGCTGGCGCGCGCATACCTGCGCGTCGACCAGCCGGGCTGGGCGGTCGCAGCCCTGCAGCCGTTTGCCGGCCGCGGCGAGTATCAGGTGCACCAGGTCTCCGCCTATGCCTATGCGACGCTGCTCTTGCCGCAGGAGGCGCTCAAGCAGGCCGAGCAGGGGCTGGCGGCGTGCGAGGCGCGCGGAGCGGCGTGCCCCGACGTGGCGCGCATCCGCCTGCAGTATCTGGCCGAGCTCATGCGGCAGCCGGCCAGCGCCGGGGTCGATCCCAATCAGGACCCGCTGCGCGCCAAGCAGATGGTGCAGCAGGCGCTGCGCGCGACCAAGGCGAGCACAATCAAGGCGTCGCCCGCATCCTCGCCCACTCCAACGACAACTGCGGCTCCGGCTGCGACTCCGGCAGCCCCGGCGCAGAAGTAGAAAAAGGCCATGGTTCGCCACTCGGTCAAACACACGCTGGAGCCAGCCGCCCTGCATCAGCTGATTGAGCGGGCGTTTGCCTATTATGAGTCGCGCCATCCCAAGTACGAGCCCACGCTGAGCTGGCTCGAACCGAACAAGGCCGAGCTGCGCTTCAACGCCCGCGGTCTTAAGCTGGGGGCGCGCCTGGAGATTCAGCCCGGCGAGGCCATCGTCGAGATGGATGTGCCGCTGCTCCTGCGGCCGTTTCAGGGGGCGGCGCGCCAGGTCATCGACCGCGAAATCACGCGCTGGCTGACAAACCCGCCCGACGCCCCAGCCTCAGACCAGACGACCTGAAAGCGACCTAGAAGCGGTCGTTGCACTTGCGGAAGCTGACGGCGTCGTTCGAGTCGGTCCAGCAGCGGGTGATGGCGCGCTGCACGCGATTCATCATCGAGTAGTGGCAGGCGGCGGCAAACTCGGTGGCCAGCCGCTCCTGCTCCTCGGGAGGCATCGGCGGCACCGGTCGCCCGGTGACCACAACGCCGGCATGCGGCGGCAGCTCCAGCCGCTGGCGATAAAGCGCGAGACCAATGTCGCAGTCCTCGCCGCGCAGCTTTTCTTTGTAGGGCACCCGCCCCTGCGTCAGGGGCTCGGTGACGCAGCCGGAGATCGCCAGCAAAAACAGCGATATGCACGCGACCCGGCGCATCAGGAGCCGACCTTGCTCGGCGCTTCGCCGCTCACCGATACCAGCATCCAGACATGGCCCACCCGATCGCCGGCGCAGATGCGCTCACCCAGCGCCGCCACGCTCTCGAACGGCGCGGTGCCGTAGACGGTGTCGAGACAGCGGCCGGTGGTCAGATCCCAGACCCGGATCGTGTGATCGCTCGACGCCGAGACAGCCCAGCGGGCGTCGTGGGTGAGGGCGCAGGCGCTGACCGCCGCGGCATGCCCCTGCAGGGTCAGCCGCTCCTCGCCGGTGGTCAGATCCCACAGCTTGAGCGTGTGATCCTCAGAGCCCGACAGGATGCGCTGACCGTCGGGCAGTGCGACGCAGGCGGTGACAAAGTCCATGTGGCCACGCAGCACCTGGACCTCGTGTCCGCTGCGCAGATCCCAGACCCGCAGCGTGTTGTCGCGCGCACCCGAGACCACGTGATGTCCGTCGGGAAGCGGCGCCACGCAGGTGATCTGGCCGGTGTGGCCGGTCAGCACCTGAAGCTCGGTGCCGGTCTGCAGATCCCAGACCCGCAACGTGCGATCCCACGACCCCGAGATCGCGCGCCGTCCGTCGGGCAGCACAGCGCAGGAGGTGACGAACCAGTCGTGGCCGCTCAGGCTGTGCAGGCGCTCGCCGGTCTCCAGATCCCAGACGTCGAGCGTGCGATCCCACGACCCCGAAATCGCACGCCGTCCGTCGGGAAGAAGGGCGCAGCTGGTGATGAGATCGGTGTGCCCCTTGAGCGTCAGCAGGGCCGCCCCGGTGTTGAGATCCCAGAGCTTGAGCGTGCGATCGGCGGCGCCGGTGAGCAGTCGCTGCTGATCGGGAAAGAGCACGCACGCGCTGACCGCTGCGGCATGGCCCTGCAGCGCCTGAAGATCGTGCGACGCCGCCAGATCCCAGATCTTGAGCGTGTAGTCATCCGAGCCCGACACCACCGAGCGCCCGTCGGGCAGCACCGCGCAGGCCGTGACCCACGCCGAGTGCCCCTGGAGCGTCGCCAGCGCCTCGCCGCTCTGCAGATCCCAGACGCGCAGCGTCTTGTCCTTGGCGGTCGAGACCATGCGCAGCCCGTCGGGCAGGATGGCGCAGGCGGTGATGCCGGCGGTGTGGCCGTGAAACGCCATGAGCTGGCGCCCCGCCGACAGATCCCACAGCCGCAGCGAGTGATCCTCGGAGCCCGACACCGCGCGCAGCCCGCCCGCCAGCACCGCGATGGCGCGCACGCCTGCCGAGTGGCCGGTCAGCGTCGCCAGCTCGCGGCCGGACGCCACATCCCACAGCTTGAGCGTGCGATCCCACGAGCCGCTCAGGACCCGCTCGCCACCGTCGAGCACCGCGCACGCAGTGACCCACGAGAGGTGGCCCTTGAGGGTCATCAGCGTCTGCCCGCTCTTGAGATCCCAGATCCGCAGCGTCTTGTCGCGAGCGCCGGAAATAACCCGCTCACCGTCGGGAAAAGCGGCGCAGGCAGTGACCTCGCCGGTGTGGCCGAGCAGCGTCTTTTCGACCAGACCGCTCTGGAGCTCCCACACCTTGAGCGTGTTGTCGGCGGAGCTTGAGAGCACGCGGCGGTCGTCGGGCAGCACCACGCACGCGGTGACTTCAGCGGTGTGGCCGTTGAGGGTCAGCAGCTGGTGGCCGCTCGCCAGATCCCAGACCTTGAGCGTGCGATCCCAGGAGGCCGAAATCAGCAGCTTTCCGTCGCTGGTGCTGGCGCAGCCATAGACCGAGCTGGCGTGCCCTTCGAGCGTCCGCTCGTGGCCGCCAAGCCCGCGCTGGAGACGATAATCGGGCACACCCTGCGGCATCGACAGGGCGCGACCGATGCGCGCGCCCGGCCAGCCCATGCAGCGCAGCCGGTTGTAGAGCAGCGACGGCAGTGAATCGGGATCGCGGCGCAGCCAGTGAGCCTCTTCGCGCACCGCCCGCTGCATGTCGCGCCACTCTTTGCGGCGCACCGGATCCGGACAGCGGGCCGCGGCCTGGATGAAGTCGTTTTCGACGGCGCGCGTGCCGGCCTCGCGCACCTTGTTGACCAGGAAGCTGACGTCGGCGGTCAAGAGCTCGACACCGGGCCAGTCGCCGGCATCGGCGCGGTGCTGCACGCCGTAGCGCAGGGCATAGCTGCGCCGGAAGATGTCGTCGGAAAACGCCGAAGCGCCGCTCGGTGAAGGGCGCCGGGCGGACTCACCGGCAGCGGACTCTCCGGGCAGCGGCGGCCAGGCGGCAAACGTCTGGACCAGGCGGCGGTGCAGGCGCCGCATCTCGTGCGCACCGACGCGCGCCAGGAGCAGCTCCCGAAACGCGTCGTGCCCGATGCGATAGCGCGGCAGCCCGCCGGGTGCGACCCCGTCGGTGCTCAGAAACGGCGCGGCGACGCGGCCAAACAGTGGTGGCAGCTGCGACGCCTCGCACAGCTCGGCCAGCTGCGGCAGCGTCAGGGCATCGCGGGCCGCACACAGCAGGCCCAGGGCCGCCCGGCAGATGGGGCGCGGATCGGTGGGCCCTTCGTCGCTGCTCCCCTCCCAAAGAGGTAGGCAGAGGTATTCCAGCATCCCCCACAGGCCAAACGGCACCGGCTCGCCCAGGCGGCCCTCGCGCTCGGCGAACGGCAGCTCATCGAGCGCCCGCCGCAGCAGCGTCGCGTGCAGCATGTTGCCCTCGGCCGCCCGCGCCGCCATCTGCTGATAGTCGACCGGCAGGCCCAGCCGCGGCCCGTGATGCGCCCAAAAAGCCCGGATCCCGCGGCTGCCCAGCGCCCGATCCAGGTCAATGGTTCGCACCGGCTTGCGCTCGGCGAAGAAGGCCTGATAGGGGTGCCCGGAGCGAATCGAGGCAATCACAAACACGCCCGGCGGCAGCGCCAGCGGCAGAAAGCGGCTGAGGGGGTTGTCGGCGCCGTCGGTGGCGACCTCGTCCAGGCCATCTATCACCAGCACCAGCTGCCGGCTCTCGGGGATGAGGTGGCGGTTGGACAGGCGCAGCAGCAGCTCCAGCAGCCGGCGATCGGGGCGCGCATCGGGGTTGCCGGCCGACGGGTATTGCGCCTCGATCTGCGCCACCAGCGACGCCTGCACGGCATACGGCTGATCCCAGTCGGCATGGCCGCGGCGCAGAAAGTGGTGCGGCGGCACGCGGTCGCCGCGCCCGGGGCGCCCAAAGCGTTCGACCAGGTGGGCGAGCAGCGCACTCTTTCCCGCTCCCGGACTGCCGGTGACCAGCAGCCAGCCGCGCCCGCCGGCGCTTGCCTGCCACTCGTCGACCGTGGCCAGCAGCTCCTCGCAGCCGAGCAGCGGACCGTGCCGCTCGCGCTCGACGGAGAAATCGGGAAATCCTTCTACGTACAGCGAGCCCGAGCGACTGTCAGCTCGGCTATCAGCTCGGCTCTCGGGCGGGATGACGACTTCTGGGCTGGAGTGATCTGCGGCCATGACGGAAACACACGCTCAGGGCCCGGTTCGGCGCGCAGCCTGCCAGCGCAGGAGCAGCCCGAGCAGCGGCGTCAACAGGGTGATGATCGACAGACCGAACAGGAGGAACGTGACATCGACCCCGAGCGAGCTTGAGTTGGGGTTGTAGCCCCACTTGACCGCCAGGACGCGGCCGCGGCCGCGGCGCTGGGATCGATGTCGAGAAAGCAGGGATGACATGGCAGCGCCGGCGATCAGTGGGCCGCCTGCCCCTTGCGGCACTCCTGAACGATGCGGAGCACGTCGTCGAAGGTCTTGGCGGGGACGACCTTGCCCTTGCTGAGCTCGCGCACGCGGGCGACCTCCTGGGTCCACTTATCGGTGTCGGTGACGTGCGTGACCGTGAGGCCCTTGGTCTTCAGCTTCTCGACGGCCTCGGCCTCCAGCTTGCGGGTGGTCTGTTTGCCGTCGACGCCCAGATCGATGAACACCTGGCGCAGCTTCGGCTGCAGGTCCGCGGGGATCTTGTCCCAGGTCTTCTTGTCGATGACGGTGGCGCCGGTCAGCGTCGAGTAGGGCAGATCCATCATGAACTTGGTGTACTTGTCGGCCTGAAGGCTCAGGATCAGCGTCGGGGTGTAGACGACGGTGTCGATCATGCCGGTGGTCAGCGACGGCACGATATCGACGGCGCTCAGCACCACGGGCTTGAAGCCGCCGCTGGCCCAGGCGTCTTTGCTCGCGGGATCGCCGCTCCATACGAAGAGCTTGGAGGTGCGCATCTCATCGAGCGTCGGGCGCGCCTTGTTGGAGAAGAAGTAGGTGTAGCCGATCTCACTCCAGGTCAGGACCACGAAGCCCTTGTCGGACAGCGCCTTGTCGAGCGCCGGCTGCATCTTGCTCAGCAGGCACTCGCGCTCCGCGTCGTTTTTGACGAGCAGCGGCATGTCCAGCGCCTGCGGCTCCGGAGTGATGCCGTGGAGGCCGATGGTCGAGAGCCCGGCGGCCTGAAGCTGACCGATGCGCATCTTCTGCACCATGTCGCCTTCGTCGCCCATGGTCCCACCCGGGAAGACGCGGAGGGCCACCTTGCCGCCGCTGATGTCACGCCACTTGTTGGCGGCCTGCTTGAGCGCGTTGTGCCACGGCGAGCCCTGCGGTGCGCTGGTGCCCAGCTTGACGACTATCTCCTGCGCGGCAGCTGGCCGGGCGGCGGCGCCAAGGCCCAGGGATGTCAGCGCGGCAACAAGCATAACGATCGTGATCTTCCTCATGGTCTTCCCTTATTTCGCAGCCAGGCTCACCCAGCCGGAGTTGGTTATTCAATTCAGTAAATCCCATGCTCCCAGGCCTTGAGACATGCATACGACGCTGGAGTCTACCCTTTCATTTCGTCGCGCGCAGGTCGCCGGCCAAGTAACCGATAGGTCGCATGATCTAGTCAGCGAACAGCTCGCTCAGCTTGCTCAGCAGCCAGCGCGCGCGCTCCCGGGCGACGATGTTGCCGAGGCGCTGCTTCTTCCACGCCGGTTCCTCCGAGTAGACATCCGTATCGACGACCTTTTTCAGCATCGCCGTAAACTCGGCCTTTTTCTGCTGCTGCACCAGCACGCCCTCGGCATACGACACGATGGAGCCGAGCTTGTGCCCCTGACCCAGCGCCTGCGCGCGATCCAGGTGCTGCTTGGCGCGCGCCGGACCGCCGCCCTGCTGCTCGCTGCGCGCCGCGTCGAACGCGACGTAGAACTCGTGGATGGCGCCGTCGTCGTAGTTTTCCTGGAGCGCCAGCGCGCGCATCATGATGGCGTCGATGACCGGCAGGTCGCCGATGAGGTTGGCATCCTCCTTGGACGTGCTTACGGCCAGCCCCCAGCTCGCCCCCGCCCAGTACAGGTACGGCACATCCTCGACCGTCGCCTTGTCGAGCGCGCTCTTCCACGCCGCCGCGTCGCCGCCCTTGAGCGCCTGGAACGCCCCCGGATGAGCGATATCGAGCCCGTGCAGCGCATAGTCGCGGCCGCGCAGGTAAAGCCGTCGCGCCCGCAAGAGCAGCTGCTGCGCCAGCGGCACGCTCTTGTCCATGGCGCGGTCCGCCTCTTCGTTCACGAACGCGTAGGCATACTGGGTAAATCCCGAGGCCAGCGCCAGCCGGATCGGTCGATGCGTGGGCAGCGAATCGCTCAGCTGCTCCATGGTCTTGAGCCCGAACGGCGCCGCGCTGCGCACCAGCTCGGGATCGTCGTCGGTGCCGTAGTTGCCGCCCGGTCCGGACAGCGCGTCCGCCACCGAGCGCAGCGCATAGCTGCGAATCGAGCAGCCGCTCAGCCCGAAAGCCATGCTCGTAACAAGAATCAGCGACGGAAGTACACGCATCAAGAGCCTACCCGTTCGGTCTTCTGGGAGTTTTCACGAAGGTCAAAAGAGGCGGCAGTGTAGCACGGGTTTTTTCCTTTTTCGGTCCCTTGCAAACAGCGTTTCGCGCATCGGAGCTGGCGACGCTGAGCCGGTCGGCCGATGCTCCAACCACCGTCCAGCGCCAGCCACTCTGAAGCAAAACGCCGACGCTGGCGACGAGCGCCGCCTGACCCCGGCTTTCTTTGATATATTGCTTTCACTTAGATGTCAGCCACCGAGCCTCCCGCCAACGCGGCCAGCCCAGATCCCGCGGCCTCTGCCAACTCCCTCCCAGACGAGGCTGCCGCGCGCGACGTGGAGGCAGCCCTCGCTGAGCCCTCTCCGTCCGAGAAGCGCAGCGCCTCGCTCAGCGGCGAGCACGTCATGGGCACCGGCGAGGGCGCACCTCCGGGCACCCGCGTCGAAGCAATCATCGTCAGCCTGATCGGGCTGGCGATGGTGGTGCTGCCGGTCATCGGCAGCCTGCGTCGCATCGCCGACGGTCTGATCGAGTCGCAGCTCCATCACCTGGGTTGGCTGCCGCACGCCATCGGCCGCGCCATCGGCTTCTTTCTGCCCAAAGATGTCTCGTTCGCGGCGGTCTACGTCCAGAACGGCACGCTGTGGATCGGTTTTCTTGGCGCCATCCTGGCCACGGCCGGCGGCAAGCACCTGGGCCTGGCGACGACCAACTTCATGTCGCGCGGCCGGCTGCGCTTTGCGTTCGAGACCATCAGCAACGTGGTGTTCGTCGTCGTCTCGCTGATGCTGACCTACGCCAGCGCCCGCATGGTCGCCGCAGATCGCGGCGGTGGCGACGGCGATCTTCTGCCCGGAGGCATCCATCGCTGGGTCGTCGAGCTCATCATCCCGATCGCCTTTGGCGTCATGTCGGTGCGTGTGGTCACCCGGGCAACCAATCCCATCCTCGCCCACTTTGGCCCGCACGACGCGCCGCCGCCGGCGGTGCTGGCCTCGGCGCCGCCGCTGACCAGGCTCCAGCAGATTCGCCGCGTGATCATCTGCGCCGGCGTCGGACTGCTGGCCCTGGCGGCGCTCTACATCGGCATGCGCTACGAGCAGTCGGCCAGCTTCCAGGCCCTCGGCGCCCACTTTGAAAACGACACCGCCCGCCGCACCGTGAAGCTGCTCTCGCTCGGCGGCCTGACGCTGGCATTCCTGCTTGGCACGCCGGTCTTCGTGGTCATGGGCGGCCTGGCGATGGGGCTCTTTTTCGCGTCGGATACGCCCATCGCGTCGCTGCCCGCCGAGACCTACCGGCTGGTCGCCAACCCGTCGCTGCCCGCCATTCCTCTTCTGACCATTGCCGGCTATGTGCTGGCGTCGGGACGCGCCTCGCAGCGGCTGGTGCGCGCCTACAAGTCCGTCTTCGGCTGGATGCCGGGCGGCATGGCCGTGATGGTGGTCTTCGTCTGCGCGCTGTTTACGACGTTTACCGGCGCCTCGGGCGTGACGATCCTGGCGCTGGGCGGCCTGGTCTATCCGATGATGCTGCGCGACAAGTATCCCAAGGGGTTTGCCCTCGGACTCGTCACCGCGGCGGGCAGCCTCGGGCTGCTGTTTCCACCCAGCCTGCCGGTCATCCTCTACTCGGTGGCGGCCAGCGCCCCGGGCTCGGCGGCACCGGTGGGCGTCGAGCAGCTGTACATCGGTGGCCTGCTTCCGGGCCTCTTTCTGATCATCCTGGTGTCGCTGTACGGCATCCATCGCGGCGTGGCCTCCAAGGCGCCGCGGCAGCCGTTTCAGCGCCAGGAGGTGCTGCGCGCCCTGTGGGCGGCCAAGTGGGACCTGATCCTGCCGGTGCTGGTCATGGCGGCCTTTGCGTCCGGTGTCGCCACCGTCGTCGAGGCGGCGGCAATCGGAGCCGCGTACGCGCTGCTCGTCGAGCTGTTCGTCTACCGCGACACCCACCCTTTTTACGGGCTTCCCGGCGTGCTCGTCCATGCGGCGGCGCTGGTCGGCGCAGTGGTGGTGCTGCTCGGCGTCGCGCTGGGGCTGACCAACTACCTGGTCTTGACCGAAGT
>Ga0075163_10006176_pt1 | contig 15901 bp, 13 predicted proteins | sample JI1023141ADNA_FD_71478 | JGI IMG/M metagenome (GOLD analysis project Ga0075163, IMG submission 71478) | Wastewater effluent complex algal communities from Wisconsin, to seasonally profile nutrient transformation and Carbon sequestration -... | ecosystem: Engineered > WWTP > Effluent > Algae... | reverse complement strand
CGGGCTGGCGAGCAGGCGGGCGACGGCGAGCTCGCTCTCGACGAAGAAGTGCTCGCGGTCGGGGCGGTCGCCGCGGGCGATCAGGCCGCGAAAGACGTCGAGGCGCGGGTCGGCCGGGTCAGTGATCGGTTGCGGTGGGGCGCGCTCCACGAGTTTGAATTTGTTCAAAAGGTACCGTGGGGCGGCGTCGCTGGGCCGTGGGCGCGGGGTGCGTCAGATCTCGAGGCAGTAGAGGTGGAGCTCGGGCTCGCTGCAGGGGCGGGTGAGGGCGCTGGTCCACCAGCCGTTGATCAGCCACTCTTGCCAGTCGTTGGCGTTGTTCGGGAAGGTGTGCCCGACGCGGGCCTTGGCGAGCGGGTCGGCGCTGGTCCAGCCGAGGCAGTGCTGCTCGGGGCTGAAGGTCTTGCCGCTCGGGGCCGTGTCGGTCGCCACGTAGCGACCGATGAGCGAGGTGCCGAGCTCGGTGACGGAGAGGCCGTCGCCGAGCGGTCCCTGGGCGAGGAGGGCGGCGTGCGAGTCGGCGAGCTTCTTGCCGGTGATGAGGATGTAGGGGAGCGCCTCGGCGAGAGGACCGGGGAAGCGGGCGTTGGCGGGGCTGTCGGGGGTGCTGAGATAGGCATGGAAGCGGTGTGGCTGGGGTAGGCCGGCGGCGTCGGCGGCGAGGTGGCAGCGGTCGTCGGCGCCGGCGATGCCGCCGAGGGCGCCGTCGAAGCCCTTACTGGAAACGAAGGCCCGCAGGGCCTTGAGGCGGCAGGAGGGGTCGCAACGCAGGCCCTGGGCGTCGCCGTTGTTGGTGCCGTTGTCGAGACCGAGGTCGCACTGCTCGCCGAACTCGGGCTGCAGGATGTGGTCACCGCAGCGTGCGGCCGGAGTACAGTGGGTGCTGCATGTGCTGCCGTAGGAGTCGTTGTTGGCGAGGCCTTCATCGCACAGTTCCCAGCCGACGAAGACGTGGCCGTCGCCGCAGGTGTTGAGGTTGCAGTGCGCGTCGCAGAAGGCGTTGTCGCTGTTGGCGTCGCCGTCGTCGCACTGCTCGCCGGGGTCCTGGATGCCGTCGCCGCACATCGACGCGGGGCCGGCGGTGGTGTCGTCGTCGGTGGCGGTGGTCGCGGTCGTGGTCGTCGCGTCGGCGGTGGTCGTCGGGTCGATCGCGGCGCCGGTCGTCGGTACGGGGCCGGGGAGGTCCGGGAACGAGGTCATGCCGGGGTCGTCGGGTGGGTTGGCGTCGGTGCTGCCGCCCGGCGCGGGATCACTGCACGCGACGGTCAAGAGGAGCGGCATCAGGAGGGGCGTGACGGATCGAGGATCGAGGAGGGTCATGGTCGTGGCTTTCCGTGGCGGGCTTCAACGGGTCTTGAAGCAGTAGATGGAGTTGTAGGAGGCGCAGACATCCGGGTTGATGAAAGACTCCGAGAGGGTCCACTCGGCGGTCGTCTTGTTGCTCTCGCCGAAGTAGCCGGTCGTCTGCAGAGAGTCGGACGTCCAGTCGGCGCAGTGGGTCGAGCCGGGGGCGGCGGTGCCGTCGGGGCGGGTGCCGGTCCAGACGCTGCCGTGGTAGGTCTCGCTTTTTTCGGTGACCTCGATCGGGCTCTGCAGCTCGCCGGCGAGGAGTGCGTCCCAGGACTCGGCGACGACGAGGCCGTTGACGAGGACGATGCGGCCGCGGCCGACCTTGATGTGGTCGCGGGCGTCGGTGGTGCTGTCGCTGAGCCAGGCGCGGTACTTGATGAAGGTGGGGTCGCCGGTCTGGGCGGCGAGGTTGGCGCAGCTGGCGTCGGCCAGGTGCACGCCCTCGAGCTCGCCCGCCGTGTACTGCAGGCTCGAGACGAACACGCGGATGTCGAGGGTGCAGGTCTTGCTGCAGCCGTCGCCGGGGTCGAGGTTGCCGTCGTCACACTCCTCGGGTGCGGGCCCGAGCTCGTCGAGGACGCCGTCGCCGCAGATGGAGGGCGGGTCGCCGGTCGAGCTGTCGGTGGTGGAGCTCGGGTCGGTGTCGGGCGGCGCGGTGGTGGCGGAGGTGGTGTCGGGCTCGGCGGTGGTGTCCGGCTCGGTCGTGCCGGTGGTGGAGCTCGTGGTGGTGTCGGCGGGGTCGGTCGTGCCGGTGGTGCTCGCGGTGGTCGACGAGGGGCAGTCGGCGAGGTCGTCGAGGTAGCCCTGGACGCGCTGCGAGCCGCAGCCGGCGACGAGGGTGATGATGAGGAGTCGTGGCGCGTGCATGAATTTTTCAGAACCGGCCGGAGAGGGCGAGGCCGCCGAAGTGGTCGCGGAGGTCGAGGCCGAGCTGGACGCGGGGCGGTGGGCGGCGGCCGCGGACCAGCAGCACGACGCCGGTCGTGAGGAGCACGCCCGCGGCGACGCCGAGCGTGACGATCGCGGCCTCCTCGCGGCGCGTCGTCGTGAGCAGGCGGGCGAGGATGGCGCGGTCGGCCGCGGTGCAGGTCAGAGAGGTGTGCACGTCGTCGGCGCGGTGGAGCGTGCGGCGGTAGCCGACGAGCGTCGGGATCAGGGCCCCGAGCGCGACCAGGCCGAGCGGAAGGATCACCGCGCCGGCCAGCTGCTCGCGGCGGCGCCATCGCGGCGCGGGTGAGGGCGCCGGGTCGGCGACGGGAGCGGTGGCGTCGGTCGGGGCAGCGGTGCTGGTGGGAGCGGCGGTGTCCGGGGGCGCCGCGCTCGTGACGATGAAGATTGCGAGGGTGGGGATCGCTGCGCTCATGGCATCTCGCCTCGAGTCATGGACGCGAGGATAGAGGCCGGGCGATCGAAGTCGCAAGCCGCGCGGGCGAAAGATTACTCTGCGTACAGTTTACGTAATTTACGACACATATGATTCATTGATTGTACTTGAAATGACGATATGTGCTCACGGCTCCTGCCAGTGGCGCAGCCAGGTCGCGCGGGCCGAGGTCGCCGGGAGGGCGTGGCCGCCGAGCAGGGCGAGGGCGGCGGGGTACAGCCACGCGGCGCCGCGGCGGCGGGCGGCCAGGCAGGCGAGCAGGTCGGGGTGCTCGCGGCCGACGAGCAATTGGCCGCGCGCGCCGCCGACGAGGCGCGGGCCGGCGCGGCCGGGGCACAGCTGGACGTGCTCGGGGGCTCCGGGGCCGCCGCGGAGCACCGCGCGGAGGTCGGCGAGGAGCAGGCGCTCGTCGCTGGTGAGGGCCGCGTCGGGCAGGGGCGCGCCGGGGCCGAGGCGGAGCACGCCGACGAGCGCCTGGCCGACGCGCCAGGCGCCGCGGCGCACGGCGGCGCGCAGGCGGCTGGCCACGTCCGCGTCGGCGCGCGGGGGCGGGGCCCGGAAGCGCAGGCCGAACAGCTCGGTGAGCGCGCTGCGCTCGGCGGCGTCGAGGCGCAGCACCGGCGCGTCGGGCAGCGCGTAGTCGTCGGGGTCCTGCTCGGGGTAGAGGGCGAGGACCACCGGCGGCTCGCCCATCGGCTTGCCCTGCGCGGTCGGCAGCTCGGCGAGGCTCAGCCAGCGCGGCGGGCGGGTGCGCGGGGCCTGCGGGGTCTGCGGCGTCCAGCACGGCAGGAACGGCGCCTGCATCAGCTCGCGCAGGCGCCTGCGGGTGCGCACGGCCTGCAGCAGCAGCGTGACGACGCGGGCCTGCGTGGCCAGCTGTTCGAGCTCGGGGAGGCGGCGGGCGAGGTGCATCAGCAGGCCGACGCCGAGGTCGGCGAGGGCGCCGACGTGCGGGTTGACGGCGGCGCGCAGGTCGGCGGCGGTCGCCTGCAGCGGGGCCGCGTTGCCGAGCTCGACCACCGCGTCGAAGCACGGCACCGACGACAGCCCGAGGTGGGTCGCGACCACCCCGCCGTGCAGCAGCCACACGCGCGCCTGCTCGCCGTGCGCCGCGACGGCGACGTGGCCGCGCAGGCGCGAGGGCTGGTCCTTCGGCCCGATCGCGAACGCCTCGCTGGCGAGGTAGCCGCGCAGCCCGTGGTTGACCTGCTGGCCGTCGACGACGAGCTCGCCGGGGGCGAAGCGGCCGACGTCGCGCAACCAACTCCGGGCCTGCGTCGGGTCGAGCTCCGCGCCGCGCAGCAGCACCTCGGTGCCGCGCGGGCCGCTGTCGGACGCCTCCGAGAGCGTCGGGTGGACCTGGCGCGAGAGCCAGGTCAGCTGGCGGCGGCGGCCCCCGGCGCGCGCGCGGACCTCGATCTGGGTCGCGCCGAGGCCGGCGAGCGCGAGCAGGGCGAGCCCCCCGGCGGCCTCGAGCGCGAGCAGGGCCCGGTGCCGGCGCTCGGCCACGGCGCCCGGGTCGAGCATCGCCTGCAGCTCGGCGAGCTGCTCCTGCGCGAGCGGGGCGCCGTCGTCGCGCACGACGCAGCCGCCGCGCGACAGCTCGACCTCGATGCGCGTCGCCCCGGCGCGCACCGCCCGGCGCACCAGCTCGGCCGGGAGCTGCCACGGGCCCTGCAGCTGCGCGACCGTCAGCTTGCGCAGCTCGGCCTCGATGTCGATGCGCAGCAGCTCGCGCAGGTCGACGGGGACGGTATCTCGGGGTGGCGCTTGGGACATGTCCTCGGGGTCAGGTATGGAGATTGGCGGTTTATATCGGACATGTCCTTGCGGTCATGTGTCGACATTGGAAAATGCTCAGGTCGCGGCCTCGAGGACCGCGGCGCGGGCGGCGGCGTGGAGCAGGCGGGCGCGCGGCTCGGCGGGGAGGTCGAGGCGGTCGGCGAGGTAGTCGAGGGCGGCGAACACGGCGGCGCGCGGGCGGGTCGCGAGGGCGGCCGCGGCGTCGCGCAGCCACGGGTTGTCGTGGGCGACGGCGATGACGCGGCGGCCGTGCCAGGGGCTGCCGCGCAGGCGCAGCGGCTGGAGGTCGAGGCTGCGCACCTCCTCGGCGAGGCCCTGGGCCGCGATCACGACCAGGCGCTCGCCGGCGGCGTGGATCTCCGCGTTGATGGCGGCGAGCAGCGGGGTCGGGGCGGCGGCGGCGAGCATGCGGTCCCACGGGTCGAGGTCGACCGCGCCGAGCGCGTCGGCGACGGCCCGCGCCTCGGGCACGCTGTCCTCGAGCACCCGCGCCCCGCCGGTGACGGCGCGCCGGGCCAGGTCGCTGCCGTCGCGCGTGCGGTACAGCCGGCCCTTGCCCGCCAGCGCCCGCGCCTCGTCGAGCGAGATCGCCGGGCCCCGCGCGGTCGGGACCAGCGGGCGCTGGAACACCGCCGGCACGCTGCGAAACGCCTCCGGCTGCTGCAGCGCGCCCTGCAGCAGCTTCGACAGGTCGTGCCCGACCTCGAGCGCGACCTGTCGCCGGGTCCGCCGGGCCAGCAGCGCCCCGAGGCCGAGCAGCGCGCCCGCCAGGCCGAGCAGCGCGGCCCGCCCGAACCACAGCCGCAGCCCCGGCGCGACCGGGACGCGGACCGAGGCCGGCACTTGCGACATGTTCGATGGGCCAGGTGGCGGCGCCTCGGGGTCGAGCGCCGGGGGCAGCTCGTCGGGGCCGGGCGGGTCGCGGGGGGGCGCGGATGTCGGCGAGGGCGTCGCCGCGGGCGCGGGCTCGGCCGTGGCCTCGGCCGTGACCTCGCCGGGCCCGGGCGCCTCGCCGCCGTCGCCCTGGCTGTCCGAAGGGCCAGGTGGGGTCGGGGTCGCGGCGTCGTCGGGGCCGACGACGGCGAGCGGGCGGCCGCTCGCGCTGGCGTCGGCGATCGCCCACGGCCCGTCGCCGTCGCGGTACTCGGCCCACGCGTGCAGCCACGAGTTGGTGCGCCCGTCCTGGCCGACGAAGCCGATCGCCATGCGCGCGGGGACCCCGGCGTCCTGCAGCAGCGCGACCAGCAGCGCGTTCTGCATGTCGCAGTCGCCGGCGCCGATCTGCAGGGTGCGGGCGATGAAGTGCAGGTCCTGCAGCGCGGGGTCCTGGTGGCGGGCGGCGATCGCCGGGGCGTTGCTGTAGGTGACGCGCGCGCGCGTCAGGTCGAGCAGCCGCTGGACCCGCTCCGGCACCGGGCGCGAGCGCAGCGCGGCCGCCTCGCGGCGCAGGTCGTCCGGCAGCAGCCCCGAGGGCCCTGGCCGCGCGGCGCGCTCCGGCGGCGCGGCGGGCATGGTCGTGTAGCGCAGCGTGCCCCGCGTCGCGCCCGGCAGCAGCAGCGCCGGCTCGTCGGCCCCGGTCGCGTACACCGGCAATGCGTCGTCGCCGAGCCGCAGCGAGGCCGGGTCGACGCGGTGCCCGGTCGGCACCGGCAGGCGCAGCACCCCGCCCGGCGACTCGACGACCAGCGCGACCGCGGTGCAGCCCTGCGGCGGGCAGACCGCGACCGGCGCGGCGTACGAGGCGAGCTGCGCCGGCGCGCTCGCGGCGGCCTGCCCGGCGGCGTCGAGCCGCGCGAGCACCAGCGCGGCGAAGTAGTAGCGCTCGGCGCGGGGCTCGTAGCTGAGCTCGACCGGCACGCCGCTGCCGCTGAGCACGTCGACCTGCGGGCCGCGGTAGAGCTGGCCGAGGTCGGTGTAGCGCGGCGACATGTCCCCGGCCGCGCCGACGGCGACCGCGTCGGGTCCGCCGCCGAGCCGCGCCAGGTCGCCGCGCAGCCGCACGAACGCGGCGTCGCCCCACAGCGCCCACGCGACCGTCAACGCGACCGCGGCGCCGAAGCCGGCCGCGAGCGCGGTGCGCAGCGCCAGCGAGTCGCGCAGCCGCAGCCGCAGGTCGAACCACAGCCGCCGCCACCACGCCATCGGCCGCACCGCGTCGAGCTGCCGCGCGATCAGGCGCGCCAGCTCGCGCTCCGCCAGGCGCACCAGCCGGCGCAGCGCCTTGTTCTCCCGCGCGTCCGAGCGCGACAGCAGCAGCTCGAGCGCGTCGCTCTCGAGCAACGCCTGCGGCGCCAGCCGCCCCGGCAGCTCGGTGAACTGCACCCGGCTGCGCCCGGTGTGCCGACCCCCGCCCGCCGTGAAGTCCGCCAGCGACGCCGCCGCCCGCACCCGCAGCCCGCGCGAGAACAGCTCGACCCGCGCCGCCGTCCCGAGCCCGACCACGCCGCGCACGGACCCCCGGCGAAACGCCGAGCTCGGCGCCGGCAGCTCGAAGCGCGCGTTGACCGGCTTGCCGTTGACGGAGATCTTCAGCGGCAGGTCGGGCCGGTCGCGCGTCGCCAGGAACCGCGCGTTCTGCCACGCGGCCTCGTAGACCCGCCGCTCGAGCTCGCCGTCGGGCGCCGGCCGCTCGAGCACGACCTCGGTCCCGGGCTCCATCGCCGGGCTGCGCTGCACCGCCGACTCGAGGTCGCCGGCCAGCTCGAGCTCCCACGCGCCGCTGTCCCCGGGGACATGTCCCGAGGGACCTGTCCCATCGGGCACCCGCGGCCGCGAGCGGATGACGATCCGCGCCGGCTCGAAGCGGAGGATCGACCAGAAGCCGACGCCGAAGCGGCCGACCTGGTCGCGCCGCTGCTCCTTGCTCGAGGCGTACAGCGCGAACAGGTAGCGCCGCGCGTGCGCGTAGCTCATGCCCTCGCCGTCGTCGCGGCAGCGCAGCCGCCACAGCCCGCCCTCGACCTCGGCGTGGAACACCACGCTGCTCGCGCCGGCGTCGCGCGCGTTCTGCAGCAGCTCCCGCACGAACACCCACGGGTCCGGCCCGTAGCGGTCGGCCTCGGCGCGGGCGCGGGCGCGGAAGTCCTCGGGCGCGGCGCTACCCATCCCGTCGGTCCTGCTCGGTCTCTCGTCGGCGCCGCACGCTGGCGACCAGTGTACCGGCTCGCTGGCGGCCCGCACGACGGCTCGCCGCCGCGTCAGCAGCGGGCTTTGCGCCCGGCCCGCGGGTAGGGCCCGGCGGCGCGGCGCGAGGGCTCAGCCGGCCTCGTCCTCGGCGGGTGCGGGCATCTCCTCGGTTTTCAACAGGAAGTGCGCGCTGGCGACCGCGATCGGGCGGCTGCGGTCGTCCTGCCAGGCCTCGACGCGGACGTTGGCGACGCGGCGGCCCTGGCGGGTCAAGATCCCGCGGGCGAAGGTGTCCTGGGCCCGGCCCGAGCGCAGGTAGTCGACCGTCAGGGTGATCGTCTTCGGCAGCAAGATCGCCTCCGTCTCCCACATCAATTGGAAGATCGCCGTCGACTCGAGCAGCGCACCGATCACGCCGCCGTGCAGCGCCGGCAGCATCGGGTTGCCGATCAGGTGCTCGCCGAAGCTCAGGCGCCCGAGCAGCTCGCCCTCGACGGTGATCGCCGAGATCCCCATCGACCTGGCGTAAGGGACAGCTTCCACCAGGCGCATGACCTCGCCCGAGCGCTTGGCCGCGACGATGATGTCGACCAGCCGGCTCACTCGCCCCCCTTCGCGCGCTCGTCGCCCCTGTCATCCTTGTCATCCTCGGCCGCGCGGCTGCTGCGCGTGCCGAGCATGAACGACCCGGCGCCGCTGGCGATCGGGTCGGACTCGTCGTCGTGGAACGCCAGGCCGCGCACGAACGCGACGCTGCGCGTGACCTTGTAGCAGTGCGCGCGCAGCGTCACCGCCTGCAGCGGCGTCGCCGGCTTGAGGTAGTCGATGCGCAGGTCGAGCGTGGCGATGAACATCGGCTTTTTTAACGCCTGGAACACCGCGGTCCCGCACGCCGCGTCCATCGCCGCGCTGATCGCCCCGCCGTGCAGCACGCCGGTCTCCGGGTTGCCGACCAGCTTCTCCGCGTAGGGCAGGCGAAACGTCGCGCGCGCCGGGGCGAGCTCGACCAGCTCGAGCCCGAGCCAGCGGTTGTGCGGGACGATGCGCTCGAACTGGCGGTTGAGCGCGTGCAGCTGGCGCAGCTGCTCGGCCTCGTCTGGCGGCGAGAGGTCGACCATCCGCCCGTCAGCCCGCGACGACGACGACCTGCTCGGCCTTCGGGTTCAGGCCCGGGACCTCGGTCTCGGCGACCAGCTCGTAGCTGACGGCCGTGTCGCTCGGCGTCAGCCCGACCGGCAAGATCAGCTCGAAGGGCAGCTCGATGACCTCGCCGCGCTTGAGGACCCGCCCGTCCATGGCGATCTCCACGGCGGCGATCCGGCGCCAGAACTGCCGCTCCGGCCGGCCCGGCGTCGGATACACCAGCCGCTCCTCGTCGAAGCGCACGGAGACGTCCTGGACCGGCGCGTCGTACTCGCCGCCGCGCAGCACGACGGTGCCGCGCAGCGGCTCCCCGCCGCGCGCCGGCCCCTCCACGCTGCCGATCTCGATCGTCGGCTTGCCGACCCCCACCATGCTCTTGATTCTGTCGAGGATCTCCATGGTCGCGCTCCTGTCGTGGCTCGCTATGTCCCGATGTCGTCGAGGCGACGAAGTCACGCGCAATCGCTGGCGATGCCCGACGCCTCGCGGCCAATATACCCCGAATCGCGGCGGTCGGTTCCGAGCCCCGCCAGGCCCCGTTCCTGGCCATATGCCGCGGCCAGTGATAAAAGCCAGGCTGCCATGCGCGCACCTTCTCTCGCCTCGCTGAGCCTTTGCGCAGTCCTCACGGTCGCCTGCGGCCGCCGCTCCGGCACGAGCGAGCTGCCCGAGCCGCAGCCGCCGGCGGGCCCCGGCGCCGACTCCTGCGCCGTCTACGTCCAGCGCGTCGCGACCGGCGTCCGCTGCACCGAAGTCGACCACGCGCGCTGCACCTGCGAGCTGGTGGGGGCCGTCGGCGAGCCCGCCACGCAGCCGCCCCTGCTCGACCCGAACACCCCGCCCGGTGATACGGGCGTGACGCCTCCGCAGCCGCCGCCGTCCGGGAGCGCGGCGACGCTGGTGTTCGCGCCGGGCCCCGCGAACGCGACGGTGAAGTGTCTGAGCGGCCCGTGCCCGACGACGACGGCGGAGCTGATCACCGCGCCCTACCCGGCGATCGCGGCGGCCCCCAGCGGCACGCAGATCCAGCTCGAGTTCAACGCCCCCGACCACAAGCCGGTCGCCACCAACTACACGATCTACCCGGGCACCAACCAGATCCGCTACACGCTCGAGAAGGTCACGATCCCCCGGCCCGACAGCGCGACCCTGATGTTCCAGGGCGCCCCCGCCGGCACCACCGTCGAGTGCGTCAGCGGCCCCTGCCCGGACAAGAAGCCGCACTCCCTCGAGACCTTCCCCGCCGTCAAGCTCGACCGCGACGACGAGACCCTGCTGCTCCGTTTCAACGCCCCCGGCTACCGCACCGGCATGAGCTCGTACAAGGTCAGCCGCGGCTCCAACATCATGCCCGTGCTGCTGGAGAAGGCCCCCACCGGCAAGGACCGCTGAGGCCGCCGACGCCGCGAGCTCGCGGGGTCGCCAGGCCGCAGCGACTCCACTATGGTTGCGGCGCGTGCCCGACCCCTCGACCTCACCCGCGCTGTCCGAGCTCCTCGCCGACCCCGGCTTCACGCCCGGCAAGGCCGCGCTGCCCGCGGTGGTCGACCTGCTGGCGAGCGCGGACGAGGCCGAGGCGGAGCGCGCCGAGCAGGCCCTGCTGCGCGCCGGGACGCCCGCCGGGGGCCCGCTGCGGGCCCGCCTCGACGGGGCCGGGCCGCCGCTGCGGGCCCGCCTGGTGCGCGCGCTCGGCCGCCTGGCGCCCGCCGACGCGAGCCTGCGCCCGGTGCTGCTGACCTGCCTCGAAGACCAGGATCCGAAGGCGCGGCGCAACGCGATCTCGGCGCTCGGCAAGCTCGGGGACCCCGCCGTGGCGGCGGCCCTGCTCGAGCGCGCCCGCCGCGAGACGAGCGTGCCGCACCTGCGCTCGCTGGTCGAGGCGCTCGGCAAGTGCGGCGACGCGGCGGCGCTGGAGTGGCTCGACGCGCTCGAGCACGCCGACCCGGAGCTGCAGCGCCTGCGTTCGCGCGCCCAGATCATGCTGCGCCGCAGCCTCGGTCGCGCGGAGATCTCCGCGGAGATCGACGACGACGCGCTCGCACCCACGCCCCTGGCGATGCTCGCGACCTGCCGACCTGGCCTCGAGGACATCCTCGCGGCGACGCTCGAGTCGCTCGCGTCGACCGCGGCTGCGGACGCGACGGCCGCGACGAGCGCGTCCGCGGGGCGGGAGACGACCCCGGGGTCGCGCGACGCGGCGGCCGCGCGCGTGCTCGGGCCCGGGCGCGTCGCGCTGCGCAGCCGCGGACCCCTGCGCGCGCTCGGGCAGGCGCGCACCCTGCTCACGCTCGGCTTCCCGCTGACCCCGACCCCGCTCGCCCCCGGCCCCGACGCCCTGGTCGCCGCGCTGACCGCCGTGCTCACCTCCCCTGAGTCCTGCCTGGTCTTCGGGACATGGACGAAGGGGCAGGTCCGCTATCGCCTCGCGTGGGCCCGCGGCGGGCACCGCCGGGCGGTGGTGTGGCGGGTCGCCGAGGCCGTCGCGCGCGCGCGACCCGACCTCGTCAACGACCCGAGCGCGAGCCCGTGGGAGGTCGTGGTCGACGACGCCCGCGGCCAGCTGCACGTCGAGCTGCGCCCGCGCTGGACCGACGAGCGCTTCGCCTACCGCCGCGGCGACGTGCCCGCGGCCTCGCACCCGACGATCGCCGCGGCCCTCGCGGCGCTCGCGGGCGTGCGCGCCGACGACGTCGTGTGGGACCCGTTCGTCGGCTCCGGCCTCGAGCTGGTCGAGCGCGGCCTGCTCGGCCCGCACGCGCGGCTCGTCGGCACCGACCTCGACGCGAAGGCGCTGGCGACCGCGGGCGCCAACCTCGCGGCCGCCGGCCTCGAGCGCGCCGAGCTGGTCCAGGCCGACGCGACGAGCTTCGACCCGGGCCCGGTCACGCTGATCGTCACCAACCCGCCGATGGGCCGCCGGGTCCAGCGCGGCGACGTGGCGCCGCTCCTGACCGCGTTCCTGGCCCGCGCCGGCGCGCTGCTGCGGCCCGGCGGCCGCCTGGTGTGGATCTCCCCGCTCCCGCGGGTGACCCAGGCGGCGGCCCGCGGCGGCGGCCTCGTGTGCCGCCGCGCCCAGCCGATCGACATGGGCGGCTTCAACGCCCAGCTCGAGGTCTGGGACAAGCCCCTTTAAAAGAAACAAAGCGGCCAGGAGGGGAACTCCTGACCGCTCTCTCGTGCCCAGGGACGGAATCGAACCGCCGACACGCGGATTTTCAGTCCACTGCTCTACCGACTGAGCTACCTGGGCGCGGGACGGACCTTATAAGGGGAAGGTCGCGCACCCGTCAAGCGTCGACCCGCGGCCGCCCCGCGCCTCGCGCTGGAGATCTTTCTCACCCCCCTGCTGGGCGGGCGGCCGCTTTTTTCAGCGCTTGCCGGCCCACAGCTTCGAGTTGCGCATCGCCGCCTGCACGTCGTTCATGAAGTTGGTGCGCTCGCCCTGGCGGTCGGTGAGGACCTGCGAGAGCCCGTCGATCAACAGCGGGAAGGTGTAGGGCGAGGGGTTGCAGCACAGCAGCCACTCGCGCATCTGCTCGCGCATGAGGACGGCGGCGTCGTCGTTGGTCTTGCCGCTGTGGACGACGTAGGTGGTGAACACCGCGTGGACGTCGCGCAGGACCGGGCCGAGGTCGCCGGCCATCAGGCGGTCGACCTCGTCCTCGGGCTCGCTCATGACCTGGTTGGAGACGCTGCTCTCGCCGGGGCCGTTGCCGGGGCCGAGCGACTGGCGCAGGCCGCCGAGGCGGCCCTTGAGCGCCGAGCGGATCAGCGGGGTCGCCGAGTCGCGCTCGAGCATGATCGTCAGCGTCGCCTCCTCGCGGACCGGCACGATCATCATGCGCGCGCTGCCGAAGGTGATCAGCAGCTCCTCGATCGCCGAGCCGACCGTCGCCGAGGCGACGACCATGCGGCGCACGGTCTTGGCGATGTCGGTCGCGGTCGCCACGTCGAAGGCGCCGCGCTCGCTGGCCTGGTAGGCGCCGTCGACCGTGGCCACCAGCGAGCCGCGCACCCCGGGCAGGCGGTCGAGCTCCTCCAACAGCGAGACTAGCGAACGGTTCGGCTCGGAGCTCATCGCTTGCTTTCGACTCCCATGATCGCGTCGCGGATGACCTCGGGGTCGTGCCCGGGGGCGACCGAGAGCACCGCCGAGGTCGCCCCCATGCCTACCATGATCATCTGCTGACCGTTGGCGGCGCGGGCGATGACCCCGTCGAACACGTTGTAGCCGAGGGTGCGGGCGATGCGAGCCGCGCCGCGCATGTAGAAGCCCGCCAGCGTGACGACGGTGCTGTTGTTGCGCATGTCCTCGGCGATGACCTTGCCGGTGCTCGAGATGATCGCCACGCCGTTGACGCCCTCGAACTGCCAGAACTGGCCGAGCATCAGGTCGCGCGTCTCGGGGTCGTCGAGCAGGTCGACGGTCGCGGCCTTCTTGATCGGGCGGGCGTCGCTGCGCAGCGGCGGGCGGGCGCCGCCGGCGGTCGGACGCGGGGCCTGGCCCGGCGGGATCGTGGTGGAGGTCGCCGGGAGCGAGGTCGGGGTGGCGCGCACCGGGGTCGAGCCCGGGGTCGCGCGCACGGGGATCGGCGCCGGCGTCGGGCGCCCGCCGCCGATCGCCGGCATCGACACGGGCGTCGGACGCCCGACCACGCGCTCGAGCGTCTGGACCCGGCGGCGCTGCGTCGGCACGCCGTCGCCGACCGGCTCGAAGCCGTTGCGCATGCGGCTGGCCTCGACCTCGTCGTCGTCGGACGGCATCGTCAGCTCGTCGAAGCGCGTGATCGCCGAGTCGGCGAGGCCGTTCATGTCGAGGTTGTCGAGGCCGTCCGGGCGGCGGCCGCCGCCGCGCGAGCTCTCGGCGGCCCGTGAGCTCTCGGCGCTCCGTGAACTCTCGGCGGTCCGCTCGCGGCCGACGTCGGGCTGGCCGAGGTCGGTGCGGTCGGGTCGGCGGCCCGCGCTCGTCGACGAGGCCGGGCCCACGCTGGCGGGCGGCGGCCTGGCGGGCGTGCTCGGGCGCTCGGGCTTGGGCATCGGCGCCCGCGTGCGCGGCGGCTCGGGCTTGGGCTCGGGCGCCCGCGGGGGCGGCTCGGGCACGTCGTCCTCGCCGAAGCCGAACGACTGGCTGGGCTCGGGCTCGGGCTCGGGCTTGGGCGGCTTCTTGGGCTTCTTCTCCTCCTCGGCCTCGACGGTCTCGCTGGTGCCGAGGATGCCCTCGTCGGCCTGGCGCGCGGCCTCCATCAGGAGGTGCATGCTCGGGCGGACGATGGTGCGGGCGGGTGGCGGGCGGAAGAACACCTCGCGGTAGGTGCCGCGTCCGGTGGCGAGCAGCTTGTAGAACGCCTGTTCGCCGCGAAAGTCGCCGTACTGGGCGTGGACGATGTCGCCGTGCTCGAACCAGATGTAGCCGGTGCCGGCGCGGGTGCTGACGATCAGGGCCTTGTCACGCGCGGACACGGCGACCATCTGCACGTAGTCGAAGAACTCGATCTCGACCTGGTTGCCGAAGAAGCCCTTGCGCGGGCCGCACGACTCGATGATCTCGACGAGCTTGCGCAGGTCGATCGGCTTCTCGACGATGCGCACCGACCCGCCGCCCTCGTACTGGCCGCGAAACTCCGGGCTCAGCGCCTCGCAGATCACGACCACCGGCGTCGACGGGTAGTAGCTGCCCATGTACTGCAGCAGCTCCGTGCCCTCGCTGCCCGACGGGTGCAGCTCGCACAGCACGACGTCGAACGGCGCCTTCCTCAGCAGGTCGATCGCCTCGCGCACGCCGCCGGCCGACGCCGAGGCGTGACCACCCTGCTGCAGCTGGCGCTCAATGGCCGCCTGCAACAGTTGGTCGCCCACCACGACGAGGGTGTAAATCACGGTGGTCGGGCTGTGCTTCGGGTTCTGCGACACGCGGCTTCCTATCTTACCCCGCGCGCAGTTGCGACGGGCCGGATTACAACCTAGGACTGGTGCCCTACGGCCCCACGCGCGGGAACGTTACACGCTTTGTCGATCCACCATGGCCGGATCGGATCGTTCGGGGCGTCCTCAGGTAGTTTTGTTGGACTTGGTCCGTGGGTGACGATGCGTCGGATCATGAATCAGCCAGGGCAAAAATCCGGCTGCATCCCGTCTGCATAGTGCGCGGTTGTGCTCGATTGTGCGCCTTCCTGTATCCATGTGAACGATGTTATCTATCTTATCAAACAAATCTTCTCCGGCATTACATTCGCGTTCTTTTGGAAAGCGTCCTTACAATTTCGTCCTTTCATGTCTCGCGGTTTTCTCCTATCCTGCCGTCATGCGCCTCGTCCTCGAAGACTGGAACCTCAACGCCGCTGAGCGACTGCTTTGCGTGGAAGCCCTTGCCACCGCCGGCAGCATCGTCGAAGCCGCTCAACTCCTCGGCATCACCCGCCACGCCCTCAAGCGTCGCATCATCAAGCACCGCATCGAGTGGCCGCGCTCGAGCGCCTCGGCCGGTGACTCGGCCACGGCCAACACCAGCGCCTCCGCATCGGTGACCGCCGAGTGAAATCGGGCCCCAAGGGGCCCTTCCTCTAGCCGCAGCGCGCATCAGGGTCCCCTCAACCCTGATGCGCGCTTCGTCTTTGGTTCAATCGGGTGCATCCCGGTTCATCCCGATGCATCGACTGGCAAAAATGTAAGATAAACAATGTTTTGAACGCTCGGTGGACGATCGCGCGAACCGGCAAGACTACCGTCGGTGCGTGGGTCCGGGGCGCGAAGCCGGGCGTCGCGGGAGCAGCTCCGCCCCGGACGCGCAGCGGCGAGGCCGGGGCGGGCGCGATCGTGGCGCGCGTTTCGAGGCCCGGGTGCTGGCGAAGTCGAGCGGCCTGGTCGCGGCGAGCGAGCGGCCGCGGACCGCAGGGCGAGCGATCCAGGCGGCGCCGCGGTAAAAGTCGAGCGGCGCGCGAGCGCTTGCAAGCGGCGTGGCGGCGAAAGTCGAGCGGCGCATTCGTGGCGCGCGCGCGGCCGTGGGCGGCGTGGCGGCGAAAGTCGAGCGGCGCATTCGTGGCGCGCGCGCGGCCGTGGGCGGCGTGGCGGCGAAAGTCGAGCGGCGCATTCGTGGCG
>Ga0075163_10006175_pt1 | contig 15903 bp, 13 predicted proteins | sample JI1023141ADNA_FD_71478 | JGI IMG/M metagenome (GOLD analysis project Ga0075163, IMG submission 71478) | Wastewater effluent complex algal communities from Wisconsin, to seasonally profile nutrient transformation and Carbon sequestration -... | ecosystem: Engineered > WWTP > Effluent > Algae... | reverse complement strand
CTGGGTGCCCGAGGGCATCGCCGGCCGCTGCTGGCTCAAGAGCGGCGCGCCCGAGCCGGTGCCGGGCGCCGGCCTGGTGTCGGGCCTGCCGTCGCGGCTCGAGGCCACCTTCAACCGCGCCGGCGGCGACTACGCCGCGGTGGCGACGTCGACCGCCGAGGCGTGCGCGGCCACCTGCGGCCGCGACCTCGCCTGCGAGGCGTTCACGTTCAGCGCCGGCACCTGCTGGCTCAAGAGCGCGGTGCCGGCGGTGAGCTTCTGCGGCACCTGCACCTCGGGCGTGCAGCAGCGCGGGCTCGAGGTCGGCGTCAACCGGCCCGGCTTCGACTACGCCACGGTCACGGTCGCCAGCGCCCGCAAGTGCGGGACGGCGTGCGCGCAGGACGAGCGCTGCGAGGCGTTCACCTTCACCGGCGCGCCGTCGAACAACTGCTGGCTCAAGAACGGCGTCGCCCCGGCCGGCGCCGCCGCCGGCATGACCTCGGGCGTGCGCCGCGGCCTCGAGACCAACACCAACCGGGCGGGCGGCGACTACCGGTCGTTCACCACCGACCACCGCATCCCGGCCGCGTGCCAGGCCGCGTGCGCCCAGGAGGTCGCGTGCCAGGCCTGGACCTACGTGCCGCCGTCGGCGAGCACCGCCGACGCCACCTGCTTCCTCAAGGCCGCGGTGCCGGCCCGCTCGACCGCCGCCGGCATGGTGTCGGGCGTCAAGGGCCTCGAGTTGCTGCCCTGAGGACCCGAACGCAGTGAGGGTCCGAAGGAACAAGGAGCGCTGCTGCAGCGGCGTAAGGGCCCCCCGCCCCCCCGCCGCCGATTCATTCACAGCGTCTGATCTGATCTGACTTCGCTCGGGTCCTCACGGCGACGCGGTCTGGAACTCGCGCGGGGTCATGCCGGTCCAGCGCTTGAAGGCCTTGAAGAAGGCCGGCGGCTCGGTGAAGCCGATCAGGTACGCGACCTCGCTGGCCGACACGCTGCCGCGGGCGAGGTAGCGCTTGGCGAACTCGACGCGGACCTCGGCCAGCAGGTCGGCGTAGCGGCTGCCCTCCTCGGCCAGCCGGCGCTGCAGGCTGCGGGTGCTGAGGCCGAGCCGGCGCGCCGCGGTCTCCATCGAGCTGTCGCCGCCGTCCATCACCCCGATCAGGTGCTTCTTCACCTGGGCGGCCAGGCTGGCGCCGGTGCCGAGCTCGGCGATCAGCCGGCGGCACTCGCCATCGAAGTAGTCGCGCAGCCGCGAGTTGAACGTGGCGATCGGGATGGTGTTGAGGCCGGGCGGGTAGGTCAGCTCGTACAGCCGGCCGCCGTAGGTCGGCGTGACGCCGTAATGGGCGGTGAAGCCGGCGGTGACCCGCGGCGCGGGGTGGGCGAGCCGGACCACCGTCGGGGTCGGCCCGGTGCGGCCGAGCCGGCGGATCGCGCCCGCCATGTCGGCGACCGCGAAGTCCATCGCCGCCCGGTAGCCGGGATCGCGGACATCGCCCGGCCACGGGTACCAGATCAGCCGGGTCGACGCCGCGTCGTCCTCGAGCTCCCAGCGGGCGCCGAGCGCGTACAGCGCCCGGTAGGTCGCGGTCCGCTCGTAGGCCCGGCCGAGGGTCTCGCAGCTGATCGCCAGGAAGCCGAACACCTCGTGGTCCTCGAGCTGGAAGGTCGACGCGACCCGGACCGGGAAGGCGTCGTCGGCGACCGCGGCCATGGTCCGGGCCCAGACCTCGACGTAGCGGCCGACGTCGACGTGATCTTCGGCCCGCGGCACCGCCGCGCCGTCGACACCGCTGCCGCGCAACAGCGCGATCGGATCGGCGCCGGCCGCCTGCGCGACCTTCGCGATCACGAAGGGCACGACGCTGCTGATCGTACCGCCCCCGGGCACGGCTCACGATAGCACGGCGCCGCCGGCTGGCGTGCGCGGCCAGGAACCTGGCGGGCCCGGCCAAGGCGTGATCGCGCGCCGATCGGCAAGGTGGTCTTCATGAACCACCTCGCTCGTCGCAGCCTCGCCCCGGTCGTCGGCCTCGCCCTCGCGGTCGCGATCTCCACCCTGTCCGCCGCGCCCGCCGCCGCCCAGTCGCTGACCCCGGCGGCGGAGGCGGTCCGGCCCGCGGTCACCGCGGCCGACGCCGCGCCGGCGCCGATCGACCCGATCGCCACCCGGGAGGCCGGGCGGTCGAGCCGCCGGCTCGGCGTCCACGTCGAGCTCGACCTCGGCACCACCTTCGTGCTGCGCCAGGGCGCCGGCATCGCCGGCGGCGTCACCTGGGGCCCGTTCCGCGCCGGCCTCAGCTACGCGACCTTCCTGTCCAACGCCAAGTTCGGCGGCACCCCCGACGGCTTCACCATGCGGGCCAACTACATCATCGGCATCAACGCCAGCTACTTCATCGCTCGCTCGAGCGACGACGGCCTCTACGTCCAGGGCATGTTCCACATCAAGCAGCAGGGCGTCACCAACGACGGCACCGGCGACCACGTCGACCTGAACAGCCTCGCCGCCGGCGTCGAGCTCGGCTACGTGTGGAAGCCGTACCGCGGCATGTACGTCGCGCCCCGGGTCGGCGCCCTCTACTACGTCGACAAGCCGCAGCCCGGCAACCGGCCGGTCACGGTCGGCGACCGCGCCTACGACAACGACCGCCACCAGGACTGGGACACCTACTTCATCCCCACCCTCAGCCTGGGCTACTCGTGGAAGTGAGGCCGGGTCTGCTACGGTCGCGGCGATGGCGATCGTGTTCGTGACCGGGGGCTCGGGCTACGTGGGGCGCAACCTGATCCGGGCGCTGATCGCCCGCGGCGACGAGGTCCGGGCGCTGGCCCGCAGCCCGGCGTCGCGGGCGACGGTCGAGGGGCTGGGCGCGACCGCGGTCGCCGGCGATCTCGACGACGAGGCGGCGATGACCGCGGCGATGCGCGGCGCCGACCTGGTGTTCCACGCCGCCGCCCAGGTCGATCAGGTCGGCGCCCGCGAGCAGTTCTACCGGGTGACGGTGCGCGGCACCGAGCACGTCCTGTCCGCCGCCCGGACCGCCGGGGTGCCGCGCCTGGTCCACGTCGGCACCGAGGCGGTGCTGGCCGACGGCCGGCCGATCGTCCGCGCCGACGAGACCCGGCCGCGCACCACCCGGCCGGCCGGCCTGTACCCGTGGAGCAAGGGGCTGGCCGAGGAGCGGGTGATCGCCGCCAGCCACGGCGGCCTGACCACGGTCGTCATCCGGCCGCGCTTCATCTGGGGCGGCGACGACACCAGCGTGCTGCCCGAGATGATCGCGGCGGTGAAGGCCGGCCGGTTCGGCTGGATCGGCGGCGGCCGCTACCCGACGTCGACCTGCCACGTCGCCAACGTGGTCGAGGGCGCGCTGCTCGCCGCCGAGCGCGGCGCGCCGGGCGCGATCTACTTTCTCACCGACGGCGAGCCGACCGAGCTGCGCGGCTTCGTCACCGCCATGCTCGCCACCCAGGGCGTCGACGCCGGCAGCCGCGAGGTGCCGCGCTGGCTGGCCCGGGCGGCGGCGTTCCTCACCGGCTGGCGGAAGCGGCCGATGATCACCCGGGCCGAGATCGGGTTGTTCGGCGTCGAGGTCACGGTCGACGACGGCAAGGCCCGGCGCGAGCTGGGCTACCGCGGCGCCATGACCCGCGAGCGCGGCCTGGCCGAGATGGCGGCCGCCGGTCCGATCGCCGCCGCCTCGTGATCGGGATCGTGAATCAGGCGCCGGCGCAGACCTTGGCCCAGCGGGCGGCGAGCGCGGTCCAGGCTGGCTCGCTGGCGTAGGCGGCGTCGAGCTTCGCCTTGGCCTTGCTCCACTCGTCGCTCTGGCACTCGGTCAGGGTCGGCGCCTCGGGCTGCTCGGCGCGCGCCTTCTCGGCCATGGTCACGGCCAGGGTCGCGTGGCGCATCGGCACGTCGAAGCTGCACAGCCGCGCCAGCTCGGTGGCCCCGGGGTGGCTCGTCACCCAGGTGCAGGGCTCGGCCGGATCGGCGTTCTGGGCCAGCGTGGCCTTGGCGCTGGCCAGCATGTCGGCGGCCTCGTCGCGATCGAGCTTGTCGACCACCTGATCGGCCTTCTTGCCGGCGGCCTCGACCTTGGCCTTGCCGCTGTCGCAGGCCACGGCCGCGGTCAGGCTCAGGGCGACGCCGAGCGTGGCCATCACCGAGCGCGTCGTCCGCATCATCGTTCGCGTCATGGCCCCACTCTGCCATCGAACGCGGCGCCGGTGGGCCGCCGGGCCGCTGGGGAGGCCGCCCCTGGATCAGCCCTGCGCCGCGCGCCGGTCGGCGAGGCGGGCGGCGATCCGGCCGACCCGGGCGACGTGGGCGACCAGCCGGTCGCGGGCCCGCTCGGCCTCGTCGGTCAGCGGGCCCAGCTCGGCCAGCCGCCAGTGGCGCAGCACGATCGGCACCAGGATCTGATCGTGGTGGATCGCCAGGTCGTAGATGCCGGCCGCGGCGATCGCGCGGGCGTGGCGCTCGAAGTCGGGGATGCCCTTGCCCGGCATCGCGAAGGCGAGGACGACCTCGGCCATCGCGCACACCATGGCCGACGGATCGAGCTCGAGCGCGGCGGTGGTGAGATCGCGGTAGAACAGGTGGTGCAGGTTCTCGTCGAACGCGATCCGGCTCATCACGTCCTTGGCGACCGGATCGCCGACCATGGCGCCGGTGTTGCGGTGGCTGATCCGGGTCGCCAGCTCCTGCAGGCACAGGTAGACGAAGCCGTGGTGCGGGCCGGTCGGGGCCGGCGCGTCGCCGCCCGCGACCTGGATCATCCGCGCCCGCTCGAGCTCGCCCAGATCGATCGCCCGCGACACCGTGAGGTAGTCGCGTAGCACGATCGCGTGCCGGCCCTCCTCGGCGGTCCACCACCGGGCCCACGCGCCCCAGACCCCGGTGACCCCGAACATCCGGCTGATGTCGCTCCAGTAGTACGGCAGGTTGTCCTCGGTGAGGACGTTGACGAACAGCGCGCTGCGGACCGCGTCGGACAGGACCGCGCCGCCGCAGTCGGCGTCGGCCGGGTCCCAGGCCGCGCCGGCGACGAAGTCGCGGCCGCGGTGGTACGGCACGTGCTCGTGCGGGTACCAGACCCGGGTGGCGGCGCGGTGACGGGCGAACAGCCGCTCGGCGACCGGCGCGAGCTCGCGGAGCAGGTCTTCTCGTTGCACGCCCAAGGCTGGCGCCCGATCCCGACCTCGACTGTCACGGCTCGAACACCTTTCGGACCGGTCCCGGTCGGCCGGGCGCGGCGAGGGCCCGACAGCGCGCGTGCTACCATCGCGGCAGATGCGCGCTCGCTATCAGACCCTCGAGCGGCTCGGCGGCGGCGGCCAGGCCGAGGTGTTCCGCGGCTACGCCGAGACCCTCGAGGGCTTCCGCAAGACGGTGGCGATCAAGCGGATCCTGCCGTCCCTGGCCGAGGACCAGCGCTTCGTCGCCATGTTCCTCGACGAGGCCCGGCTGTCGCTGTTCCTCCAGCACGCCAACGTGGTCCAGGTCTTCGACATCCACCGCGCCGACGACGGCGCCTACCTGCTGATCATGGAGTTCGTCGACGGCTGCGACCTCAAGGCCGCGATCGATCGCGAGGCCGCCCGCGGCCGCACCCTCGAGCCGCGGCTGGCGCTCCACGTCATGGTCGAGAGCTGCCGCGGCCTCCACTACGCCCACACCCTCGAGCACCCCGAGACCGGCGAGCCGCTCCACATCGTCCACCGCGACGTCTCGCCGCCCAACATCATGCTGTCGCGCAACGGCGAGGTGAAGATCGTCGACTTCGGCCTGGCCAAGGCCAAGAGCCAGGTCGAGCAGACCGATCAGGGCGTGGTCAAGGGCAAGTTCAGCTACCTGGCGCCCGAGGCGGCCTGGGGGCTCGAGGTCGACGCCCGCGCCGACGTCTTCGCGATCGGCATCATCACCTGGGAGCTCCTGGCCGGGCGCCGGCTGTTCTCGGCCGACACCGCCTACGCCACCGTCGAGCTGGTGCGCGAGGCCAAGGTGCCCTCGCTGACCGCGCTCAACCCCAACATCGACGCCGAGCTCGACGGCATCGTCCGCACCGCGCTGGCCCGCGACCCCGACAAGCGGTTCGCCAGCGCCGCCGACCTCGGCGACGCGCTGGCCCACTACCTGTTCGCCCACGAGTGGAAGGTGACGTCGCGCGACGTCTCGACCCTGGTCCGCGACGGCCAGCAGGCCAAGGCCCGGCGGGCGTCGAGCCGGCTGGCGCTCGATCAGGCGCTGATCGCCGACGCCCGCAACCAGATGCTGGCCGAGATCGCCGCCGAGCTGCGCCAGTCGCCGCTGGCGCCGGTGGCCGGCACCATCCACGCCGCCGGCCCGCCCCACGACTGGGTCGCCGACCTCGGCCTCGACGAGTAGCGGTCCTTCGACTCCGCCGGTCGCGGCGCGCCGGGCCGCGCTCGGGACGAACGGAGGGAGGGGGACGGCGCGGAGGCGCGACGGCTACGGGGCCGCGGGCGCGGGCGCGGGGGCGGCGGGGGCAGCGGGCGCACCCGCCACCGGCAGCAGCTCGCCGACCACGTACTGCTTGCGATCGAGGAAGTGCCGGGCCGCGGCCTGGACGTTGGCGCCGGTGGCGCGAGCCAGGGTGCCGTCGAGGTCGAGGATCTGGGTCGGATCGTCGCCGTAGGCGTAGGCGCGATCGAGCTGGCGCAGCCACCAGCCGTTCTCGCGCTGGTTGGTCTCGAAGTCGCGCCGCATCGCCTCCTTGACCTTGTCGAGGTAGTCGGCGGTCACGCCCTCCTTCTGGATCCGGGCGACCTCGGTCAGCACCGCCTGCTCGAGCGCGTCGACGTTCTCGGGCGCGCAGCCGAAGCGGATGGTGAACGAGCGCTCGGGCCGCGGCTTGCGCGCCACCTGGCCCCAGGCCCCGACCCCGTAGACCCCGCTCATGTCCTCGCGCAGGATCTCGCGCAGGCGGATGCGCAGCACCGCGGCGAGGATGGCGACGTCGCGCTCGCCGTCGCGCGACCAGCGATCGTCGCCGTGGAAGGTGATGCTGACCGCGGCCTTGGGCTCGGTGCCGGCGCGGACCACCTTCTCGACCACGCCCTTGGGGTGGCGGACGCCGGTGTCCTTCCACGGCTCCTTGCGGCCCTTGCCCGGCAGCGACGCCAGGTAGGTCTCGACCAGCGGCCGCAGCGCCGCCGGGTCGAAGTTGCCGACGATGACGAAGGTGAAGTCGCTGACGTCGCCGAACCGGTCGCGGTAGATGGTGAACGCGCGGTCGAGGTCGACCCGATCGAGATCGGCGGCGACGGTCGGCTTCTTTCGCGGGTGGCCCTTGCTCATCACCGCCGTCATCGCGTCGGCGAACACGGTCTCGGGCACGACGTCGCGGTGGGCGAGGAACGACTGCTGGCCGAGCTTCCAGGCGGTGAACGCCAGGGCGTCCTTGCGCGGGGCGGTGAAGCCGAGGTGGATGAGCTGGGCCATGGTCTCGAGCTCGTCGGTGGCGCCGCCGCCCGACAGGCCCTCCTGGTTCTCGCCGATCCAGAAGCTGCCGCGCGCGGTCGAGCCGGCCAGCACCTTCTGCAGGTCGGTGGCCGACAGCTCGCCGACCCCGCCGACCCCGACCGCGCCGACCGCCTGGCGGGCGGTGACCAGATCGCGATCGCGGACCAGCGCCAGCCCGCCCGGGCTCGACGCGCTGATCATCACCCGCTGGTTGTCGAAGTCGCTCGGCCGCAGCACCACCCGGGCGCCGTTGCCGAGCGTCCACTCGGTGACGCCGATCGTCGGGTAGGCCTTCTCGGCCGTGATCCGGCCCGGGGTCGGCTTGACCGCCATCAACGCCGCCGCCGCCGGCCCGTCGTCCCAGGCCGGCAGCTCGCGGCCGGCGACCTCGCCGACGATCGCCATCACCCGCTCCTTGGTCGGCATCGTCGCCGTCGCCGGCCCCGACAGCAGGATCACCCGGTTGTCGGCGCCGCCCCAGGCCGCCGCCAGCCGGTTGATCTCGTCGAGGGTGACGGTGGGCACGAACCGCTGCCAAAGCTCCTCCTCGGCGACCCGGCCGATCACCAGCTCGTGCTCGAAGAAGTGGCGGGTGAGCTCGCTGGTGTAGTCGGTGGCGTCCTCCTTGTCGGCCTCCTGCGCCGACTGCTGGACGCTGCGCAGCGCGCTCTTCTTGGCCCGCTCGAGCTCGGTGGCGGTGAAGCCGTGGCGCTCGACCCGCAGCACCTCGGCGAACAGCGCGGCCAGCGACGGCTCGATCTGGCCGTCCTTGGCCATCGCGAACCGGGTGAAGGCCTCGTACTGCCGGGTCATGTCGCCGGTCGAGGAGCCGGCGAAGACGAACGGCGCGTCGGGCGCGCGGGCGAGCTGGCTCAGCCGCTCGCCGAGCATCTCGTGATAGAGGCGGTCGAGCACCGAGGTGCGCAGATCGCTCGCGGTCCCCTCCGGCCGGTGGGGGAACAGGTTGTAGATCGCGACCTGGGTCTGCGGCATCTCGGGGTCGGTCTCGATCGAGACCTTGGTCCCGTCCGACACCAGGTCCTCGGCGACGATCCGCGGCCGCGGCTTGGCCGGCGCGGCCAGGTCGCCGAACTTGGCGGTGATGGCCTGCTCGATCGCGGCCGGATCGACGTCGCCGACCACGATCACCGCCATCAGATCGGGCCGGTACCAGTCGCGGTAGTAGCGGGTGAGCAACTCGCGGGTCGCGCCCTTGATGATCTCGGGCTTGCCGATGGTGTCGCGGCGGGCGTAGCGGGTGCCGCGGTAGAGGGTGTCGGCCTGCTTGTCGAAGATCCGGGCCCACGGGCCGCGGCCGAGCCGCCACTCCTCGAGCACCACGCCGCGCTCCTTGCCGACCTCGACCGCGTCGAAGCTGATGCCGCCGGCCCAGTCGCGGAGGATGTCGAGCCCCTTGTCGACGTAGGCCGGGGCGTCGGTCGGGACCATGAGCTGGTAGACGGTCTCGTCGTACGAGGTGTAGGCGTTGACGTGGGGCCCGAACGCCATGCCGATCGACTCGAGGTAGTTGACGATCGCCATCTTGGGGAAGCGGGCGGTGCCGTTGAACGCCATGTGCTCGACCAGGTGGGCCAGGCCCTGCTGATCGTCGTCCTCCTGCAGCGAGCCGGCGTTGACCGCCAGCCACAAGGCCGCCCGCTGGGCCGGCTGGTGGTGGGTCATGACGTAGTAGGTCAGGCCGTTGGCGAGCACGCCGCGCTTGACCGCCGGCCACAGCGGCAGGGCGGGCTCGACCGGCGCCGGCCGCGACGCCGGGCTGTCCGGTCCACCGGACACCTCGCCGGGGCCGGGCGCGGGCGGCGCCGGGGTGGTCGGGCCCGACCGGGCCCGGGGGCCGTCGCAGCTGGCGGCGAGCAGCGCGGCGGCGACGAAGAGGACGCGAGGGAGGGTGCGCATCGGCGTAGAGCCTACGCCCGCGCCCGGCCGGCGGCACCGGTCGATCGGCCGGAGGTGACGGCGCCGGCCCGGCCCGGCCTCTGCCAGCGCGCGCGAGCCGTGTAATGATCGGCGGGCTGGCGACCTCACCGACTGGCCATGAACCCGCCGTGCGCATGCAGTGAATGGATCGGCGACCTCGCCCGGGCCCACACCCGGCGCCTGGCCGCGGTCGCCCGCCAGGAGGGTCTGGGCGGCGACGACGCCCTCGACGCGGTGCAGGACGGCTTCCGCACCCTGCTCGATCGGCCCGACGCCGACCGGCTGCGCGAGCGGCCCGACGACGCGGCGCGGGTGCTGACCGCGATGGTGCGCAACGCGGCCCGCAACCTGCGCCGTCGGCACCATCGGGCCGCGCCCCACCGCGAGCTCGACGACGCCGATCTGATCGACGGCCGCCGGGCCGACGACGCGCTGGCCGGCGCGGCCACCACCGCGCAGCTCACCGGCTGCCTGGCCGGGCTGCCCGAGGTCCACCGCCAGGTGGTGGCGATGCGCGTGCTCGAGGAGGTGTCGGGCGCCGAGGCGGCGCGCGCCCTCGGGGTCACCCCCGGCCACGTCGCGGTGCTGCTTCACCGGGCGCGCAAGCAGCTCGAGCGCTGCATGGAGGAGGTCTGATGGTCCGTCGCGGCGGGCCCTTACGAGGCGGGAGCCGCTCGCCTTGGTCCTTCGGACCCTCGCTTCGCTCGAGTCCTCCGAGACTGTGAATGAATCGGCGATGGCGCGGCGGGCCCTTACGAGGCGGGAGCCGCTCGCCTTGTTCCTTCGGACCCTCGCTTCGCTCGAGTCCTCAGGTGATCGCGACGTCGCCGGCCAGCGCGCGGTCGAGGGCGCCGGCGACGACCTTGCGCGCGCGGAGGCCGACCATCCTGCCGACCTCGCGGCCGTCGCGGACCAGGACCAGGGTCGGCATCGAGGTGACGCGGAAGGCCTGGGCCAGCGCCGGCTCGGCGTCGACGTCGAGGGCGACGATCCGGACCCGGCCGGCGTAGTCGCGACCGAGGTCGGCCAGGATCGGCGCGAGCTGCTTGCACGGGCCGCACCAGGCGGCGGTGAAGTCGACGAGCGTGACGCCGCGGGCGGCGAGCAGCGCGGTCAGCTCGGCGGCGCGCAGCGGGGCGGCGTGGGCGTGGGCGTGGGTGGAGGCGACGGGCGCGGTGGTGGCGGGAGCGTTCATGCCGGCCCAGGTCGCGAGCCCGGCTGGCATTACAGCCGGCCGCAACCGGCGTAGGCTCGCCGGGCGATGACCAAGCTCCCGGATCCCAGCCTGTGCGTGATCTTCGGCGGCACCGGCGACTTGGCCCGCCGCAAGCTCCTGCCCGCGCTCGCCCGGCTGATGCGGGACGGCCTGCTCGATCCCCGCAGCCACATCGTCGGCGTCGCGATCGAGCCGCTCGACGACGACGGCTATCGCGCGCTGGCCCGCGACGCGCTGACCACCGCCGGCCTGCCGGCCGAGGACATCGCGCGGCTGACCGGCGATCACTTCCACTACCAGGGCATCGGCGCCGGCGGGCCGGCCGAGTTCGAGGCCCTGGCCGCGCGGCTGATCGAGCTCGAGCGGGTCCACGCCCTGCCCGGCAACCGCGCCTTCTACCTGGCGCTGCCGCCGCAGGTGTTCGTCGCCACCATCGACGGCCTGGGCGGCGCCGGCCTGGCCCGCGGCCCGGGCTGGACCCGGATCATCGTCGAGAAGCCGTTCGGCAACGACCTGGCGTCGGCGGTCGAGCTCAACCGCCAGGTCCACCGCCACTTCCACGAGAACCAGATCTACCGGATCGATCACTACCTCGGGAAGGAGACGGTCCAGAACCTGATGGTGCTGCGGTTCGCCAACACCATCTTCGAGTCGGTGTGGAACCGCGACCGGGTCGAGGCGGTCCAGATCACCGTCGCCGAGGATCTCGGGGTCGGCACCCGGGCCGGCTACTACGACAAGTTCGGCGCGCTGCGCGACATGGTCCAGAACCACCTGACCCAGCTCTTCACCCTGGTGGCGATGGAGATCCCGTCGGCGTACCAGGCCGACGCGATCCGCTACGAGAAGATCAAGGTGCTGCGCTCGACCCGCGCGCTCGATCCGGCGCGGGTGATCCGCGGCCAGTACACGCCCGGCGCGATCGGCAACACCCGCGTCGCCGGCTACCTCGAGGAGCCGGCGATCCCGCCCGGGTCGCCGACCGAGACCTTCGTCGCCCTGCCGCTCCACGTCGACAACTGGCGCTGGTCGGGGGTGCCGTTCTACCTGCGGACCGGCAAGCGGATGGGCAAGACCCTCAGCCAGATCGCGGTCCGGCTGCGGTCGACGCCGGCGGCGCTGTTCGACGGGTTCGGCGCCAAGCACGAGACCGCCGACACGCTGGTGATCACGCTCCAGCCCGACGCCGGCTTCACCCTCCACTTCGACGTCAAGGTGCCGGGCTCGCCGTTCCGCACCGAGCGCATCCCGCTCGGCTTCCGTTACGACGACCGCTTCCCGCCGATGCCCGAGGCCTACGAGACCTTGCTGCTCGACGTCCTCGAGGGCGACCAGACCCTGTTCGTCCACGCCGACGAGGTCGAGGAGTCGTGGCGGCTGTACGCGCCGACGCTCGACGACCGCGGCCCGGCCTTCCCCTACCCGGCCGGGACCTGGGGCCCGCCCGAGGCCGACCACCTCGCCCTGCCCGACGCCGAGCTGTGGCAGGAGACCTGGCGGGGCCACAAGTGAACGACGGCGGCGGCGCGGCGCGGCCGACGATCCATCGGTTCGCCGACCCGGCGGCGCTGGCCGAGGGCGCCGCGGCCTGGATCGCCGACGCGCTGGCCGGCGCGATCGCCGCCCGCGGCCAGGCCGGGCTGGCGCTGGCCGGCGGCAACACCCCGCGGGCGCTGCACCGGCAGCTCGCCGCGCGCGGCGAGGCGATCGACTGGGGCGCGATCACCGTCTGGTTCGGCGACGAGCGCTGCGTGCCGCCCGACGACGTCGCCAGCAACTACCGGATGGCGCGCGACACGCTGCTCGACCGGTTGCCGATGGCGCCGGCCGCGGTCGAGCGCATCGCCGGCGAGCGCGGGCCCGCCGACGCCGCCGCCGACTACCAGCGGCGGCTCGAGCTCGCGCCGCCGCTCGATCTGGTCGTGCTCGGCATGGGCGACGACGGCCACGTCGCATCGTGGTTCCCGGCCACGCCCGAGCCGGCGCCGGGCGCGCTGGCGGTGGCGAGCCTCGGCCCCAACCCGCCGCACGACCGGGTCACGCTGACCCCGCGCGCGCTCGCCGCCGCCGACGCCATCGTGCTGCTGGTCAGCGGCGCGGCCAAGGCCGCCCGGCTGGCCGAGGTGTACGGCGAGCTCGCGGCCGGCCGGCCGACGCTGCCGGCGGCGCGGGCCTCGGCCCGGCCCGCGGTCCACTGGTTCCTCGACGAGGCGGCGGCCGCGGCCCTGCCCGACGGCACGGCCGCGGAAACGATCGATGATCCGCGCGCGCAGCGCGGCAAGGAGCTCTCGTGAACAAGGACACGTATCAGGTCGGCGTGCTCGGCGTCGGCGTCATGGGCCGCAACCTGGCCTGGAACATCGCCGACCACGGCTACACGGTCGCGGTGTGGAACCGCGAGGCCGGCATGCTGGCCGAGGTGCTGGCAGCCGCCCCCGGCCGGCTGCACGGCACCGCCACACTCGAGGAGTTCGTCGGCGCGCTCGAGCGCCCGCGCCGCATCCTCATCATGATCACCGCCGGCAAGCCGGTCGACTACGTGCTCGACGCGCTCGAGCCGCTGCTCGAGGCCGGCGACATCGTGATCGACGGCGGCAACTCGTGGTTCGAGGACACCCGCCGGCGCGAGGACCGGCTGACCGCGCGCGGCCTCCACTTCTTCGGCGTCGGCGTGTCCGGCGGCGAGGACGGCGCCCGCCACGGCCCGTCGCTGATGCCGGGTGGCAAGGCCGAGGCCTACCCGCGGATCCAGCCGGTGCTCGAGGCGATCGCGGCCCGCACCGACAGCGGCCCGTGCGTGACCCACGTCGGCCCCGACGGCGCCGGCCACTTCGCCAAGATGGTGCACAACGGCATCGAGTACGCCGACATGCAGTTCATCGCCGAGGCCTACGACGTCCTGCGGCGGGTCGGCGGGCTGGACGCGCCGGCGCTCGCGACCACGTTCGCGGCCTGGAACCGGGGCCCGCTCGAGTCGTTCCTGATCGAGATCACCGGCCAGGTCTTCACCGTCGTCGATCCGCGGACCGGCGGCTGGCTGGTCGATCACGTCCTCGACAAGGCCGGGCAGAAGGGCACCGGCAAGTGGACGGTGCAGATGGCGCTCGACCTCGGGGTGTCGATCCCGTCGATCGCGGCGGCGATCGACGCCCGGGTGCTGTCGAGCATGAAGGACGCGCGGGTCGCGGCCAGCGCGGTGCTGCGCGGGCCGGCGGCGCCGCCGGCCGTGGCCGACGTCGCCGCGCTGACCGCCGACGTCCACGACGCGCTCTACGCCGCCAAGCTGGTGGCGTACGCCCAGGGCACGGCCCTCATCCGCGCCGGGTCGGACAAGTACAGCTGGGGCATCGCGCTCGACGAGCTGGCCCGGATCTGGAAGGGCGGTTGCATCATCCGCGCCCGGGTGCTCGACACCATCATGCACGCCTACAAGCGCGACCCGGCGCTGGCCAGCCTGCTGCTCGACCCCGGCATCGCCGCCGCGCTCGACGCCGCCCAGGGCGCGTGGCGGCGCGTGATCGCGCTCGCGCTCGCCCACGGCATCCCGGTGCCGGCGATGGCGTCGAGCCTGGCCTACTACGACAGCTACCGGACCGCGTCGCTGCCGCAGAACCTGACCCAGGCCCAGCGCGACGCCTTCGGCTCGCACACCTACCAGCGCAGCGACGCGCCGGCCGAGGGCTTCGTCCACACCGACTGGCTGCCGTGACCCGCGCGGCCGATCAGCCGAGCGCGGCCTCGAGCTCGTCGGCGGCCTCGCCGGCGTAGACGGCGAGGCGCTGGAGGCGGGGCACGGCGTCGCGGCAGCCAGTGAAGCCGACGTTCAGCGTGCCGGCGTAGCTGCTGATCGTGATGTTGAGCGCGTTGCCGTGATAGGGGATCGAGACCGGGTAGTTGGCCTCGAGGCGGGCGCCGCGGAAGTACAAGGGATGGGTGGGGCCGGGGACGTTGGACACGACCAGGTTGAAGGCCGGCCGGATCAGATCGCCCAGGCCGGGCACCGGCGCCAGCGACAGCGGCGCCATCAACAGCGCGGCGTACTGGATGATGGCGGTGCGCGACAGCGAGGCGAGCTCGGCCTTGGCCCGGCGGGTGCTGGCGGCGGTGGCGTGGAGGCGGGCGAGCGGGTCGGGCTCGTCGGTGGCGAGCGACGCCAGGATCGCGCCGACCGCGTTGCCGCCGCCGGGGTCGTCCTTGGGCCGGATGTTGACCGGCACCATCGTGATCAGCGGCTCGGCCGGTAGCGCGTCGAGCTCGCCGAGCAGCCGGCGCAGCGCGGTGCCGACCAGCGCCAGGCAGACGTCGTTGAGGGTGGCGTCGGCGGCCTTGCCGATCGCCTTGACCCGATCGAGGTCGAGCTGCAGCGTCGCGAACCGGCGGTTGCGGCTGATCTTGCGGTTGAGGATCGAGCGCGGCGCCTGGTTGGGCGCGACCAGATCGCGGTCGCCGTCCTTGCCGGCGCGCAGCAGGCGGCGGACCGACGCGCCGACGTCGCGGGCGGCGCTGGCCTGCTCGCGGACCACGTGCATCAGCGCCGCCAGGTTGGTGACGTCGCCGTCGTCGGGGCCGGCCTCGCCCTCGGCCGCCGGCGGGCGCGGCGGGCGGGCCGGCGGCGGGCGGAGGAAGAACATCGGGGTGTCGGCGTCGTCGGGATCCGCCGACAGGCTCGAGGCCAGCAACCGGGCGCCGGTGTAGCCGTCCATCAGCGAGTGGTGGACCTTGAAGTACAGCGCGAACCGGCCGCCGGTCAGGCCCTCGATGAAGTGGACCTCCCACGGCGGGCGATGGAAGTCGATCTGGCCGCCGTGCAGCCGCGACACCAGCACGCCGAGCTCGCGCTCGTCGCCGGGCGAGGGCAAGGCCGACCGCCGGACGTGGTACTCGAGGTCGAAGCGGTCGTCGGCGATCCACGACTGCACCGGGCTCTTGAGCATGCCCGGCCAGCGCAGCCGCAGGTTCCACGGCGACTCGACCGCGCCGACGTCGCGCAGCTCGTCGAACACGCCGCGCAGCCAGTGCGGCGGCGCGTCGGGCGGCGGCGCGAACGGCAACAGCGCGCCGACGTGCATCATCGCCTCCCGGCTCTCGCCCGCCAGGAAGAACGCGTCCATCACCGACAGCTTCTTGCCGACCATCGGCCCCATCATACCGGTCCGCCGCCGCCGCGCCGGCGATCGGGCCCGGGCTCGGGTTCGGATTCGGGTTCCGGCTCCTTCGACTCGCGGCTCGCTGACGCTCGCGGCTCGCTCAGGACGGTCGGTACGCACGAACG
>Ga0075163_10006174_pt1 | contig 15903 bp, 9 predicted proteins | sample JI1023141ADNA_FD_71478 | JGI IMG/M metagenome (GOLD analysis project Ga0075163, IMG submission 71478) | Wastewater effluent complex algal communities from Wisconsin, to seasonally profile nutrient transformation and Carbon sequestration -... | ecosystem: Engineered > WWTP > Effluent > Algae... | reverse complement strand
ACCTAATTCTCTAAATAACTTTTTACTATCTGGTTTTTCACCTTTGTATTTATTAATATGATCTAAGATAAATAATAAATCAGATCTCAAATCTACAGCTTGGTCATTTACTACAAATCCTAAATGCTCTAAAATAGTTTCATTATCTGCTTTACTATCATAAAGTACTTGAGTATTTGCTTTCCATTGATCCCAATCCTCCATTTGTTTGATTAAACCATTTCTCCACTCATTCAGAAGTTTATCCTTTCTGGTTCCAGAGTTAGCGTCAAAAAAGAATATATCTCCATCTTTGTATGACATCTTATAGAACTTATTTTCTGTCATTGCCATTGTAGAAATAAACTCATTACCAAATACAGTATCTTTATCTAACATACTAATTAGATCTGAGACATAACTTAATGGAAGAGCTTTCATTTCTTCTCTAAAAACAGATGTGGGAATTCCTGCCATCTTAGTAGCTATCTGTACAAAAGCTTTTGTCCAACCTAAAGGTTTGGGAAATCCAAAATTATTAGTTGTTTCAGATTCAGTTAAGCTGGATAAAAGCAATTTAATCTTTTTACCCATTTTAGATTTAGGATCAAATTCAATTGATGGACTAAATTCTCTAGTAGCAACTTCGTCAGAATCTAAAGATCCTTCTAAATCTTCATCTATCTCTCCTTTAATTTCTAGACCAATTAGTTTTAAATTCTGAATCATCCCATTTACAAAAACAGAATCTTCAAATTTAGAACTTTCCATCCATTTATTAAAGTCCTCGTAGACTGCTGTAACTAAATCATCAGAGTTTTCTACATTGTCTGAAATATCAGATAACATATTAGCTATAATATATTCATCCATCAGCTTCTTCATATTCATTGAAGGACTGCTTAAGAACATATCAATATCTCCATTGAGATCTAGCATAGCCCTGATAAATTTCTGAGTCATTACTTGAATCAGTTCATTCTTTTCCTCTATTGAAAATTCATATCCTTGAATAAGAACTTTATCAGCATCCTTTAGATATTGTTGGGCAGATTTAGTTTTACCCGCAAACGATTTAAATAAAATCTTATCATAGATCATCTGAATACTTTCTGGCTTTAGACCAATTAACTTCTTTAAGAAATTTAAAAATCTTTGGAATAAAGATTTAATTGGCAATTCAACTTTGAAATTACTATTTAAAGTATAATCAGCAAATTCATCTGCTAAAATTTCTTCCAACAATTCATTCTCGGACAGTTTAGGATAAACCTCTTTATAAGAATCTAAAACAGATTGAATATTCTTTCTGCTCTTTAATTCTCTAATAACACTCAGTCTATCAGAATTATTTACATAACCTCTCCACACTCTGTGAAATGCTTCATGATAAGCTACATCTGAAGTTGCATATTCTGATAACAAGATTTTACCATCTGCTTTATATCTACCTAAAGACTTATTGTCTATAAGTCCTTTTACAACAATAATTTCATCTTCAGTCATTCCTAAGTATTCTTTAAGAAAGTCTATAGATTCTTGTTGGCTTCCACTAGGAAGTTCTTCTACTAATTTGCGCAGGAGCCTATCTTGTGAATAGGTCTTTCCTGCGTAACTGTAACTGCAATTTTCTGCCATGTGTTATTTACATTTCTGAATGATTTCACCATTTTGTAACTTAGCCTTTAATAGACCAGAAGTTGTAAGAATTTTATCCATATCTCTAAAAGAATCTAAGTTAGCTTTCTTAGCTTTAATCTGGGCTACAATGTCTGAACTCTTTTTAGGTAGTTCTATTGGAGTATCCTCAATAAATGAGAATTGACTCATATCTAATTTCTCAGCAACTGGTTGTTTGTTAAAAAACAAGTTCCTTTGAACCCTATTGGGATATCCAGTCATCTTAGATGTAGTAGTTGTAAGTACATCTTTTAATAAATGATCATAGTAAGATCTAGTATTATTCCACTCTAAGTCTGCAACTCTTTGACCCTTCTCATCAATCTTGTAAACCATATTAGGTTTGTTAAACATTGGATTCTTAGTTTTATCTGAAGTACCTAAAAGATGTTCATTTATATTAAATCTTTTCTGGGACAAAAATACAACTAATTCTTTAAGCTCATCAAAATTCTTAGAGTCTACCGCAGTCTTAATTTTGGAAACTTGTATATTATGAGTTTTACCGGTAAAGTCAGTCCACACTAATAATGGATCTCCGGTAACTACTGATTCAGCATTAAAATAAATCTCTCCCTTACCACCATTTTTAGATCCAAATGAAATTAACGTTTCAATTAAGTTCTGTCTAGATTTCTTTTTATCTCTAGATTCATTGAAGAATACTGGAACATTTTTTACAATGTTATTACCAAATTTAATACCGTCAGGTGGTGAAATTTTAATAGTTTCGGTAGCTTGAGTAGTTCCTGCTCTTAAACTTAATAAATAAAGAACTGTATTAATCTCATCTTCATTTATATTTCTAGCTCTCATAGGATGTACATTATTATCACTATCTACAATAACTACATCACCACTATTAATAGAGTATTCTTCTCCAGCAACTTGAATAGTACCATTAATGGATAATTCAAATCTACCTCCTACTAATAAATTTCCATTTAAATTTAATCCTGGAATATTAGTTAGTGGAGTTCCCCAAATAGGATCTCCCCTCTCATTAAACTTTTTAACTGCATGGCCACCAGTAATACCAGCTACTTGCAATGTAGGATTAGAAATTTGTGGAATTGTGGGTTTAGGAGTCTTTTCTGATATAGCTGATAAACCTATAATAATTTCTTCTATATCGAATTTATTTGTACTATCTTTTAAACTCGTAGGATCTACATAAGTCTTTTGTTCTTTAGTCAATTTTATTCCTAAAGACGTTTTAAACTTATTTAGATCTTTAAATAAAAGCTGGTATTCTTTTATTGCTAATTTTATACCAGCTTCTCTTTCTGACATTCCTCCAGCTATAAGCTTTTTAAAGTCATCAGTTAGATGAGGAATATATGTTTCTATGCAATTTGCCATATTAAATTATAAAACGTTTTAATGTTAATTCTACAATTACAATTATCTCACTATCCTCTATTTTTATTCGCTTTTCCCTTTCATCATCTACTCTAGGGATACTAAGAATATTACTACCAAGACCCATTATCCGTTGAGGTTTTGGTGGATATACTGGTGGGGTAGGTGTTACTTGAGAATTCAGATAGCCAGAAACTGCAATGATAAGAACCGCCTTTGTTTGACGTTTTAAGTATCCTGATGTTGCTATTTTCAGACTATTTAAACTCATGTTCTTTCAACTGTTGTTATTGTTTCACCGTCTCCCGATATTACCAATGAGATATCTCCAACTACTCTTGTTGTTGGTGTAACTGTCATCGCACTTCCTAATTTCAATCCTTCTAACTGATGCAATTCATCTACTAAAATAAATATGTCAGATACTGACATTAGTACATCTGTTGGATCTGCAGTTATCCCTCCATCAATATGTAAGGTTAAATCACCTAATGTATTAGTATGTGATGCAGTTAATGCAATATTATACCAACCATCACCTCTTCCCACCACTGTTGGACTTATTGACGTAAATGCACCACCATCTTTACTCAACTTAATAGTTAAAGTAAGTCCATCTATACCTGTAACATGATCTGCGCTTTCGGTCATAAGTACCATTATATTAGTAGCTGTACTCTGTCTTATCATTTTCATCGGTTAACTACTCTTGAGCGTGAATATGTTTTTGTATTATCACAAATTAAAGTTACTATTTCTAAAACCTCTTCTGGATATAATATACTAGTTGCTTCACCAGTATGTATTTGTTCTATGTGTTGCATAAATCCTTTGGTATCTTTATATAGAACGTTAGTAGCACTGCCTGAATTAGAGACAGCTATATCTAATATAGATCCATAAATATCGGGATATAGTATATTATCTAACATTAGTTAAGTGTTAATAGTGCTCTAACCTGTACATTATCTGGTATAGAAGCCGGTGTGAATCTGATAAAAGTTATTTCATTACCTTTATCTACTGTATTATAAGCTGTCCAGGTGCTACCACCATTAATTGTTTTTTCCCATGTACCTGTTTGTGTTACAGAATTATCATCATCTAAAATACCATCTGTGATAGCATTATATAAACGTATTCTTAAATCAGGTACTGCTGAACCAAAAGCTACATTGTGTTTCCACGCAAAAGTTTTTGTAACTTTACTAGATAAATCAGCACTTGAAAGATAGTGACTATCTTGCGAAGTTGCAGAACCATCTTCATAGGTACAAGCAATCGAGTATACTCGTCTTGGTATACAAAATTCACCAAGTACTTCAAACTTTATTTTGAACTGAATATGTGATGAAGGTGAAGCTCCTGATAAATCCCCGGATATAGTTTCTGTCCATGCTCCACTATTATCATCAATACCAGATGTTCTGTAGAAAATAGATATTGGTTCAGGTGTATATCCTATATTTAATCCTCCTACAAATTGATTTGTTTGAACGTATATTCTATAAAATTCAGAAATACTCGGAGTAGCTAGTTTTGGAGTAATTACATACTGTTCAGTATTATCCGCATAATAACCATCTGCACCCAAAGTTACTACTCCTAGCCAATTTAAACCCGAGGTAACTACGTTAGGCATTGCAAATAATATTCCTCCATCAGTCCACATTGTTAATGCAGATGCAGTAAAGAACCCATCAACTGCATCTATAGAACTTGTTGTTAACTTCGTTCTATTATTTATTTGACCGAATATTTTTTCAAAAGGTATACTTGCGGTATCATATTTAGTAATGTATGTACCATTTCTACCACCCAACGCTGTTGATATTAATAATCTGTCTATTGTTGAACTGTAATCTACCTGCACCATTGCATTTGTTGCCAAATTTGTTGTAATAGTTCCAGGTGGATTTTCTAACATAAAATCAGAAAGCCATGCTGAACTATTAGAAGTAATATCGGCTACTGCACTCCTATAAATTCTTGTAGCTGTAACAAAATATAAAGATTTAATACCACTTGCTGCACCATGTGCTACTGAAAATATACGACCATTACCAACTTGTTGAGCAGCACCTACTGTTGTCATACCCAATGTTTTTAATGTAAAAGCACTTGCTGAGATACCTCCTGAAACAGTTAAGGCTGCACGAAGATTGAATTTAGTAACCCTTGTAGTAGTAGCGTTATCACTATTTAGGAAGTATAAGTCAACATTAGTATCTGATAATGTTGTTTCATCAACAGCCATACCCATACCTATATTTAGATTTCCTGAATATACAGTATGTACTCCAGAAACTGCACCTGAAACTAAGGCAACACCACCTAATGTTGCTGATACTTGAAAAGTATTAGCAGTCAATCCTGTTGGAATAACATAGTATGTAGTATTAACCAATATAGTGGCCATTGACCCGGTTGTAGAAAAAGAAACTAAATCTCCTGCAACAAAACCGTGTGCTGTTACTCCTACATTAGGACTACCGTTGGTAAGTGTTGCAGTTAGATTTGCTTTATCTCTGAGCAAATAAGATGCTCTTACATTATCTACTGTAGTTGCTTCAACAATAGTAGTACCACCACTTGCAAATGTACCATAGTTTAATCCTTTAATTAAATAAATACCTCCATTATATAAAGTAGCGTTTGTGCAATTTAATGAAATCCGTATTTCTTCAATAACATAAGTACCACTTGATATATCGACTGCGGTATTTAAAGTTAAGGAAGTATCACTTCCAATGGCTGTAATTTCATACCATGTAGTAACTGCTGTTGGATCTGTTGTTCCAAATCCTATTCTTGCACCTACTGCTATTCTAGCTGTTTGAAAATTAGTACCAACACCGGTTAAAGTCGTAGATAGTCCAGAAGTTGACACTGTTCCTGTAGTATGTTTTGTAACGTGTGAACGCATACTGCGAACAGTTTTAACACCTGTAATGGTAGTACCCGATAAAGTTACAAAACCTTTCCACGTAATTGTATTAGTTGTTACATCATATTCATGTAATGATATATTTCTTGTTACAGCTGCTGTCGCATTAGATACTGAAAATATCCAATAAATATTATTTGACCACTTATAAACGTGTGGCATGAAAAAAGATTGTAATGTAGCTTCTAAGTTATTAGATAATACGGGTGGTGGAACAGATATATATTTGTCAGTTGTTAAAGCTCCAGTATACTGTTTAAGTAAAGAACCCATATTAGTTTTTGTGGCATCATATGCATCCGTTGTAAGAATAGTGTCTCCTGTAAATGTGTGTTCAACTGCTACTTTCATTTTATTTTATTGGCTGGTTTGTAATTAACTTTTACATATTCTGTATAACCACTATTGTTTCTCATTAGTGTGAATGTATCAGGTAAAAGTCTAGTTTCTAATGTATTGACTACTTTATTATTGCTATCTAGTATCTCAGAACAGAGTTGATCTAAAGAAGTTACCACTTCTTCTTGATTCATATCAACATTCACATTAGGTTCTGGTAAGCTCTTAATAGCTTCTATTAATTCTACCATCTTCTCACTCTGTTTGAGAAAAGCAGATATTAATTCCTTATGTCGCTTTTCAGCTAATAGTGCTTCAAATTGATCTTCCATATTTATATACAATTTAATAAATCAAGAATCTTATCATATCTCTGTTTTAGTTTATTGTGTGTATCCCGACTTTCAACTGGGTTATCACTATCTACTAAGTCTTTAACACTTACAAATTCTAATTTCAATTCCGGTTTTACTTCACTTACAGACTCCCTTACTAGATTGGCATTCTGTTCTAACACCAACTGTCTCTGTGTTTTTGACAATGATATTCTTTCCAGTACTTCTTCCAACGTCCAATTATTCTCTTTACCTTTTTCAAACATTTCTTTAGATGCATCTAAAGATAATATTTCAACAAGTTCTATAGAAGGAGAAATTGGTATTTCTCTTATAGCTTGTAAAGATTGTTGTCTTTCTGTTTGTTTTTGAAAAGCGGCTTCCTGTAAATTATCATACCATTTTGAATACTCAGATCTACTGTGTATAAATGCAGCAGACATAATATTATCTCTAGTAGGTTTATCAATACCTTGGAGCTTTAACTTATCCTTGTCTGCTTTAGATAAACTATCTATATTCAGCTTAGGCATTCCTAAATGTAATAGATAGTTCTCTAAGATAATTCTTTCAGCTAATACAAATCTGGCTGGAGTACCAGTTTTGGTTAATGGATATAATGTTTCTGGTCTAAATAAACCTGTGAACACATAGTTACCGTGAGAAGAATTTGTTAATTGCGCGTCATATTTGGCAATGATTTCTTTTTTTACTCTATTTAAAACCCGATCTGAAAAATCTACTCTCCAACTATTAAATTCCGCTGCACTTATTGAGTCAAGATTATAGAGCTTAAATTGTCTTTTTACCTCTTGATATTCACCTTCAGTTAATGTTATTTCTTGTACAGAATCACCTTTTGCGTCATTACCAACAGTTGCTATATTGGAATCAATATCGGCTATTAAAATTCTTTGTCTATCTGACAACCCAAGATTGATGTTTTTTAATTCTTGTTCTCTTCGTATTTTAACAGTTTCTGGATCTATAGGAGTTCCACCTTTAACCACTGGTTTACCATCCTTATGAAGGACAACGTATAAATCTCCATCCTTTCTATCCTCAGGATTGGCATCTCTAATAATTTGATTATGTAATTCAGAATTTGATTTATCGTCTAATCTAATTACTTGAACAGTATATGCTGTAGGATCTTTAGAAACTTCTTCATCTAAGGTTTTAAACCATAGTTGTTGAGAAGGACTAGGATTTATTTTTTCAGCAAAAAGATCGTCACCAATTTTAACTTTCTCATTTAGTAAATTCCTACCTGTTGAAGGATATAAATTTACACCTTTCTTTTTATTAACAGCTTCAATTGCAGCATCATTTACTTCCGGTTCTATTCCTTCAACAGTTGTTGATATAGATTCTGTAGTTTCTGATTTAGCTACAACTTCTGATTTATTGTTAAACTTAGATAATTCGTCTGCATTTTGATTAGCAATCTCTTGCTCTTTAATGCTTAGTGGTTTACCATCAGCTACTTTCTTAGCTATTTTTTTAAGAGTAGAAAAAGAGGCTTCTCCAGTTTGTTTAAATTTATCATAATCTTCTTTAGAAACATCATTATGCTCTAATCTTAAATCAGATAAATCTCCTTTATAATTATCTATTTCCTGAACACTTTGACCACTATAAATATTCCATTTTCCAGTATCTGGATCTTGTTCTAAGCTATGAAGATTACCCCTCTTATCTACAAATGGAACAATGTCTCCTAAAGTATATCCTTCTTGTTGAGCAATAGCCAATAATCTATTTAACTCTTCAGAATTTTTAGTAGGTAAGTTATCTACCTCTTGTCTAAGAGTTTCATTCTCTTTCTGAAGATTTTCAGCAAAGTCTGAAGCGGCTTTCTTTTTACTTTTGAAAGCTTCAAACATTTCTTTAACTCCTTCTTTAGTAAAGAATTTTGGATAGTATTCATTAACTTGTCTTTCAGTATTATTTAATTCCTTAACTTCATCTGCAATAAATTCTGCATGTTGTCTTTTAATTGGATCTTGGATTAGATTAATATCTGCCAGTTCCAATTCATTTAAACCAACTTCTTGTAACTCTTGTTGAATTTGATTTCTTCTTTCCTTAATAGCATCGGCTCCTATAAGAGCTTGAAATTTATTATGAAAATATTCTTGTCTAAAGTCTTGATACTCTTTAGAGCTTTCGTAGAAATATCTTTCAGGATAATTAGTTTGTTCAGCTACTTTGTGTGCTTCAAATATTCTATCTCCAGACTTAGTAAAGTTTCTTTCATAATCTGCAGTTTCTTTAGCTGAAGCCGGTCTACCAAAAGTATCTTCAAATCTTTTCTGCCAAGCAGGTAAAACTTGATTTTTAACATGCTGTTGGAATATCTCTTGCCCACCCTCTTGACCCAAGAATGATTGAGCATAATTAGCAGATAAATATTGACCATATATTTCTTGTCCTAATTTATTACCTTGAGCTGTAGCGATATCATATAAAGCATTAGTTCTAAGATTATCTACCTGCTGTACATTAGCTTCAATTAATTTTTGTTCATCTAACTGAGGGCCAGTACCATCATCTTTAATAAAATCTTTATAAGATCTAAATTGATTGATATGATTTTCAGTAACCAAGTTAATTAATCCTTTCTGTGCTTTAGTTTCAGGAAGTAAACCCATTTTAGCTAAATAGCTATTATCTGTAGTTCTAGCTTCAGATCCATATAATGCAGATCTAAGAGATTTGTTTTCTTGAACAGTTCCTATAATAGAAGCTCCACCAGCAAAAAGCTTGCCAAGAAAGATGGATTCATGTAACTCAGTATTATTAGTAAAATCATCAAAATAAGATGAACCCACATTATACAAATTGTCCAAAAAGTTTTCGCCAATTTTCCCTTTCTCAACATTCTGTTGGAGAGTAGTTTGAGATCCTTCTTCATATACACCTTCCTTAGCAAAGTTTTTAAGTACATTTTTACCAGCATCTTTAAGAACTTTAGCTCTTGTTAATTCTTGAGGTATTTTTTTAAGTGCTTCAAAATCTACTTCACCGTTCTTCATTACTTTAGATAACATAGATTGAGCAGCTTCTTTCTCACCTGCAGAACCAATAGTCTTCCATATCCACATTTCATCTAAATAATTAGATACAGCTAATAAAGCAATGTTACCCTTGAATACTGCACTAGCAGCTTCACCAGCTTTAGCTTTAGCTTCATCTTCTGATAATCCTTGTTGAATATAATTATTCTTTACATTATCAAATGTGTTAGCTGCTTCAGCAGAAGCTTCTAAAGTTGTATTAATAATAGCTGATGCATAACCATTAGCATTTCTAGCAAAGTCTTTTGTATATTTAAAAGCTAGTTCAGATCCTTCACCTACTGCAGCCATTAATCCTTTGCCAGTAGCCCATTTACCTAAACTAGGAGCTAAGTTAGCTAATCCTTCACCAGCACTAGCTATACCAGACCCTATCTTTAAAGCTTTAGCTGCTGCACCTGGAGCAAACATAGCTAACATAAATCCTAGACCTTCTGCACCAGTAGTTGCCCACCATGCACCAGATCCTAATTTATCTAATAAATTTCCTTCTTGAACTTGTTTAGACATATAAACTGGAACAGCTTCTTTAGCTGCTTGGTCTAATTGTTCAAAAGCATTAATCCAAGCATTATCTACAATCATAGACATGCTATTCTTACCGTCACCCAATGTCTCATTTCCTATAGCTCCTATTAAACCTGCAGCATAACCTGGAGTCTTAGCTACTTCTATACCAATAGTTTTGGCAACATTAAATATTCCTTTACCAATAAGATCTAAAGAACTTTGATCTTGAGCTTTTGATTCTGCAATTACTTGTTGTGCAAATCCAGCATTACCTAAAGTACCTAATCCAGCATCAACTTTTTCAGGAGCTACAAACTCTAATTGGTCTGCAACTCCTGTAAAGTCATTTGAATTATCTATCTTAGGTTTACTAAATTGGTTTTCAAAAGCAAATGGATCTAAAGGAGTTCCTGCTGGACTATCCAATTTATATTTCGACATGCTATTCTTTTGTTTTATTAACTATAACATTTGCCTGACTTAGGATCTTTTTACCTGTTCTATTCTTAGTAACACCTGATGCAGATCTATAAGTAGTACTTCCATCTAATGATGGTACTAATACTTTTGCACCAGTAGCCGGATCTACAATAATATCAGCAACTTTAGTGGAACCATCTTTCATTATGATACCGTGAGTTTCATAATCTCTACCATCAATACTTTCATCATATCCCAGGTTCTTAGACTTCCACCCTAAACTAGAAATTGGCACTACTTCACCAGCTTTATTAATAGTCATCAATCCTTCATCAAAGGTGTTATTAAACTTAAGACCTTTAACCTGTACATCAATAGCTGCTTCAGTAAATCCATTCTTACCTTGAATAGCTTCTAGGTTATCTAACAAACCTTGAGCAGCAACTTTTTCACCAGAATTCATCTTAGCTATATAAGCATTAGTTAATCCCGATTCAACTTCTCTAGCCATACTAGATCCTGGAACTAATGAGATTTCAGTATAACCATCTTTAGTTTTACCATCTTTCTTAGTTACTGTAACACCTACTTTAAGAATTGGATTACCATTTTGATCTTTAGTAACAGCAACCTGATTTACTTTCTTAGCTTCACCTTGATCTAAGTCATTACCTTTATTATCTTTGAACCTTAATCCGGTTAAACCAAATGTACTAAAGTTATTACCAGATCCATTCTCAATAGCCTGTTTAGTCATATCATAGATTGGTTTCAAAGTAGTATCTTTAGTTCCTGCATAAATTTCAGTAGTTCCTAATACACCCCATTCGTAACTCATTCCGTTCTTTGCTTGAGTTTTAACGTCAGATCCCATTTTATTTTGGAAATCTTTTGCCGAATTTCTAGAATTCTTTATACTTGCACCAAGCGGATTATAAGAATACACTTCAAATTTTTCAGGACTAGAAATAGATTCGTCTATTAATTCTTGATCTGATAAGTTTCTTAGATTTTCTGGAGCTTCTTTTCTTAAGTTAGCTACTGCTTTTTTACCTTCTGGAGTATTTACATATTGACTAGCTATTTGAGATTGACCCTCTTCAAATCTACTGACTTCAGTTTGCATTTGATTGTATGCAGTTAAAGTAGATTTAAGAGCTCCATCAGGAACATTCATTTCTTGATAGATTTGTTCTACTTGATCATCACTAAATGGATGGCTAGCATCTTGGTTGAGAAGGGCTTTATAATTAGCTTTCTTTTCAGCTTCAGTATTACCTTGAACTTTCTGCCACTTAAGATATGCTTGACCTACATTACCCATATCCCAACCATTAAAGGTTGTAGACTTTTTAAGTAAGTCATCAGTTTTAGTTTTAAATCCATCTCTTTGAGATTTTAGATCTTCATATTGCTTTTGCATTTCAGGTAATTGTACTGCAATACCATCAACTGCTAAAATCTGACTTTGGTCTTTAGCTGCATATTCATAATTCAATCTATCTCTATTAATTTTATTCTCCTCTCTTTTTCTAGAATCTTCTAACATTGCTTTTTTAGCTTGATTAAAAACAAGATCCATGTCTTTTTTCTCATAAGCACCTCTAAGAGCGTATCCTAAATAAGAGTTATTAACTTCATTCTTGAGTTGACTGTTTAGATCAAATCCACTAACATTATCTTGAACCTGTTTCTTTTGATTAGCCAAATATTCTTGAGTAGCTTTCTCTGTACCAGAACCCCACTTACCATCATTATCAATATTAAAACCATTATCTCTTAAATGGTCTTGCCACTGTTTAGTAGATGCTTCACTAGATTTAGCAGACTCTGCAGTTTTAGTTAATTGATCAATAGCTTGATTCTGTTTAGCTTCATAAGCCTGTTGATATTTCTTAGGGTCAGTTTGTAAAGCTTTATATTGTGTATCTCTATCAATCTGACTAGCATACTCTGGTTGTTGGCTAAGAGCTTGATAAGCTAATTTAATTCTTTCAGGTTCTCTGGTTTCAGTTTGAATCTTCTTTAACCACCATGATTTGTTTTCATCTCCTAAGAATTGAGTATCACCATTAGCCTTAATCTCTTTTAGCATTTCATCAACAGCTTTATTGACATCTGGATTCTGATATAATTCTGGTGTTGAGATAGAAGTATATTTACCTGTTGCAGGATCTAGGTTAATTGGATTAGCTAATTGATCTTGCAATTGTTTTTTAGCCAATGTTTTATTAACAGGACTAGCATCTTTAGCATAGAATTCATCAATAGCTTTTAAACCAGTTTGATATTGTTCAGATCTTTTATTAAGTAAATCTGCTCTACCACCCGGACTCCAATCTTTCCTAAACTGATTTAGATAATTTTTATAAGCTAGCTGACCTGCAGTGGCTCCTTTACCATATTCTTGAGACACATGTTCTAAGGCTTTATCAACATCTGCTTTATAACCTTGATATACTTCTAAATCAGCTTGGTTGTTTAACACATTAGGTTTCTTGTCAGAAAGTAATCCAATTTGATCCACTTGTGACTGTTGTTGAGCCAGAACATCATCAAATCCTTTTACGTCTAAAGTTGGAAGTTGGGGAACCATTGTCTGCCAACTCCAATCTTTAGGTACTGCCTTATCATATTTATTTAACATGTTTAGATACTAATTTTTAAGATCTCATCAATTGTTGCACCACCTTTTAACTTTTCAATAATGTCTGGTGTTATCTTAACATTGGGATATTTAGAATTTAACAACTGAATCTGTTGATTAGTTTGAAACTCATTTAGTTGCTTATTGTTAGAAATAATTTTCTGTGTTTCGGCAAAGGAATTAAAAGAACTGCCAATCTGTGATAAATCAGACATTAATGTTCTATCAAAGAATCTGCTATTAGCTTGATTCTGCATATTACCCTGTTGATTCTGATATTGTCTATTAGCAGTATCTACTGCTTTACCTTGTTCATACTGACCTTTAGTCATATTCAACTGACTCTGTGCAGAATTCTGAGCTTCAGAGATCTTACCCATTTGATCAGACAGTGAAGCCAATCTAGCCAGTTCTCTACCTTGATAACTTGCAGCATTAGAGCTTAAACTTCTATTAGTACCTGCAGCTATATTAGATACTCCTTGAGCATCTTGCCTAGCTTGTGTAAAATCTACATTGGCAGACTGAATATAATTATCAGCTTTGGTATAATTTGGAGTTATTAACTTTTCTTTTTCTGCAGGATTAAGAGCATCCATTACAGATCCAGCTAAAGCTAAACCTTTCATACCTAAACCAATACTGTTAGCAGTTTTAGCATCTAATATACCTGGATTGAAACTATTGGTTTTAGCAGCAATAGGATTACCACTATTGGTAGCTACTGTAGAATTAGCTAAGTTAGTTCCTACTGGAGTCAACTCTGTTCCAAAACTTGTAGTATCTGTTGCCAATGTTCCATCTCCACTCATTTGATTAGCCTCTATCATACCTGGAGTACCATATTGTTTTTCTGTAACAGTTGGTAATGCATCAAAGTTGGGAAATGGTTGTGGTTTAAATATATTCTGAGACTGCCATGCTAAATTCTCACTTGCTGGAATAACAGGATCTGGATTACCACCCAAAGCTAATTTACCACCACACGCTTTTTCTGAATTATCTAACTCTCTTTGAACATCATTCTCTTTGGCTAAAAATTTCATTTCTAAATCTAAAGCATTTCTTTGATCTAATACAAATCTTGCTTGTGGATATTTTTTGTTTATCATTTTTGCATCAACAGATATTTTGTTACCAGTTTTAGAATTAGTTAAAGTATCAGACATAACATATTGTTTATCTCCAACTCTATAACTATTCTCTTTATTCTGAACAGAACTTTGACCATTTGGATCTGGATTACCATCTGCATCTACTGGCAAATCATTACCAGATTGATGACTACCAGTTTGATACTGTTTAAATCCATCATTAATAACTCCGCCTAATGCCAACTTACCAAATGGATTTGTATTCATATTCATTTGTGGTTGAGGCTTTTGTTGTAGTAATGCTTGATTATCCATTTGTTGATCAACCATACCTACTATAGGTGAGAGAATTTGTCCAACACCAGGAATAAATGATACTCCAGCTTGTAACAAATCTCCACCTAAACTATATTTTTTCTTTTTCATCTTATTGACTGTTGATTGTTTAATACTTGAAGTACGATAGCAATTTTGTGATCTTCTACAGGTTTATAGAATAATCTAACAAATGTAAATTTATCCCAAATATTACCAGAATCATATGGACTCTTAGCCATATTAATATTAGTTAAACTTGGCACAAGATCTATATATCCACTATATAATTTCTTTGCTTGCCAATCTTTGGTTACTACTGGTTGAGTAGTTGCCATATCTACTAACCCTGCAATTTTATAATTCTGATCAGTCTTTATTACATACTTACTATTTTTTGGAATATTAAGATTTGCATATGGATTAGTGTGTTGATCTTGTAAAATCAAAGTTTGTAATCCAGTAGATTGTTCAAAGTTATAGATCATACATTTATCAAATGTTGTATCAACAGTTTTAAATTGTTTATTAACAGCATCCCATATTTGACTATATGCTACATAATATAAATTACTTACATTAGAGGTAACTGGATCAAAACTAGACCACTCAACAATAAAATCTGATTTACTTCCATAATAATTTTGATACTTTGTTTTATCCAAATGCCTGTAAATACTAGAACTATTTGTAGCAAAACTACTTGTATAAAAATTATTACTGTCTGAAAATGCATGTATTGGATTATATGTATGCCAGCTAGTAAAACTCTGATCTGGAAATGAATAACTTAATGTCCAGCTTTTATTTTCAAATAAACTTGGATTACTGGACACTACAGTAATAGTAGCATTTGATACATCTTTTGATTTCCATACTTCAGTTGAATGATCCCAAACAACTGTTAGTTCAGGAGTCAAGAATTCATCTCTTTGATCTAAAGCTAAATAATCTTTTTTGGAGATTAGCAGCCTTTTAAATCTAGGATCATAATAAAGAATACATCCTACACCTCTAATGTCTGTTGTTGTTTTTACTGGAAAATCTTCTCTCTCAATTTCATAAAACTTTTTTGTAGCTTCTGAAGGTAGATTTTCTTTACACCATTGTAATAATCCATTATTAGATAACACTTCAACTTTACCATCCCACTTTAAGATTTCACCTCTTTTCTGATCCACCCAACATCTACCAA
>Ga0075163_10006173_pt1 | contig 15904 bp, 18 predicted proteins | sample JI1023141ADNA_FD_71478 | JGI IMG/M metagenome (GOLD analysis project Ga0075163, IMG submission 71478) | Wastewater effluent complex algal communities from Wisconsin, to seasonally profile nutrient transformation and Carbon sequestration -... | ecosystem: Engineered > WWTP > Effluent > Algae... | reverse complement strand
CGGAAGGGGGTGCGTTTAGTTTTCATTGTTCAGCTCCAGTGTCTGGCTGATTTGTTCGAGCGGCGGCAGTTCGCTGACGCTACGCAGGCCCAGATCATCGAGAAATTGTTTGGTGGTGGCAAATAGAGCCGGCCGGCCCGGGGTGTCGCGGTGGCCGACGACGTCGATCCAGCCGCGCTCCTCCAGCGTCTTGACGACATTGGCGTTAACCGCGACGCCACGGATTTCCTCGATATCGCCCCGCGTCACCGGCTGACGATAGGCGATGATGGCCAGGGTTTCGAGGACGGCGCGCGAGTATTTCGGCGGCTTTTCCGGGTTCAGGCGCTCAAGGAAAGGCAGGTATTCGGCCCGCGTCCGGAAGCGCCAGCCGGAAGCGAGCTGGATCAGTTCGACCGGACGATCGGCCCAATCCTCGCGCAACTGGTCGAGCAGCTTGCGCAGGGTATCGGTCGACAGTTCCTCGTCGAACATCTTCTTCATGTCGTTGGGCGTCATCGGCTCGCGTGCGGCGAGCAGCGCCGCCTCAAGCACTCTCTTGACCTGGCTCGGTTCCACCTTGATGCACTCGGACGTAAATGGGTTGAAAAGCTTCGGCCTGGGTGATTTCAATCAGTTTTTCGCGGCCCAGTTCGAGCATGGCAATGAAATGGACGACCAGGCCGGGCACGCCCATTTCCGGGTCGAACAGGGTTTCGAACTGGACGAAGCCGCCCTTCTCCTGCAAGGCGCGCAGGATGATGCCCATGTGCTCGCGCACCGACAGTTCCTCGCGGCCGATCTTGTGGTGCTTCTTGAGGCCGGCCTGGCGGACGACGGCCATCCAGGCATCCTTCAAGTCGTCGACCGAGACTTCCGGCTGACGCAGCAGCAGCGACTTCTCGACCAGCGTCTCGACCCAGAAGAATTCGCGCTCGGCCTGTGGCATTTCGTTCAGCTTCTGGCCGGCCAGCTTCATCTGCTCGTATTCCATCAGCCGGCGGACCAGCTCGGCGCGCGGATCTTCCGCCTCGTCGCCCTCGCCCTGCTTCGGCCGCGGCAACAGCATGCGCGACTTGATTTCGATCAGCACGGCGGCCATCACCAGGTAATCGGCAGCCAGTTCCAGATTGCTCGCCCGCATCGCCTCGACGTAGTCGAGATATTGCCGCGTCAGCGGCGCCATCGGGATATCGAGGATATTGATGTTGGCGCGACGGATCATGTACAGCAGCAGGTCGAGCGGCCCCTCGAAGGCGTCGAGCATGATGGCCAGCGCATCCGGCGGGATGTACAGATCAAGCGGCATCTGCTCCATCGGCTCGCCGTACACGCGGGCGACCGGCTCGAACAACGCCGCCGTTTTTGCCGTCTCCGGGGCATCGACCGTAGCATTCATGTCAGGAAGCAGCCTCGCGGCCCTTGCCCTTGTAATGCAGGTGCAGATTGCGGAAATAGATGATCAGGCCGAGACCCTGGCCGAAAATGAACACCGGATCATTGCGATGGATCGCATAGATCGTCAGCACCAGGCCACCGAGGATGCTGAAATACCAGAAGGCCACGGGCACGACGACCTGCTGCGCCTTCTCGCTCGACCACCACTGGACGACGAAGCGCATCATGAACAGGCCCTGTCCGCCGAAGCCGATACCGATCCAGATCAGCGTTTCCCAGTCGTAACCGAACATCAGTGGTATTCCAGCCCCATCGATTCGCGCACGTCACGCATCGTCTCGCGGGCGTATTCGCGGGCCTTCTCGCAACCGTCGGCAACGATGTTCTTGACCAGCGTCGGGTCGTCCAGATAGATCTGCGCGCGCTCGCGCATTGGCGCCTGTTCCTTCAGGATGCCGTCGATGACCGGCTGTTTGCATTCGATGCAGCCGATGCCGGCCGTCTTGCAGCCCTGTTGCACCCATTCCTTGCAGCTATCGTCGGAATAGACCAGATGCAGTTGCCAGACCGGGCACTTGGCCGGGTCGCCCGGATCAGTACGCCGCATGCGTGCAGGATCGGTCGGCATGCTCTTGATCTTCTTGGCCACCGATTCCTCGGATTCGCGCAGGGTGATCGTGTTGTTGTAGGACTTGGACATCTTCTGGCCGTCCAGCCCCGGCATCTTCGAGGCCTCAGTCAGCAGGTAGCCCGGTTCGACCAGAATCATCTTGCCGGTCCCTTCGAGGTAGCCGAACAGACGCTCGCGGTCGGCCATCGACAGGTGCTGCACTTCGTCGAGCACCGCCTTGGCCTGCTCGACGGCATCGCGGTCGCCGTTCTGCTGGAAGCGGACGCGCATTTCCTCGTAGAGGCGGGCCTTCTTGCTGCCCAGCTTCTTGACGGCTTCGCGCGCCTTTTCCTCGAAACCGGGCTCGCGGCCATACATGTGGTTGAAGCGGCGGGCCAGCTCGCGGGTGAATTCGACGTGCGGGATCTGGTCCTCGCCGACCGGCACCTTGTCGGCGCGGTAGATCAGGATGTCCGCGCTCATCAGCAGCGGATAGCCGAGGAAGCCGTAGGTCGATAGATCCTTGTTGGCCAGCTTTTCCTGCTGGTCCTTGTAGGTCGGCACGCGCTCCAGCCAGCCGAGCGGCGTCATCATCGACAGCAGCAGGTGCAGTTCGGCGTGCTCGGGCACCTTGGACTGGATGAACAGCGTTGCCTGGTTGGGATCGACCCCAGCCGCCAGCCAGTCGACCAGCATGTCCATCGACGCCTGTTCGATGCCCTGCGGGCTGTCGTACTGCGTGGTCAGTGCGTGCCAGTCGGCGACGAAGAACAGGCACGGGTATTCGTGCTGGAGATTGACCCAGTTCTTGAGGACGCCGTGGTAATGGCCAAGATGCAGCGACCCGGTCGGGCGCATGCCGGAGAGAACACGTTCTGCGTACATAGATTATTTAGTAGAGACCAAAAATAGCTTCGATAGCCCGTGCCGACAGCGTGACCAGCGGGTTCATGACAGCGCCGAGGATACCGGTGAACAAGAGGACCAGCAAAATCGGGAAACCCCAGCGCTCGATCCGGGCGAATTTCCAGGCCAGCGAATGCGGCAGCAGGCTGACCGCGATACGGCCACCGTAGAGCGGCGGCAGCGGCAACAGATTGAGGACCATCAGCACGCAATTGACCATGATGCCGATCTTGCTCATCTCGGACAGCGGCAGGGTGTATTCGCTGCTCGGCAGCAGCCAGGCCAGCTTGAGCATGGAGGCCCAGCAAAGTGCCATGAACAGGTTGGCACCCGGGCCGGCCGCTGCCACCCAGAACATGTCCTGCTTGGGCTTCTTCAGGCGGCTGAAATCGACTGGCACCGGCTTGGCGTAGCCAAACAGGAAGGTCCCACCGGAAAAGAGCAGGATGGCGATGGGAATCAGGATGGTGCCGAACAGATCGATGTGGCGCAGCGGATTAAGGCTGATCCGCCCCTGCAACCAGGCCGTCGGGTCGCCGAAATGGCGGGCGGCATAGCCGTGTGCCGCCTCGTGCAGGGTGATCGCGAAGATCACCGGCAGGGCAGCAATGGCCAGGGTCTGGATCAGGCTTTCGATCATGCGTCTCAGAGCCCGAACGGTTCAAGCGAACCGCGTCCGGCACGGATCAGTTCCGGTGCCGAGCCGGTCAGGTCGATGACGGTCGTCGGCTCGGTGCCGCAATGGCCGGCGTCGAGAATCAATTCGAGATGATCTTCGAGCCGATCCTGAATTTCCCAGCCTTCGGTCAGCGGGAATTCGTCGCCCGGCAGTTGCAGCGTCGTGGTCAGCAAGGGCTCGTTCAGTTCCTCGAGCAAGGCCAGCGCCACCGGGTGATCCGGAATGCGCAGGCCAATGGTCTTGCGCTTGGGGTGCATGACCCGGCGCGGCAGTTCCTTGGAACCTTCGAGGATGAAGGTGTAGCTGCCTGGCGTCGTCGCCTTGAGCAGACGGTACTGGGCGTTGTCCACGCGGGCGAAATGGGCGATTTCTGAGAGATCGCGGACCATCAGCGTCAGGTGGTGGCGGTCGTCGATCTGGCGAATGGCGCGGATCTTGTCCAGTGCTTCCTTGTCGCCGAGATGGCAGCCCAGCGCGTAGCAGGAGTCGGTCGGCAGGGCGACGACGGCGCCGTTGCGGATGAACTCGGCGGCCTGGACGAGCAGGCGCTGCTGTGGCGATTCGGGATGGATATTGACGACGCGGGCCATGCTCAGATCACCAGGCGCCAGACCGGTTTCAGGTCTTCTGGCAGTTGCGGCAGCTTGCCGAGATCGACATAACTCTCTTCCGGCCCGTGAAAATCCGAGCCGCGCGAGGCGTGGAATTCGTAATGCCGCGCCAGCCGGGCGAAATGCATCACGTGATCCGGCGAATGGCTGCCGCAGGTCACTTCGATAGCGCGCCCGCCGACATCCTTGAAATCGTCGAGGAAGCTGCGCATCTGGGCACCAGACATCTTGTAGCGACCGGGATGGGCAACCACGGCCGTGCCGCCGGCGCCGTTGATCCAGCGGACCGCCTCTTCCAGCGTCGCCCAGCGATGGTCGACATAGCCCGGCTTACCTTGCGCCAGATAGTGCTGGAAAACGCCTGGTACATCACGGGCGATGCCGATCGACACCAGGTAGCGGGCAAAATGGGCGCGCGAAATCAGGCTCGGGTTGGTCACGAAGCACAATGCGCCTTCGTAAACGCCCGGGATGCCGACCGCTGCCAACGCATCGCCCATGCGTTTGGCGCGCTCGACGCGTCCTGAACGCAATTCGTCCAGACCGCCAACCAGTGCAGGGTCCTTTGCGTCGAAGCCGAGCCCGACGATGTGGATTGGGATGCCCTTCCATTCGATGGAGATTTCGACGCCGGTGACAAAAGCCATGCCGGCCTCGTCCGCCGTCGCCTTCGCTTCGGCCAGGCCGCCGATATCATCGTGGTCGGTCAGCGCCCAGAGGTCGACCCCGTTTTCCGCGGCGCGGCGCGCCACCACATTCGGCGGCAGCAGGCCGTCAGAAACGATGGAATGGCAGTGGAAATCGAAATTGGCAGGAGTCACGGGCAAGCAGTTGAAGGCAAACGAAGAGTTTAGCACGAAGGACGCCTCGCCCCGCCCCTTGTGCAGTGCAGCAGGTTGATTAGACCGGCCCATCCCGCTATAGTGCCAGCCGTTCCGTGGGAGAGCGCAGACCCGTCTGCCGCCGAAGGCGCAATTTCACCCGAAAACGCTCAGGCCAAAGGACCACAGAACCGGGCTCAGCCCGTTTTGCAGTGAATTCAAGACGCGAAGACAAGCCGCAGACAGTGCGATTAGCACGGCAAGGCGCAGTCGACGCCCAACGGAAGTCCCCTTGGGGGACAAAGTATTGGATTCAATGCAAAGCGGGCTAACTGAAACTCTGGAGAGCGGCGTTGACAGCGCCCACCGATGGGGCAAATCTCTCAGGTATCGAGGACAGAGGGGTGAAACGCAAGATTCGTTCTTTCGTTTCACCCCTTTTCCGTTTCTAGAACTGACGTTAAAACTCGTCTGTAAAGGATTGATATGCTGAATAAAACGGTTCTCAATGCCGCCCATCGCGCAATGAATGCCCGGATGGTCGATTTCGGCGGCTGGGACATGCCGGTCAACTACGGTTCGCAGATCGAAGAGCACCACGCAGTGCGCAAGGACTGCGGCATGTTCGACGTCTCGCACATGTGCCCGGTCGATGTCGTCGGCGCCGATTGCCGCCCCTTCCTGTCCCGCCTGGTCGCCAACGACGTCGCCAAGCTGCAGGTTTCGGGCAAGGCCCTCTACTCGGCCATGCTCAATGAAGCCGGTCACGTCATCGACGACCTGATCATCTATTTCCTGACCGACACGCGCTTCCGTATCGTCGTCAATGCCGGCACCGCCCTGAAGGACCTGGCATGGATGCAGGCCAGGGCCGACGAATGGAAGATGGACGTCACGATCACCCAGCGCCGCGACGGCAACAATCCGCTCGGCATCATCGCCGTCCAGGGCCCGAATGCCCGCGCCAAGGTCTGGCAGGTGCTGCCGCAGACCAAGGCCGCCATCGCCGACCTCAAACCCTTCTTCGCCGCCGAAGTGGACCAGTATTTCATCGCCAGCACCGGCTACACCGGCGAGGATGGCTACGAAATCATGCTGCCGGCCGGTGAAGCCGAAGCACTTTGGAACAAGCTGAACGCCGCTGGCGTCGCTCCCTGCGGCCTTGGCGCCCGCGACACGCTGCGCCTCGAAGCCGGCATGAATCTCTACGGCCAGGACATGGACGAAACGGTATCGCCGCTCGATGCCGGCCTGGCCTGGACCGTCGCCATCAAGGACGAGCGCGACTTCGTCGGTAAGGCGGCGCTAGTCGCCAACGGCCAGCAAAAGCAGTTCCTCGGCCTGATCCTGCTCGACAAGGGCGTGCTGCGCGGACATCAACAAGTCATTACGAAACAAGGTAATGGCGAAATTACTTCAGGTAGTTTCTCACCGACGCTGCAGCAATCGATCGCCCTCGCCCGCCTGCCGATGGGGGTCGCCATCGGCGACGAAGTCGAAGTCGATATCCGCGGCAAGCTGCTCAAGGCCAAGGTCACCAAACCCGTATTCGCCCGCAACGGCAAAGCAGTCATCTAAATTCAACCCATTCAGGAGAAAACCATGTCGAACGTTCCCGCCAACCTCAAGTACGCCGCCTCCCACGAGTGGGTTCTGGTCAACGCTGACGGCACCGTCACCATCGGCATCACCGACCACGCCCAGGAAGCCCTCGGCGACCTCGTGTTCGTCGAGCTGCCGGAAGTCGGCGCCCATTACGATGCTGAGAAGGAAATTGCCGTCGTCGAATCGGTCAAGGCCGCTGCCGACGTCTACGCCCCGATTGGCGGCACCGTGACCGAAGTGAACCAGGCCGCTGCCGATGCGCCGGAATCGGTCAACCAGGACGCCTACGCCGCCTGGCTGTTCAAGATGACGCCGGACAACGCCGCCGATGTCGACGCGCTGCTCGACGCCGCCGCCTACCAGGCCGTTGCCGACGCCGCCTGACATTTCAATTTTGGCCAAAATTTCCGGCTGACCATAGCATTTGGCCGGAAATCGCCCGTGCACTTCCTGCGAGACCGAATCCGACATGAATTCCCTCCCCCTTTCCGCCCTTGAGCAGCACGACGAGTTCATCGGCCGCCACATCGGCCCCTGCGCCAGCGAAATGGCCGCCATGCTGGCGACCATCGGCGCTGACAGCCTCGACCAGCTGATCGACCAGACCGTCCCGGCCGCCATCCGCCTGCCGGCTGACCTGCCGCTGCCCGCCCCGCGCCGCGAACACGAAGCGCTGGCTGACCTCAAGGCGCTGGCCAGCAAGAACGTGGTCAACAAGTCCTGCATCGGCATGGGCTACTACGACACCCTGACGCCCAAGGTCATCCTGCGTAACGTCATGGAAAACCCGGGCTGGTACACCGCCTACACGCCCTACCAGGCCGAAATCGCCCAGGGCCGCCTGGAAGCGCTGCTGACCTTCCAGCAGATGGTCACCGACCTCACCGGCCTGGAAATCGCCAACGCCTCGCTGCTCGACGAAGCGACCGCCGCCGCCGAGGCGATGACCATGGCCCGCCGCGTTTCCAAGTCCAAGTCCAACCGCTTCCTGGTCGATGCCAACTGCTTCCCGCAGACCATCGACGTGGTCAAGACCCGCGCCGCCTATTTCGGCTTTGAGCTGGTCATCGGCAACATCGATCACCAAAAGGACGGCGAATTTTTCGGCGCCCTGCTCCAGTACCCCGGCGACAATGGCGAAGTCCGCGACCTGACCGACCTCATTGCCGGCCTGAAGGCCAAGGGTACGACGGTCGCCGTCGCCTCCGACCTGATGGCGCTGGTCCTGCTCAAGTCGCCCGGCGCCATGGGTGCCGACATCGCCCTCGGTTCCAGCCAGCGCTTCGGCATCCCGATGGGCTTCGGCGGCCCGCACGCCGCCTTCTTCGCCACCCGCGAAGCCTATGTCCGCTCCATGCCGGGCCGCATCATCGGCGTTTCCAAGGACGCGCGCGGCAAGACCGCCTACCGGATGACGCTGCAGACTCGCGAGCAGCACATCCGCCGCGAGAAGGCCAATTCCAACATCTGCACCTCGCAGGTGCTGCTCGCCAACATGGCCGGCATGTTCGCCGTCTATCACGGCCCGCAGGGCCTGAAAACCATCGCCGGCCGCATCCACCGGCTGACCGCGATCTTCGCCGAAGGCCTCAAGCGCGCCGGCGTGATCGTGCTGACCCAGCAGTTCTTCGACACCCTCCATATCGACCTCGGCGCCCGCGCCGAGACGGTCTATCCCGAAGCGCTGGCCGCTGGCTACAACCTGCGCCGCGTCTCGGCCGGCGTGCTCGGCGTTTCCTTCGACGAAACGACGACGCGCCACGACGTCGCCACGCTGTTCAAGGTCTTCGCCCAGACCACACTGGACATCGACGACTTCGACGCCCAGATCACCACGCCGCAACCCGCCCTGCTGCGCGCCGACGCCATCCTCGCCCACCCGGTGTTCAACACCCATCACACCGAACACGAGATGCTGCGCTACCTGAAGTCGCTGCAGAACAAGGACCTGGCGCTCGACCACTCGATGATCTCGCTCGGCTCCTGCACCATGAAGCTGAACGCGACCAGCGAAATGATCCCGGTCACCTGGCCGGAATTCGGCGGCCTGCACCCGTTCGCGCCGCGTGACCAGGCCGTCGGGTACCTCGAAATGATCGCCGGCCTGACCGAGTGGCTGAAGACGGTCACCGGCTTCGACGCCATCTGCATGCAGCCGAACTCCGGCGCCCAAGGCGAATACGCCGGTCTGGTCGCCATCGACCGCTACCACGCCAGCCGCGGCGAGGAACACCGCAACGTCTGCCTGATCCCGAAGTCGGCGCACGGCACCAACCCGGCGACCGCCCAGATGGCCAACATGAAGGTCGTCGTCGTCGATTGCGACGACAACGGCAACGTCGACGTCGCCGACCTCAAGGCCAAGGCCGAAGAGCACAAGGGCGACCTGGCCTGCCTGATGATCACCTACCCGTCCACCCACGGCGTGTTCGAGGAAGCGGTTCGCGAGATCTGCGCCATTGTCCATGCCAACGGCGGCCAGGTGTACATGGACGGGGCCAACCTCAACGCCCAGGTCGGCCTGACCTCGCCCGGCTTCATCGGCGCCGACGTCAGCCACATGAACCTCCACAAGACCTTCGCCATCCCGCACGGCGGCGGCGGACCGGGCATGGGCCCGATCGGCCTCAAGGCCCATCTGGCCCCGTTCATGGCCGACCACGTCGTCCAGCCGACCGGCGACGCCAGCCGCGTCAATGCCGGCCAGGGCGCGGTCTCCGCTGCCCCGTTCGGCTCAGCCTCGATCCTGACCATCTCCTGGATGTACCTGGCCATGTTGGGCGGTACCGGCGTCAAGAAAGCCACACAGGTCGCCATCCTGAATGCCAACTACGTCGCCCGCCAGCTGAACGACCACTACCCGGTGCTCTACGTCGGCAAGAACGGCCGCGTCGCGCACGAGTGCATCCTCGACATCCGCCCGATCAAGGCCGCCACCGGCATCGCCGAAATCGACATCGCCAAGCGCCTGATGGACTACGGTTTCCACGCGCCGACGGTGTCCTTCCCGGTCGCCGGAACGATCATGGTCGAGCCGACGGAATCCGAGTCGAAGGCTGAACTGGACCGCTTCATCGCAGCCATGATCAGCATCCGCGAGGAAATCCGTCAGATCGAAAACGGCGTCTGGTCGGCCGACAACAACCCGCTGAAGAATGCCCCGCATTCCCAGGCGGACGTCATCGACGCCGACTGGCAACATCCTTACAGCCGCCAGCAAGCCGTCTTCCCGCTGCCCTGGGTGGCCGCCAACAAGTTCTGGCCGAGCGTCAATCGCATCGACGATGTGTACGGCGACCGCAACCTGAACTGCACCTGCCCGCCGATGGAGGCATACGCTTCGGAGAGCGCGTAAAAGTGAGCGAGGCGAGTGCAGCGCAAGGCGCCCGGCGCGCAGCGACGAGACATACCTGCAAGGTAGGCGAGGAAGCGAGCACCGGGCAACGCCGCGATGCGCCGCCGCAGCCGCTTTTACGTGCTCTCCGCGACTGATGGCGGTTGATCTCTCTGCACTTGCCAAATGGCCCAACGTCCCCGCCTGTTACGACTGGTTGTCGCTCGACCGACGGGGCAACTGGCGATTGCAGGGAGAACGCGTCACGCACCGCGGCCTGATCGAGTTCATGAACCGGCAATACGGTTCCGACGAGACAGGCCGCTGGTTCGTCCAGAATGGCCCGCAACGGGTCTACGTCGCGCTGGCCGCGACGCCGTGGGTGTTTCATCGCGAAGGCGAAGACTTCGTCAGCCATACCGGCGCCCCAGCCGGTGACATCAAGGCCATCTACCTCGACGAACAAGGCAGCATCCTGCTCGATACCATGCTCGGTATCGGCCTGCTCGACGACCGCGATCTGCCGACTTTTCTCGATCAATGCCGTCAAAACACAAATGCTACGGTCGATGAGAAAAATTGGCTAAAAATGATGTCCGGCGAAACCGTCCCCGATATCCACTGGGGCCAGCTGCCGGTGCAAACCATTCATCGAAACGACGTCGCCGGGCGTTTCAAGTTCCAGACAAATCCTCGGCCCTGAGGGGAAGGCGTTTAGGTCATTGGCCTTCGCAATCCGTGATTGACTTTCCGTTTTTCGATGAAATACGGCTAACCGAGCAGTCTCGGTTCGGCCAGGTTCAGACATCACTTTTCCTAACGTCATCAATCGTTTGCGCACCACGAGAGGTCAAATACCATTTGGGTATTTTGTCAAAAGCGGTAACAATTAGAGCATCTTTGATGCTCCGACGATTAATGTTATGACAAACCGTTGTGCTAAGTGCGGAAAGCCTTTTCCCGCAGAACAGGATTGGTGCAACTGGTGCGACCAAGATGGCGGCAAAGCGGCGCCTCCCAAAATGGACAATATACCTAGCACAGAGCCAAATGCCCCTGATAGCCCACCAAAGCCTTTGGGGCGCGGTGTTTGGATTCTGTTAATGGGGCTTCTACTTGGCTGTCTTACGCTGTTTCTATTTGCTGGCGCTGCCTTTACCGGAAATGTATTGTTCGGCTACTCAGCAATAGCTGCCACGATCTATGTGCTGCCTATTGCACTAATTCTATTTATCGTTGGACTAGCTATGTCGATAGTTTCACCGCAACGTGATACTCAAAGTCATCAAACAATCGACGTTCGGTCTGACGTAGATAAATAGAAATCGGAATAGGCTATCTGTAGCCCTTTACGGGGCGGTGCGCTAACTGACTGGCACGTTGGAGACGTTCCATGCAATCAGGGCTATCTGCTGTGCAGCATACCTAACTCAATCAATGCCGTGCGCAACTCGCCAGGCAGCGATTTCCGGCAGCGCTTCCGCGCCACCGTCCATCAAGGCCGCATTGGCCTGTAGCAGCAGCTTGCGCTGCCGGGCGTTGAGTTTCTGCGGAAACACCGGCTCCAGCTCGACCACCAGATCGCCCGCCTTGCTCCGGCCGCGCCCCGGATAGCCCTTGCCGGCCAGACGCAACTGGCGAGACTCGGCGACGCCGGCTTCCAGCCCATGCTTAAATACTCCGCCCAGCGACGGCAGTTCGATCTCTGCCCCGGCAATCAACGCCAGCGCGCTGACCGGCATCCGGCAATGCAGGTCGCGGCCGTGTAGCTGGAACAGCGGGTGCGAGCGGATGACCAGCGTTAGGTACAGGTGCCCGGGTTCCAATTCGTCGTCGCCCGGTTCGCCCTGCCTGGCCAGCCGTAGTTCGTCGCCGGGCAGCATGCCGGGCGGGACGGTGATTTTCAGGCTGACTTCGGCCAGTTCCCGGCCGCTGCCCTCGCAATCCGGGCAGGTGCGTTCCTTGATCAAGCCCCGGCCGTCGCAGGCGTCGCATTTGATCAGCCGGCGGTGGGCGTCGTGAACGCGACCGCTGCCGTGGCAGGCGTCGCAGAAATGCGTCCTCGCCATGCCGGCCTCGCCGCTGCCGTCGCAGGTCGGGCAGGCCTTGCCGCGGGTGACGTGGATGGTCTTGCGGCAGCCGGCGGCCGCTTCTTCGAGGCTGACGTCGAGATTCAGGCGGATGTCGGCGGCGCGGGCGACGCTATCCTCGGCCTCCGCTGCCGGCGCCTCGTTCGCTGGCGCGTCATTTTCCGGTGATTCGGTTTTTGCCTCTTTTTCGGTGCCGACCGTAGCAATCAGCTCGTAGGCGGCGTTGATGACCTTGAAACGCTCGGTCGCCTCCGGATGGTCGTTGCGATCCGGGTGCCAGCGCATGGCCAGCCGGCGGTAGGCCCGTTTCCATTCGGCCGGGCCGGAATCGCGGGCGACGCCGAGGATGTCGTAGGGATCGATTTGCATGGCCTACTTCTCGTCCGGCGGCAGGATCTGACCGATCAGGCCGGCCATCAGCCCGGCGGTGGCGCCATGCCGGTCGCGATCCGGGTTGTATTCGACGATTTCCAGCGCCTTCAGGCCGGGCTGGCCGGCGATCCAGTGCATGGCGGTCAAGATGTCGTAGGTGACCAGGCCGTCCGGTTCCGGACTGCCGACGCCGGGCGCCAGATGCGGGTCGATGGCATCGAGGTCGAGCGTCACGCCAAAGCCGGCCGGCGCCCCGGCGACGATGGCCAGCGCCTCGTCCAGGCAGGCCGCGAAGCCGCGCTGCTGGATTTCCTGATCGCCGATGATGCGCACGCCCAGACGCTGCAGCAGTTCGAACTCTTCTGGCTCGTAGCTGCGCGCGCCAAGGACGACGGTATGCGCCGCGCTGACCTGGGCGCCGGTCAGCCCGATATTGAGCAGACGCTTGTCGCCGCGCCCGAGCAGGCAGGCCAGCGGCATGCCGTGGATGGCGCCGGAATAGCTGGTCTCCGGCGTATGGCTGTCGAGATGGGCGTCGATCCACAACAGACCGAGCGGTTCGCCGAGCACGCGGGCGACGCCGCTCCAGGTGCCGATGGCGACCGAATGATCGCCGCCTATCACTACCGGGAATTCATCGGCCCGCAGCGTCAGCGCCACCTCGTCGGCCAGATGCCGGCACAGTTCGGCGATCCGCCCGACCACCGGCTCACCGTCGTCATCCGGCACAAACAGTGTCCGACCCCAATCGACCTGCGAGTGGTGCTCCAGCTCGTGCCAGGCCTGCGAATGATGGAAGGCCACCGGACCGTCCTTGCACGCCTGATCCTGCGCCCCGATGCCGCTGGCGGCGCCGATGATGCGAATACGGGCGGATTTTTTAAGGCTGGGCGGTTTCATGGCTGATGCAGTCGAGGAAGCAGGCCGGCCGGGGTGGCTGAATCGGTCAGCCTCGCCCAGCGGCAGAGGGGCGAATTATAGGTCATGCACCCGATAGATATGCCCGGCTAGTCACTCGTCCGGCCAAGCAGCAGCGCACGCAACTCGGCGACTTCCGCTTCCAGGGCCGTCACCCGGCCGCGGAGCTCTTCGATTTCCTGACTGCCGGCCGCCGCCGGGCGCCCGACTGTCGCCTCGACCGCTGGCTGACCACTGAGCAGATGCGCCCAGCGGTTCTCGCGCGAACCCGGCAGGCGCGGCAATTCGACGACCAGGGCGCCATCGGCGCGCCCGGCCAGTTCCTCCAGGAAGGCCTCGACCGAGGAAATATCGGCAAAACGATGCAGGCGCTCGCAGTTCAGGCGCAGTTCGCCGGCCGTCTGCGGCCCGCGCAGCATCAGCACGGTGAGCAGCGCCGAGGCCTGGGTCGGCACGCCGAGCACCTTCTCGAACAAATGCTCGAAGCGGCTGACCCGGCTGCCGCTGACTTCGCGCACCAGGCCAAGGTCCTTCAGACTGTCGAGCGCGACGACAATCTCGGCCTCGCTGGTTTCGATGACCGGGTTGCGGCTGGTCTTCTGGTTGCAGCCGGCCATCAGCGCATTGACCGACAACGGGTAGGTATCAGGGACGGTGCGCTGCTTTTCGACCAGCGTGCCAAGAATGCGGGTTTCGAGCAGCGACAGCGTGAACCGTGAATCAGCCATGGTTGTTTTCCTGTGATTTGGCGCCCGGCTCCCGGCGATCCGGATCGCGCAGCCAGGCATGGTAGATCTGCAAGGCGACGTGGGCGTCGTTGGCGGCATAGAGCACCTGCCGCTCGTTGAGGCGCGGGCTGGCCCAGTTGCTGGTGCCGACCTTCTTCGATTTCTGGAATTTCTGGCCGAAATAGTGGGCCACAGCGACCTTGGCGCCGACCGTGCCGCGATGTCCCGGCCCGCGCATCGCTTCGCCGAGGTCGAGCACATTGTTCAACTCGATGCCCAGCCGTGCGCGCAGCACGCTGCGGTCGTTGCCCAGCCCGAAGCCGACCTTGAGGATTTCTGCCGCCAGAATGCGCCGCAGCACCTCGTGGTTGGCGGCCAGCGACACGGGAAGCAGGAACACATGGTTATCGGTCGCCAGCTGCACCAGATGCGGCCCGGTCGATACCTCGCCCTTCAGGAAGGTCGGTTTCGACTCGGTATCGAAGCCAATCACCGGCGCCGCGAGCAGCGCGGTCAGGGCCTGTGCGGCGCGATCCGCCGTGTCGACCAGGGTCACGCGGTCCAGCGAAACTCCGGGATAGACGGGCAGCTCGCTTTCCGCCAACTGCCGGCGACTGATCGTCACTTCGCTCAATTGTCCGTACTCCCGCTCTGGCCCATCGTCATCGGCGACTGCATCGATGTATCCTTGTCTCTTTCAATCAAACGCAAGTGTATGGGATCACGCCGGCCGAAAGGCTTTTTCTCGTGGCTCAAGGCCAGATTTTTCGGCCAGGCCGCCCCGCTCTCGGACTATGCCCGCGCCCGGCAACTGATCGCCGCTATCGAGCGTGGTGGCGTTCCGCTCGATACCGGCAGGATCAACGCCATCGCCCGCAACCTCGGCCTCGAAGTCTCGCGCCACGCCCCTGTCGAAGAGACCATCCAGCGCATTCGCCAAGCGCTTGAGCGCGCGCCCGGCCATGAGTAAACCCTGGTTCCTCTACCTGATCGAATGCGCCGACGGCAGCATCTACACCGGCATCACCGTCGATGTCGCTGCCCGTTACGAAGCCCACTGCAACGGCACCGGCGCCCGCTACACCCGTTCGCACCCGCCACAATGCCTGCTCGGCTACGAAACGCATGCGGACCGCTCGGCGGCCTCGAAGGCCGAATACCGGATCAAGCAACTGACGCCCGCCGAAAAGCGCCGCTACGCGACGGCGCTACAGGCAAACGCCCAGCCCGATGCATCAGGCTTGCAGACACAGGCATGACACCCATGGCCGAGTAGCGGCAGCTTTCCGGTTTCAGGCCGAAGCCGGCGCAGAGGAAACGCCGCCGGCAGCTGCTACCGCCTTGCCATCCTTTCCTAGATCGAAGTATTTTTCAGCGGAAGCTGCCTGCGCCGCTGCCATCGCCTGCCGAGCCAGGCGGATTTCTTCCTCGCGCTTTTTCTTCTCGTCCTGAATCGCCCGATAGCGGGCAAACACCGCCAGCGATGCGAATACCGTTTCGCCCATGCCGTAAAAGCAGGCAAGAACGAGCAAGGTCACGAATGCCTTGCTCGCCGGATCGAAAATGACCGAGAGCAAGGCCCAGACCCCGACGAACATGCGAAAAGCCATGTGCCGCCAGAATACGACCCGCTCACCGGGATAGGTGAAATCGGAATCATGGGCACTGCTGTCGTCCTGCATGGTCACAAAGCGGCGATTTACTTGAAACAAGGTGAGCGGGAAATGCCCCGCAACAAAAAAGCGCCCCGAAAGGCGCTTGTCTGCTCGTTAGCTGGCGGAGACGGAGGGATTCGAACCCTCGATGCAGGTTTTGCCCGCATGCTCCCTTAGCAGGGGAGTGCCTTCGACCTC
>Ga0075163_10006172_pt1 | contig 15908 bp, 8 predicted proteins | sample JI1023141ADNA_FD_71478 | JGI IMG/M metagenome (GOLD analysis project Ga0075163, IMG submission 71478) | Wastewater effluent complex algal communities from Wisconsin, to seasonally profile nutrient transformation and Carbon sequestration -... | ecosystem: Engineered > WWTP > Effluent > Algae... | reverse complement strand
CACGAAACGTAGATCAATGGTGATCGGAGCCTAACGCCCAAGCGAAGCCGGAGCCCAAGTTTTGCGGCCCGATGTGCTCCCTCCATAGATCCCTCGTCGCCCTCGCCTTCGGGCTCCTTTCATTCGGTCTTTTTGCCCAGCTAACCATCCGCGGTCGGGTGACCGACCAGACCGGCGCCACGGTGATCGGGGCCAACGTGGTGGTGAAGGACACACCGGGTGTGGGCACCATCACGGATCTCGACGGGCTCTACACCCTACAGCTGGACCGCACCACAGCCGTCACGCTCGTCTACTCCTTCATCGGTCTGGCACCCCAAGAGCATGTGGTGCAACCGCAGACCAGCGTCGTGGTGCTGAATGTGGTGTTGAAGGACAACAGTGTGGAGTTGAAGGTCTTCGAGGTGGAAGGTAAAGCCCGACGCGGCAGTGATGTGTACCTCGATCGAATGAAGATCAACTCGGCAACGGCGTTGGACTTCATCTCCCGTGATGTGATGTTGAAGACGGGTGATGCCGATGCCGCAGCAGCCGTGCGTCGTATCAGTGGTGTGAGCACGGTGGGTGCGTTCGTCACCGTACGCGGTCTTGCCGACCGGTACCTGGTCACAGGGATCAACGGCGGTCGTGTGCCCACGTTGGATCCGTTCACGAACAACCTTCGATTGGACCTCTTCCCAACGGGATTGATGGACAATATCGTGATCACGAAGACGCTGACACCGGACCTGCCGGGCGATTGGGCCGGGGCCTACTTGAGCATGAACACGAGTGATTATCCCCAACGGCTCACCGTGAGCGTGGCGACCACCGTGGGATACAATCCGAACAGTAGTTTCAAGGACATCGTGAGCGCAGGAACAAGTAGTACGGACTGGCTGGGTCGAGATGATGGTCTGCGTGGCATACCGGATGGTGTTCCGGAAGCCGTGGAAGATTACCCGGTTTTCCAGAATCCCTCGTTGTACCAGCAGCTCGGTCTGCTTGGGATCGGAAATGCGTTGACACGATACGGGATCACCGGAACCACCCCTGGCTTCAACACCACGACGATGTCCGCCGGGAACCCCTTACAGTCCGTGGCACTCGCTGAGTTGGGCCTTCTTGCACCCGCACTTGTATTGGACCAGAATGCCGTGGCCACCGCGGTCAACAACTACAACAACACCTACGACCTAGCCTATTTCTCACCACGCGTGAACGGGGAATTGGCTACCCTGAACAGCGCCTGGGATAACACCCGTTGGCGTGTAGGTACAGCGCAAGGGAGCCCGAACTACAACCTTTCCTTCACCATCGGGAACCAGGTGGATCTCTTCAAAAAGGCGAAGACACCGAAGCAGCTGGGCTATCTCTTCGGCCTACGCTACGCCACGGAGACCCAGAATGACGAGCGTTCCACCGTGCTGCGTACCATCGAGCGATTCGAGGACGAGAACCCAGGCGACACCTTCAACCGAAAGGGAGAGCAACGAGTGAGCGTGGTATCCGCCGGCTACAATGCGTTGGGCAACCTATCCTTCAAACTGAACCGGAACAACAGCTTTTCCCTCTTGGCGATGGGGAACGTGCTCGGGCAGAACAACGCCCGTTACCTCACCTTCCTTGATCCCACGGTGAGCGGTGAGACGTTCATTTCCGAAGAGCAATTCTGGGAGCAACGCAAGTTGTGGGTGTTCCAATACGGTTCGAAGCACTTCATCCCCGCTATCCAGCTCACGGTGAACGCCGATGTATCCTACTCCGATGGTGAACGCGACCTGTTGGATCTGATGGTGGTACAATACGTGAAACCACCGGATGGGCAGCCCATCACCGATGTGGATGGCGCTTTGCGTCCACCGGGCCGTATCTACCGCTTCCTGAACGAGCAGGTGATGGATGGCCGACTGGGCTTCGAGCTTCCATTGGATGAACCTGGCAAACAACGCACCTTGAAATTCGGCGGTTCTTACCGCACCAATGAGCGTCGCAACGACCAGAAGTATTACGTGGTGATGGGCGCACCCGGCCCTGCCCAATGGGAGGAGTCTGGAAGGTTCACGATGCGGCCCGATGGTCGCTTCACCAGCATGTATGCACCGTTCGGTTCGTTCAAGGACAACGACATCGGGATACTGGACGTGAGCGCCGGCTACCTGATGGCCGATTACGCGATCACCAAACGATTCCGGATAGCGGGTGGCTTGCGCGCCGAATACACATCTCTATTGAGCGACATCTACCAATACTACGTGGATGGGCTGGCCCCGGAAGACCCCAGTCGCGGAACGGTCGGCGACCTTAGCGTGGGTGGTTCCAGCTCACCCGAACCGAAGCCTGCGATCCCCGGAACGATCGAGCAGTGGGACCTACTCCCGAGCTTGAACTTGATCTGGAAGCTCAACGATGGCGAAGAAAAACCGATGAACCTGCGCGCGTCGTACTTCCGTTCCTTGAGTCGCCCCAGTTTCCGGGAGTTCTCGGTGGTTCAGTACTATGACTACCAACTACAAGCACCGGTGTACGGGAACCCCGAGTTGAACATGACGTCCGTGGACAACTACGACCTCCGACTGGAGCGCTATTTCAGCAGTGGTGACAACATCTCGCTGAGCGGTTTCTTCAAGGACTTCCGCAACCACATCGAATTGTTACAGACCGCCCAAGGCGGATTCACGTGGCGGAACGCAGCGCGGTCACGGGTTATCGGTGCAGAGTTGGAAGGTCGTGTGAAGCTCTTGAAGCCCTTGGAGTGGCGTGGAAACCTGACGGTGATGGATTCCGAAAGCGAACTCTTCGTGATACTCGACGATCAACGCGTGGATTACAAGACCCCCATGTTCGGTCAGGCTCCCTACATCGTGAACAGCACGCTCACCTATTCACTGGATAGCCTGAAGATGGACATCAGCGTATCCTATAACGTGCAAGGGCCGAAGCTGGCGGTAAGCAACGCCGAGTTGGACCCCACAGGGATCCGGGCCTATGAGATGCCGCGGCATGTGATCGATGCTACACTGAACAAGCGCTGGGGCAAGCATTGGAGCACCACCTTCCGCGTGCGCGATGCGTTGAACTCGCCGATCCGGCGCACCTACCTCTTCGAGCAGGGGTACACCGGCGACTTCGATCGCTTCGCGTTCGGCACCGAATACTTGCTCACCCTCTCCTATTCCATCCGCTGACCTGTCATGTCATCCGCTCACGCGACCTCGCTCACACTCTCGGTAGCACTGCTCGGATCAGCATTCTGCCCATTGTCGGTCCATGCCCAGAACGATATCGAGAACGTTCGCGTGGTGACCTACTACATCACGGATACGAACGATGCCACGGACACCATCGGTGGTGGACTGGCTGCAGGGTGTACGACCTATAGGGTGTTCATCGACCTCGCTGAAGGACGTTCGCTTCGTGGACTGTACGGGCGCGCCGGACATCCGCTGCATATCACGAGCACCGCACCGATCTTCAATCACCTGGACCGTGGAAAGCGGTTCGGGCACGAGGTCAACAACAGCGCATTGGATGAAGGTCTTGTGGCCCTTGACAGCTGGCTATCCCTTGGCGCAGCGAGTAATCAACGGTTCGGTATCCGCAAGGAACTGGACGCAGACGGCAGCATCCTCGGTGGCTCGAACAACGATGGTGGCAGTGCGGAGATCACCGAAGGTCTGCTGAACAACAACATCGCTGGTGCGGGCATACCGCTTACCACGCAGGATGGACTGGTGAGCGGAGCTGGCACCATCATCCCACCGAATTTCCTCATCACCGGCGATGATCCTCGCCAGGCGTTCGCGGACAGCACGCTCATCAACCTCTTCCACTCCGAGGACTTCCGCATGGGTTGTTCCACGCCAGGAGTGCAAGGTGTAGGTGACGAGAACGAGTTGCTCGTAGCTCAGATCACCACCTGTGGCGAACTCAGTTTCGCCCTGAACATCGAACTAGAACTGAACAATGGTGACGTGGTGCGGTACGTGGCTGCTGACACGCTGTTGGATGCCGATGAGACCCCCAATGGGCTGCTCACCTACCCACAACAATGCGGTTGTACTGATCCGAATTTCCTCGAATTCGATCCCGCCGCCGGATGCGACGATGGATCATGCTCAACTGCGATCATCTTCGGATGTTTGGATACCGAGGCGTGCAACTACGACGCGAGCGCCAACTTCAACATCGCCCAACTCTGCTGTTACGGTCCTTCGGATTGCAATGGACTGGACATCACCTTGGTCTGCCCGGATGTGAGTGTCGTTGACGCTGCTGCGGTGCTGACTCCATTGGTGGCACCGAATCCCATCGCGAACGGACGCATCACCTTCCAAGGCCTCACAAGTCCTCTCCGCGCGTACAGGGTCCTGGATCTTGCTGGACGTGTGGTATCAGAGAACAGCGTTCCTGGTGGACCGATGGAGATCGATGCATCCGATCTCTCGACCGGCTCCTACATCCTGGAGTTCGTGGTGGGTACGGCGAAACTGCACCAGGTGGTGGTGATCCCGTAACGGTTCGCGACACGAACACCATGTTGGCCACACGCCACACCTCGTCCATGCCACCGACCATCCGGCCAGCCGCCCGTATCCGCCGGTCGCGTCGTCGATTGACCGAGGAGCAGGAGATCCAAGCACAAGTCATCTTACGATCGACGCTACCGGAAGACGGCGGTGCGTGGAACCGCGCGAAGGCTCATGCGCTCACGAACGAGCTGGCGCGCATAGAGCTTCCCGATCGAACGTTCACCGCCTATCTGGAACGATGGGGATTTGTTCCGGACAAGCCCCTGCGAAAAGCCCATGGAGCGGATCCGTTCGGTATGAAGGCGTGGATGACTTTGGACTATCCGATCATCGCGATGCAGGCGCGTGAAACAGGCTCAGAGATCCTCTGGTTGGGGTCGGCCCTATTGCCTGTGCTGCGCAATGCTCGCGGGACCGAGATCCGGAGCACTGCCGACCCTGTTGGAGAACACCTGGTCTTCGTGACGACGAATCGGGGTGACCGGGAATGGTTGGCCCTGGAATATGCGCCCACGGCAGGCACCATCATCAGCTTCCTTGATCTCATCGTACAGCACGAGCGAGCGATCGACCTCATCGTACCCGACATCACGCCGTTCAAAGAAGCCTCATCCCTACGGTGGTTGCAACGACAAGCCCGTCGGGTGAACATCCACGCGCTTCCAGTGGTGAGTCGAACGATCAACCCGCGACGTTAGCGGCCACTTCATGTTTTGACCACGATCCCATCACATACGCTGGCGCGTGATGCGGGTAGCTTCGCCGCCGATCCGAAAGCCATGAGAACGCTCGCCCTTGCCACTGCCGCACTTCTTTCCATCAGCCTTGTGAACGGTCAATACGCACCGCCCGACCCGGGCGGGTTCGAAGGCTTGATCGTGGAGCCCTACTACGTGGCCGACGACGCGGATGCTGCGAATACCGATGGAGGACCTGGACTGATCCCCGGTGCGAAAGTCTACCGCGTCTATGCGGACATGCTGCCAGGGTACAAGATCATCACCGTTGGTGGCTTTCCCGGTTTCCCGATGACCATCGGCACCACCACCGCCTTCTTCAACAACGAGGACCGCGGCGAACCTTGGGGGCGGAACATTCCTGCGAACAACTTGGATGACAATACCGTGGCCATCGACTCCTGGCTGACCTTGGGTGCGGCCTCCAACCAGCACTGGGGTGTCTTGAAGAGCGCGGATACGGACGGTAGCATCATCGGTGGTGCCAACAACAACGATGGACTCATCGCGAACGATGCAGCCTGGGCCGGCACACCACTCACGGAGTCGGATGGCCTCTACGCCACAGGCACTGCACCACCGCAATTGGGATTCCTCGGCGACCCTCCGACCTGTTTCGATCCAGAAGGCTCCAACACCTACACGAACGACAACTTCGGCTGGTTCGTCCTTGGCGGCATCGAAGGCCCCACGGAGGAGAACCGGGTGTTGATCGGTCAGTTCACCACCGATGGCGAATTCTCCTTCTGCTTGAACCTAACCGTGAAGCTCCCCGCCGACTCGGTCTGCGACGATCCGAACTGCCACAACTTCATGGAGTTCCTAGCCACCTTGGAGCCAGCCGATACGGTGGGTGGTGGTTATGCTGTCCAGAACAAGTTCACCCATCCCACCTTATGTTTCACGTCGTCCAGCGCGGTAGTGGACTGTGAGGGCAACCCGGATGGAACGGCACTACCCGGAACGTCCTGCAACGACAACAATGACTTGACCGCCAATGACACCTGGACCGATGCATGCGAATGCCTGGGTGACGACTGCGAAGGTGTTCAGGGCGGTGACGCGCTACCTGGAACGGCTTGCGACGACGGCAACGGCGATACCGAAAATGATATTTGGTCCAGCACCTGCCTGTGTGCCGGCACGCCCACGGGCATTGAAGAGCGCGGCATGTTCGCGGCTGTATCCGTGGCCCCGAACCCAACAGCAGGGTTGACCACCATAACTTTCCCGCAAGGGCTGTCCGCAGCAACTCGGATGTATGTGATGAACGCCCTTGGCGCAGAGATCTCCACGACCACGTTGAGCATCCTCGCACCCGGCGCAACGCACACCCTCGACCTTACGGGTCACGCCTCGGGCATGTACCAGGTCCGCCTCGTATCCTCGGAAGGCCAGCGCACCTTGCGCATCTCGTTGCGCTAGTCGGCCATGCGTTCGGTATTCCTGTTCGGAATTGCCTTCCTCGCGCAGCTCTGTGTAGCGCAGGTCGAAGGTGTCTTCGTGGAGCGCATTCCAGCGCACGATGGGCTGACCACCTACCGCGTATTCATCGACCTGGAGAAGGACCATGTGCTCCAGACCATCTATGGTGATCGGAAACATACCCTGACGCTATCGACATCCACCACGTTCTACAATGACAGCGTGCATGGTGTGGCGTTCGGCGAACAAATGAAGTCTTCATCGCTCCGGGAGGGACTGGGATGGGCGGATTCTTTCCTAGCCTTCGGCTTCGCGAGTGATTCGCACAAGGCAGTGCCGATGCACTTGGATGGGGATAAGAACATTCTTCGATCCGCTCGCCAACAGGCGGTCCGCGGTGAACGGGACGGCCTCATGCACGCTGATCGTGTACCAACGACCACGAATATGAGCGTGGCCACCGGCTATGTCAATGGCGTGAAGGGCTCCCTCATACAGACCGACAATGGTGGCTGGGGTGTGCTCGGTGGCGTGAAGGGAAGTACACCCGAGAACTTCGTTCTCGTTGCCCAACTAACCACCGATGGCACGTTGGACTATGCGCTGAACGTACAAGTTCGGACGCCAGATGGCACCGTGGTGCGCTGCACACCGGACCCGACCGACAACACCGAGGAGCGGTATCAGCCCGCTTTGCGTGGAACGGTCACTCCGTAGCACATCCGCGAACGGAACGTTCCGGTGCGGATGTTAGATCCACATGAAGGCGCCGTTGGGAGGGAAACGGTACGATGAGGGATCCTTCACACAACCCTAGAGTGGCGCTAACCACGGGCAGACAGCCTTGGGGACACTTTTGACGGCCACCAGAAGCGTGGTTCCCTAGGTCAAGAAAACTCCCAAAACCCAAACCGACAAAGACATGAAGAATGTACGCAAGTCGATCGTGGCAGCCAGTGTGGCAGCCATGGCCGTAACGGGCGCCAACGCACAGTCCATCGGGGCTGCCTGCGGTTGTCCGCCTGTGAATTCCCGAACGCCGGTGAACATCTCCACCTTGGTGGATGCCACCACCAAGAACCTGCTCAGCGCGACGACGACGTTGACCTGTAACAACCTGTACACGCTGGACAGCCGTTTGTACGTGAACGCAGGCCAGGACCTGTTCATCGAGCCTGGTACCGTGATCAAAGCGAACTCGAACCCCGGTGCCGCACATGCCATCATCGTGGCGCGTGAAGGTCAGATCTGGGCGAATGGCAGCGAAACCTGCCCGATCATCATGACCGCGACCGCTGACCCCCTGGACGGCAGCTACAGCGTGCAGAACCGCGGCCAGTGGGGAAGCTTGGTCGTATTGGGTCGTGCATACACCAACAAGCGCACGGCTGATGGTGATCCCACAGCTACTGCAACGAACGGCGTAGGCACCATCGAAGGTCTTGCAGCAGGCGACGCTCGCCACCTGTATGGCATGCCCGTGGGCCAGGAAATGAACGAGGACAACAGCGGTGTACTCCGCTATGTGAGTCTGCGCCATGGTGGACAGATCATCGGTGCCAACAACGAGATCAACGGTCTCACTTTGGGTGGAGTAGGCAGCTCTACCACCATCGACCACATCGAGGTGATCGCGAACCTCGATGACGGATACGAATTCTTTGGCGGCACTGTGAGCGCGAAGAACTTGGTCGCCATGCATTGCGATGACGACTACATCGACTACGACCAAGGTTGGAACGGTAAGCTGCAGTTCGTTTATGGCGTTCAAGGTCCCGATAACAGCGGTGGAGCGAACAACCAAGGCGACAACGGTTTCGAGTGCGACGGCGACGACGCAGCGACGAACATCGGCAACGGTGGTATCTCGTCGAACCCGACCATCTACAACGCGACCATCATCAGCCGCAACGTGAACGATGAGGCGATCGAAGCGAAAGAGCGCACCTTGGGCACCATCGCGAACAGCATCTTCGCCCGTTCGGCGCAAGGTCTGAACATGACCACGGCCGTTGAGACCTCTTGGAATGCTGGTCTGTTCAACGTGAAGAACTGCACCTTCCAAGAAGTGACCAACCCCCTTCGCATTAACGGCGTGGTGACCGGAGCCGGTGCGGCCTTCACCAAGTTCACCACCACCGATGGCAACCTCGTAGTGGGCGCGAACAGCCTGATCGATGCCACCTACACGATGACCCAGCCGGGCAACGTGTTGACGGACCGCGTGAACCCTGTGCCTGCTGCTGGTACCGCCAGCACCACGTTGACGCCTCCTGTGGACGGATTCTTCACTGGTGCGAAGTACCGCGGTGCTTTCCAGCCTGGTGCTGAACCCTGGACCACTGGCTGGACCTTGGCCGCACAGATCGGTCTGGACGTGAGTGCAGCTGCTGGCTGCACCGGCGACATCAACCGTGACGGCATCATCAACATCACGGACTTCAACCTGCTCGGCGCCAACTTCGGCGGCAGCTGTTTCTAAGCGAAAACCCTGCTCCGCACCGCGATCGGGTGACCGGTCGTGGTGTGGATAGGGATCAGCACAACACCAACCATGAAAAAGATATTCAAACAACTTCTGGCTTGTAGCGCCCTTTTCCTGGGTGCTACGGCCGCGCAAGCACAAGGCTTGGAAGGCATCATCGTGGAGGAGTTCCACACGGTGACCCAGGCCGATGCCGATGTGATCAACAACGACATCGCGGGTAGCTCGTTCGCCATCACACCTGGTGCCAAAGTGTACCGCGTGTATGTGGACATGGCGCCGAACTACCGACTCTCCTCCGTGTTCGGTAGCGGTATCCCGTTGGGCGGAACGGTATCGCCGAACCCGCTTTCGATCAGCACGACCACGACGTTCTGGAACGATGACAACTTCGGTAGCGAAGTGCCCGGACAGACGCGTCGTATTGACGAAGGAACAGCTTTCGACAGCTACATCACCGTCGGTACCACGGGTATCTCCGGAGGAACCGCCGGCTGCGGCAGCGCTACCCAACAATTGGGTATCCGTCGCAACTTGGACACCAACGGCGACCTCACCACTTGCGGAGTCTATCCTGGCTTTACGGGTAACGACGGTAGCATTCCCGGCACAGCCCCATCGCTGACCTACAACCTGAGCGCCAGCGTCAACTTCGACGCGCTTACGGTCGATGGCAACGTGCTGACCATGGTGAACGACGGATGGTCGACGCTGCCGAACCAGACGGGTATCGACCCGACCGGTTCCAACGTGGTACTGGTCGGCCAATTCACCACGGATGGTGTGTTCTCCTTCCAGATCAACGTAGCGCTCGCCGATCAGAGCAACAACGTGGAGACCTATGTGCACAGCACCGCTGGTGCAGGTGAAGTGGTAAGCCCCTTCCTCACCTACCCGGCCGCCGCTTGCAACGCTCCTGTGTTCAGCAGCTTCACCAGCAATGGTCCGATCTGCGCTGGCAGCACGCTTCAACTGAACGCGCTCGCCACCGGTGATGCCACCATCACCTACAGCTGGAGCGGTCCGAATAGCTTCAGCAGCACGGCTCAGAACCCGAGCATCGCCAACGCCACCGTAGCTGCCACGGGCACCTACACGGTAACGGCCACCAACGGTTGTGCACCCGACGCCACCGAAACGGTGAACGTGGTCGTGAACGCACCGGCCAACGCGGGAACGAACGGCACGCTCACCATCTGCGCAGGCAGCACTGTGAACGCTGCTCAGCTCTTCGCACAACTCGGCGGCACACCACAATCTGGTGGCAACTGGAGCCCTGCATTCGCTGGCGCTGGCGTGTACACCTACACGGTGAATGGCATCGCACCTTGCACGAACGCCACCGCAACGGTGACCGTTTCCGAGCAAGCACAGCCGAACGCTGGCACGAACGGCACGCTCACCATCTGTGCTGGTAGCACGGTGAACGCCGCTCAACTCTTCGCACAACTCGGTGGTACGCCAGCTGTTGGCGGAACCTGGAGCCCTGCCTTCGCCGGTGCTGGTGTGTACACCTACTCCGTAGCAGCCGTTGCACCTTGCACCGGTAACGCCATCGCAACGGTGACCGTTTCTGAGCAAGCACAACCCAACGCTGGAACGAACGGCACGCTCACCATCTGTGCTGGTAGCACGGTGAACGCCGCCGAGCTCTTCGCACAACTCGGTGGTACGCCAGCTGCTGGCGGAACCTGGAGTCCTGCCTTCGCTGGTGCTGGTGTGTACACCTACACGGTAGCCGCAGTGGCTCCTTGCACGGGCAACGCCACCGCAACGGTGACCGTTTCCGAGCAAGCCCAGCCCAACGCTGGAACGAATGGTACGCTTTCCATCTGCTCCACGGCTTCTGCACAGAGCCTCTTCGCACAGCTCGGTGGTACACCTGATGCAGGTGGAAGCTGGAGCGGCCCAAGCACGGTGATCGGCGGGAACTATGACCCTTCGACGATGGATGCGGGTGTTTACACCTACACGGTAGTCGCAGTGGCTCCTTGCACGGGCAACGCCACCGCAACGGTGACCGTTACCGAAACCGCGACCGGAGTCTGGTACGAAGACGCTGACAACGACGGCGCTGGTGACCCCAACGTGGTGTTGAACCAGTGCGACCAGCCTGTTGGCTACGTGGCCAACAACAACGACCTCTGCCCTGCTGATGCGAACAAGATCGCACCAGGTGCTTGCGGTTGCGGTGTGGCTGATGTAGCTGCTACCTACTACACCGATGTGGATGGTGATGGCTTCGGTGACCCAGCTTCTCCTGTTGCAGGTTTCACTTGCGATCAACCTGCCAACACGGTGACCAACAACACGGACAACTGCCCCACCACACCAGGTCTGATCGGTGACGTCTGCAACGACAACAACCCGAACACCGAGAACGATGTGATCGGTGCGAACTGCGTTTGCGCCGGCACGCCAGTAGGTGTTGACTGCGAAGGCACCCCGAACGGCCCCGCTGTTCCTGGCACCCCTTGCAACGACAACAACCCTGGCACTGGCAATGACACCTGGAGCGCAAGCTGCCAGTGCGTAGGCCTGCCATTGGATTGCGCTGGCGTACCCGGCGGCACCGCGCTGCCTGGCACTCCCTGCGATGACAACAACCCGAACACCGGTCTCGATGTGTACGGTTCTGACTGCGCTTGCGCCGGTCAACTGTTGGATTGCTTGGGCGTACCTGGTGGAACTGCCGTGGTAGGATCGTCCTGCAACGACAACAACCCGCTGACCGAGAACGACGTTTACGGCGCGAACTGCACCTGTGCTGGTACGCCGATCGGTGATTGCACCGAGATCGTGAACATCACCTTCACCACGGATGCCAACCCTGGCCAGACGAGCTGGGAGATCATCCCCGAAGGCGGCGGAGCGACCCTGTGCAGTGGTGCAGGTAGCTACCCTGCGAACACCGAAGTGAACGAGACCTGCTGCCTGGCTATCGGATGCTACGCCTTCCGCATGTTGGACAGCGCTGGTGACGGTATCACCGCTGGTGGCTACAGCCTCACCGAAAGTGCAAGCGGAAAGCGCATCATCGACAACAGCGGTAACTTCACCGCAGGTAGCGTGAGCGCGATCAGTGGCCAGCAAGGCTTCTGCCTCCCGCTGGGTAACGACCGTCTGATCGCAGCGCACTGCGGTAAGGTGGATTGGACCGTGAACCGTTACGTTGTTGCAACGGAGAACGTAGCCGTGAGCGCCGAGTGGATCAACGGTGGTGCGAACAACGTGCAGGATGCGAACAGCGGTTACGAGTTCTGGATCTTCGATCCGAACGGCTCTTACAGCTACCGTCGCTTCCGCAGCCACAACGTGAGCGATGGCAAGTCGCCCGCGAACGCCACCCGTGCCTGCCACATGAAGATCAATGGCTGGTTCAACAGCGCGCTCACCCCGCACATCCCTGATGGTGTGTTGATGAACATCCGTGTACGCGGTCGTGTGAACGGTGAGAACGCCGCCTTCGGTGCAGCCTGCCAGTTCAAGGTTGATGCGGCTCGTGCTGCCTGCCCGCTGATCGGATTGCTCAGCACCCCAGGTAACACGTTCAGCTGCGGTGTGACACGCACGTTCGCCTCGGGTAGCGTGATCTATGCACAGCCGCCCCAGTTCTTCCCAGCTGTGAGCAGCTCACTCTTGCGTTACCAGTTCCGCTTCCGCAACGTGGCAAGCGGTTTCGAAGTGATCCGTCAGAGCAACACCTACGTGCTCCCCTTGTTCTGGACGAACGCACCTGCCCTGCAGTGCGGAACGACCTACACGGTTGATGTACGTGTGAGCAAGGATGGCGGTGCTACCTGGTGCGTGGATAGCGCAGTACCTAGCGTACCATTCAGTGCATGGGGTCCAGTATGCGAAGTGACCATCGCCGCTTGCCCTGGTGCCAGCGCATTGGCCACACAGCCGAACTCGGCCGCCAACGCAACCCTCGCCATGTACCCGAACCCGAACCGTGGTGACCAGCTCTTCGTGTCGATGACCGACATCAACAACACGATCAGCACGGTGACCATGGACGTGTACGACATGACCGGCAAACGCGTAGCAGCCCGCACCATCGCTGTTCAGGATGGTTTCGTGAACCAAGCTGTGGAACTGAACGGGGAATTGGCCGGTGGCCTGTACCTGGTCAACTTCACCGCCGGTGATCAGACCTTCAGCGAGCGCCTCGTAGTGCAGCCGTAAGAATCGAGTGATTCATATGGAAGCGCCCCGGGCAATTGCCCGGGGCGCTTCTGCTTTGATACGATCCCTTCATGCCGGCAATATTTACCAGTTACCCTGCCGACGTTCCTTCGACCCATCGACCTCATGCCGACCTGGCTCAGTGTACTTCTATTCGTCCTGATCGGACTGGCTATCTTCCTAGCGGCGGTGGAGTCACTCTCGACCGCCTTGCGCTCTCTGGCCTCCGATAAACTCTCGGGCTGGCTTCGTCGCTTCACCTCGACCGCTTGGAGCGCGGTCTTGGTGGGCACGGTCGTCACCATGCTGCTGGACTCTTCGTCCGCCGTGATCATCCTGACCATCGTTCTGGTGAACAGTGGGATGATGCCGTTCCGGAATGCACTGGGCGTGGTCTTGGGTGCGAACATCGGCACCACGTTCAGCAGCCAGCTCGTGGCCTTGGATGTCGGGGCGTGGAGCGCGGTTCCACTTCTGGCAGGCATCGTGTTACAGCATGCGGGCCGTTCAGTGTTCTGGCGGTCGGTAGGTTCCGTGGTGTTCAGCTTCGGGCTCTTGTTCGCTGGCCTCTTCATCATGGGTCATGCTGTGGAACCCTTCAAGGGCGATCCTGCACTTCTCGCTTGGTTGCATGGCTTGGAACATCCATTGAAAGGTGCGTTGGTCGGTGGCTTGCTAACCTTGGTGGTGCAGTCCTCCTCGGCCACGGTGGCGATGGCGATCACCCTCGCGTCCAAAGGAATGCTGGGCCTTCCCGCCGGAGTAGCTGTCATGCTCGGTGCTGAATTGGGCACCTGTTCCGATACGCTCTTGGCCACCGTGAAGAGCGACCGAAACGGTCTCAAAGTCGGCGTGTTCCATCTCCTGTTCAACCTTCTCTCCATCATCGTTGGTCTACTCTTGATCGGGCCATTCCTACACCTTGTGATCTGGCTCGCTGGGGACCTTTCCGTAGCCAAACAAGTGGGTGTAGCACATCTGCTTTTCAATGTAGCCGGTGTCCTTGTGGCACTTCCTCTCTTGGATGTGGCGGCCAATGCACTGGATCGTATCCTGCCGTCGCGCGCACTGGTCAATGCTGGCTGAACCCGAAGCCGAGGCACGGACTTCAAGCTCGATCGTATTGGCGTAACATAGGCGGATCGATCTTTTCAGGTGGTGTTGTTCCAATGGTAGCGTGCCCGCCCTATGCACATAACAGGTGCCCAGGAATTTCGCGCCACCTGAAACACCCTACACCATGAACCTATTTCAACGCATCCGCTCGTGGCTGGTCTTCCATCCACGCGTGGACCAGAACGGAGACGCGGTGCGAACGACCGCACCCGAGATCGAGGTCGGGATACTCCTGACCATCGCCTTTCTTGGCTTGGCCGTTTTCGCAACGGCGCAGATCAATGTGACCCACCTCGGCACCTACGCCACTGGTAGCTATAACACCAGTGCGGCGGAAGTGGTGGCGTTCGATCCCGTGAGTGATCGCATCTTCTTCGTGAACGCCCAATTGAACCAGGTGGTGGCCGTGAACGCCAGCAACCCGGCCTCCTTGACGCTCGCCTTCACTATCAATATGGCCACCTATGGTGCCGTGGCGAACAGCCTCTGTGTGGTGCCCGGTGGTATCGCCGTGGCCGCTGAGGCCAGCCCGAAGACGGACCCCGGCAAGGTGGTGTTCTTCGATGCCAACGGCAACCTCCTCAGCCAGGTGACCGTGGGCGCGCAGCCCGATCACGTGAGCGTGACGCCCAACGGACAGAAGGTCCTGGTGGCCAATGAGGGTGAGCCGAACGACACCTACACCATCGACCCTCAAGGGACGATCAGCGTGATCGACATCTCCGGTGGTATCGCCGGGGTGAGTGGTGCCAACGTCACCTCCATCGACTTCACCGCCTACACGCCCATGATGCTGCCCGGTGTGCGCATCTTCGGTCCCGGTGCCACTGTTGCTCAGGACATGGAGCCTGAGTACATCACCGTGAGCGACGATTCGCAGAAGGCCTTCGTGGCCTGCCAGGAGAACAACGCCGTAGTGCGTATCGACCTCGCGACCAACACCATCGAGCAGATCACCGCGCTCGGCATGAAGGACCACAGCTTGCCCGGCAATGGCCTTGATGCGAGCGATAGCCCTACGGGCATCAACATCGCGAACTGGCCGATAAAGGGCCTGTACATGCCCGATGCCATCGACGCCTTCACCATTGGCGGACAGACCTACGTAGCCTATGCCAACGAAGGTGATGCCCGCGAGTGGGGCACCTTCGTGGAACCCCGCCGGATCGGCAACGCGGCCTACGTGTTGGATCCCGTCGTGTTCCCCAACGCCGCCACGCTGAAGCAGAACGCCAACCTCGGCCGCCTCAACGCCACCATCTACGGTGGTAACCTGGATGCCGATCCCGAGTTCGAGGAGATCCACGTCTTCGGTTCACGCTCCTTCACCATCCGCGACGCCAACGGCGCCATCGTATGGGACAGCGGTGATCAGCTCGAGCAGATCACCTCCGCAGCCAACCCCACCAACTTCAACAGCAACAACAGCGCGAACGGCACCTTCGA
>Ga0075163_10006170_pt1 | contig 15911 bp, 13 predicted proteins | sample JI1023141ADNA_FD_71478 | JGI IMG/M metagenome (GOLD analysis project Ga0075163, IMG submission 71478) | Wastewater effluent complex algal communities from Wisconsin, to seasonally profile nutrient transformation and Carbon sequestration -... | ecosystem: Engineered > WWTP > Effluent > Algae... | reverse complement strand
GGTTCAGGTTATGACACCAGGATAACAGTGCTTTCGGGTTCTTGTGGCGCTTTTACTTGCGTTTCTACCAATGATGATTTTTGTGGAACTCAATCTCAAGTAAGTTTTTCTTCGACTCTTGGAACTACTTATTACATTTTGGTATACGGATATGCAACCGGCTCCGGAAACTACTCTTTAAATCTCTCTTGTATAGTGCCATCAGGCAATGATGTTTGCACAGGCGCATTGCCTCTTACATGTGGAGCAACTGTGACCGGCACAACTGTAGGAGCTACACCAGATGGAAATCCCGGTGGATGTTTAGGTGCTAATAATGCTCCAGGATTGTGGTACTCGTTCATAGGGACAGGTGAGAATGTGCAGTTCAGTTTGTGTGGATCGGCATTCGACACTCAAATTGCAGCCTTGGTTGGTGCATGCGGCGGTCTAACATGCCTTGCTGGCAACGATGATTTTTGTGGCGGACAATCACAGGTTATGATTCCCACTAGCGCTGGAGTCACGTATTACATTTATGTAACCGGCTTTGGAACTGCGGCTGGTAATTTTACTTTGTCGGTTACATGTTTAGTCCCGTTACCTAATGACCCTTGCGCTTCCGCGGAGACAATAACCTGCGGCCAAACCATTGCCAGCACCACAGCCGGGGCAATTGCTGATCCGGTAACTGCTGGCTGTTATGTCAACAACACATCTCCGGGAGTTTGGTATAAATTTATGGGCACAGGAGCGCCGGTGACAGCGAGTTTATGCGGTTCATCATTTAATACACAACTTTCAGCATTCACTGGTTCATGTGCTAGTCTTGTTTGCGCTTCATACAATGACGACTTCTGCGGCTCTCAATCACAGATTACAATTAATACCGTAGCAGGGAATATGTACTATTTGTACGTCTTCGGTAATGCCGGAGCGAGTGGAGCCTTCACTTTGTCTTTGACATGCCCACCTCCGCCGCCGCCTGCGTGTTATACTACCGCTGTCAATCCATGTCCAAATATTAATCTCGGGGCGGATATCAATTTGCCAACATGCACAGATCCCTGCACTCCAGTAACCATTACGCCAACAATTCCTCAGATAAACTCTACTTCAGCCTACACAGTCTGCGCGATACCTTATACACCATATCCTTACAATACAGGAACAGGATTTTCAATTGGTGTTGATGATGTGTGGACAGGTATTATCACCTTACCATTTCATTTTTGTTTTTTCGGTACGAACTATGGCCAATGCCGAGTAGGATCCAACGGTGTGCTATCATTTAATGTAGGCTATACCGGTTTTTGTCCATGGGCATTTACAGCAAGTTGCCCTAGTGCATTGCTACCAATCAACTCCATTTTCGGCATTTATCACGACATCGATCCAGCTATACTTTGTGGTGCCTCACCTTGCGGTGATGCGCGGTATGCGACATTTGGCACCGCTCCGTGCCGTGTGTTTGTAGTGAGCTGGGACAATGTTCCTCACTTCTCCGGTGTGTGCAATCCACTCAGGACATCATGTGAAATTGTGCTTTATGAAACTTCCAATGTGATAGAAGTTTTTGTTGAATCAAAACCAATTTGTGCATCATGGAATTCAGGTAACGCACTTATTGGTATTCAGAATTCTTTAGGTACCCTCGGATACACACCACCAGGGAGGAATACCGGTTTGTGGAGTGCGTCTTATGAAGGATGGAGATTCACTCCAAGCGGACCTACCACGGTTGCCGTTTCCTGGTTCGAGCAAGGCTCACCTCTAGGCACCGGAAATACCATCAATGTTTGTCCAACAGAAGCTACCCAAACATACGTGGCCACCGCTACTTATTCAAAGTGCGATGGAACACAACTTCAATATTCCGACGATATCATTATTCAATGCGCAATGTTTTTGCTTCCTGTTGAATGGCTGAAGTTTGAGTTGACCGCAGACGCCAGTCATGTGGCCGTTCTATGGAGCACGGCATCTGAGAACAACAATGATTATTTTACAATTCAAAGATCATTTGACGGTGTTTCTTGGACTGACATTGGAAATATTGATTCGCGCGGAAATAGTCATGAAACACAAAGCTACCATTTCAAGGATATGCATCCTCTTTATGGCACAAGCTACTATCGGATTAAACAAACAGATATCGATGGGCAGCACGACGTTTCGGAAGTCCGAAGCATAACATACAGTCGTGAAGGTGAACTCAGTTTATTCCCTAACCCTGCCAAAGACAACTTCACAATTAGTCCATGGAAAGACTCATTTAAGGTAAAGATTTTCGACGCTAGTGGGAGAGAAATTGAGCCGATAAACATTGCTCAAGGACGTTTTGATGTTTCTCAACTGCAGAAGGGATTCTATCAAATTGAGGTATTAGATTCCAAAACCGGTTCTATCAATCACCAGGGCTTACTCATTGAGAAGTAAAATTTACATTGCAGCGTCTTCTTGCTGAAACAGTATTTTTTTGATATCTGGTTTAAAGTATTTATTGCTTTTTAAGACCTTACCATCTTCCCGGAATATTGGTTTGCCATTTTCGTCGAGTTTGCTCATGTTTGATCGTTGAATTTCTTCGAACACTTCAGCAATTTTCAATTGCAGACCATGTGCATTTATAGTTCCGCAAAGGATATATAACATATCACCGAGCGCATCAGCAATTTCTACAATGTCACCTCTTTGCGCAGCTTCAAGATATTCTTCATTTTCCTCCTTCATCAGATTAAAACGAAGGAGCATCTCCTTTTCAGAAAGTTCCGCGGTCATTTCATTTCGAACAGGAAGCTGAAAAGACTCATGAAATTCACGGACGTAATCGATTGATTGCAGCAAAGTGAGCTGACTCTTGTTTTCTGACATATTGAAAATGATTTTGCTGACGAAATTCCACAGAAACAGTTCGATCAGGAAACTCACCCTTGAATATTTACCGACATCTTACCAACCAGAATAAAAAAGACCATCCAAGATGGATGGTCCAATTTTGTGGAGATAATCGGATTCGAACCGATGACCTCTTGCATGCCATGCAAGCGCTCTAGCCAGCTGAGCTATACCCCCAGAGAATCGAATTTCAATTTTCGAGGCGCAAATATAGCTGGCTTTCTAAGCCGCCAAATACATTTTTTAACTGCCCATGCAACCTTTAAGGTCAAACAAAACGTCTAAAGTTCATACCGGTCGTCATGTAACGGTATTTGGTTTTGGTTAAGGAAAAAATAAAGGCTGTCACCCTGTGACAGCCTTATTTTTTTCAATACGCTAAGGTCAATTCTTAAAATAAGTCATTGGAAGTGCCTCTAGCAGCAAGTTGAATCTGGTCCACAGCAAGCTGCCTTTTTAGCGAAAACGGTTATACTATAAATCCCCAATTCACTTCTTTTCACGGCATCCAAGTCAGAACCTTTCAAGTATTCCGATAAAATACTTTCAGGAATGATAATCTGTTTCTCCTTTTGAACCACGATGTTGGTAAAGCCAGCATCTTCTATCAATTTCAAATATTCGCTCTTTTGAATGGCCCCTGAAATGCAGCCGGCATACAATTCAGCCTGCGATTTAAGCTTCGCTGGCAATTCTCCGACTAGAACCACATCGGAAATACTGAAATGACCACCAGCTTTGAGAACTCTCTTCATCTCATTGAAAACTCCTTCTTTGTTGGGCACCAAATTGAGCACACAATTGCTTACAATAACGTCCACTGTGTTGGGAGACAAAGGTAATTTTTCGATGTCACCTTGTCTAAACTCTACGTTATGATAGCCCAATTTTTCTGCATTGGCTCTTGCCCGATTTATCATTGCTTCAGTAAAATCAACTCCAATAACCTTTCCTGAAGGGCCAGTCTCATGACGTGCCACAAAACAATCGTTCCCAGCCCCGCTACCTAGGTCAAGCACTACATCTCCAGGTTTTATCTTGGCAAATTGCGTAGGCAATCCACAACCCAATCCGAGATCAGCATCCGTTTCATATCCTTGCAGCTGATCGTAATTATCAGCCATGATGTTGTAAACTTCTGGTCCACAGCATGCGGAAGTCGCCCCACAACATGACGACGCATTAAATTCCTTTTCTTGTAAAGCGATTTCACTGTATTTCTGCTTTACCATTTCCTTGATTTTATTATTGTCTTCCATTTATCGTAATTTTTCGATTTATAGTATTCATTTCACTTACCACTTGTCACATGATTGGATACTAGATAAATCACAATACTCCAAATTCAATGTAAAAATTACCCATCAATTTACAATCAATTCGCAGTATTTTAAATATCACCACCAATTCATATCGCAATATTACGATATTCTCTGAATTAATAAAATCCAAAAAATCAAAATTCATATTTGTTCTTGATTTTAGTTTCTGCGAACTGATTTTTATCATTCAGGAGAAAAAATATCTATCCCAATATTGCCCTGATGCATAAAGTCTGGATCAACATTTCGCGCAGGCCGTCTTAAAACTCCCGATAAATCGGAGCTATTCTCTTTCGCCGATTAAGGCATTCTTTCGTTTCACACAAAAAAGTATTTACTGACCACACTTGTTGTGTCAAAATTTCTCACATATGAAAACCATTATAGAACCATTTAAGATAAAATCAGTTGAACCTATTCGTTTTACCACATCCGGTGAAAGAAAAACCATACTTTCAAAAGCTAAACACAACACCTTTTTGATTCGCTCGGAAGATGTAATAATCGATTTACTTACTGATAGCGGCACAAGTGCCATGAGTGCTGCTCAGTGGGCTGGAGTGATGATAGGTGATGAATCTTATGCCGGAAGCAATAGTTTTTTTCATTTTGAAAAAACCATTCAAGACATCACCGGTATGAAAGTGGTGATACCTACACACCAAGGAAGAGCCGCCGAAAAGATTTTGTTTTCGGTGACAGGAGGCAAGGGAAAATACTTTGTAAGCAACACTTTGTTTGACACTACGCGCGCTAACATTGAGTTCACAGGTGCGGAGGGTGTAGATTTGCTATGCGCTGAAGGCAAAATACCTTCTCAACCAGCGCCATTCAAAGGCAATCTCGACACAGCAGCTCTTCTCAATTTCATTCTTGAAAAAGGCGCTGCAAACATCCCAATGGTGATTCTTACTGTGACTAATAACTCCGGCGGCGGCCAGCCAGTAAGTATGCAAAATATCAGGGAAGTAAAATCCATTTGCAATCAACATGGCATTCCAATGTATATCGATGCCTGTCGTTTCGCTGAAAACAGTTATTTCATCAAACAACGAGAACCTGAATTTAAAAATAAAAGCGTTAGAGAAATTGCACAAGAAATGTTCTCTTATGCTGACGGGTGCACGATGAGTGCAAAAAAGGACGCATTCGCCAACATTGGTGGATTTATCGCATTGCGTGAAGAAAAGTTGGCGATTGAATGCAGAAACTTACTCATCATTACCGAAGGTTTTCCCACATACGGAGGTCTAGCAGGCCGTGACCTTGAGGCGATTGCGATAGGTCTCAAAGAAGTTATGGATGAAAACTATCTTCAATATAGAATTCGCAGTATTGAATACCTCACCGAAAAATTGGTGAATGCCGGCGTGCCTGTGATGCTGCCCTCTGGCGGACATGCAGTGTATCTGGATGCAAAAGCCTTTCTACCACAAATTCCAGTAAGCCAATATCCAGGTCAGGCGCTTGTTGCGGCACTTTACGCATCAGGAGGTATACGCTGCGTGGAAATTGGTTCATTGATGTTCGGTAAATATGACAATGAAGGCAAGCTTATTCCAGCAATGATGGAGTTAGTGAGATTGGCAATCCCAAGAAGAGTGTATACCCAAAGCCATATAGACTATGTCGCTGAGGTAATCATAGAAGTGTTCAAAAGCAGAAACCAACTTAAAGGCCTAGAAATAACATATGAAGCGCCAACACTCAGGCATTTCACCGCTGAACTCCGTGAGGTTGAAAATTAGCTCGGACAAGTTTTATGATATAAAGTTTGATGGAATATTGCATCAATCGGCGAACATTTTCTATCTATCAAATACGAGAGACAAGATGAATAAAAACCTTTGCACGGATAACAAACGATAAACCTATCTTCGGCGACAAAGAATCGAATAAATTGAGATATTTAATTACAGTCAGTGGCGAGGTACAAGGCGTGTACTATCGCGTATTCGCTCAGAAAAAGGCCAAAGAACTTGGCATTAACGGGTACATTAAGAACATGACCGATGGCACTGTGTATTGCGAAGCAGAAGGTGAAGAGTTAGCCCTTGAAGCATTTGCAGATTGGTGTGCGGAAGGATCACCTTATTCCCGCGTTGAATCGGTGAATGTAGAAGTCAGTGCTGAAAAGGGCTACGAAGAGTTTGAAATACGCAAATAGTCCACTTGTGATGGGAGAAAAACAAGTATACCGTTCAGGTGAAATCAAAAGGTCTTTTCTTTGCGCCCAATGAAGTCATGGATAAAAAAAGGCGTACGACAAATTTTGATCAAACTGGAAATACCGGTGACCAAAAACATTGAGTACGATATTTTCACAGGAAAAATTTTAAAAAAAGTGTTGCAACCGGGATCCAATTGTGTGGATGTTGGAGCACACAAGGGGGAAATTCTAGACGAGTTTATTGCGTTGGCTGGGTCTGGGAATCATTTCGCTTTCGAGCCCATTCCTGCGATGTATAAAAGCCTTGCATCGAAATACGCTGGGAAGGCTCAAGTTTTTCCATTCGCACTCTCGGACCATGATGGCGTAACAGAATTTAATCTAGTGTTAGATGATCCTGCATACAGCGGTTTGAAGCAGAGGGAATATAAAACTGCAGATACTAGAGTTGAAAAAATCGAGGTAGAAGTGCGCACGTTAGACGGTGTCTTATCAGACCGACAATGCAAGATTGACCTGATCAAAATAGATGTGGAAGGCGGTGAATTTGGCGTATTGAAAGGAGCGACCCAGATATTAGAAAAAGATAAACCAGTTATCATCTTTGAGTTTGGCAAAGGCGCCTCAGAATATTATGGCACAAAGCCGGAGGAGTTGTTTGGGTTCTTCCAAAAGCATAATTATGCGATTTACACTTTATCTGCCTTTCAAAAAAACATTTCATCACTCTCTGCGGCCGAGTTTTTAGTATCATATGATAATAAAATCGATTACTACTACATAGCCAAAACTCTGTAAGTAATTTGACAGCATCGATCCTTAACATAACAAAAAGACTTCTCTGGCCAACCATTTTTGTGCTTCTTGCATTTGTTGCATTGAATCGTCATAGTAAATCCAAAACAATAGACTACCATTATGAGATTTGGGCAGACAAAGCCGGATACTATATTTATTTACCATCTTCATTCATCTATTATTTTGATGCGAAGAAATTCCCAGAAAAAATTGATAGCATAACTGGAAATGGATTTGAGCTCGATCTCGAAAAAAACGTCATCAAAACGAAATATCCATATGGGGTCGCATTATTACAATCCCCATTTTTTCTTGCAACATACATTTATTGTAAAACAAGAAACGATCATATCACAGGCTTTGAATCTGTTTTTGCGAGATCCATAAGTATATCGGCTGTTTTCTGGCTTTGCTTGGGTCTATATTTCACTTATCGTATTCTTTTATTGAATACATCGAAATCAACTGCTCGTTTAGTAACTCTTTCGGCGTTGTTAGCCACGAATCTATTTTATTATGGAACATTTGATACAGGAATGTCGCACGTATACTCCTTCTTTGCCTTTAGTCATTACTTATTCCTTTTTCAAAATACTGTTAAGAGTAAATTCTATTACTATCAATTGGGTCTGTCGGTAGGTCTTATTATCGCGCTTAGGCCGATTAACGTAGTATTCCTGCCACTGCCGATTATTTTAAGTTATCTTGAAAAAAAGATTTCATATCATGAAATATACAACACCTTTATTAATTGGAGAACAATACTAACCGGCTCTATACTGATACTGCCGCAGCTTCTATATTGGTTTTATTTAACAGGAAGCCCATTGTACTTTGCCTATGAAGGTGAAAGTTTTAGTAATCTATTAAATCCTGAAATACTCAAGTTCCTATTCTCCACAAACAATGGCCTCTTACTCTATACTCCTTTTTGGCTATTGATAATTCTATTCCCAATACTTAAATCTCAGCGAATCCAATTAATCAGAATATTCTTCTTCCTCTCTCTTGTTTATTTATTCTCATCTTGGTGGAGCTGGAATTATGGCTGCGGATACGGAGCTAGATGCCTGGTCGAATATTTACCATTTTTTCTAATCCCATTCGCACAGTTCATAGAGACATCTGCAAAAAAAAACATGCTCTTTTCAGCAATATTCGTTTTGGCTAGCATCAACATAAAGATGATTTTCACTTACGACATGTGTTGGAATTTCGGCGATTGGAATTGGAAACAGTTTATTAAGCTCATAACTGGACCAACGAAATAAATCAATCCATGTATTTCAATTCCGAATGAACTAATAAACCTTCCTGATTCTCGTATATTTTTATATAAACGCCATGCTGCAAGGCAACATTCTCCAAAATAAAGCTTGAGCTTTTATAATGTCCAATAAACCTACCAGCTAGGTCATATAAATCAAACTCATCGCATGCGACTTTCTCGTTACTGTATTGTGCGTTTAACACAAAACATTCAGTGCTATTCCAAATTGTTTCTGAATTTGCCTCAAAAGTTAAATCAGGATAAACATAAACAGCACTTTGAACGGATGCTACTGTTTCCGAGTGTAATGCTCGAACTGCAGCAATCATCCTTCCTCCGTTCGCAATACTTGAATTAAAAGAAAAATAGCTGGAGCCTATAGTAACAGAATTCAGCCATTCACCATAAATTCCTTTAACACTAATCAAACCATTGATATTGCCGTCGCCATAAGCATCAGTATAACCAAGGAGATTAATCCTATCATTTTCAATTAATAAATCATTGAAAACGAAATTTCCATTATGAGCTTCTTCATTATGCCAAAATCTCTCACCATTCTCAATATATGTCGCAGTAATGTAGCCCAATTCACTGCCCGAATCATCAAAGTAATTCCCACATGAATAAAGCAAATCGCCAAGAATTACAGAATTTCTATTGTAAGAATCAAATTCAAATTCTGAATCCAAAAGAGTCCAATCAATAACCCCACTGCTGCTTAACGCAATAAGATTTCTTCTTTTGCTTCCTTCAGAATCAATATCACTGTATCCCGAGAGATAAATTTCCGAGCCGTCACTATCAATATCAAAGAATTCATCTTTCCAAACACCACCGTAAGTCCATTCCGCCAAAAGGTTTCCATCTCCATCTATTTTGAGCACATAGCCATCACCGTTGCCATTTCCGTATGAATAAGTCATTCCACAAATTAAGAATTGTGAATCCGAATATGGAATTATCTTGTAAGCAAAATCCCAATCATTTCCGCCAAAATATTTTGTCCAAACGACATCACCTTGGTGACTAAGTTTATGAACTACTACATCATATCCGTTTTGACCTATAACATTTGAGTATCCACATACCAAAACCTCTCCTTCCGAAGTCTCACAAACGCTATTTCCTACATCCACGGAACTACCGCCCAAAACCGCATTCCATTCACAATTAAATTCTTCGTCTAAACAAGTGACATAAATGCTCGTACCGGCCGGCTGATTGCTTCCCGAAGTTCCTACAGATACGTACTTGCCGTTTTGTAAAACAATAATCTGATTGGCCTCTTCCATAAAAGGCCCTCCAAACATATAGACTTCACAAGTATCTTGGGAATAGATTCTGTGAGTTACAATAACGATAAGAATCAGAGTGAGAATACTACTTTTCATATTCATTTAAAGTTGGCACTAAATACCCTATTCAAACCTACTAACAACTTTTCTCAATTCAACCAATTGTGTCAACAGCCCTTCAAGAAGATCAAGGCGAAGCATATTTGCGCCGTCGCTTTTGGCCATTGCTGGATTAGGATGTGTTTCGATAAAAAGTCCATCCGCTCCAACTGCTATTGCTGCCTTCGCTATAGTACCAATTAGTTCCGGTTTACCCCCTGTTACTCCACTACTTTGATTGGGCTGCTGCAAACTATGCGTGCAATCCATTATCGTTGGGGCAAATTTGCGCATTGCTGGTATACCGCGGTAATCAACTACCAAATCCTGATATCCGAAGGTAGTGCCACGCTCTGTTAGCCAAACATTATTGTTACCCGTCTCCTGAACTTTCTTCACCGCATGTTCCATGCTCTCCGCCGACAAAAACTGGCCTTTTTTGATGTTCACAAACTTTCCTGTTTCTCCAGCAGCTTGCAATAAATCTGTCTGCCGACACAAAAAAGCAGGAATCTGCAATACATCAACATACTTCGCTGCAAGCATTGCCTCCTGCGCTGTATGAATATCGGTTACAACTGGCAGCTCAAATTTTTGACCCACAGCATTCAAGAGCTCTAACGCTTTTTCATCTCCAATACCGGTAAAACTATCGCTCCTCGAACGATTCGCCTTTCTGTACGATGCCTTGAATACATAAGGTATTTTCAAATTATCCGTGATTGCTTTAACACGCTCTGCAACTTGAAATACCAATTCTTCACTTTCTACCACGCACGGACCTGCCAACAGGAAAAAATTTCCTGAGGTTGTGTGCTTCATTTTTTCCGGATATATCATGCTCACTAGTTAGTATTTAAAAACTCTTACCTATCGAAAAATAAATGTCTTTGCTCCTCGCACTGCTCATCGTTAAGCCACCAAGACTTTTGGTACCTAATCTAAATAACCAACTTCCTTTTGGCATCCACTGTATTTCTGCACCAACACCAAATCGGCCATAACCTCCAGCATACAATCTTTCGCTGAATGTAAAATGCTCACCTACAAAATGCGAAGCTCCCGCATACATCATGGGTATAGCAGCGCGATTGGGCAACATGATCATTCCTGCCTCATAAAAATCATGTGCAGAAAAGTATCGCGCATATCGCAAATGAATAGTTGCTGGCAATGCAGCAAAGAAAGATCGCGATTCAACTTGCCTATAAATCGAGTCTTCCATGTTTGGGAAATGTAACGAGTCTGTGGCAAAGTCAAAAACGCCATTGACATTCAAGCCAGTCCAATCAGTAATTGAATCAAACTGAATTTTTTGACTTTGTTTGTTCCAAAAAACAAAACCAAGATCTCTCATGGAAATTGATATCACGCCCTTGTGATCCTTTAATGGTAAATTATAATCAAAGTCCAGAGCAACACCAACACCACTGCCATTAGCCCAACCAAAACGGGAAGTATCAGATCGCAAGTATTCTCCATTGTAGCTCAAGGCAAGACTATCACCTGTTAAACTTGTATACATGTTGGCTTCGGTAACAATGAGTGAATTATAGGCCTGACCTTCCACCAGCGATAATGTAAACCCGCTTAGTGTTGATTTGTTAAAGAGTCCTATTCCAAATTTTTGCCAGGCCTGATATTGAAGTGACAGCGGCGCAAGAGAAGCGGTATCACCAGCAAAAGATTTATTTCCTCTAAATACTGTTCTAAACAGATCTTCACTAAAATTTATTCCACCATGATAATGCGTACCAATATTTACATGCAATCCTAACTCTGGGCGATTAAAAAGTGTATCACGAAAATTATAAAACTCAAGATCACCTCCTGCAAGAAATCCAGCTCTGTTTTGACCCTTCGATCTTTCAGCAATAGCATTGAGATGTGAATTTTCAAGATTTCCTCCTCTCAAAACACGTTTGAAGAAAAGGTTATCAAGTGTATTAGACCCCATCAATGCTTGTCCTTCCAAAAGCACGAGGGCATCTCTTTGCTTGAAACTGCTATCAGGTGTCATCAGCATAATTGATGGCAATTGTGCCATTGATGCGAGGGTCGTCAAAAACACAAAGAAACACATCAACCACAATCTGTGATTAATGATCATCGAAAACAAGGCTTGGTCAATTCTTCTAATCATATTTCAATTGCACCTCCCCATCAGCAACGACCTTGAAGTCGATGTAATAATCTTTATACAAACCATAAGTCTGACCGTCATCAGGTGTATCAAAAACGACCTTCACAACAAATCTGTGTGATTCATTGATACGATCAATAACATACTGATCGAGCAACACTTTAAATGATGATCCTGCGGGTATTGTCACGCCTTGGGTGTCAGTAGTAAAGGCACTTTGCATTTGGCCATAATTGAGCAGAGTGGTGCTGCTCCCTGCATCATCAATCAACCAAACACTGCATTTCGCTGTGAATGGAAATGCATTCTCAAAATATAGTATTGCTGCACCGTTGGCGACAAGTTCGGTTTCATCAGTATTGATTTCTATTGTATCTATTAGAGTGAGATCCTGCATGCCAATATTCAATGGTACATCAAGATCTACCGTTGCACTCAAAGATTTTTCTGTATATATAAAATCATTGCCATCAGTAACATTGCCTAGTGGATTGATAATAACATTCGCTTGCAAATTCATGACATCAGGGAGATTGGATATGAATGGCACAATGTTGCTATTACTGTTGTTCATATTGTACTCGTACGTTGCAGAAGAAACAGCGCCATTGTTGTCATACGCTCTGGTTATATTCAAAGGCTGATATAACGGTGCATGTACAAGGGGCAGAGTCAAATCGTGGAAATTGCTATAACTACTTACCTCTTCAAAATTTATTTGAGCATCGACCCCAACCGAGTTTACAATTTGCATTTTCATCGTTGCTTGCTGCAGGTTTAAATTTCCATCAGGAAAATTCACATTGTCTGAAAAATCGACTTCCTCATTCAACTCATAGTTATGCTGACCGAAATAACCACGAGCGTAACTAACTATCGGATTAACGAATTTCAATTCGATGACAAGACTATCATTACCACTAACAAATGTTGATGCTGGCGCATCGGTTGCAGCTGACAAGATAAGATGGGTGAATATTCTATTGAACATAAAACCTGACTCTCCAGTCATATCAATTTTGTAACCCGCAAGATTCAGAATACCATTGTAGACATATGGATTCGCTCCGCTTCCAGGTTGTGTTACTGTTTGGATGGTAGTTCCCGATCCATTTAATGTAACCCCTGGTAGCTCATACACACAATCTAGATATCCATTGATATAACTTCTGATGGAATATTGGAGTTCACCTGATTTAATCCTAACTTCTCTGAGCTGAGCATCATTGACATTGATCAGATTATTCTCAGTTTGCTCAATTATTTCTTGACCTGGTGCGATAACGAAAGGGCCTCCTACTATTGGCACAACAAAACTTTTTGTGATAACCGTATCAGGAATTTCGACAAGAGTGTCTAAGTCGAAATCAGTAAGGCTTTCATGAAAAAGTAAATGCCAGAGACATTCTTCATCATAATAGAGCAGGGAATCATCAATGATATTATTCAACGTGATTCGTCCATTTGCAATAGGTACCAAAACATCGGATTGCCATGTTGTTGGTGATTCTCTTTTGCAACCCATCATCAAACCCGTCAACAAGAGGATCAAAACACTAATGATATTTCTGCTCTTCATCATTATCAACTTTACAGGATTACTCTTGATGACCCTAAAAAAACCTTTGGTCTCAAAATTTTCAAGGAAGTAAAAATAAGCGAGAGTACGAGAGGAATAACCGCCAGATTAAATCTTTGAGGCAGCGCAAACCAACCGATCAGAGTTAGTGTAAGTATTACAAAATAAATGGAAATCCACTTTCGCATTTTATTACTCAACGAATTGATTGATAAAAATGCGAGGTACAAATTGAAAGGATTGGCCCACAATAAATTTAAATTCCACTTTGTTGCATTATGATCTGTAAAGAACCAAAGAAATACAACGAACAATCCGAGAAGGCCTGTTGAGAAGAGTATTATCCTGTCGCTCATTTGGATGAGCAAACTCCAACGCAAAGAAATGAAACTTGAAATGAGATGAAGAATAAGGACAATCATCATGACCATCATTGGTGTAAAAAACGTGTCGACTGATGGCACATAATCTTGTGGTAACAATTCTTCTTCAACAAGAACCAATGGAGAATCATCAATGATGGCGTAATGAAATTCATTCATCAAAGAATCTGGGAGGAACATATATCCGCCCTTTATAACCTTTTTATCGCAAGGCATACCTAGGGCAAGATCAATTCCGAAATCACTCCAGGGCTGAAAGTTGAGATACTTTTGTATTGCCTGTCTGTATGTGAATTCTCGCGGATACACGTATGAAAATGAAATCCTGTTCATTGCAGAAATTGCGCTACTATCCGGTGCGCGAAACCCAAGATTGTCGGGAGCAACACCACTAGTTGCTCGGATGATCATGTCGCGTATGCGCGTGGAGCAGTTATCGTAAAAAAAATCGTAACGGTAAGTTTTATTCTGAGGTTGATAATTTTCTTCCAATAAGTCATACAGAATTTGTTTCTGCTCTTGACTAAGGTTCAATGTCTGCTCATAAATGCCTCTGCCCGTCATTATATACTCATGCTGAAAGTTGGGAAAATCTTGAACAGACAGCATATAGTCAAGTTTGCCACGGGCAAACTTTACATAAAAGTCATCATCAAACTCAAAAGTCCCATAATTGAAAACAATATCAACCCATTTAGTTCCTGATGAATCTTGGTATCGAATAGCACTATGTCCGAAAAGACTGTATAAGTCCGGACCTGGAGTACAAGTAAGTAAACTGAATTTAGCATCATCACTGATTCTATGTGCGCGCATTACTTTAGAGTCAGCGCAAACAAATATGAACAAAAAGATTATGGCGACTAAACCATGACGTGATGTTTGAATTTTAATATTCATCAGATATTATCCATTTCAATTTTTCCTTCAAAAACAAACTTAACAGGGCCACAAAGCCAGATATTTCTATACTCTCCTCTGGCGACTTCTTCAAATCTAACTTCCAAATCACCTCCCTGAGCATGAACTTTTACTGGCGAATCAACAGGTTTCCTCATTGCATAAGCAATTGCGGCTGCCGTGACCCCAGTGCCGCAACTTAACGTCTCATCTTCCACTCCCCTTTCGTAGGTGCGAATCCAGATTTCTCCGACACCTTCTTTTACAAAATTCACATTAATGCCATCCTTAGTAAACCTCGGGGAATAACGAATTTTTCGCGCTTCATGCACCAACTCTAACTCTTCTATGTCTTTCGAAAAAACAAGATAATGGGGTGAGCCCGTGTTGATGATTCTTCCATCAGCTAACTCTTCGGTATCATTGACATCCTTCATTTTGATGCGAACCTGAATTTCATCCGATTCAAAGTAGTGAAGACCGTCAATCGCTATAAACTTACCGAATTCTCCTGAAATCCCGAGACTCTGGGCAAAACGCACTGCGCATCGACTCCCATTGCCGCAAAAACTCTGTGATCCATCCGGATTGAAAAAGTTCATTCTAAAGTCTGCATCATCTGCCCTTTCAAGGAGAATAATACCATCACTGCCCACACCGAATTTCCGATCACAAATGGCGACAATCTGTTGCACATCAAGTTCAATTTTCCCTGAGAGATTATCAATCATCACAAAGTCGTTGCCTGTACCTTGATATTTTAGGAAAGAAATGGTCATTTGGGGTGCAATTTACTCATTGGCACTCGAGGTTTGCTCATCATCCTCCGCAATACTTGACTATGATTATCCACGAAGAAAAACACATTTTGAGGACCATATAACTATTAAGGTAATTTCCAAGCATCAAGAATTTATGCAGCCCCTGCGATTTCATTGGATTTACGGCATTTTTACATCTGAAAACCATACACCTTGATATTATCCGGTTCGACGACGCTAAATCCTCTATGAATCGTAAATTGCGCACTTTCCGAAATTACTGGAATGTCGACATTAGAGAAATCAGAAAC
>Ga0075163_10006169_pt1 | contig 15911 bp, 13 predicted proteins | sample JI1023141ADNA_FD_71478 | JGI IMG/M metagenome (GOLD analysis project Ga0075163, IMG submission 71478) | Wastewater effluent complex algal communities from Wisconsin, to seasonally profile nutrient transformation and Carbon sequestration -... | ecosystem: Engineered > WWTP > Effluent > Algae... | reverse complement strand
GGCCGCCCTGCAGCAGCAAGTCGAAGGCCGCCAGGTAGGTCTTGCCGAGGCCCGTCGCCAGGACGACCAGGCCGCGGCGGTGGCCGTGCTCACGGGTCTGCGCGAGGGCGCGGAGCACCTCCTGCTGCACGACATGAGGCTGCGGCCGCGGGGCCCCGGGCTCCGGGGCGGGCGGCACCCGGACCGTGCGCTGGTACTCGTCGACGAGCTCCCGCGTCAGCGGGGCTGCCTGCGGAGCGGTGAACAGCGCCTCGAACCGCCCCCGGATGTCGCGGAAGGTCGCGGCGTCCGCGTGCGTCGTGCGCAGGTTCCACTCGACGCCCTGCGTCAGCGCCGAGCGCGAGAGGTTGCTGCTGCCGATGAACGCGACGCCGTGGCGGCCGCGGACGAAGATGTACGCCTTCGGGTGGAATGCCTGGGCGTCGGCGACGCGGTACATGCGCGCGCCCAGGTTCGGGTAGCGCGTCATCAGCGTGAGGAGCCGCTGGAGCGCGTAGGGGTGGGTGATCCGCAGGTAGTCGCCGGTCAGCAGGCGAACCGCCGCGCCGCGCTCGAGCGCGTCGATCAGGTCCGGTTCGAGCGCCTCGAGCCCCGAGAGCTGCACGAACGCCGCGACGATGTCGACCTCGAGGGCGACGCGGAGCGCCTGTTGCAACATCGGCAGGAGATGGCGCTCCTCCCCCGGCACGAACGCGTGGAGCGCGGCGAACGGGTCATCGCCGGCGGGCGGCGCCGAGGGGTCGTACTTCTGCCGGGCCGGGATCACGCCGCGCACCCCGCCGCGGGGGTCGTCCACGTCACCATGGAACCGCGGGATGAGGTGCACGTGCAGGTGCATCACGGTCTGGCCCGCGGCCTCGCCGGCGTTGATGCCGATGTTGTAGCCGTCTGGGCGCAACTCCCGGTCGAGCTGGTCCCGCACCTGGGCGATCGCCGCGAGCATGGCGCGCTGTTCGTCCGGCGTCGCGTCGAACCATGACGCGACGTGGCGTCGTGGCAGGATCAGCGTATGACCCGGCGACACCGGATAGCCGTCGCGGATCGCCACCACGCGCTCGTCGGACCATACGAGGCGGTCGAGCGCGAGGTCGCAGAATTTGCAAGAGCTGGTCAAGGAAGCCGAGGATACCGATAGCGCTTTATCAAGGGGACGCACCACCGATGCGCAGCTCGACGCCGCTGCGTCCCCACGCCAGGAACCACTGCCGAACCCGGGGAATTCAAGAGGTCGACAACGAGGCGGCAGGAGACGGCGTGACGGCATCGCCGCTGGACAGTGATCTACGGTGGATCCTCCGGGGACTCACAGGCGCCTCCTTGATCCGCCGGGTGCCGGGCGGCTGCTAGACAGGTTCTCCCCGAGGCCCCTATAGTCCGTCCGCGCGATGGCGCGCGTCGTCCAGGAGAACCTCCGCGATGTCGAATCCCGGCCAGCGCAGCAGATTTCGGCTCGTCACCGTCGACGACCTCGACGCGCCGACCGATGAGGTGCCGGTCGACGACTTCATCGGCCGGACGATCGCCGGGCGCTACATCATCCGGGCCCACCTCGGCGGCGGCGGGATGGCCGACGTCTTCCGCGCCAGCGACGAGGAGCTCGGCATCGACGTCGCCATCAAGCTGCTGAAGCCCGAGATGGCGACCGGCGAGATGCGGGCCCGCATGATCCAGGAGGCGAGGGCGGCCGCCCAGGTCCGCCACCCGAACCTCGTGCGGGTGTTCGGCACCGGCAAGCTCGACGGCACCGCCTACATCGCCATGGAGCTGCTCGACGGCCCCAACCTCGAGGCGTACCTGCGTGAGCGGCCGGGCGAGCGCCTCCCGTGGCACGAGGCGCTCGAGCTGCTCTTGCCCGCACTCGAGGCTCTGCACGCCGTTCACGAGCGGGGCTACGTCCACCGCGACATCAAGCCCGGCAACATCCTCGTCGCCCGCGAGCCGGGGTGTCCGCCGCGGGCCGTCGTGATCGACCTCGGCCTGGTCAAGCCGGACCGCGCCCTGCGCGACGCCGCGGGTCCGCCGACGACCGAGGTCGGACGCGTGCTCTGCACGCCGGGCTACGCGTCGCCCGAGCAGGCGGCGCAGCTCCCCGTCGACCGTCGATCGGACGTGTACTCGATGGCCATCACCCTCTACCGGGTGCTCGCCGGTCGCCCGCCCTTCCAGGCCGCCCGGGGCAAGCCGATCTACGTGTGGTTCCACCACCACGTGAACCTCGACCCGACGTTGCTCGCGGACGCCGCCGGGGACGCCGACATTCCCCCGAGGATCGCCCGCGTCATCGAGTCGGCGCTGGCCAAGGACCCCGCCGACCGGCCGCAGTCCATGCTGGCGTTCGCCGAGGCGCTGCAGGCGGCCGCCGCCCAGTCGACCTCACCGTCGCGCTCGCCGTTCCACTACTGGCCCCTCGGCATCGTGCTCGCGCAAGCCCTCATCGTGCTGTTCGCGTGGCGGGTCGCCACGGTCTCCGGCGAGGACCCTCGCGCGAACCGGGCAAAGCGACCGACCGAGTCGGTCCTGAACCGGCAGGTGAGCAAGCCGCCGGTTCCCTCTGGCCCGTCCATCCCGCTTGAACCGACGATACAGCCCGACCCGACCTCGACTCCTGCGGCGCTACCCGAGCAGCCCATTGCTACGACCCCACCTGCGGCCGACCCGCCCGAGCAGCCGGTCCCCCGTCGACCCGACCCGATCGCCGTCATCCGTCGTACGCTCGCCCGTCGCGTCCCGGCCGTCCAGGCGTGCGCCAACGAGGCGACCGGCAGCATCGAGCGCCTCGCCGTCGTCGTGAACATCGACATCGCCGGGCGCGTCTCCGCTCACGTCGACGGCGCCGCGGATTCCCCGCTCGGTCGCTGCCTCGCGCGGGCCCTCCAGCACGAGCTGGCGACGCCTCCTCCGAGGCCCCTGTCCTTCACCCACGTCTTCAAGCTCCGTCCGACCTCGCATCCGTGATCTCGATGGTTCCCGTCCTCGCCCTGGCCCTCATCCTCGCCGTCGAGCCGCCGCGTAGCCTGTCGCTGGAGGCCGCCGAGCACAACACCAAGGCCATGCAGTTCTACGACGCCGGCCAGTTCGGGCCCGCCGTCGACGAGTTCTACGCGGCCTATCAGGCGATGCCCGACGCCCGCCGCGATCGCGAGGGCCGCGAGCTCCTCCTCGGCTCGATGCGCGCGACCCTCCTTGCCCTTTACAAGCAAACCAGCGAGCCCGCGCCGCTGTGCCGCCTGCAGAAAATCCTCAAAGAGCACCTCGACGCCCTGACCGCCGCCTATCCCGACGAGCCGGAGAGTTTGGAGGCCCGCAGCATTCGCGCCCGGCATGACGAAGTGACGCAGCAGCTCGCCGCAATCGGCCCCAACGTCTGCGAGCCGCCCCCGCCTCCGGCACCGCCGCCCGTGGTCGCCGCAGCCCCCGAGACATCCGCGCCGGCGCCTACCCCCGCACCGGCGCCGACGAAGGCCCCGGCTGATCCCAACATCATCCCGCCGCGCCAGCTCCGGATCGCCGGCGGCGTCACCCTCGGTCTCGGCGTGGCCCTCCTCGGCGTGATGACCTACGGGATCGTCGCCGAGGCTCGCACGCGTGGCAACGCGGCCAAGATTCGCGATGCATCGACCGAATGCCCGCTAACCCCCGAACAGCTCAGCGAATTGCAGGACCTCCGCCGCGACGCGCTAGCCGGCCGCCGCATCGCCATCGGGACCGGCGTCGCCGCCGGCGTGATGGCCATCCTCGGCGGCACACTCCTCGGGCTGGCACGCCGTTCGGCGCGGTCCGAACGCTGGTCCGCCACGCCCTGGTGGTCCACCACAGGCGCTGGCCTGACCGTGCACGTGCGGCTCGGCGCCGCGCGTTGACCCATCACCGGAGACACCCGACGATCCGCAAGAGGTCTCCCATGAAACGCCCCGCAGTTCTCCTCGCACTCACGCTCGGCCCTTCTTCTATGCTGCCCGGCTGCTTCTCGGACAACGGCGTGGCAGGCGGTCAAGTCGACACCGGGTCGTCGAGCAGTTCGTCCTCGGGACCGGCGGTCGATCCGTCGCTCACCACACCGACGACCACGGAGTCGACCAGCCCCGCCACGACCGGGTCGCTAATGACAACCTCGAGCGCCGGGGACGGAAGCAGCTCGAGCGAGACCGGCGTCGGCAGCACCAGCGGGGAGAACTCCTCGAGCGGTGCCACGGACAGTTCGATCGAGAATTGCGGAAACGGCGTTCTAGACCCCGGCGAGACCTGCGACGATGGTTACGCCGGAAATAGCAACGTAGATGGTAAGTGCACCCTCGCGTGTCAGTTGGCGGTATGCGGTGATGGCCTCGTATGGCAAGGCCACGAAGACTGTGATCTTGGGCCGAACAACAACGACGATCTCTACGGCGGCTGCACGACCCAGTGCCAGGCGGGGCCCGCGTGCAACGACGGGCAGATCCAGGGCCCGGAGGAGTGCGACAACGGCAGCGACAACGGGACCGGAAAGACCCCAGACGGTGGCGTTTCATGCGATAGCGGCTGCCGCTTCGAGGCAAAGTTAATCTTTGTCTCGAGTGAAAATTACGCGGGCGGCAAAATCGGTGGCGCAGGTGGTGCCCACGCGAAGTGCCAGAGCCTGGCCGGCGCAGCCGGCTTCGACAATCACACGGGGTTCAAGGCGTTCATCAGCGACGCCAACTTCAACCCCGCCGCTCACTTCGTCCACAGCACGGTCCCCTACGTCCTCCCCAACGGTACCCGTGTCGCCGACGACTGGGATGACCTCATCCTCGAAGGCCCCAATCCCGGAATCACACTGACAGAAACCAACGAGAGCTTACCCGCGCACCGGGTCTGGTCCGGGACCTACCCGGACGGTACCAAATTCCCGGATTTGGCATGTGCCAATTGGACCAGTATGCAACCCAACCCTGACCCGAGCTCCCCTGACAACAAGGCCCGCACGGGCCGTACTCTCGCCGATGCACAGGCATGGGTCAGCGACGACAGCCTCGGGTGCGATGTGTCATACCGTCTGTACTGCGTGGAACAACGATGACTCAGGCCGGTCGACACTACTTCCGTGGGCTGGTGGCGCTCGCCGCGATATGCACACTCCCAGCGTGTGCGGTCGAGCTGATCGACGAGATCATAGATGAGCGCGGCGTCACGTACTGCAGCGAGACCACGCACACGCTCGACACGTCGACCGGCTCCACAGGGTCAAGCGAGACCGGCAGTACAACGCTCGCCGACACGACGATGCTCGGATCCTCAACGGCGGGTGAGACAAGCACGGGCACGGACGAGAGTACAGGCGCGAGTTCCAGCGAGGGCACGAGTTCCACCACCGATCTCGGACCAGTTTGCGGCGACGGATTCGTCGAGGGCGATGAAACCTGCGACGACATGAACAACATCCCGGACGACGGTTGCAAGGACTGCGCCCGAGACTCTATCGTCTTCATTACTAGCCAGACCTACCAAGGCAACATCAACGGCCTCGCTGGCGCGGACCAACGCTGCCGGATGCTCGCCGCCATCGCCGGTCTGCCACGCTCCGAAACCTACCGCGCCTGGCTCAGTTCCTCCACCAAGTCCGCCGGTGAGCGCCTGCTCCATTCGCGGGGCCGCTATGTGCTGGTCAATGGCCTCGCCGTCGCGCAAGACTGGGACGCCCTCGTATCAGGCACTCTCGAGCTCCCGATCAACGTCGACGAGAACTCTCAGACTCAGGCGTCTCGAGTATGGACGAGTACGCTGGCTAGTGGTGAGGCCGCTCCGGGCGCTAATTTCTGTGATGACTGGACCGGCGTCCTCGACCCTGATGGCGGCACGGGCCTCCCCGGCGCGACCGATGCGACTTGGTCGTTCTTCGAGAACATCCCCTGTGATAGCGAGCTCCACCTCTATTGCATCGAACAATAATGGCCGCCAAGGATCTTCTGCCAGACCAGGGCCGGGCCAACTAACTATTGTCGTCCTGACGGTGTTTAACCGTTTCAGGGTCGTTCATTAATTGCTCAATCGTTCTTCCCGCACCGATCTGCCGATTTACCCAGTCAACATCGGCGTCGAGAATCGGCTTAACCGCGCGCGCGATCTCTGCAAATGAGGACCGTCGCAGAGCGGCACGAACGTAGAGCGCGAGCGGGATCGTGAAGGCTGGCCAGCGCGAAGATCGGCCGTAGCTCCCTCGAAACTGCGTGTACCGCTTGGGGAGGCAGTCTTTGTCGCCCCAGCTCAGGATGGTTTGGCGGGAAACACCGACGGCCTGCGCGATCTCCGCGGTAGTTACCTCGTTGGGGTCCGCAACCATGGGAAACGGCACTCTAGCCCGCGAGCAGGTCCATCTCGACGTTAGTGGATGACATGCGCCGTCCATCCGCTTGACATCCGCAGAGCATGCGACTAGGCTTTATATACGGTTGAGAGCTGTCCAAAAGCACGCGCGGAGGGGCAAACATGTCAGGCATCGACCATCATGTGCAGTTTGGGGTCTATCGCAGCAAGGAAGGAAGCTTCGGATTCGTGGGCAATCGATGGTGGCGATTGCTCGATGCGGGAGGAGGACTCAACGTCGCACCGGCCGAACGCCCCCGGGGAGCTGATTACATTGTGCCGCGGGGACGGACGGACAACGAGAAGCGCGTCATGGATGCGCTGTCCTTCTTCTCCGAGAGCGCAGAGGTTCTCCCAGTCTTCGTCGTCGACGATGAGATCTTTTACATCACGAGCAAGGGGACCCCGTACCTGCTCGCGCAGGGCCGTCTGTATCTGTGCCGCCCGCGAACCCTGCCGCCTGGCGCGCGGCACTCGTTCACGTTCGACCCTGCGGTCCAGACACTCGCGCGGCTCGCAGAAGACAGCGAAGGGCGAGATCTGACGGATGTCGACGTGAGCGGTCTTTGATAGCATGAGGTTTAGCCTGCTCCGCCCCGGAGCGTCTTGACCAGGCCGGCACCGCGAGCGAGGACCCGGGCGGTGAGTTCCCCGACGCACGCGATCATAGTACCCGCTTTCGGCGCGTGAGAGGATGGGGCACCCCGGGGCACCCCCTCGTTGTATTGCCAAGCTCTGGCGGCCCCTGCGGCTGGGCGCCGATCGGCTTCCTCGCCTCGTTCGGGTGCAGTTCTGCGCTCCTTAGAGTGACAAAGCGTTAAGGCGACGCATCACCGATGCGCAGCTCGATCAGCAGACCCTCGCGCCAGCGAGCCACGATCTTCACGTTCGCGACCTTGGCCGTCGTGGATGTGACGTCGGCCTTCGTGGGCAGCGGAACCGCGGCGGCGAGGCCGAGGGTGCGGGAGATCAGGCGTTCACCGGTGGCGCGGTGGAACACGCGCCGCTTCGAGGCCGGACCGACGACATAGACGCCGGTGCATACGCCGTCGGCCGAGAGGTGGAAGTACACCTCGGCGTCCTCGATCGTCACGGTCGAAACGCCTTCGCGGACAAGGCGCAGGTCGGGGAACAGGGCCGCGAGGGTGGCCCCGTCGGCGCGGAGGAACGGGATCTTCTCGCGCTCCTGGTCAGCCCAGCCTCGCGTGCTGGTGGCGAGCGCGGAGAGCTCCGGGTCGCCGGAGACCTGCTGGAGCGTCTGGGCGGCCGTCCTGGACACGTCGGCGAGCGCCCGGACGTACGTCGCCGTATTCGCGTCCGCGGTGGGACGAGCGTTGAGCGCGGCGATCACACGGCCGCGGACCTGGTCGAGGCGTGCGGCGCGATCCGGGGTCGCGTGGGCGGCGTTCGCCTCTCTCGCGGCGGTGAGCCTGCACAGGTCGTCACCACACTCGTCCGTCTGGATGTCGAGGGCCTGCGCACGCAGCCCGGCGAGGTCGGGGTCTGTTCGCCAGACGTCGGCGAAGTCCTGGTCGATGGCCGCGATCGCGTCCTTGGCGCGCCGCTCCTGCAGCGCCGTGGTGATCGCGGCGATGCGGTCGCTTCGGGCCGCCGCGGCAGCCTCGGACGCGAGGGCGCGTCCGTGTTTGGTGATCTCGTCGAGCTTCTTGAGGCGCTCGAGGCCGGTGGTCGCGTTGGCGTCGGCCAGGAGCAGACGATCCTCGGCGGCGGCGACCTGGCCCGCGTCGTACTTCGCCACGCGCAGGGCGTCGAGGACGACGTGGGCGCGGTCCAGCCGGGCCGCGGCCAGCGCCTCGTCGAACTCTGCGAGCGTCGGCCGGGTCACCGCGCCGAGCACGAGGTTGGTGATCAGCGCGAGGAGCCACACGGCTGCGGCAGCGCGTTCGATGACTTTCAGGCCGCGCAGGCCGGCGGGTGCGCCCCAGACGCGGAGGAGTCCGCCGAGGAGCAACACCTGCGCGAAGAAACCGAGGATGCCCACCGGCACCGCGACGTCGAACGCCGGTGCGAAGTAGCCCCGGTTACCCACGAAGGTCGAGAGGCCGACGCCCGTCATGACGAACATCAGGACGAACCCTAGAATGGGCCAGAGGATGAGGCGCCGGCGGATCGGCCGCTTCGCCTCGGGTGTGGACGCCCCGACGAGGTTGCGCCCCGACAGCACGAGCTCGCCGGTCGTTCCGCACATCCGGTAGGTCACGTCCTGGCGCGGGACGGCGAGCTGCAGGTACTGCTGGCGGACGATCCGCTCGAACCGCCTGTCGAGGCTGGCCCATACGCCCTGCACCGTCGCCTTCGCCGTCGGATCCAGCGCATCGAGCGGCAACGGGCCGGCCGATGCGACGTTCGCGTGCAACGAGAATGCGGCGACCTCGGAAGGATCGAGGGGTCTTCGCTCGGCGAGCTGTGGGTGCGCGAGCGATGTCTCGCTCTCCGGGACGATGGCGACCCGCGCCAGGAGAGACTCGCGGATGCTGAGCCACACCCGTTCATGCCCCGAGCCGAGGCAGACCCCGCACGGCACGACGCCGTCGGCACACGCACCGCAGGCGACCGTGCCGGTCGACTTGCAGAGCTTGCATTTGTTGCTGCGGTTGGTCTTCGGGTTGATGAAGGACCCGGTCCCGCCGCACTGTTGGCAGCGGGCACGTCCGGAGCCGCCGCAGCGCGTGCAGGCGACGCGACCAGCGCCGCGACAGCCGACGCAGGTGGTCACGCACTGGCTGGCCGCGCGCAGCGAATCGGGGGTGTGGACGAACGGATCGATGGTGGCGGGATCGGACGACGGCGCCGCGGAGCGGCGCTCCGGCGCGGGGGAGCGCTCGGCCACGAGGTCGCGGCGGACGACCTCGGTGTAGATGCGGTGGAGGACCTCGTCCTTGCGCTCGCTACGGACGATGAGCCGCGACAGCGCACGCGGCGTACCGAACATCGACCGTCCCCAGCGATCGACGGCCGCGGCGACCTCGGGCGAGACCTCGGACTTGGGAGGCGAGGCCGTCACCATTCGATCACCACCGTTCCCCGTTGACCGTCGGCGATCTCGACGGTCGTCTCGTGATCGCCGAGGAACTTGTTCTGCACGCGGATCTTGTGGGTCCCCGCCTTGAGCGTGATCACGCCGGTGGCGTCGGTCCCGACCGGCTTGTCGTCGACGAAGATCTGCCCGCCAGGGTACGAGACGAGGGTCACCTTGCCAGGTTTGGGTGGCGGTGGGGGTTTGGGCGGCGGTGGCGGCCTGGTGGGTCGCGGCTTGGACGACGGTGGTGTGTAGACCGGATCGGCGGTGGAGGTCGGCGGGGAGCTCGAGTAGTGCGAGGCGTGGTTGTTGCTCGAATGGCCGCTGCTGTGCGAGGTGTGCGAGCGGTGGGACGAGTGATACCCCGAAGAGCCGCTGCTGTGCGAGCTGTGCGAGCGGTGCGAGGAGTGCGAGCGGTGCGCGAGCAGCGGCGCCGTGTCGACGGTCGCCGGGGCGAGCAACAGCGCAGGGGCAGGGTCGTCGTCCTCGCTGCGTCGGGCGACCCGCGCGGCGGCATCGGGCACGAGGAGGTCACCGGCGGCGGCGTTGCCGAGCACGGCGAGGATGGCGGCCCCCAGCGTCTTGAGCTTGCTCGGTCCCATCATGGCCCTCCTGTCGTGGATGCAAGCGGGGCACTGTCACCGCGGAGCGGGGCGATGCCCCGGCTGCGGCGCAGCTCGGACGAGGCGAAGAAGCCGCCGCACGCGTGTTTCACCCGGCAATCCTCGCAATCTTCGAAGTAGCGGTTCTTCCAGTCGGAGATCGAGGCCCTGGCGAAGCGGTGGAGCGCGGGCGGGAGCACGCACAACTGATGGTTGTAGATCGACACCGGGATGCGGGCGCGATCGAGGGTGGCGGCGGCGCTTGCGAGCTCGGCCTGATAGTCGAGCGGGTCGACCCACAGCGCGTCGAGGTTGGCTCTGGCGAAGCCCATGAGCTCGAGGCCCATGAGCGCGACGTGGTCGACGAACAGCAGGTTGCGGGCGACGAACCGGGCGAACGCGGGCAGTCCGGCGATGGTGTCGCGGTGGATCACGTAGCGCAGTTCGACCCGCACGCAGTGGCGCTTGAGGTGGAGGATCCCGCGGACGGTCTGGTCATAGGCGCCGCGGGCCTGGACCACGTAGTCGTGGTGCTCGGGGAGGTCGCTGTACAGGGGGATGCCGAGCATCAGGTCGGGGTGCCGCACGGCCGCGAGGTCGCGCGCGAACGCTTCGTCGGCGAACGCGCGGCCGTTGCTCAGGACGTGCAGCGCGGTGTGGGGGAGGAACAGGCGGAATCGGTCGACGAGCTCGACCAGGCGCGGCCCCAGCAACCCGGGTTCGCCACCCGTGATCCCGATCTCGGGGGTGTCGCGCGCCATCAACGGGATGACCGCGAACAGCTCGTCGACCAGCCAGGCGTCGTCGCGGTCCTTCGGCGGCTGGGAGCACATCACGCAGTAGTTGTCGCAGCGCTCGGTGACCAGCATCGAGTTGTAGGCCGACGCGCGCCGGTAAAGCACGGACAGGCTGCCCCGCGCCGGATCGACGCGGACGACGTCGCCGGCGCCGACGTAGTCGAACTCGGGGCCGATCAGGTAGACATCGGCACGATCCCCGGGGTCGCACGGCGTGCGCACGAGGTGACCACGAAAGGCGTCGACCAGCGGTCCAGCGCCGTCGTGCAGGAGCAACTCGCGGCTGCGAGCGGCCGCCGGCAGGTCGGGGTTCTTGCACACGCGGGCGAGGAACGGGTCGCGCGAGGTGGCCGCAGACAGGGCGCGCAGGTGTCGACCGTGGAGCTTGAGCAGCATGTCAGATCCAGCTCCGGAGGATCTCGGCGGCCTCGGGGTCGTCCTCGAGGCGTGTCAGAAGGAGGCGGAGCACGGCCATCTGCTTGCGGCAGAACGCCGAGTGGACCTTGTGGCCGACGAGGTCGCCCTGGGTCGCGCGGTGGAACACCGGGTCCGCGCCGCAGTACGGCAGGAACGCGCAGTCGCTGCACATCGGGACGGCCTCGAGCATGGTGTGGTCGAGCATGTCGACGAAGGCATCGCCGGTCATGACCGCGTCGAAGCTATCGGTCTCGAGGTGGCCGAGCCGAAACGTCGTGTCGCCCATCTCGGCGAGCATGCGGCCCTCGTCGGAGGCGTAGATGGCCCCGTCGTAGTTGTAGATGATGCCGGCGATTCCTGCGCCGGCGGGCGACTGCAGGTCGACGTAGCCCGTGCCGCCCGGGGCGAAGATCTTGTGCAGCAGGATCCCCGCGTACTCCTCGCGCATCGGATATCCGCGGCGGTTGAGCTCGAGGATGTAGTCGAGGCCGGCGGCGTAGAAGCGCAACCAGTCGTCCACGTCGTAGCGGCGCAGCAGGCTGGTCTTCACGGCGAACCCGTAGGGGCTGAGGCTGCGCAGGAAGATCGAGTTGAAGCCGTGCCGGACATACTCGTCGATGATGTCGACGACGCGGCCGAGGCTGTCCGGCGTGGTGGTCATCAGCGCGGCGACGGCGTCGGGGCCGAGGGCCTCGCGGACGCGGGTGATGCCGGCGATCGCCGCGCGGTGGCTGCTGGCGCCGGGCAACGCGCGGCGGGCGTCGTGGAGGTCCTGCGGGCCGTCGAGCGAGGTCGAGAAGGCGACGTTGTGTTGCTTGCAGAACGCCAGGATCTCGTCATCGAGGTGGGTGAGGTTCGAGGCGATCACGAACTGGAGGTCGCGTGCATGGGTGCGGTTCATCGCCTCGGCGGCCAGGACGATCTGGCGGATCCGGTCGAACGCGAGGAGCGGCTCCCCGCCCTGGAACTCGACCTTGAGCGCCGGTGAGGGGCTGCGGAACATGAACTCGACGGCGCGGTCGGCGTGGTCGGGGCGCATGTCGAAGTTGGTTCGGTCCTCCGTCTTGCGCGAGACCTGGCAATAGGCGCACGTGTGATCGCAGCGCAGCGTGACGACGAACATGTGCAACGCGGTGAAGCTGGCGACCCGATCCATGCGGCTACGCAGCTTGAGCGCGAGCAGATCGAGGGCGACCCGCGTGTCGTCGTCGAAGAGAAAGTGGCGGGCCTTCAGCGCGGCGTAGACCGAGCTGTCCGGTGAGAGCTCGCGCGCGACGTAGGCCCGGAGCTCGGGGCGGGTCAGGACGACGTGCTCGCCGACGTCGTTGGTGACGACGTAGCGGGTGTCGTCGAGGCGGGTGAAACGGGCCGGCAGCAGCCGATATGTGCCACGCGGCGCGAAGTGGTCGCGGGCGTGGAACTTTGCGGCGAGCGCGTTCATCGCTGGATCAGGTCGGTCCGGGAAAAAGCGTGGGCGAGGATCAGCCCGCGGAGGGGTGCCGTCTCGTTGTTCAGTCGTTCGCGCAGGTCCTCGTCGACTAGGTCCTCGTGGAACCGGCGGACGGCCTCCTGGGCGGCGCCGTCGGCGGTGCCAGGACGAAACATGAAGCGGATAGGCAGGTGGTCACCGTCGGGGCTGCCGAGGACGACGGTGCAGCGGTCCGCGACGCGATACGCGGCCTTCTTGATGGCGGTCGGGCTGTAGATCCGGAGATCGAGGACCTCAGCACGCTCGGCGGATGGCTCGGCGACCATCTGCAGATGGTGCCGCCGCAGTTGCGCCAGGGTCAATGGCGCGTTCGCATGATAACAATGTAAATCACATGTTCGGCTGATAAATTGGGGGCCGTGTCTCCGCCGCGGTCGACCATGACGAAGTCTTTGACGCGACGCAACTTCACCGGCGAAGGGCTCGTCGGCCCGACCTCACCGTCATGATCTCGACGATGAGGTCGGGCAAGCCGCTGGTTATGGGCGAGTAGCGCATCAGCGGAGCCGTCGCCGGGCCTCGCCGTGGCCGGCGAGCAGTCGCACCGTCACGCCCAGGCGGCGGCACAGGCGGGAGATCGCCCGGGATTCGTTGTGGCCGAGCAGGCGGAACAGCAGCCAGACCTCGTCGACGGCGCCGCTACGCAGGCTGCGGAGGAGGCGGCGGAGCTCGCCCTCGCCGCCCTCCTGGACGCTGCCGTAGCGGCGGACCTCGGCGTCGCCGGGCAGGTCGATCGGGGCTACGAGCCGCCGACCAGCGCGATGACGCGGCGGCGTGTCAGCGCCGCCACAGGTACAGCCCTCCGCGCGCGACCAGACGCTGCAGCTCGAACTGCACGGCGGCGAGCGCCGCCTCGACGCCGACCGCGAGGATCGGCGGGCTGTAGACGTAGCGGCCGCCGTGGTTGCCGTAGAAGCGGCCGAGCGGGTCGATCATCGCGTACGAGTCGGTCATCGCGTCGTTGTCCTCGGCCACGGGCGCGAGGCCCTCGGCGGCGAGGTCGGCGTGGCGCTCGACGAACGCGGCGAACTGCTCCGGCGAGATGAGCAGCGGCTCGACGGAGCCGTCGTTCTGGCCATCGATCGCCAGGACCTGGAACACCTTCCAGCGGGCGGGGCGGAGCGCCCGCACGAACGCGTGCATGTCCTCCTGCCAGTTGAGGGAAGTGACGACGGTGTTGAGCTTGAGGCGGACGCCGAGGGCGTGGACGCGGTCCGCGTGGACGCGGCTGCGGGCGACGTGGCCGCCGCGCCCGCGGCCGAGCGCGGCCTGGGTCGCCTCGTCGGCGCTGTCGACCGACAGGCCGACCCAGTCGATCGCGGGCGCGTGGCGGTCGAGGAGGCCGTCGAGGCGCGCGCCGTTGGTGATCAGGGTGGTGACGAAGCCGAGGCGGCGGGCCTCGTCGACGAGCGCGCCGATGTGCGGGTGGAGCGTCGGCTCACCGCCGGCGAAGTTGAGCTTGTCCGCCCCGGCGGCGCGGAGCAGGCCGAGGAGCGCGATCGCGTCGGCGAGCGGCAGGTGGCCGTCGATGTCGCGGTAGGTGGCGAAGCAGAACCGGCAATGGTAGTTGCACGGCTTGTAGAGGTGGAAGTTGACGGCGACGGGGATGGAGTGCGATCCGGTCATGCCGGGTCCACCCGCGAGCGTCGGGGCGCGTGACAGGATTTTTTCGGAAACCTCGCGCGCGACCCCGCGCGGTCAGTGAAGCAGCCCGCGGAGCATCTCGAGCGCCCGCTTCTTTCGCTGGCGGACCGTCGCTTCCCTCATCGGCGGGTCGAGCATCTGGCCGATCTCCTCGAATTCGTGGCCGAGCGCCCAGAGCTCGAGGATCTGGCGGTCGCGCGGGTCGGCGAACCCGCACAGGGCCTGGTTGACGCGGAGGAAGTCGGCCTGGTCGTCGGGGGACGGCGGCGACCACAGGTCATACTGCGGCTCAACCGCGATGGCGCAGCGGTCCCAGGTGCTCTGCCGCCGCCACGCGTTCTTGCGCCGCTGGTGGGTCAGCCAGCGGAACTTCTTCTTCAGGTCCGGCACCGCGACGCGCGCGTGGCCGAGGCACAGCTCGATCAGCGAGTCCTGGACGATCTGCTCGGCGAGCCCCCGCTCGGTGTCGAGGCGGATGAAGTAGGCGATCGTCTCGTCACGGGCGCTCCGACCGTCGCCGCCGCGCGACAGCGTCTCGATGCACTCGTCGAAGCGGTCGCGATCGTCGATGTTTGCGGTCGGCGGCGTCGGCTGGGCGCGCTCCGGCGGGGTCGGAATTGCGGCAGCCAGCGCCGCCAGGAAGGCGCGCGAGGCGGGCAGGAAGTCGCCGCGTTCCAGCTCCGCGGCGCCGCGGTCGAACGCTTCGTCCAGCCGCTTGAAGTCCGGGTCGTCGGGTTTCTCACCGCCAGCGCACAGCAGCGGGACGCATGACGCGAACGCCAGGCCGAGCGTGCCGAGCACGCCGGACGCGAACCCGGAGCGTCGGCCGCTGCGCCAACCCCACCGAACCAGGCGCCACGAGGCCCCGAGCAGGGCGACCGGGAGGATGAAGTAGACGTAGCCGAGGCAGCAGAGGAGCAGGGTCGTCGTCAGGCGGTCGGGCACGTCGGTGCCGCCGAGGTCGACGCGCACGAGCAGCGCGGTCGGCACGAAGAGGAACAGCAGGCCGGTCGAGGGACGGGTCAGCAGGCGAACCAGCCAGCCCCGGGTCGACGCGGCCCCGCGGAGCATCCGCACGACCTCGAAGCCGACCATCACGCAGGTGAACACGACGGCGATACGGAACGCGGAGGCGTAGGTGTCCGGCGCGAGGCCCCGCGTGCGCTCGAGCAGCTCTGCGGCGCCGAAGCTGCCGAAGAAAGCGCCGGCGAACCACGCGATCGCCACGACGGGCAGCGCGCAGAGGACCACGAATAGGAGCAGCCCGGCGGCGAGAAACAAGCGCTGGCCCCCGGACGCGCCGGCAAGCGTGAGCGCGTCGTCCGCGGGGCCCGTGTCGGGTGCAGGCATCGAGGACCGCACGGTATCCCGCCCGTGGGGGCGCTGACCAGAGGCGCGGCCGCGGGCCGCAGAACGATGGTTTCGTGGCCCTGGGCGAGCCGTTCTCCTGCGCGGTCACTCCGTCGCGGTCGGGCGGGGCTTGCAAGGGATCAGCGTCGACTCGCCCAGGTCGTAGGCGAGGCGCTCGCGCAGGTACTGATCCGGGTGGGCCCGCACGACCGCGATCGCCGCCTGCGCGAGCTCCGGGTCGTCGGCCCGGA
>Ga0075163_10006168_pt1 | contig 15912 bp, 14 predicted proteins | sample JI1023141ADNA_FD_71478 | JGI IMG/M metagenome (GOLD analysis project Ga0075163, IMG submission 71478) | Wastewater effluent complex algal communities from Wisconsin, to seasonally profile nutrient transformation and Carbon sequestration -... | ecosystem: Engineered > WWTP > Effluent > Algae... | reverse complement strand
ACCGAGGTCAACGCCGAGAGCCTCGTCTACACCATCCACGCCCACCCGACCTTCGCCGAGGCCATCAAAGAGGCCTCCGAGGCGGCCCTCGGCCACGCCATCCACCTGTAGGGGTCGACACGGCTCGCGCGCCACGCGCCGGTTCAGGGATCAACACGGCGCGCGCGGGGTTCCGAATACCCGCCCGGTAACGACCACCACCCCCGCGCACCACGCACCGGGTTCAGGGATCAACCCGGCCCAGCGCGCAGGGGGTTCCGCACACCCGCCCACGCACCGAAAACACGAAAACCCGGCGCACCGGGTTCTCGAATCAGACCGGCGCGCACGGGGTTCCGGACACCCGCCCGGTAGAAACCACGCCCCCCGCGCACCACGCACCGGGTTCATGGATCAACGCGCACGGGGTTCCGGACACCCGCCCGGTAAGAACCACCACCCCCGCGCACCACGCACCGGGTTCAGAGATCGATCACCCGCCGGCCGGGGCGTCACCGCCACCGGCGCCCATCGCCTTCATCGAGCACTCCATGTACTTCTTCATGACGGGCTCGAGGGACTTGGCCTGGGCCTCGGTGCCCTTGGTGTCCTTGAACTTCTCCATGGTCTTCTCGAGGTCGGCGTTGACCTTGTCGGCGCACGCCTTGTCCTTGCAGGCGCACATGGCGTCCGCCGCCTTCTTGAAGGCCGCGATCGCCTCGTCGGCCTTGCCGCCGCACGCGCCGAGACCGAGGACCATAGCGAGGACAGCGCCACTACGCAGGATGTTCTTCATTGTACTCATCTCCATCGGGTTCAGGTGCGCAGCGACGCGACACGCGGCGCTGGAGCCAAAGGGCTCAGCTCGATTTGCGGGCGCGACGATACACACACCGGGGGCGCCGCGCATCTGGTTCGGCCAGGTTCCGGTTTGACGGACGGTCCGACGCGAAACCGGATCAGCCCGCCTGCCCGTCGCCGCTGCCGCCCGGCCGGTCTTCGGTCATGAGCACGACCGACATGGCCGGGGTCACCGGCACGATCGCGTCGGCCTCGTCGCCGAAGAACGCGGTGGTCTCGTAGTAGCGAACCGCGTGGCGGAGCAGCACCGCGACGGTGGCGGCCAGCGGCACCGCGAGGAGGATGCCGACGAAGCCCAGGAGCTTGCCGCCGGCGACCACCGCGAACAGCGCCGCCGACTCCGACAGCCCGACCTTGTGGCCGACGATCTTCGGCGTGAGCACCGCGGCCTCGAGGAGGTGCAGGACCACGAACACCGCGGCCACCGCGCCGACCACGCCGGCCCCGGGCCAGTCGAGCAGGAGCACCACCAGCGTCACCGCGGCGCCGACGAAGGTGCCGACGAAGGGGATGATCGTGAGGAGGCCGACCACCAGGCCGATCGGGATCGCCAGCGGCACGCCGACGATCGAGAACGCGAGGGCGTAGAGGATCGCGAGGATGCCGGTGACGATGGCCTGGCCGCGGACCCAGCCCGAGACCACGCCGTCGATCTCGCCCAGCAGATCCGCGACCCGCGACCGCCGCCGCGGCGGCACGATCTTCATGACCCGCTCCTGGATGCGCGGCCAGTCGAGCAGGAAGTAGTACGCGAACACCGGCACGAGCAGGAACTCGGCGAGGACCGCCAGCACGGTCAACGCGCCGCCCAGGGCCACGGTGACGATCTCCTCGAGGGGCAGCGACGCGTCGCCCAGCACTCGCTCGAGCTCCTCGGCGGTCAGGTGCTCCTTCAGCTGGAAGTCGAAGCGCGCAGCGATCCAGCGGTCGGCGTTGTCGAGCATGGCCGGCGCGCTGTCGACGAAGCTCTGGATCTGGTGGATCACGACCGGCACGCCGAGCGCGACCGCGCCCGCCAGCGCGCCGAGGAACCCGAACAAGAGCAGGGTCGCGGCGACCGCGCGGCTCATGCCGCGGGCCACCATCTTCTCGAGGAGCGGATCGAGCAGGTACGCGATGCCCAAGGCGGCCAAGATCGGCGCGAGGATCGTCGCCAGGTAGGACACGACCCACCAGCCGATCACCACGAACACGAGGATGAGCAGCCAGCGGACCAGGGACACCACCAGCGGATCGGAGGTCAGGTTGGCCGGCTTGGGGTCGGTCGGTTTCGCCACCCGCGGACCATACTACGGGTGCCGCGCAGCGCTACGGCGAGCCCGCGAAGCCAGCCCTACGGCAAGACCGGCGCGAGCTCGATCGTCAGGCGGCGACGCTCGGCGACCGCGAGCTCGAGGTCCTGATAGTGCGGATGGAAGCCGTCCTGGTGCAGCTCGAGGCGGTGGGCCCCGGGCTCGAGCGCGATGCCGCCGCGGAGCTGGCGCACGGTGCCGGCCTCGAGGCCGTCGATCCACACCATGGCGCCGGCGGCGGCCTCGAGATAGACGATGGCGTCGTCGCGGTCGACCCGATTGGGATCGGCGGGGCGACCGCGGCCGCAGGCGCTCGCGCCGAGCGTCGCCAAGAGCGCCACGGCCACGGCCTGCCTCACGGCGCCACCGGCGGATCGATCGACTTGACCCGGACCACGACCACGCCGTCCTCGACGCGGGTCCGGGCCTGGAAGCCTGGCGTGGCCTTGGCCACCGCGGCGGCGCGCTCGACCGTCGCGCCGTCGACCGCCAGGGCCACCACCTCGCCGGTGACGCCGGCCCAGCGCGCCGCGGTCACGCCCGGGGTCGCGAGCAGATCGGCGCGCACCAGGGCGGCGGCCTGCCACGCGCCGGCGCCGACCAGGCGGACCGTCACGCCCTCGCGCGCCACCAGGGGTGGGCCCGCGGCCGGCGTGGCCGACGGCGCCCGCTCGCCCCAGGCCTGGCGCGCCAGGGCGGTGGCCGCGTTGGTCGCCGCCCGGGTCGTCAGCTCGGTCGGCTCGCCCCAGGCCGCGGTCGCGATCGCGAGCTCCGTGACCACCCGACCGCTGGCGACGTCGACGACGCGCAGCCGCCCGCGGGCGCCCGCGGCGTGGATCGGCGCGCCGCGCACCGGCGCCGACGGGCCGACCGCGATCGACGCGACCACCGCGGCGTCGGCGGCGACCGCCGAGGCCAAGGCCCGAGCGCTGGCGTCGTCGACCGGCAGCTCGCCGTCGCCATCGGGATCGGGCCCGGCGATGGCGCCATCGCTCGGGCGGTAGCCGGCCCGGGTCAGGCCGGCGACCAGCGCCGCACGGCCGGGCAGCTCGGCGGTCGCGCGGTCGCCGAAGCTCGCGGTGACCCGATCGCCCTCGATGACCCGCAAGAGGATCGCGGCGCTCGGCAGGGTCACCGGCGGCGGCCCCGGCTCGGCGATCGGCGCCGCGCGCAGCGCGACCCCGAGCTCGGTCAGCTTGGCCGCGAGCTTGTCGCGATCGATCTTGATCGCGACCTCGAGCTCGAGGCGATCGCCGGCGGTGCGCTCGGCGGTCACGCGGTAGCCGGCGACGAAGCGCCGGGCCCGCCGGGTGATCTCGCGCTCGACCGCGGCGGCCTGGGTGCGCGCGGCCTTGCCGGCCAGGTCCGCCACCGCCTCGGTGACCGCGGTCGCGAAGGCCGCGTCGAGCGCCTGGGTCCGCGCGTCCGCGGCCGACGCCGGCGCGGCGCCGCTGGCCTGGTAGCTCGTCGACTGGGCGGCGACCGGCCGGGCGGCGAACGCCACCGCGGCCAGAGCGATCGCAGCCAGAGCGGCGCGCGCGGTCACGGCTCCGGTCGTACCACCACGACCACGGTCGCGCCAGCGCCGGGCACCGCCCCGGCGATCATCAGGCGCGCGCCGACGGCACCAGTGGCGGGCTCGGCAGCCACCCCGGCGGGAGGCCCGTGAGCGAACCGGATCGGTCCGCGCCAGCGCGCGCCGCCGGCGCCGATCAGCTCGAGGCCGACCGCGGGCACCACCGCTGGCGCGAGCGCGCGGACGTCGATCGCGACCACGACGGGCGGGCCGTCGTCGCCGACGATCACCCGCGGCCCGGCTGCGGCCTGGCGCACCGCCTCGACGCCCAGCCCGACCGTGGCGGTCACCGAGCCGTCGGTGCCGCGCTCGAGGGCGAGCACAGGGGCGGCGGCGATCTCGCGCGCCATGGCCGGCGCCGCGGGGTCGAGCCCGAGGGTCCTCCAGCCGGGCACCGCCGCCACCGCCGCCGCCAAGGCCACGCGGGCCCGCGCGATCGCGGCCCGCTCGGCCGCCACCCGCGCCACCGCGGGCGACGGCGCGTTGCGATCGGCCGGGCCGAAGCCCCGGGCGGTGATCACGCCGCGGCCCCAGTCGACCGCGACGCCGGGCCCGAGGGCGACGGTCAGGGGCGCGGCCACCGCCGGCCCGACGGCCGCGGCGACCAGCGCCAGCGCCGCCGCCTTCACTCCCACTCGATCGTCCCCGGCGGCTTCGAGGTGATGTCGTAGACCACGCGGTTGACCCCGCGCACCTCGTTGATGATGCGCGATGACATCCGCCCGAGCAGGTCGTGGGGCAGCGGCACCCAGTCGGCGGTCATGCCGTCCTGCGAGGTCACCGCGCGGATCGCGATGCACTCGTCGTAGGTCCGGTCGTCGCCCATGACCCCGACCGAGCGCACCGGCAAGAGCACCGCGAAGGCCTGCCAGATCGCCTCGTACAAGCCGGCGGCGCGGATCTCGTCCTCGACCACGGCGTCGGCGGCGCGCAGGGTGTCGAGGCGCGGCCGCGTCAGATCGCCCAGGCAGCGCACCGCCAGGCCGGGCCCCGGGAACGGCTGGCGGGTGATCATCCGGCGCGGCAGGCCGAGCTCGGTGCCGAGGAGCCGCACCTCGTCCTTGAACAGCTCGCGCAGCGGCTCGACCAGCGCCAGGTTCATCCGCTCGGGCAGGCCGCCGACGTTGTGGTGGCTCTTGATCACCGCGGCCGGGCCGCGCACCGACACGCTCTCGATCACGTCGGGGTAGAGCGTGCCCTGGGCCAGGAACCGCGCGCCGGCGATGGACTTGGCCTCGTCATCGAACACCGCGATGAACTCGTGGCCGATGATCTTGCGCTTGCGCTCGGGGTCGGTGACCCCGGCCAGGGCGTCGAGGAAGCGATCGGTGGCGTCGACCACCCGCAGATCGACGTGGAAGTGATCGCGGAAGATCGCCGCGACCTGCTCGCGCTCGCCGCGGCGCAACAGGCCGTTGTCGACGAAGATGCAGGTCAAGCGATCGCCGATCGCGCGGTGGATCAAGGCCGCGGCGACCGACGAGTCGACCCCGCCCGACAGCCCGCAGATGACCCGGCCCTCGGGGCCGACCTGGGCCCGGATGCGCGCCACCGCCTCCTCGGCGAACGACGCCATCGACCAGTCGCCGGTCAGGCCGGCGACCCCGAACAGGAAGCCGGCGAGGAGCTCGACGCCGCGCGGGGTGTGGACCACCTCGGGGTGGAACTGCACGCAGTGGATGCGGCGGACCGGGTCGGCGAACGCCGCCATCGGGCAGTTGTCGCTGTCCGCCAGGTGGACGAACCCGGGCGGCAGCGACTCGACGTGATCGCCGTGCGACATCCACACCGTCAGCTCGTCACCGGTCGCGATGCTGCGCAGCATGCCGTCGCCGCCGGTCCGGACCCGGACCACGGCCCGCCCGTACTCGCGCTTGTCGGCCGGGCGGACGTCGCCGCCCAGGAGGCGCGCGGTGAGCTGCGCGCCGTAGCAGATGCCGAGGATCGGCAGCCCGAGGTAGTAGATGCCGGGGTCGACCTGGGGCGCGTCGGGGGCGTAACACGACGATGGCCCGCCCGAGAGGACGATCGCCGACGGCGCCAGGGCGCGGATCCGCTCGAGCGACAGGTGATGCGGGTGGACCTCGCAGTAGACCGCGTGCTCGCGGATGCGGCGGGCGATGAGCTGGGTGTACTGCGAGCCGAAGTCGAGGATGAGGACGAGCTGGTGAGCCACGGCGGTTCCTTACTCGACCCGGTAGTTGGGCGCTTCCTTGGTGATGATCACGTCGTGGACGTGGGATTCGCGCAGCCCCTGCGAGGTGATGCGGACGAACTGCGCGCCGGTCCGCATGGCGTCGATGCTGGCGCAGCCGACGTAGCCCATCGACGACCGCAGCCCGCCGACGAGCTGGTAGATCGACTCGCGCAGCGGGCCCTTGTACGGCACCCGGCCCTCGATGCCCTCGGGCACCAGCTTCTGCGGCGCGGTAGCCTCGACGTCGTCCTGGAAGTAACGATCCTTCGAGCCCTCGCGCATCGCGCCGATCGAGCCCATGCCGCGGTACGACTTGTAGCTGCGGCCCTGGAACAGGATGATCTCGCCGGGCGCCTCGTCGGTGCCGGCGAACAGGCTGCCGATCATCACGGTCGACGCCCCGGCGGCGATCGCCTTGGCGACGTCGCCCGAGTACTTGATGCCGCCGTCGGCGATGATCGGCACGCCGCCGGCCGCCGCCGCCGCCGCGACGCAGTCGCTGATCGCGGTGAGCTGCGGCACGCCGACGCCGGCGACGATCCGGGTGGTGCAGATCGAGCCCGGACCGACCCCGACCTTGACCGCGTCGACGCCGGCCTCGATCAGGGCCAGGGTGGCGGCGCCGGTGGCGACGTTGCCGGCCACGAGCTGGACCCGCGGGAAGTTCAGGCGGGTGGTGCGCACCGCCTCGATCACGCCGGCCGAGTGGCCATGGGCGGTGTCGACGCAGATCACGTCGCAGCCGGCCGCGATCAGGGCGTCGATCCGGGCCTCGCGATCGCCGCCGACGCCGACCGCGGCGCCGACCCGCAGCCGGCCGAGCTCGTCCTTGGCCGCCAGCGGGTGGGCCTCGGCCTGCTCGATGTCCTTGATCGTGATGAGGCCCTTGAGGCGGCCACCGTCGTCGACCACCAAGAGCTTCTCGATGCGGTTCTTGTGCAGCAGCTCCTTGGCGCCCTCGAGGCCGACGTTGTCGCCCACGGTGATGAGCTTCGTGGTCATCACGTCGGCGACCCGCTGGGTCAGGTTGCGCTCGAACCGGACGTCGCGGTTGGTCAAGATGCCGACCGGCCGGCGCTCGCCGTCGACCACCGGCAGGCCGCTGATCCGGTGCTGGCGCATGAGCGCCAGGGCGTCCTCGAGGCGACGCTCGGGACCGATCGTCACCGGGTCGACGACGATCCCGCTCTCGGCCTTCTTGACCCGCGTGACCTCGCGGGCCTGGTGCTCGACCGACAGGTTCTTGTGCAGGAAGCCGATGCCGCCTTCGCGGGCCATCCGGATCGCGGTCGCCGCCTCGGTGACGGTGTCCATCGCCGAGCTGACCAGGGGGATGCGGAGCGGGATCTTCGGGGTCAGGCGAGTCGACACGTCGACGTCGCGCGGCAGCACCTCGCTCCACGCCGGGACCAGGAGCACGTCATCGAAGGTCAGGGCCTCGCGCAGGGTGTCAGGGAGCATCGCGATCTCCGGTCCGGCCGGGACGGCCGGTTGGGCGCGGACCATACGGCCCGCCTCTGTTCGAGACAAGCGGTGGAGCCCCCGCCCTCGCTGGGTGGGACTGACCTCCCCAGGATCGCAACCCGCGGTCGACAACATTCCGGGCCTCTTGCGATGGCACGGGGCTTGATACGCCGCCCGACCATGTCTCGCCTCGCCTACCTCGCGCTCGCCGTCTCCGCTCTCGCCCTGGGCTGCGCCGGCGAGGCTCCCCCCATGGCCGTCGATGCCACCGGCCCCGACGCCGGCGAGGGGATCGACGCAGCCGTCGTCGAGCTGCGGGTCGCCGGCGTCGCCAAGGACTACTTCACCAACGCCGCGCTGTCGAACGCGACCCTGGCGTCGGAGGGCATGGAGCCCGGGCTGACCGCGACCTCGGGCAGCGGCGGCGAGTTCGCGTTGACGCCGGTGCCACCGGGCAGCGTGTTCTTCGTGACCGCGACCCGCGCCAACTACCGCACGACCCGCGGCCTGCCGATCGAGGTCGCGGCGACCTCGGTCACCGCCGACCAGCCGATGGTGTCGAACGTCGACGCGCGCCGGCAGTCGACCACCCTGGGGCGGACCCCGCTGGCCGGCACCGGCGTGGTCTTCGCCGAGCTGGTGCGCCGTAACGGCATGCCGCTCGTCGACGTGCCGGTCGCCGACATCGTCCTGGTCGACGCCCTCGAGGCGCCGGCCGGCGTCGGGCCGTTCGTGTTCGGCGTCCTGGGTGACGTCGTCCCCAACGAGACCCTGGGCGTCGCCACGGCGGTCAACGGCCGGTCGCGGGTCGGGTTCCTCGACGTCCCACCTGGCACGTACACGCTCAAGGTCACCTACGCCGCTGGCGGCGGTGGCACGATGGTCGACAGCGTCCGCGTCGACGTCACCGCCGAGGGCGCCAGCCTGACCTCGGTCGGCGGCGGCGAGGGCATGCCACCCGCTGGGACCCGGACCTTCGCGACCGACGTGTACCCGCGACTCCAGACCGCGGCCAACGGCGGCCTCGGCTGCGCCAACTGCCACACCGCCGGCGGCGCCGCCGCGGTCCTGCCCTACGACCAGCCGGCGATGATGACCTACGACGCGATCCGCGCGCGGCCCGGCGTGGTCGACACCGCGACCCCGGCGATGTCGATGCTCCTGACCAAGCCGCTCTACGAGGTGCCGGCGAACCACCCCAACGCCACCTTCCTCGACGCCAGCGATCCCGACTACCTGATCTTCCTCGAGTGGATCACCCAGGGCGCACGGCCGTAACTTTTGGAGAGGTTTGGTGACAGACCTCTCCAGAAAGAACAGCTCACTCATCCCCGGCGTGGCTCTGGGCGAGGCGCTCGAGGACGGCTTGATCTTCGAGGGTGGTGGTGTCGCCGCGGGCGGTGGAGCCGCTGGCGATCTCGCGCAGGAGGCGGCGCATGATCTTGCCGGAGCGGGTCTTGGGCAACGCGTCGGCGAAGCGGATCTCCTCGGGTCGGGCCAGGGCCCCGATCTGATCGGCGACGTGGCCGCGCAGCTCCTTGGCCAGGGCGTCGTCGGCCGAGACCCCGGCGCGCGGCGTGACGAAGGCGACGATGGCCTGGCCCTTGAGCTCGTCGGGGCGGCCGACGACCGCGGCCTCGGCGACCTTGGGGTGCGAGACCAGCGCGCTCTCGACCTCCATGGTCGACAGGCGGTGGCCGGCGACGTTGATGACGTCGTCGACGCGCCCCATGATCCAGAAGTAGCCGTCGTCGTCGCGCCGCGCGCCGTCGCCGGCGAAGTAGACCCCGGGGATCTCGCCGAAGTAGGTCTTCTCGAAGCGCGGGTGGTCGCCGAAGATCGTGCGCAGCATCGACGGCCACGGCCGCTTGATGACCAGGAAGCCGCCCTGGTTGGCGCCCACCGACACGCCGTGCTTGTCGACGACGTCGACCTCGATGCCGGGCAGCGGTCGGGTCGCCGAGCCCGGCTTGGTCGGGGTCGCGCCAGGCAAGGGCGAGATCATGATCGACCCGGTCTCGGTCTGCCACCAGGTGTCGACGATCGGGCAGCGGTCGCCGCCGATCGTCCGCCGGTACCACATCCAGGCCTCGGGGTTGATCGGCTCGCCGACCGAGCCGAGCAGGCGCAACGACGACAGATCGTGGCGCGCCGGGTACTCGTCGCCCCACCGCATGAAGGCGCGAATCGCCGTCGGCGCGGTGTAGAAGACCGTCACGCCCCAGCGCGCGATCACGTCCCAGAAGCGATCGGGCGCCGGCTGGTTGGGCGCGCCCTCGTACAGCATCACGGTCGCGCCGTTCATGAGCGGGCCGTAGACCACGTAGGAGTGGCCGGTGACCCAGCCGATGTCGGCCGTGCACCAGAAGATGTCGTCGTCGCGCAGATCGAACACCAGCTTCGACGAGTAGTAAGCGCCGACCTGGTAGCCGCCGGTGGTGTGGAGGATGCCCTTGGGCTTGCCGGTGGTGCCGCTGGTGTAGAGCGAGAACAGCGGATGCTCGCTGTCGTGGGCCGGCGCGGCGTGGCGCGGGCTGGCCCGCTCGACGGTCTCGTGCCAGAAGCGATCGCGGTTGACGCGGAAGTCGATGTCGTGGCCGGTCCGCCGCACTACCAGCACGTGCTCGACCGTCGGGCAGCCCTCGCCGTGGGTGAGCGCGTGGTCGACGTTGGCCTTGAGCGGCACGATCGCGCCGCGGCGCCAGCCGCCGTCGGCGGTGATGATCAGCCGGGCCTTGGAGTCGCGCACGCGATCGGCCAGGGCCTCGGCCGAGAAGCCGCCGAAGACCACGGTGTGCGGCGCGCCCAGGCGGGCGCAGGCCAGCATCGCGATCACCGCCTCGGGGATCATCGGCAGGTAGATCGCGACGAAGTCGCCGGCGCGGACGCCCAGGTCGTGGAGCGCGTTGGCGGCCTGGCACACCGCGCGGTGGAGCTGGTGGTAGGTGAGGACGCGGGTGTCGCCCGGCTCGCCCTCGAACAGGAGCGCCGCCTTGTTCTTGCGTGGGCCGTCGAGGTGGCGATCGAGGCAGTTGACCGTGATGTTGGTCTTGCCGCCGACGAACCAGCGGGCGTCGGGGCTCTGCCAGTCGAGCACGCGCCGCCATGGCGTCGACCAGGACAGCTCGCTGGCGACCTCGGCCCAGTAGCCGTCGGGATCCTTCCGGGCCCGCGCCACCAGGGCCTCGTAGGCCGCGAGGTTCGGCACCCGCGCGCTGGCCGCGAACTCGGCCGGCGGCGGGAACACGCGGTCTTCGATCAGGACCGACTTGATCGCGTCGCTCACGCCGCACCTCCGACGACCGCGATCATCTCGATCTCGACCCGGGCGTCGCGCGGCAGCCGCGCCACCTGCACCGTCGACCGCGCCGGCGGCGCGCCGGCGAAGCGCTCGGCGTAGACCGCGTTGACCGCGGCGAAGTCGCCCAGGTCGGTGAGGAAGATCGTGGTCTTCACGACCTCGGCGAAGCCGGTGCCGGCGGCGGTCAGGACCGCGGCCAGGTTGTCGAGGACCCGGCGGGTCTCGACGGCGATGTCGCCGGTGACCATCTGGCCAGTGGCCGGATCGAGCGGGATCTGGCCGGAGGTGAAGACCATCGCGCCGACGCGGATGGCCTGGGAGTACGGGCCGATCGCGGCGGGGGCGTCGGCGGTTGCGATCACGGTGCGCGCCATGGCCTGTCGTACCACGACGCGCGGCGCGGGCCGGGCGCGGCGGTCAGCGCGGCGGGGTGCGGCCGATCGGCACCACCGTCTCGGTCCACTGCGCGATGTGATTCGACGTGACCAGGGCCTGGAACGGCAGGCGGAAGGCCGGCCCGGTGGGATCGTTGCCGGCGGCGGCGCGGCGGGGGAAGAAGGCTGCCATCCAGATCTGCGGACGGCCCGCGCCGAGCCGGACCCCAAAGGCCCGCTTGCTCGAAAAGGTGATCCAGTACAGGTCCTCCGTGTTGACGCCGTCGCTATACGTGTTGCGGAACGGCGCCCACCGGGCCCACGAGTTGGTCAGCCCGACGCCGATGTTGGCCAGGTCGAGCTTGCGCGGCGGCTGACTACCGTCGAGCCGGGCCACCCACAGCTCGGCCGAGGCGTCGTCGTAGGCGTCCTCGCCGGAGCGGTTGAACAGCACCCACTGGCCGTCGGGCGACACCGACGGGTAGTAGTTGTTGCCGCCGCCCTCGACCACCACCCGCGGTGCGCCCCAGGCCCCAGTGGCGGCGTCGTAGCTCACCGCCATGATCGCGCCGCCGCCGAAGTGCCAGTCGGCGCCCGGGGCCGCGACCTGCACGTAGACCAGGGTGGTCCCGTCGGGCGCGAAGTCGGGATGGGTGGCGTAGGCGCCGGTCGGCACCGTGCCCTGCGCCGCGCCGGTGGTGCCGTCGCGCACCGTCAAGACGCCGTTGTGGCTGGTGATGAGCTTGGCGCCGTCGGGCGTGTAGGCCGCGAAGTTCCAGTACTCGGTGCTCGGCGCGATCGCGGGCGTGCGGGTCGCGACGTCGACGATGGTCGCGCTCTGGTTGCCGCCGTCGTAGGTCAACGCCATCTTGGTGCCGTCGCGCGACAGGGTGTGGCAGGCCACGCACCGACCGTTGGCCGACTGCCGCGTGGTGTAGAACTCCTCGGCCGGCTGACCGACCGCGCCGAAGTCGTAGCGGAAGATGCCGGCCGGCGTCGAGGCGTCCGCCGACTCCGCGGCCCAGTAGTACAGGCCGCCCTCGACGTCCTCGATGCCGTGGGTGACGATCTGGTTGGGCGCGACGCCAGCGCGGCCCGGGTTGGCCAGGGTCAGGCCGCGCAGGCCGAGGGTGAGCTGAGCGCTCGAGCGCGCCGCCGCGTCCCACTCGCTGGGCGTGAAGGCCGTCCATCCGGTGGCGCCGCCGGTGGTGTAGGCGCGCAGGTCGACGTGATCGCCCTCGAGGCGGACCTCGTAGAGATCGTGGCCGTGGGCGTCGGTCCAGTGGGCCTCGAAGTCGCCCAGGTTGCCGGGGACGACGACGCGATCGGGCGGATAGACCATGGCCGGCGCGACGGCGGGATCGTCGGTGGCGCTGGCGAACAGGTCGGGGGCGTTGGCCGGCGCGCCGGCGGTGACGCGGCGACCGCGCACCGTGACCTCGATCTGGGCCTGGCCGGTCAGCGGGCCGAGGCTGGCCTGGGCCATGGTCTTGCCGGCCCGGCCGCCGCGCGCGGTGAACGTCGCGCCCGCGAAGCTGCCGAAGGCCGGGTCGACGAGCTGCCAGCCGACCTGGCCGGTCACGTCGCTCTCGCGGCCGGCGTCGTCGATCAGCGTGACCGTGAAGGCCTGGGTGGCCGGGGCGCCGTTATCGACGAAGAGCTGGGCCGAGGACGGGGCGATGACCAGCGTGCCGTTGGTCGGCACGCCGGTGTCGTCGGAGCCACCGCAGGCCAGGACACCGACGAGCAGGCCGGCCCAGGCCACGGCGCGAACGCGCGCGAGGTACGTCAACATGCCGGGGATTGTCGCTCCGGCGCCGGCGCGGCGTCGACCCCCAAGCGCATCCGCGCGATCGGGGCGTTGACAGCCGCACATTCTTCCGAGTAAGAACGACGCGCTTCCGGGGCGCTTAACTCAGCGGAAGAGTGTCACCTTCACACGGTGAAAGTCGTAGGTTCGATCCCTACAGCGCCCACGAGTGCACGTGCGTCGGTGACGACGCCGCTACCGTCGACGCTCGGGCGCGACGCCTTCGGAGCCGGTCATGGTCTCCTCGGACTGCGACCAATCGATGAGCTGATCGTCGTCGACCTGCTCGGGCTCCTTGCGCCACGCCTCGCCGACGTCGGCCTCGATCTCGAAGTCGGTCGCGGTGGCGGCGCGGTTCGACGGAGGACGGGCGTCGGTGCGGGCGTCGGCGCGGCGCGCCGGCATCGCCGCAGCGGCTTGGGGACGCCGCGCGCCCAGCGTCGTCCGGGCTGCGCCGGGCCGCGTCGACGGCGGCGGCTCGAGGGGCGCGGGCTCGACGGGTCGGGCGCCGTCACTGGTCGCCGCACGGGTCGGTGCGGCCGGTAGCGGCGCAGGTGGCGCAGGGCGCGCCGGCGTCGGCGCGACCCGCGTGACCTCGGCGGCCAGCTCGGCGGTTGGAGGCTCGATGGCGGTCCGGGGCTCGACGACGGGCCGAGGCTCGACGGCGCGAGGCTCGACGGCGCGGGCCGACGCCGGCGCCGGCGTCACCGGGATCGCCGCGGTCACCGACGGCGCGGTCACCGCCGCGACCGGCGCGCTCGGCGCTGAGGCTACGGCGGCAGGGATCGCGGCCGGGGGCGGCGCCACCAGCGGCGGCGGCGGTGCGACCAGCCCGCGGCCGAGGGCGCGGGTCGCCACCTGGGCCAAGCAGGCCCACAGAAGCGGCGCCGGCACCCACTCGCACAGGACCGGGACCGTGATCGTGTCGACGACGAGGCGAGCGTCGGTCCGGGGCGCGGTCAGGCAGGCCGCGAGGAGCTTGGCCCAGACCGGTCGCGGCAGATGCGTCGCCAGCACGTCGGGCGTCGCGTGGGCGAGGACGTCGTCGGGCGTCGCCAGACCGAGCTCGAGCGCGCGCCCGAGGGAGTCGACGAAGAACCCACGCACGCCAGCCGGGGCAGTCACGGCGCCCGCCCTCCGACCACCCCGGCGCGCTCAGCCGCGGCAGCGATGCACTCCCACAGGACCTCGTGCGGCAGGTGACGCGCCATCACGTCCGGCGTCACGGTCTCGAGGACGCGGTCGGGGGTCATCGCGCCGGCCGCCAGCGACGCCGCCAGCACCTTGGACAAGAGCTCCGGCGGGAGGTTCTTGGCGAGGACCTCGGGGGTGGCGTGGCGGAGCACGTCGGCCGGCGCGAAGATCTGCTGGGCCAGGCCCGACTCCATCATCGTCGCAAACCAGCGCTCGCGCGCTTCGATGGACATCGGTCCACGGTATCACAACGGGATCTGGTGCTGTGACCACGGTCGCAGGGCCTGCGATTGGACTGACCACCGGACCCGGATCGACGCCAAGCGACCCGACGATCACCGTCTGCGAGTTGCGCCAGCGAGGTTTCTTGCGCAAGGTGCAGCTATGAACCGCGGAGAGTCCCGGTCGCGCGAATCCTCCGGAACAGTGCTGTTCCGGAAGCGCGGCGCCACTCTCGAGGTCCTGCTCGTCCACCCCGCCGGGGCCTACAATCGCCGCGCGCCGTGGGGGATCCCGAAGGGCCAGCCCAATCCGGGCGAGGAGCTCGAGGCCGCGGCCCGCCGGGAGACGATGGAGGAGACCGGGGTGATCGCGGGCGACCTGATCGCGATCGGGTTCGTCGACTACACGCGATCGCGCAAGCGGGTCCACGGCTTCGCCGGGGCCGCGCCCGGCGACGCCGCCCCACGCTGCGCGTCGTGGGAGGTCGACAAGGCCGAGTTCATCGAGATGACGCGGGCTCGGCGGATCATCCACCCCGACCAGGTGGCCCTCCTCGATCGCATGGAGAAGCTCCTCACCGGGGCAGATCCCGCGCTGGCGACCGACCTGGCGCCCCTCGGGGCCCTGCCCTAGCCCGCGCAATTTCAGGCCGTTATGCTGCCGGGCGAGAAGTGGCGACGCCGGCCTTGCGCCGAGCGACGCCGATGATCACCGTGCTCGGGAATCAGGGCCGATACCACCGCGGTTCTGGATCGTAGTAGTAGCAGCCCCTCGCTCGCCCCCGCGCACCACTCCTCGCTGGCTGTAGGTGCAACGTTTTTCCCCGGGCGAGCGTCCGAGACGCGATCGGCACGCATTGCGGCCGAAACGCAGGAGAACGCCATGCCGAAGCCAACCGCCCATAGCCTCCGCTCCCCCCGCCGCGCCGCCGCCGCTTCCCGCACGGCCCGTGACGGTCACGCCGAGGCTGCGCCTCGGCCGGCCCCCTCGGATTCGAAGCTCCTGCGCAGCGATTCCGACGACCACCTGTCGACCTACTTCCGCGATCTGGCGGAGCACGATCTGCTGTCTCCCGAGCAGGAGCGCGAGCTGTCCCAGGGCATCGAGGACCAGGAGGTCCTGACCTGGGAGCGCGTGCTGGCGCGCGCCGACATCGGCCTCGAGGTGCTGGCCATGCTCGACGGCAAGCTCGAGGAGCCCTTGAAGCCGCAGAAGTACGAGAAGGCCGTGGAGGCCGTCCGCGGCAAGAAGCCCGATCGTCGGGCGGTGGCGCGCCTCACCAGCGCCGCGCGGGAGCTCGCCGAGTTCCTGCGGGCCCAGGACCTGGATCGGCTGCACATCGACGCCGTCCGGCGCGAGCTGCGCCGGGCCCGGGCGCAGTCGCTGGCCGGCGCCAAGCAGCCCGGCACGGTCTACGCCGCCGCGGCGACGCCGGCCTTCGCGGCCTACCTGGCCGGCATCGACGAGGCCTATCGCGGCTCGTCGTCGCTGCGCGAGGAGTTCGTGAAGTGCAACCTGCGCCTGGTCGTGACCATGGCGCGCCGCTACGACCGCGGCGGCATGCCGCTGGCCGACCTGATCCAGGAGGGCAACCTCGGGCTCATGCACGCGGTCAGCCGCTTCGACTACCGCCGCGGCCTGC
>Ga0075163_10006167_pt1 | contig 15914 bp, 13 predicted proteins | sample JI1023141ADNA_FD_71478 | JGI IMG/M metagenome (GOLD analysis project Ga0075163, IMG submission 71478) | Wastewater effluent complex algal communities from Wisconsin, to seasonally profile nutrient transformation and Carbon sequestration -... | ecosystem: Engineered > WWTP > Effluent > Algae... | reverse complement strand
TATATGCAACTGATAAATATCTGCTAAACCTCTTCCATAACCGTTGTAATCCATACCATACCCTATAACAAATAAGGGCGAAATTTCAAAACCGAACCAATCAACTTTTACATCCTTCCTAAGTATTTCTGGTTTAACAAGAAGAGAGCATATTTTTATATCATTTATGCCAAATTTTTTTATTAATTCAAGAAAGGCTGCCATAGTATTTCCACTGTCTAAAATATCTTCAATGATTAAAACTGATTTATTTTGTAAAAATGTAAAATCAGTTTCTTTGAATTGAATTATTTTCTCTTGTTGAATTCCCGAATAGGAGGAGATTTTTGTAAACACAGGATTCAGATCCAAAGTCATGTGTCTTAATAAGTCAGCTGCAAAAATGAAAGCCCCATCCATAATTATTATGGGTACAGGGTTTGTATTATTTGATGCATAAAAATTGTCAATTTCTTTAGCGAGGTTGACAACTTTTTGGTCAATTTTTTCTTTTGGAATTAGCAGATCAAAATTTAATTTATTAATCTCAATCATCAAAAAGTGTTTTGGAATATTTTAAAATTAATCCTGGAATTTCATCTTCCAGGATCCTTATTTTCAATTCGCTACCCCAACGATAATGGCCTGTATTTCCATTTGAATAAAGTATTCTGTGGCAAGGAACGAGAAAGGCAAAAGAATTTGCTCCCACAGCTGCACCAACCGCTCTTATGGCATTGGGATATCCAGAACGTGCTGCCAAATTTTTATAACTCAAAGTTTGACCCCTTGTAATTTCTAAAAGTTGATTCCAAACAGCCAATTGAAATTCAGTGCCTCGGATAAGTAAATCAAAAGAGGTATCGGTTTTGCCTTCGATAAAATCTATAATTTTCTGATAACAATTATTCGTAACGGATGTTAAACGAGCATTCGGGAATTCATTATTCATTTGAATAATAAATTTTTCTTCATCCATGAAATGACAATTTAGTAATCCATCTTCTATGAAAGAAACACTTAATGGTCCATATTTACAAAGTCCTGATTGATAATGTATGTTTTCAGGAATCTCCAGAGGATTAAGAATTTGAAATTTATGCATTGGCAGCAAATTTAAGTTACCTCTACCTAATTTATTATTTATTTATTTTACATAGTTTGAAGTGGTTTAGCAAAACAATATGTAATACCTTTGAGGTTTTATTTCATGAAGCAGCAGGAAGAGTTCGAATTTATTGAAATTTATGGAGCAAAGGAGCACAATCTGAAAGATGTGTCGGTCAAAATCCCCAGAAATGAAATGGTAGTTATTACAGGCATTTCTGGAAGTGGAAAATCCTCTTTGGCATTTGATACTATTTATGCAGAAGGTCAGCGCCGTTACATGGAAACTTTCTCCCATTATGCCAGGCAGTTTATTGGGTCCATTGAAAGACCAGATGTGGAAAAAATTGATGGACTAAGCCCCGTTATTTCTATTGAACAAAAGACCACTGGATGGAATCCAAGATCAACCGTTGGCACCACAACTGAAATTTATGATTTATTGAGGTTGTTGTTTGCAAGAGCGGCTGATGCTTACTCCCATGCAACCGGTAAAAAGATGGTGAGGTACACAGAAGATCAAATGATTTCCTTTATTTTCGAAAAATTCGACCAAAAGCATATTTCTATCCTTGCACCTCTGGTCAGGGCAAGGAAGGGGCATTATCGTGAGCTATTTGATCAGGTGAGAAAGCAGGGCTTCAATAAGATGAGAGTGGATGGTCAAGTGATCGATCTCAAACCCGGACTCCAGTTGGACAGGTTTAAAACTCATGACATTGAAGTAGTTATCGATCGTATTCAAGTTATAAAAGAGAGAGAAGAAAGGCTTAATTATAGTCTTGCTACAGCATTGAAGATGGGTAATGATGTAGTATTTATTCAAGATCAGGAAAATTCAGAATTATTTCCTTTTAGTAAGCGACTGATGGATCCACTAACAGGGCTATCTTACGATGAACCATCTCCAAATACTTTTTCATTTAATTCCCCATATGGAGCATGTCCGGAGTGTAAAGGTCTTGGACAGATACATGAAGCAGACTTAGATCAGATCATACCCGATGACACGAAATCTATTTCAGAATTAGGGATTGTTCCACTCGGTGAAGTACGAGATACTCTAACCTATAAACAACTAAAACAGATAGCTGACCGATATAAATTCAATTACCAAACCCCTATTAAAAAAATTCCCAAAAAGGCCCTGGATACTATCTTATACGGAGGAGACGATAGTTTTCCTGCACCACCGGGTTCAACCTGGTTTGAAGGTACTTATCACCTGGCTTATGAAGGTTTATGTAACATGTTAAAAAGGTGGTATAAAGATACCAGTTCGGAGAAAATCAGACAGTTTGCAGAAGATTTCATGTCGATCCAGGATTGTCCGGCTTGTGGGGGAACGAGACTTAAAAAGGATTCTTTGTTTTTTAAGATTGATGAAAAAAACATTGCAGAATTGGCCCGATTGGATATTTCAGATCTGATGAAATGGTTTGATGGATTGGAGAATAGATTAACTGACAGACAAAAGTTAATCAGTAAAGACATTATTAAGGAAATCAAAATACGTCTGGACTTTTTACTTTATGTCGGATTAGATTATCTTTCATTAGACCGTCCAACAATGAGCCTTTCTGGTGGAGAGTCCCAGAGGACCAGATTAGCCACCCAAATAGGATCGCAACTCACAGGTATAACTTACATCCTGGATGAACCCTCCATTGGACTGCATCAAAGAGACAACCACAGATTAATTAAATCTCTTCGGGAATTAACCCAAATTGGCAATACTGTAATAGTAGTCGAACATGACAAAGACATCATGATGGCATGTGATTACATCATTGATTTGGGTCCTGGTGCTGGAAAGCATGGTGGGGATATAGTTTCACAGGGAATTCCCTCAGAGTTTATCAAAGATCAGAATTCCCTAACTGCAAGTTACCTTTCCGGTAAAGCTTCCATAGAGATACCAGCGCAAAGAAGAAAAGGAAATGGTCAGTTTTTAAGCTTAATTGGAGCAAAGGGACATAATTTGAAGAATTTGAGTTTAAAATTTCCTTTGGGATGTTTCATTTGTGTAACCGGGGTATCCGGAAGTGGAAAGTCAAGCCTGATCAACGAGACTCTTTATCCAATTCTAAGAGAGTATTTTTACAACAGCCTTCAAAAGCCATTATCCTTTGATAAAATTGAAGGGTTGGAGCATTTGGATAAAGTGGTTGAGGTTGATCAAAATCCTATTGGTAGAACACCCAGATCAAATCCTGCAACCTATACAGGCGTTTTCACTGAGATCAGGAATCTTTTTTCGAATCACCCCGAATCTAAAATACGGGGCTATAAACCAGGAAGATTCTCTTTCAATGTATCCGGAGGACGTTGTGAAGTTTGTGAAGGCGGAGGAATGAGAATCATTGAAATGAATTTTCTTCCCGATGTCCAGGTACACTGTGAAAGTTGTCATGGTAAGCGTTACAACCGAGAGACCCTTGAAGTATTGTATAAAGGAAAATCTATCGGTGATGTATTAGATATGACTGTTGAAGAAGCCACCGAATTTTTTGAGCATTTGCCTGCCATTTATCGAAAATTAAAAACTTTAAGGGATGTTGGTCTCGATTATATCACTTTAGGACAACAGGCAACAACGTTATCAGGTGGAGAAGCTCAACGCGTTAAATTGGCTGAAGAGCTTTCTAAAAGGGATACCGGAAAGACATTATATATTTTAGATGAACCAACAACCGGACTGCATTTTGAAGATATTAAGCATTTACTAAATGTCCTCCAAAAACTAGTGGATAGAGGAAATACCGTCATGGTTATAGAGCACAATCTGGATGTCATTAAAGTAGCGGACGTTGTCCTGGATTTAGGGCCTGAGGGAGGAAAACATGGGGGAAAGGTTGTTGCCTATGGGTCACCTGAACAAGTTGCAAAGGTGAAGGAATCTTTTACAGGACAATATTTAGCTGAAGAATTAAATATGAAAAAAGCCGCTGTAAAATAGCAGCGGCTCTTCTAAGTATTAATTATAACTTTTAAGAAGAAACTATTTTTTTGTTACCCTTAAGGAAACCCTACGATTTAAATCTCTTCCGGATTCCGTTTTATTATCACCTACAGGGTGTTCCTGACCATAACCTTCAGCCTCCATTCTTCTAGACTCAATCCCATTGGTAAGCAGTGCAGACATTACCACTTCAGCTCTGGCCTGTGATAATTTTTGATTAACCTTTGGGTCGCCTACATTATCTGTGTAACCTCCCACTTTGATATTAACCTGGGGGAAGGCTTTCAATATGGCGGTAATGTTATTGATTTGAATTTGTGATGCAGGATTGAGCTTACTTGATCCAGTTTCAAAAAGGATTCTGTCAAAATCAAACCAAGTTGTTTTATCAATCGCCTTGTTTTTATCTTCAATAAAGTTAACTAACCTGGCTTCAACCCCTTTTTCAGGTATATTTATCTCTATTCCTCCGGGCAGTGAAAGCTTGATTGGCTTTCCCAATATTGCCCACTTCGCTTGGACTCCAGAATCGAGTTTGGCAATAAGTCCGTCAGCAGTGTTATCTATTTCTTTGGTTTGATCGGCAGTTTTAATTGTTGTAGAATCAATTTTTAAGGTTGTGCTTTCCTTATTGTTGTTCCATTCATTTTTATTACAACTTTTCATAACAAACCACAAAAAGGCGAGTAATGCAAGTAATCCTATTAACCACATCCCCCAATTATTATTTGAATGGTCATGCTCATAGGTTGGAGCGGAAGTTATTTTATCTAAATTTTCTCCGGGATTTCCAAAGTTTAAAATTGAAAAAAGTGAAGAGGGTACTGAAGTTTGAACCTCTTTTTTAAAACTCCCTAACCACATGGTCAATCCGCTAATACCATAGTCTTCTAAAAGTGCTTTCTTTTTTAAATAAGCAAGGACCAGTGGAGCTGTTAAATTCAATAATTTAGATGCAGAGCTTTCACTTTTAAATTCTGCATAACTGCTAAGTTCCTGTTTAACGGCCTGAAATCTTTGACCAAATAATACTTCAAGCAGTCTGCTTCCAAACCTGTTTTCTAACCGGTTTTCAAATTTTCCTTCAAAAAGATTTTCCAGATTTTCTATATCAAAAGATTCGTTATCCATTTGGGTAACTAAATCCCAGATTTGGTCCATGGTACTTTTATTAGAGGAGTCATGAATAATTGCTCCGAGAATGGATGGTATAGCTGCGTTAAAGCCCTTAACGGTAGCATGTTCAGATTCTGTTAAGTATTCAGACACCTTTTTAATCAGGTCGGGGGTCAAATAGCTTGTGAGGGTTTCGACTAATTTCATATTTAAAGGATTTCCTAAAATTAATATTAATTGATTTGGAGCTGCAATTTATTAATAGTGTAACATTGCTCCTTGTAATTTTGCAGTTATTTAATTATTATTATGGATTTAGAAAAGTTAAAGTACCCAATTGGTAAATGGAGTTTGCCTGAGGTTATTGATTCAGAAATGATTAATGCATGGATAGAGGACATTGCTGGTGTTCCAGGTCTGCTTTCCAACTTAGTCAACCATGGTAAGGAAGTAAATCTTGAATTGACCTATAGAAATGGGGGTTGGACGATCCGTCAACTTGTACATCACCTGGCCGACAGTCATATCAATGCCTACGTCCGCCATAAGCTGGCAGCTTCTGAGCAAACACCAACCATTAACCCATATAATGAAGGATTGTGGTCCGTAATGAAAGACGTAAAAGATGTGGATGTTCAAATATCCCTACAATTGCTAGATGCCTTGCATCAAAGGTGGACAGTATTTTTGTCCAGTTTAAGTCATGAGGAATTGAAAAAAAGCTTTTTTCACCCGGGACACAATAGATTAATCACGTTGGGCGAGTCTATCGGGATGTACAGCTGGCATGGCAAACACCATCTAGCGCACATTATGCTGGCACTTGGCCAGGGAACTATTGAAATTTAAGATTTAAGGTCTGAAGTTAAGACTGCGGTGGTGTAATATCTGTTCAATCTGGCTATATTTTCAAGGGATATTTCTTTTGGACATTCGGCTTCGCAAGCACCGACATTAGAACACATACCAAATCCTTCTTCATCCATTTGTTTAATCATATTCAATACCCTCCTTGAGTTTTCGACTTCTCCCTGAGGCAATAAACCAAGATGGGAAACTTTAGCAGCAGTAAATAGCATGGCAGATCCGTTTGGACAAGCAGCCACACATGCCCCACAACCTATGCAAGCAGCAGCATCAAAAGCCTTAGATGCCAGATCCTTTTCGATAGGAATGGAATTTCCATCCATAGCTTGACCAGTATTAACAGAAATATACCCGCCCGCTTGAATGATTCTGTCAAAAGCACCTCTGTCCACTACAAGGTCCTTAATTACAGGGAATGACCTGGCTCTAAAAGGCTCTACTACAACTGTATCGCCTTCTTTAAAAAATCTCATATGCAACTGACAGGTGGTGGTTCCACTGTTTGGACCATGAGGTCTACCATTTATAACCATACTGCAAGCTCCGCAGATTCCTTCACGACAATCATGATCAAATGCAACTGGTTCTTTTTTCTCATCAATCAGGTCCTGGTTCAGCACATCCAGCATTTCAAGAAATGACATATGTTCATTGGCCTCTACGGAATATTTTTCAAAACCACCTTTCTGGTCAGGTGACTTTTGTCTCCAAATTTTAAGATTCAGCTTCATATATGGCTATTTTGAATAATGGCGTAAAAGTAAGGATTCTGATGTTAAATCACACATTTAGACAACAAAACAAAATGATAATGGATGGTATACTTTCAGGAAATAAAGCGGATATTTCTTTGAAAATTTCCCTTTCCTGCTCTTTTAATTGGTGATTCGAATGATAATTTATTCCAGGTTTCATCTGAAATTTCTAACCATTCTGATATAGTCAGGTCCAATAAATCTTGATTTGGTTTGAAATCTTCAACCTTTGAGGGGACAGAAAAGCGGTTCCACGGGCATACTTCCTGACAAATATCACATCCGAAAACCCAGTTTTCCATTTTGGGTCTGAATTCTTCCGGAATGGCATTTCTTAACTCAATAGTGAGGTAGGAAATGCATTTTGAGGCATCCAACAGATAACCATCCTGATGAATTGCACTGGTTGGACAAGCATCGATACATCTTTTACAAGTTCCACAATGATCCCTTATGGACTGGGAATATTCAAACTCCAAATCCGTAAGAATGCAGCTTAGAAAATAATAAGAACCCTTTTTTGGATTTATGTTAAGTGTGTTTTTGCCATTCCAACCTATTCCAGCTTTTTCTGCCCAAATTCTTTCCATTATTGGACCCGAATCAACAAATGCCCGGATTTGAATATCCCCATATACATCCTTCAGGTATGCAATCAATTTTTTGCATTGTTTTTTAATGACCTTATGGTAATCCTTCCCGAAAGCATATTTTGATATTTTTGGTTTATTTGGTTTAGATTCTTGTGTGGGTTGATCATAATTCATGCTCAACACAATGACAGATTTGCACCCTGGTAAAAGCAATGTTGGGTCGGTGCGTAAGTCAAAATAACGCTCCATGTAATGCATTTCACCATGATAATTTTTATTCAACCACTCTTCAAGTTGTTTTGCTTCCTTGTCTAATTTTTGCGCCTTAACAATGCCTATTTGGTCAAAACCTAATTGTATGGCCTTTTCATGTAAGAGCGATTTATTGATTTTCACGGGTTAATTTGTGGAGTAAAAATAAAGCAGTTAATGACATTCTATCTTAAAATAAAAAAAGCCCGCAATCATCATTGCAGGCTTACCACATTTAGAAGAAAGTAAAACGATACCTTAAATTTTATAAGAGAATTAGAAATCTAACCAGATTCCGCACTCCAAAGTCCGAAAGTCATTTTTTTCCCAGGTAGGACTAAGATCATAGTTAGCATAGAACTTTAAAGCGCCTATATCAATTCTACTGCTAAGACCATAGCGATATGTGTTAAAACCAAAGTCTTCTTCGGTTTCGATTTTTCTCCTGACATCCTCCCTTCTCACTTCTGATTCCTGGTGCACCAACACTCCAGCATAGCCCCCTACACCCATTCCAATTCTTCCCAGGCCTTTAATTTTGTTGCTTTGGAAGTATAACATAAGAGGTATTTGTAAATGTTGGAAATCCATACTGGATACTTTAACTTTATCATCTTTTGTATATACCAAGGTTTGATTTGGTTCAAAACTCAGTTTTTCTTTAAAAGTTAATTCTCCAATTCTCCAACCTAAAGATGTCATGAGCTGTACATTTTTACTCCCTAAATATATCTTAGTGGGTAGAAAGTTGAGAGTCCAGGACCAGGAACTAAATGGTTTATTTTCAAGATCATTAACCAGCACTTCATTATTTACCTTGTTACTTTGTAGTAAATTTAATCCTAGGTCAATATCAAGAAAATCTACATCTGCACCTTTTGATTTTTTATTTTTCTTTTCGGGATTTATATTTTCTTTATTGGTATGATCCCTATCCATTTTTTTATCCTCGTCCATATCCTCATCCTCATTATCAGATTTTTTTTCAACACTTTTACGCTCGACAATAAATATATCCCGATCACCAAGTTTTATTTTTACTGTATCTCCGTTTGCTTTCTTATCCATTACCGGTGGGTCTGGAGGAAGTGGTGGAGTTGGTGGACTTGGCGGTGGAGTCACTTGTGCATTAAGCAAGAATTGGAAACAAATAAAGAGAGATAGAAAAAAAGTTTTCATATTTTTAAATTTATGTTTTATAATTAAATGAATTATCTGGATGGAAAAGATAATGACTTTGACATTTCAAAAATTTCACTTTTGTAGTCAACTGCAATAATAGTTTTATGTGAAGCTTCAGATTCTTTGATGGTCAAAGTATTGTCCGTCCATTCACTTGTTTTTTTGGATAGTAAATTAAAAAAGCCCTTTCTAAGCGTTTTGCCAAGTGACTGATTATGGTTTGCTTCTATTGCAACATCCTCAATTTTATTTATTTCATTGGATGTATTAATTGTTTCTGTTGTTTTGCTAATTACACCAGAAGTATTCTCATTCTTGTTTTCTTGAATATTGGTGACGATATCTTTTGATAAGGTTTCCAAAGGCAAACCAGGTGTTGTGAAAACGTCTTTTTGCGAAGGAGTTTTCTTATTTTCCTTTTGTTCATTAGCTAGTAATGAAGAGTTAACATTGCTTTGAATATCTAATTCTTGTTTTTTAAAGGATGGAGATTGCTTTAGATTTTGTTGTTTTGATATTTTCTCTTGAGAAGTTGGAATTTGTGATGCAAGCTGGATATTATTTTCTAATCTTTTGACTTCCTTATTACTTGTTTCACTAACAGATGATAATGGAATATTTTGTTGCATGGTTTGGCTAGCAAATGATGGCGAACTGGATGTATCATTTTGCAGGAAATAGAATAACCCAATGCCAAGAATCAATGAGGCAGCTGCATAATAATACCTGATTGGGTTAGAAAAATTTAATTTAAAGAATTTGCCCGATTCTTTCTTATCAACAGGAAAAGACTTCACCATGATTTTATCAAAAAGTTCAGAGGGTGGAGATTTAAGATCAAGTTCCGACTTATGCTGTTGTATGTATTCTTTCAATCGATCTTTCATAAATTTCATTTTTTTTTAATATCTCAACCAACTTTTGCTTGGCTCTTAAATATTGACTTCTGGATGTAGCATTTGCAATTCCCAGCATTTGACTGATTTCTTCGTGGGAATAATCTTCTATGGCATACATCGTAAAAACAATTCTGTATTTTTCAGGTAAAAGACTCAGAGATGAAATAATATTGTTCATATTATTCTCAAATTCCTCTTCATTTACTATATTTTCTTCATCATTCATGTTGATCAGAACAGGCGTATTCTCTATATCTTCAAACCTTAATTTTTTCTTTTTTTTGATTGTTTGAAGGCATGTATTCACACAAATCCTTTTTATCCAGGCTGGAAGTAAGGACTCCTGCTCCAATTGACCAATATTTTGAAAAATCTTGACAAAGGAGTCCTGCAATACATCCAGAGCATCTTGCTCGTGATTCATCATCCGCAAGCAAAGATTGTACATCGGTTTGCTGAATTGTTTGTACAATTCTTTGCATGCTAGCTCGTCGGCAGTTTTTACTCTTTCTACAAGGGACTCCATTTTGTTTGATTGTGGCTGTCTTGTAATATAAAGAGTCGCTTAATTATAAAACGTTGCAAAATAATTGAATTAAGTATGAAAAATTAAATTATAAACTTATAAATAATTGATATTCAATTATATAAAATTTACCAGTGATATTCTTCACCATGTTTTTTTAACCATTTTTCAGCAGTCATATAGTCAGGCATCACCGATTCTACAAGATTCCAGTATGCTTTTGAATGGTTGTGGTGCACCAGATGAGATAATTCGTGTATTATTATATAGTCAAGAATGAAATCAGGACACAACAAGAGTCTGGAAGAAAGACTAATGTTCTTGTTTGTACTACATGATCCCCAATTGCTGTTATTGTTTCTTAATCTGATCGAGTTGATTTCCTGTTTAAAAAACTTTTCGTTGATAGATTGAACTCTTGATTTGACTCCATTTAAATAGGTTGCAGACATAACTCTGCTCATGATGTCGCTAATCATTTTTTGACTGGCTGTGGAATCTAAATTTTTAGGAAGTTCAATAAAAATATTGGTCTTAATTCTTTTTCCAACTCCATTTATTCTTTTATCAGATTCTGAAATGAAAATGGTAAATTCAGTTTGTCTGACTTGAAATTTTGAACCATTTTCATATACGCGCGGGCTATATTTCTTACTAAAGCTGGGATCTTTTGTGATTTTTTTATAAATCCATTCCTTGGCCCACAGGATATGCTGATCCTTTTGTCCACTGCTGGCAATTATTGGTATTCGGACTATTGCTTTATTTTTGCCAAGAGAGACCCTTGCAGACATCCTGTATTCAAAGTGAATTTCAAGAGGTAATTCAAAATCAAGAAATTTGATTTTTTGTATTTCTTTAAAAGGTTTTATCCTAAGCATATTTATGTGCAAAACTTTGCATTACTTCTACCAGAACTTCAACACTTTCTTTTTCCAACGCATTGTATAAAGAAGCCCTGAAGCCGCCTACAGATCTATGTCCTGCAAGTCCAACACAACCCGCTTTTTTGCACTCTTCAAGGAATAATGTTTCATATTCTTTTTGTTTAGGAACAAAAACGACATTCATCCACGATCTGTCTTCTTTTACAACAGTTCCTTCAAAACAAGGGTTATTGTCAATTTCATGATATAGAATTTCTGCTTTGACCTGGTTTCGTTTTTCCATTGCCTCCAAACCGCCCATTTGTTTTATCCATCTCATGGTTAACATGGAAACATAAATCGGAAAAACTGGTGGGGTATTATACATAGATCCCTTTTCAGCATGTGTTTTGTAGTTTAACATGGTTGGCAATATTCTTTGGGTTCTACCCAATAGATCTTTTCTTACCACAACAAGCGTGACTCCTGCAGGACCCATATTTTTTTGAGCACCGGCATAAATTAATCCAAAATCTTTTCCGTCAATTTTTTTACTAAAGATGTCTGAAGACATATCACAGACTATCGGAATTGACGCTTTTGGAAATGTTTGATATTGACTCCCATAAATGGTGTTATTGGATGTCAAATGAAGATAGGCACCATCATTTGGAACAGCAAATCCTTTTGGTATATGCCTAAAATAATCATCTTCCGAAGAAGCCAAAACCTCAACTTTTCCAAAATTTCTTGCTTCCTTAATGGCCAATGTTGCCCATGTTCCTGTGTTTATGTAATATGCTTTTTCTGTTTCTCCGAGTAGATTCATTGGAACCATAAAAAATTGTGTGCTGGCACCTCCGGAGAGAAATAACACGTCATAATCGTCATTCAGAGAGAGTAATTCTCGCACAAGTTGTTCTGCTTCAGCCATAACAGCTTCAAATTCCTTACTTCTGTGGGAAATCTCAAGTAAGGAAAGATCCATATTACTGAAATTAATTACTGAGTCTGCAGCCTGTTTTAGAACCGATTGTGGCAGGATTGCAGGACCTGCGTAGAAATTGTGTTTTTTCATACTTTACATTTAATATCCATTCGCAAAGTTATGTATTGTTGCTTGATATAGAGTAGGATAAAGTTCAATTTTTACCAGAGTCAACAAATGTTAAGTTTATTAATCAAATTCCACTAATTTTATATAAAATTTCAGCTGTGTCAAGGAGATTAAAATTTTCTACTATTCTCATGAGTTTAAGGCTAGAAAACTTTACTTGCAGAATGGATGATGTTAGTTATATCAAAGGTATACGTACAAGCTGGCACGAAGAGACGCCTGAAATTATTTTATCCTTAACGGCATTAACCTAAATTTTTAAGTCTATGAAGAGATACCGTTATAAAGCAACTTATAATATTGGGTTAATTTTAGTTTTATCAGGATTTTTCGCCTTTTGTCTAAAGGCTCAATTGAAGAGTTTAAATAATAAGATTAATCTTCCAATTGGAATTGTGCAGGGTGGAACCTGTTGTTGTGGTAATTTTACAGAATTAAGTTTTCCAAATCTTGATTTTGAGGAAGGAACATCTCCGCCTATTGGAGGATTTATCACTTATGGATCAGGTTCGGTTTTTGCCGGATGGCGAGTAACACGCGCAACGATAGACCATGTGGAAGGAAGTCATGCCAATTTGGGAAATGGGAATCCGAATGGGGCAACTAATTTTATTGATTTACATGGTTCTCCCGGTTTTGGTGGTATATCCTACATGCTTACTGGCCTTACTGCTGGAAATAATTATAGGATCGATTTCTGGACCGCCCAAAATGGAAGTGGACATAGCTCAACAGGTACTCTTCAAATTGCAGGTGGTGCCTGGTTAGATGTTAGTTGGACAGTAACTATTTCCGGAGCAATTGCCTGGTTTAAGCAATCTTATATGTTTATAGCCCAAGGGCCTACAGCAGAAATGGAATTTAGCAGCGTGGGTGATTTGATTTATGCCGGGACTTTAGTAGATGATATTAAAATTTTTGAATGTCCGGCTGACAAGGAACAGCCCATGATCCTTAATGAACCTCTTAATGAAATCTATTCTTGTCTCAAGGATGTACCTCCTCCTCCGGGATTACAAATCAGTGATAATTGCGATCCTAATCCGGTCGTAAAGTTGAAGACCACTACACAAAAGATTGATGATTGTGAGCAAATTCTCCGAAGAGAATGGACCATTACTGATAAGTGCGGCAATACTAAGATCCTTAATCAGGAGATAATTATTAAAGATGAAGAAGCGCCTAAAATTATTACGCCACCAAAGGATAAAATTGTTGATTGTAAAACGCATAGCAAAAATACATTTTTAAGCTGGGTCTCATCATCTGGCGGTGCTTCGGTAAAAGACAATTGTGGAAAGGTTTATTTTAGTGCTCAATACGACAGCATTCCTACTAAACCATGCGACACTATGACAGTGTATTTTATAGCATTAGATGACTGTAATAATGAGACATATTTTTCAGCACATTATATTATTAGCGATGTTGTTAAACCATCTCTTATTAAACCTGCCTCGACTGTTCTGCTTCAATGCTCTTCATTGGCTAGAGATTCTCTGAAAAGATGGCTGATTCAAAATGGGAATGCGGAAGCTATTGATGAATGTTCCAATTTGCAATGGAAAAATAATTTTAATGGGGATTCTTTTGCTTTAGATATTACCGTTGAATTTACAGCAACTGATCGTTGTGGTAATTTTATTAAAACATCCGCCTCTTTCAAACAAGAGGACGCAAGTGATACCAGTTATGTCGTAAAATATGTTTGTGGAGAAAAACTAACGAAACAGGATACACAGACTTATTTATTACCTGGATGCGATAGTGTCGTGATAACAAATAATGTTGGAGTTATAATTGACACAACATTTATAAGACGCATGACATGTGATCGCAATCTTCCGGCAATCCAGCTGGAAATTTTAAGCTCTCATCTTACTTGTGATTCAGTAGTAGTATATCTAAATCAATATGTAAAGCCAGATTCGTTATTAATTATTCAATACGATTGCCTTTCTTTGGATACTAGTTTTAATTACATAAGTTTTCCTGACCAACCTTGTGATAGTGTAGTCATCATCCAAACAAACCCAGCTGTTAAAAATTATAATGAAAATATATTTTTTACCTGTGATTCGAATGAAGTAAGAAAGGATAGTTCATTTTTTAAAAACATTTATGGCTGCGATTCAATTGTAATTAATCTCTTTAAGTATAACGCTAAAAAATTTACCTATAGAGATACTGCGATTTGTGGAATATTTTTATCATTTCAGGATACGGTGACAATCTCTACAAATTTCTGTGACAGCCTTGTAATAACCAGATTTAATCCACTTAAGCGAGATAGTGTTTTTATCAAGGAGAGGACATGTGATCCCTTAAAGGAAGGAACCTTTGTCTATAATTTGACCAATATTTTTGGTTGTGACTCAATTTTAATCAAGGAAATTAGTCTGCAAAAAGCAGATACCAGTATAATTCAAAAATTCACCTGCTTGGGAACTATTCCAAAGCAAGACACAATATATTTTCAAGTTAATGGAAAATGCGATTCTGTTGTAATTGTAAATTATCTCGATGCCAGCATTGATACATTATTTGTAAACTCAAGAACATGTGATCCAACACAGGCAGGGATTAAGGTAGAACGATTTAATGGAGTTTATTGCGACAGTATAGTCGTTTTTCGTACCACTCTGGAAAAATCATACTTGGAAAATAGAATAACATCCACTTGTTTCAAAGATTCTGTTGGTATGGATACACTATCCCTGCAATCTCTTTATGGATGTGATAGTGTGATTATCCAGGAGATTAAATACCTTCCGGTAGAGATTGAATGGACAATCGAGGATGTAAGTTGTTACCAGGCTCATGATGGTAAAATTATTTTAAATAGTTTAAGGAATGTCACTCTTCCTGTTCAATTTATGCTTAATGGAATTGTTTTAAATGATCTGACTGGATTGGAGGGCCTACAGGCTGGTCAGTATTCTTTATTCATTCGGGATTCCAGAATGTGCATTTCAGATACGATAAATATAAATATTGTTGAGCCTGAGTTATTAAAGGTTGATGCAGGCAAGGATCAAGAATTGGATAAACCTGACCTAATTAATTTAAATGCATTAACTAATAGACCGGTTATAAGGTATCATTGGTATCCGGAAGATTTATTTAATTGTAAAGAATGTATCTCAACCAGTGTGAACGTAAAAGAGAATTTGAAAATCTATGTGAATGTTATCGATTCAAATGGTTGTGAAGCCACGGATACTGTAAATTTTATTATTCGGGAGGGTGGTGAAATATATTTTCCTAAAATCTTTAGTCCCAATAGTGATGGTATCAATGATGGGTTTACCTTATTTGGCAACCCGGGAACAAATGTTATCCTTTTAAGGATATATGACCGGTGGGGAGAGTTAATATTTGAAAAGAAGAATTTCGGTACCAATAATGAATATGAAGGGTGGGATGGAACTTATAAGGGTAATGAAATAAGTCCCGGAGTATATGTTTTTTATGCCGAAATTGAATTGCTTGATGGCACAAGGCGCACAATAACCGGTGACATTACTTTGGTCAGATAGAATATTTGAAACACATCTTAAGGGGAAGAATTCTTTATCAAGCCTACATTATTAAAGGTTTAGATTAAAAATTTTGTCAAAATACCTTAGATATTAGGTTCATTCTTTTATTTTTGCAGTCCGCTTTTGAAAGGAAAGTGTAAAAAATTGGATT
>Ga0075163_10006166_pt1 | contig 15915 bp, 13 predicted proteins | sample JI1023141ADNA_FD_71478 | JGI IMG/M metagenome (GOLD analysis project Ga0075163, IMG submission 71478) | Wastewater effluent complex algal communities from Wisconsin, to seasonally profile nutrient transformation and Carbon sequestration -... | ecosystem: Engineered > WWTP > Effluent > Algae... | reverse complement strand
CGATGTCATTCCCATTCAGGGCATGCGCAGCGCACCGCATCTGGATTTCGCCGGAGAGATCAGGGCTGAGACGCGCTTCCCAACCTTCCACGCGGCGCGCATTCCCGATGTGGCAACGGCGCGCCACGCCATCGCGGCAGGCAAAGTGGATATGGTGGGGATGACACGGGCCCACATGACGGACCCGCACATTGTCCGGAAAATCATCGAGAAGCGCGAGCATGACATTCGCCCCTGTGTGGGCGCGACCTACTGCCTCGATCGCATCTATCAGGCAGGCGACGCCTACTGCATCCACAACCCGGCCACGGGCCGCGAAACCAAGATGCCGCATCTGTTCGAGAAGGCAGTGCAGAAGAAGCGCATCGTGGTCGTCGGTGCCGGGCCGGGTGGACTTGAAGCGGCGCGCGTTGCTGCTGAGCGTGGCCATGACGTCACGGTGTTCGAAGCGGCGGCGGAAGCGGGTGGACAGATCAGGCTGACCGCGCGCTCCAAGCGCAAGGCCGAGATGATCGGTATTGTCGATTGGCGGGTCCAGCAATGTGAAAAACTGGGGGTAAAGTTCCGCTTCAGCACTTACGCGGAAGCCCATGATATTGAATCACTTTCTCCTGACGTGGTGGTGATCGCAACAGGTGGTCTTCCGCACACTGAGGTGTTGAAGTTTGGCAATGATCTGGTGGTTTCAACGTGGGATATTCTTTCCGGCGATGTGAAGCCCGGCAGCAATGTGCTTCTCTATGACGACGCCGGAGATCATGCCGCGTTGATGGCTGCGGAGGTTTTGGCACAGGCCGGTGCCAAGGTCGAGATCATGACGCCGGACCGCACCTTCTCGCCAGATGTGATGGCAATGAACCTGGTGCCCTACATGCGCGCCCTGCAGAAACATGAGGTGACCTTCACCGTGACGTTCCGGCTGGAAGACGTGACTCGCGATGGCAACCAGTTGAAGGCCGGCATTGGCAGCGACTATGGTGGCGTGCGCAAAGAGCGCAACTTTGATCAGGTCGTCGTCAATCATGGTACCCGGCCACTGGATGACTTGTATTTCGCGCTCAAGCCCGTTTCGCGTAATTTGGGTGAGATCGACTACGACAGGCTCATGGCGGGCAAGGTGCAAGAGGTTGTGCGCAATGTGGAAGGCAAGTTTGCGCTCTATCGGATTGGCGATGCCATTTCCGCCCGCAACACCCATGCGGCAATTTATGATGCCTTGCGCTTGTTGAAGGACATCTGAGAGGGTTGCGAAGCAGGTCAGTCTTGGGCAACCTCCTGTTCAGGAGGACACCATGCTCAAGACACTCGATCCGCTGCTCAATGCCGAACTGCTTCACGCCCTTGCGTCCATGGGACATGGCGACGACCTGATCCTGTGCGATACCAACTTCCCGGCGGACTCGGTGGCGCGGCAGACCGTCTATGGCAAGGCGCTGCGCATCGACGCTGATGCCGCACGTTCGGCCCGGGCCATCCTCTCGCTTTTCCCGCTGGATACCTTTGTCGACAATGCCGCCATGCGCATGGAAATGGTGGGGACGCCCAACGAAATTCCGCCGGTGCAGCAGGAAGTGCAGGCAGAGATCAATCGCGCTGAAGGCAAGTCCTGGCCGCTGGGCTCCATCGAGCGTTTTGCATTCTATGAGCAGGCCAAGAAATCCTATTGCGTGGTGCAATCGCGCGAGCGCCGCTTCTATGGCTGTTTCCTTTTCAAGATGGGTGTTGTGACACCTGACGCGAAACTGCCGGGAGCATAAGCCATGAAGTCCGGCGTCTGCATTCTCGGTATCTATGTGGCTGATCTCGCCTTTCGCGCCGACCGCCAACCGATCATGGGAGAAACCATTCTCGGCAGCAGCTTTGCCATGGGGCCGGGCGGCAAGGGCTCGAACCAAACCGTTGCGGCAGCGCGGTCCGGGTCCAGGGTTCGCTTCATCAGCAAGCTGGGCAAGGACAAGTTCGGCGATGACGCCATGGCCATGTACAAACGTGAAGGTGTCGAGGTTCTGGCCGAACAGGTGACGGACAACTCGACCGGTGCAGCGTACATCTTCGTGCAGAACGGCACGGGCAACAACGCCATCATCGTGGTGGCGGGAGCGGCGGGCACGCTTGGCATTGCCGATGTGGAAAAGAATGCCGAAGCAATCCGCTCTTCCAAAGTCTTCATGACGCAGTTGGAGCAACCCATTCCGGTGGCCCTGCGTGGGCTGGAAATTGCGCGTGCGGCGGGCACAGTAACCATTCTCAACACGGCTCCTGCGGCGCCATTGGATGACGCCATTTTCAAGCTCTGTGACTATGTGACCCCCAATGAAAGTGAGGCCACAGGCATCACCGGTGTTGCTGTGACGGATGTAGAGAGTGCCCGAAAGGCTGGTGACGTCCTGTTGGCCAAAGGAGCGGGGGCGGCCCTGATCACATTGGGCGGGCAAGGCGCGTTGCTGCACTGCAAGGCCAAGTCAGTCCACATTCCGATTTTCAATGTTGGCAAGGTTGTCGATACGACAGGGGCAGGGGATGCCTTCAACGGCGGCTTTGCCGCAGCCCTTGCGCGCGGCGAAGAGCCGGAGACGGCTGCACGCTTCGGCTCGGCTGTCGCCGGAATTTCCGTGACCCGGCCTGGAACCGCACCCTCTATGCCGATGTTGGCTGAGACGATGGCGCTGTTGGGGAAGGGGTAGGGAGTATCTCCCCCACGCATCGCGCGCGAGAGAAAATCAGTCGGTCAAGCTCTCGACGACACCAACTTCAATGCCATTCCAGTTGCTGAGTTTCGTTGTGGCATGGTTCTGCAACACGCCGCGCTCCTCATCGCTCCACACGTCAAGCCCCAGCAGCACTTGCGCCACCGCCACTTCCGCCCCACGGATTGAGCCGTCATCACATTTCAATGCAAAGCCCAGTCCGGCATGGGCAATGCAGCCGCAGTACACACCTTCCGCCCCGACCTTGATGAAAAGCCGGGGGATTTTTTGCATGATGTCGGTGTCAAAGCGGTTGCTGCCCGCTACCATGAACGGGTGGTTGCGGACGGCGCGGATGATCCATTGTCCTGCTTTATCACTGGGGTTTGTAAGCCGCGCAAAGCCGAGCGCCATGTTGGGCAATGGCATGGCCCAGGTGGGTACGGAGCAGCCGTCAATGCCGACCGGCGCCGCTGCGATATCAACATCACAATAGCGGGCCAGCGTGGCGGCGACGGCCTTCTGCACGGGGTGGCTTTGTTTAATGTAACCCGCCGTATCGAACGAAAGATGACGGGCGAAGGCCAGCATACCTGCGTGTTTGCCTGAACAGTTGTTGTGGATGGCGCGCGGTTCAGCGTGGCTGCGGGCCAACTCAATCACATCCCTGCGTTCATGGGGCCAGTGAGCGCCACATTCATAGTGTCCTTCGCTGTTGCCGGATTTCGCGAGAATGGAGGCAGCGACCCGAAGGTGCTCCGGTTCACCGTTGTGCGAGGCGCAGCACAGCGCGATTTCTTCGTCGTTCAAACCGAAATGATCTGCTGCACCGCTTTCGATCAATGGCACACATTGAAAGGCCTTGATGGCGGAGCGCGGAAATATGGGGGTTGCTTGATCGCCCACCGAGGCCAGCACCTTGCCACTTGCGTCACTCACCACATAAGCACCGCGATGGCGGCTTTCGACGGTTGAGCCGCGCGTGACGTGGGCAATGACGGGGTTGTCGCTCATGGTGTCTCCTTGGGTCTGGCGAGATACCAGATCAGTGCGAGAACTTGCAAAAGAAGAAGGCCGCCAAAGGCAACGACATAGGCGCGCGGATCATAGCCTGTGGCTGCCGGTGGAAACATGCCGATGACCAGCCCCACCCCATATTGCGCCGAGAAGGCGATCACGAACATGGCGAAGTTGATGGTGGCATTGGCGCGGCCCGAAAGGTTCTCACCCACCTCCATGGCAAACCATGGGAAAGCAAGAATGGCGACTTGCCCCACCGCCGCCAGTGCCAGCCAGGCGGGCAGGGCGAGGGACTTCACCTGCAACACGATCAAGCCTTGTGCTACAGTATGCAGCAACAGGAAGCCGACGAGCGTGCTCATCGTGCCGATGCCTCGCTTCTGCAGGCGGTCGGCAATGATGCCGATGGTGAAGATGCCGATCATGAAGGCCACTGCCATCCAGAACAGATTGCGGGCGACATCAAGTGGCGCGAGTCCGATCACGTCGCGGAACCATGGGCCCGCCCACAGGGTCTGATAGGCAATAGGAATGCCAGCAGTGAGGCCGAGCAGCGGGGCGACACGCCAGAACAGCGGCAGCTTCATGATGGCGACGAGTTCGCGCCATTGTTGCGTGAAGCTGGAAGGGGCGCTCCCACCCTCTTTTTCGGGGACGGCGAGGAAGATGAAGGCTGACGCGGCAGCGATGATGATGGCAAAGACGAGGAAGACATTGCGCCAGCCAATGGCCTGCGACAGCAAAGCAGTGGGTTCAGTGGCCACCACGAGGCCCAGCGCGCCCATGGACATGATGGTGGCATTGGCCAGTGAGCGGCGTTCCATGGGCACCCACAGCGAACTCGCCTTGTAGCTGGCCATCAAGCCCGCAGAGAAGCCGAGGCCGATGAGGGCACGGGCGAAGAAGAGGCCGGCAAATCCGGGGGCCAGCGCAAAAGCCAGGCACCCCGCAGCAGCGACAAGAAGCAAAGCCGACTGCACGCGGCGCGGACCATAACGGTCAAGCAGCACGCCGAGAGGAAGCTGAAAGGCGGAGAAGGTGAGCAGGTATGCCGAGGTCAGCAGGCCAAGCTCGGCGGGGCCAATGGCAAACTCACCCACCAGTTCGGGGGCGACAACGGCATTCACCGCCCGCAGGAGATACGACAGAAAGTATCCGCAAGCGAAAGGGAAGAGGGCGAGGAAAAGAAGGCGGCGGGAGGCTGTCATGCTTTGTTTACGGTTTTGGCCGAATTCACGGGTGCGTCAATCGAATCATTGAAATCTGATTCGCTGGCCCTATGTACCGCGTTCTCGTTTTGGATTTTGCTCCGATGATCACACGCGCACTCTGCTTTCAGCACATGGATGATGAACCTCCCGGCCTGTTCGGCGAGTTCCTGGCAGCGCGTGGAGCACGGCTGGACACGGTGATGTTGCACAGGGGTGAGGCGATACCATCGCTCGCCCCTTATGATTTTCTGCTGGTCATGGGCGGCGCCATGGATGTCTGGGAGGTCGAGGCCAACCCTTGGCTGGTGGCGGAAAAACAGGCCATCCGCGAATGGGCCCTGCATCGCAATCGGCCCTATTTCGGCGTGTGCCTTGGCCTTCAGCTCTTGGCCGAAGCGCTGGATGGCAAGGTGGGCCTGGCCCGTGCTGCCGAGGTTGGCATTGGCAAGGTCGTGGTGAAGCGGGGCAACCCACTGGTTGCCGGCCTGCCGCGCAGTATCCGCATGATGCAGTGGCACCACGCAGAAGTGACTGAGCTGCCCGCGGGCGCCGAGGTTCTGGCCTCGTCCGATGTCTCGCAGGTCCAGATCATGGCGGCAGGCGATTGCATGGTTGGCACGCAGTTCCATGGCGAGTTGACGCCGGCCCTGGTGGACCGATGGGCGCACCTGCCGCAATACATTGAGTGGCTCGAAGCCGCACTGGGTCCAGGTGCCTATGAGCGCGTCAAGGCGGAAGCCCTTCCACTGATGCCCGCCATGCGGCGCGTGAGCGAAATCATGTTCAACGCCCTCGCCGATGGCGTCGCGCTGCGCAAGGCGGCCTAGACCGCCTTCATTGCTTGGCGGTACTTCTCCGCGTCCCAGTTCAGCAACTGGTCGATTTCGGTCGCCGTCAGGGGCTTTAGCGGTGCATCGTCCGGCAGACGGCGGAACACGTCACCGGCACAGCGCAACATGGGTTCGACGGAAGGCTTGGCCGACTTGTGAACCAGCACGCCAAGTCCGGGCAGTGCCACGGCCACGGCACCGGAGGCAACCGCGTCCGGGATGGACGTGCCAAGGAAGACCACATGATCCGGGTAATAGACGTTGTCGCAGGCGGCCATACGCGCTTCCTCGTTGAGGGCGATGGCGTGGCATTCCCCGTCCTGCGGCAAGCGATAATCGCTGCCATCGGCGATGACCTTCAGGCGGCTGATACCCGGCATGCCGAAGTCGCGCACCGGTGCCGCGAGGGCAGTCACGACGAGGTTCATCAATGCATCGGCTTGCGCAACCGTATCTGCTGCAACGGCAAGACCATGGTTGCCGAGGATCAGCACATCAACACCGGGTCGCATCGCCTTGTTGATGGCGCGCGATAGCATGAGCCCGGGACGGGCATAGGGCACGAAGGCCCAGTTGAAAGCCTTCAGGCGTTCGGCCAACAGGGCTTCGCCGTCGGTGCGAATGGCAAGGGCAATAGTATTGACACAGTGGACGTGAACGACAACACGTTGCGGCATCAATCCATGTACGGATGTTTCAATAGAGGGGCGCAGGCCCAGCGGGTTGATGTCTTGCCGGACGAAGTCGACGCACGATTCACATGCCGGATCATCAGCGGTCAGGGCAGCCGAAAGACGGGCCAGATCCAGCGGCACGAAAATGTCCTTGGTTTCAGCGTCCTTCAACCAGGTACCTGATGCCTTGATCCACATCACGCCGTCCTGCTTGATCGAGGTGTTGCCGCCCGCGGCCTGCACCAGCAGCGGATCAGCGCCCACTTTGGCCGAGAGGCGGCGGAGGTCGTCAAATTCGGACATTGTCACGCGAGGAGTTTCCTGACTGCATCTTTCCATCCGGCATATTTCTGGTCACGCTCGGCTGGCTTCATCTTGGGCGAAAAGCGCTTGTCACGGGACCAGCGCGTCGCGAATTTTTCCGGCGGAGGCAGAAGCCCCGCCTGCAGTCCGGCGAGATAGGCCGCACCCACCGCCGTGGTTTCCAGCACCTTCGGGCGATCCACCGGCGCGTCGAGAATGTCGGCCAGGCACTGCATGGTCCAGTCGGAGGCAGTCATGCCACCATCGACGCGCAGCACCGTTTCGCCGGTGCTGCCCCAGTCCCTGCGCATCGCTTCCAACAGGTCACGAGTCTGGTAGCAGACGGACTCCAATGCGGCGCGGGCCATTTCATTCTTGGTCGTGCCACGGGTCAGGCCAAAGACGGCGCCACGGGCTTCTGCGTTCCAATAGGGCGCACCGAGGCCGACAAAGGCTGGTACGAGATAGACGGATTGCGCCGGGTCGGAGGCCTTGGCGAGTGCGCCTGTTTCATTGGCTGACTTGATGATTTTCAATCCATCGCGCAGCCATTGCACGGCAGCACCGGCGATGAAGATGGCACCTTCCAGCGCATAGGTCCGTTGGCCATTCAACTGGTAGGCGACGGTGGTGAGAAGACGGTTGTTGGACGGCACCGCCTTGCTTCCGGTGTTGAGGATGGCAAAGCAGCCGGTGCCATAGGTTGATTTCATCATGCCCGGCTTGAAGCAGGCCTGGCCGATGGTAGCGGCTTGTTGGTCGCCCGCGACGCCACCAATGCGGATGGCTGCACCAAGTAGCTTCTTGTCGGTCACGCCGAAATCGGCAGCGCAATCCTTTACCTCCGGCAACAGGCTGCCGGGTACGTCGAGCAATCCGAGCAACTCGTCATCCCATTTTCCGGTGTGGATGTTGTAGAGCAGGGTGCGCGAGGCATTTGTGGCATCAGTGGCGTGCACCTTGCCGCCCGTCAAGCGCCAGATCAGGAAAGAGTCGATGGTACCGAAAGCGAGTTCGCCCTTTTCGGCGCGGGCGCGGGCTCCCTTCACATGGTCGAGAAGCCACGCCACCTTGGTGCCGGAAAAATAGGGATCCAGCAGCAAGCCAGTCTTCTTGGTGAATATCGCCTCGAGGCCCTTGTCCTTCATGGCCTTGCACATGTCGGAGGTCCGGCGGTCCTGCCAGACGATGGCCTTGTGAATGGGTTTGCCAGTCTTGCGGTCCCAGATCACCACTGTCTCACGTTGGTTGGTGATGCCGATTGCCGCGATATCGCTGGCTTTCTGCTTCGCCTTCTTCAGCGCAGCCTTGCAGGTGGCGAGCACGCTTTTCCAGATTTCTTCCGGGTCATGTTCCACCCAGCCTGAGGCCGGGAAATACTGCTTGAACTCCTGCTGGCCTGACCCCTTGGGCGTGAGGTTCTTGTCAAAGACGATGGCCCGAGAGGAAGTCGTGCCCTGGTCTATGGCGAGGAGATGTGTGGCCATCAGTCCACCTTTGCGGTTTTCTTCGGTTTGGATTTTTGGGTGGGTTCCATGAACTCGCGCAGCGCCTGCTGTTCCTCGGGCTTCATGTGCAAACCAAGCTTGGAGCGCCGCCAGAGAATGTCGTCAGCCGTGACCACCCATTCATTGGCCCTGAGATATTCAATTTCGCGCTCACTGATGGGACCGAAGCTCTGGCCCAGGTCATTGGCAAAACGCGCGCCCTCGAGAATTTTCTCAGCTTCCGTGCCATAGGCGCGGAACAGGCGGCGGATCACCGCAGGCTTGAGGAACGAGTAGGCCTTCTGCAATGCTGCGATGCGGGCATCGACTTCGCTATACGGGAAGGCGCCGCCGGGCAGGGACGCCTTGGCCGTCCAGCTTCCCTTCATGGCAGGGAAGAAGGGCTTCATCTTGTCCATTACCGCTTCAGCGAGTTTGCGCGCGGTGGTGATCTTGCCGCCGAAGACGGACAGAACAGGCGCGCCATCATCTGGCTTGTCTACCTTCAGCACGTAATCGCGCGTGGCCTCTTGGGCTTTGCTTGCGCCGTCGTCATAGAGCGGGCGAATGCCGGAATAGGCCCAGCGCACGTGGTCGCGCGTGACCGGCATGCGGAAGTACTCGCTAACCGATCTCAGCAGGTAGTCTGTTTCCTCATCGGAGATTTCCGGTTTACCGGGGTCGCCCTTGTGATCCTGGTCAGTGGTGCCGATCAGGGTGAAATTCTGCTCGTAGGGGATGGCAAAGCAAATTCGGCCATCGGCATTCTGGAATATATAACAGCGATCGTGGTCGTAGAGCTTCTCGACGACGAGGTGACTGCCCTTGACCATGCGGATCTTGTCCGGGTCATTGCGGCCGACAACGGCCCCAAGGACTGAACTTACCCACGGACCCGCCGCGTTGATCAGGGCCTTGGCCTGGATTGTTTCTTGCTGGCCATTCTGTTCAATGACGAGAGTCCAGAGTGCACCGTCGCGGCGAGCGGACACGCATTTTGTGCGGCTCCGGATGATGGCCCCCTTGGCCGTGGCATCGCGGGCGTTCAGGACCACGAGGCGGGCGTCTTCCACCCAGCAATCGGAATACTCAAAGCCCGTGGTGAAGTCGGCCTTGAGGGGCTCGCCTGTCACGTCGGTGTGCAGGTCAACGGTTCGGGTGGGCGGAAGGATTTTGCGGCCACCAAGGTGATCGTAAATAAAGAGGCCCAGGCGGAGCAGGGCCTTGGGGCGAAGGCCGTCATGGTGCGGCAGCACAAAACGCAACGGCCAGATGATGTGAGGGGCAGCCTTGAGCAGCACTTCCCGTTCGATCAGCGCCTCCCTGACCAAACGGAATTCATAATGTTCGAGGTAGCGCAAACCGCCATGGATCAGCTTTGTTGAGGCGGAGGAGGTTCCTGAGGCCAGATCATTCTGTTCGACAAGGAAAACACTGAGTCCCCGGCCTGCAGCGTCCCGGGCAATGCCGCAGCCATTGACGCCGCCGCCGATAATGAAGAGGTCATAGATCATGGTCCGGATGGTGCCTCAGTTTGCCGGAAACGACAATATAGTGTTTCATTTCTTTTCGTTTTCAGCAAGCAATTTTCGATTTCTTGTTCGTTTGATTTCGCTTGTGCGAAAAAGGATGCGGTGCAGCACGGCCATGTGAACTTGGGATAGTGAGCGCGCCCGCAAGACATTGTGATACATATTGACGTAATGGTGCGGAAAAGTACATAAGACCCTATCCCTCACGCGGCAGTTTTGCCGCTTTTCGCGCGCGGACCCCATGGCCACAAAATCCACTGGTAAACCAGCTGCTTCCGGACGGAACCAGCGGCCCTTCTTTGCCAATCACACGCCAGACCAATTGAAAGAGGCGTTGCGCCGCATGTACCTCATCCGCCGCTTTGAAGAGATGGCGGAGGAAAGCTATGTGCGCGGCCTCACCCACGGCACGATGCATTTGTCGGTGGGGCAGGAAGCCTCCGCCGTCGGCATCTGCATGGACCTGAGCAACGCCGACTATATTACCTCCACCCATCGCGGCCATGGCCACTGCATCGGCAAGGGCGCTGATGTGAAGTTCATGTTCGCGGAATTCTTCGGCAAAGAAGAGGGCTATTGCGCTGGTCGCGGTGGGTCGATGCATATTGCCGATCCGTCTACCGGCAATCTCGGCGCCAATGGCATCGTTGGTGGTGGCCTACCACTGGCCACGGGGGCAGCGCTTGCCATCAAGCAGCGCAAGGGCAAGGACGTGGCCGTTTGTTTCTTTGGCGATGGTGCGAGCAACGAAGGCGCCTTCCATGAATCCCTGAACTTTGCCGCGGTCTGGAAGCTGCCAGTGATCTTTGTCTGCGAGAACAACCAGTACGGGATGTCGGTTTCTACGGAACGTTCCATGGCGGTGAAGGACGTGGCGACACGCGCCGTTGCCTATTCCATGCCCGGCGTCATCGTTGACGGTAACTCAGTCGCCGACGTGAACGAAGCCATGATGACGGCCGCAGAACGGGCCCGCAATGGTGAGGGTCCAAGCCTCATCGAATGCAAGACCTATCGCACCAAGGGGCACTCCCGCTCGGATCGCAACCGCTACCGCAGCAAGGAAGAGATCGAGACGTGGAAAGCCAAGGATCCCATTCCGATGTTTGAAACGGAACTTGAAGCCCACGGTGTTGCCAGCCGCAGCGAAATTGAGGCACTGCAGGCTGATGTGGAAAAGGAAATCCAGGCCGCATTTGAATTTGCCACCGCAGGTACCAACCCGACACCGGATTCCCTGTTGCGCGGTGTGACCACAACAGGCGACATCGAGTTGGGAGCAAGTACATGAGCGAGGTCCGCGAACTGAGTTTTTCCGCCGCCATTCAAGAGGCCCTGGCGCAAGCCATGGAAGCTGATGAACGCGTGTTCCTCATGGGTGAAGACATCGGTGTCTATGGCGGTGCCTTTCAGGTCACCGGCGATCTGGTGCATCGTTTCGGCGAAGACCGGGTGCGTGACACGCCGATTGCCGAACTGGGTGGGGCCGGCATTGCAGTCGGCGCTGCGGTGGCTGGCGCGCGACCCGTTTATGAGTTCCAGTTTTCGGATTTTGCCCTTTTGGCTTCCGAACAGATCATCAATCAGGCGGCGAAGATGCGCTTCATGCTGGGTGGCAAGGTCTCAGTGCCGGTTGTCTTCCGCATGCCCTGTGGTTCCGGCACGGGCGCTGCCGCGCAGCACTCGCAATCCCTGGAAGCCATGTTTGGGCACGTGCCGGGTTTGAAGGTTGTCGAGGCGTCCACGCCGGAGGATGCCAAGGGCTTGTTGCTGGCAGCGATTGAAGATCCAGATCCTGTGCTCGTGTTTGAGCATAAGCTGCTTTATAAAGTGAAGGGTCACGTGCCCGCTGAAATGTACCGCACGCCCATTGGCAAGGCTGTGGTGCGTCGCCCCGGAAAGGATGCGACTGTCGTGGCGCTTGGCATCATGGTTTCAAAGTCCTTGGAGGCCGCAGAGATTCTTGCAGGCGAAGGCATTGACATCGAAGTCATTGACCTGCGCTCCATCCGCCCCATCGACACGGCGACAATTTTTGAGAGCGTGAAGAAGACAACTCGGTTGGCTTGTGTGTATGAAGGCGTGAAGACGCTGGGCATCGGTGCTGAAATTTCCGCCTTGGTGGCAGAAAGCGAAGCCTTTGACTATCTCGACGCGCCGATCCTGCGTCTTGGTGGCGCTGAAAGCCCCATCCCCTATAGCCCCATTCTGGAAAAGGCGGCTGTGCCGCAAACCGACGGCATCGTTGCCGCGCTGCGTGATCTCGTGAAGGGCAGGACCTGAGCCATGGCGGTTGAAGTCATTCTCCCCAAGGTGGACATGGACATGTCGACGGGTACGATCTCCGTCTGGCATGTGAAGGACGGCGACACGGTGAAGAAGGGCCAGGCCCTGTTCGACATCGAGACCGACAAGGCCGCCATGGAAATTGAAAGCCCGGGCGAAGGCATCATCAGGATTGGCAACGCGCCGGTGAAGGCTATCATTCCCATCGGAACTGTTGTGGCGATGATCTACGCTGCCGGTGAAGAGGCCAAGGCCTTCAGTGGCGCCGCGGCACCTGCTGCACCCGTGTCTGCTCCAGTTGCTGCACCCGTTCCTGCCAACGCCGAAGTTGCGCCTTCGTCTTCTTCTGGTGGCGTCCGTGCCACGCCATTGGCGCGGCGTCTTGCGCGCCAGCAAGGAATTTCACTTGCAGCGGTTGCGGGCTCTGGCCCGCGTGGCCGCATTGTTTCGGCTGATCTTGCCAATGCCAAAGCTGCCAAATCAGCCACTGCGCCTACGCCGCTGGCCATTGGCATGGATGGCGATGCCGTGCGTGCGCTTTACACGCCTGGCTCCTACAGCATCACGCCGCTGGATGGCATGCGCCGCACGATTGCTCAGCGTCTGGTGCAATCAAAGCAGACCGTGCCGCACTTCTATCTCACCGCCACCTGCGTGATTGACCAGTTGCTTGCCGTGCGCGAGCGGCTGAATGGCCATGCCCCGAAGCTGGCAGACAAGACTCCGGCGTGGAAACTGTCAGTCAATGATTTCGTCATCAAGGCCCTGGCGCTGGCGCTGCAACGCGTGTCTGCCGCCAATGTCACATTCACCGACGAAGGCATACTGCAACACACGGTGAGTGATGTTGGTGTTGCAGTATCGGTTGACGGTGGCCTGTTCACGCCTGTGATCCGTGCCGCAGAAACCAAGTCGCTGTCGCAGATTTCGATGGAGATGAAGGCACTCGCCGCCAAGGCGCGGGCGCGCAAGCTGCAGCCAGCGGATTATCAGGGCGGCACCACGGCGGTCTCCAACCTCGGCATGTTTGGTGTCGAGCAGTTCAACGCTATCATCAATCCGCCACACGCCACCATCCTTGCGGTGGGTGCTGGCATTGAAGGCTTCGTGCCGGTGAACAAGCTGCCGGTTTTGAAGACCCAGATGAAAGTAACACTGTCCTGCGATCACCGCGCCGTTGATGGTGCCGTGGGTGCAGAACTGCTGGCCGCCTTCAAGACATTGATCGAAGACCCGGCGTTGATGTTGGTTTGAGGCCGCCCAGCGACAACCCCACATCACCGTCATGCTCCGCTTCAGGCGGAGCATCCATGCGCTGTCAACGTGCAATGATTCCAATTCACGTGGATGGCCCGCATGAAGCGGGCCATGACGGGTTGGAGGGTAGTTCTTGAACTACGTGACGTCCGGCAACTTCCAATCAATTTCCGCCAGCCCCTTCTCACGTAGAAACGCGTTCGCCCGCGAGAATGGCCGCGAACCGAAGAAGCCATTGTGCGCTGACAGTGGTGACGGATGGGCTGACTTCAACACGAGATGCCGCGAGGCATCAACGAAACCCGCTTTCTTCTGCGCGTAGTTGCCCCAGAGGATGAACACCACGGGATGGGGCAGGGCGTTCACTTCGCGGATCACCGCGTCGGTGAATTTCTCCCAGCCCTTGCCTTGATGCGATGCGGCCTTGTGGGCCTCCACCGTCAGCACGGCATTGAGCATCAACACGCCCTGCTGCGCCCAGTTTTCGAGACAGCCGTGACGCGGTGGATCAAGGCCGAGGTCGGCTTTCAGTTCCTTGTAGATGTTAATGAGTGATGGCGGTGGGGCGACGCCAGGCTTCACCGAAAAGCACAGGCCATGGGCCTGACCATCGCCATGATACGGATCTTGCCCGAGGATCACCACCCGCACCTGATCCAGCGGAGTCGTATCAAGGGCATGGAACCACTCATTGCCCTTGGGGAAAATCTGCTTACCCGCTTCGCGCTCTGCCACAAGAAAAGCGCGCAGCGCTGTCATGTACTCTGCGTCGAATTGCGGTTGCAAAGCGCGCAGCCAACTCTCGTGCAACTTGATCACAACCTGCAAAATGCCTCGTTCTTCTTCATGTTTAATTGGTGGCCTAGAATGTTTCTTAAAACGTTCAAATTCTACCTACTTTTGCAACAAAATCACAAAGACAATTACTCTAGGTGTTCAATTTGAAACAATTTTAAGAAGCGGATCATGCGATCAATTTCACGTTTTTTTCGGGCAATCAATGGCAACACAGGGGCGATGTTCGCCTTGTGCTCAGCCTTGGTGATGGGCGGTGCTGGGGTCGCCGTTGACTACTCCCGCAAGGTTGACTGGCAAACTCAGTTACAGGCCGCTGTTGATGGTGCGGCTCTTGCGGCGGCAACCGCGGAAGACTCAGATCGCAAAAAGGTTTCCAAGAGTTTTTTTGAAGCGAACTTCAAATCTGATGAAAGCGTGAAGCTCAAGAAGCTGAAGACTGAGATCGACAAGAATTCTGTAGTGGTCACTGCCGATATCGAGATCAAGACCTCCATCATGGGGGCGTTCGGCTTCAAGGACATGGAGGCCAATGCATTGGGTGCGGCTTCAATTAGCGATCGTTCGCTTGAAGTTGCGCTCGTGCTTGATGTCAGTGGTTCTATGAACACCGGGATGGGGTCGGAGAGTCGCATCAACGTGCTCAAGGAATCCGCGCAGAAGCTGGTGGACATCCTTTCGGACAGTGGCAGCAACATGTCCAAGGTCAAGGTTGGCATCGTTCCCTTCAACATGAATGTCAATGTCGGCACGGGCAACAGCCAGTTCGTCAATGATACTGCGAATTCACTTTTTGCTGGCCAACCCTGGGCTGGTTGTGTGCTTGAACGGGCAGGCGGAGGTGCCACATCCGACGATTATACCGGCGGCAATGGCCTGAATGGGAAATGGCAAGCCTATCTGTGGCCGCCTGAACCCAACAGCGGCGGCAACTGCACGGTTCCAAGCAATGGAAAGAACACTGGATATGGAAGCCTTGAGCCTGCCAGCGGCTATGCCGTATCGTTGCAGGGTCCGAACTACAACTGTGTGCGCCATGCAATCATGCCGCTGACCAACAAATATGATGATGTGAAGACAAAAATCTCTTCTCTCACTGCTGAAGGCAACATGGGAACAATCATTGCCCCGGGTGTTTCATGGGGCATGCGCGTGTTGTCGCCGTCGGCCCCGTTCAAAGAGGGAAGCCCCGCGTCCTCCAAAGTCTTGAAGTATATGATCGTGCTGACAGACGGGGAACAAACGACGGAAGCGGAGTATTTCAGCGGCAAGTGTTCTGCTGCACACAATACGTCGGATTCCTACAGCTTCAACCCAGCCAGCCTTGGCCTTGCCGGCAAGACATTGACCACAGGCCCGCAGGACATGTTCTCGGCCTATGGCTATATCATGGACAGCGATCCGTTCGGTACGTCGCCCGCAAGCTGGTCTGACGTGCGCAAGGACCTGTACAATATCTCCACAAGTGCCTGCACCAAGGCAAAGGGAAGCAAGCCATCGGACAAGACCCGCGTCTTCACTATTGCGGTAAGTGCGGACGCAGGCCCCGGCACGTCAACCTATGACTTGCTCAACAACTGCGCTTCAGCGCCGGAAGACTTCTTTCTCGCCACCGACAGCGACCAGTTAAAGGGTGCCTTCGAAGCCATCGCCAATGAAATCAAAGATGTCCGTTTGGTGCAGTAGCTCGCTCATGCCGCTGCGTCATTTGCTGGCGCACCCAATCCCAGCACGCGGCAGATGGCGTAGACGAGGTCGGAGCGGTTGAGCGTGTAGAAGTGGAAATCCGTGACGCCTTCGCGAGCCAATGCGTGAACCTGTTCGGCGGCCACC
>Ga0075163_10006165_pt1 | contig 15916 bp, 11 predicted proteins | sample JI1023141ADNA_FD_71478 | JGI IMG/M metagenome (GOLD analysis project Ga0075163, IMG submission 71478) | Wastewater effluent complex algal communities from Wisconsin, to seasonally profile nutrient transformation and Carbon sequestration -... | ecosystem: Engineered > WWTP > Effluent > Algae... | reverse complement strand
GCCCCTGCAGCGGTTGTGTGGCCATCCACGCGCGCGCCGCCTTGCGCTCTGCCGCATCGAGTCGCCCGTTCTTGTCGGCATCAAACTGCGCGACGAGTTGGCGATCCTCCTGCATACCCGGCATACCCGGCATACCAGGCATGCCCGGCATGCCACCACGGGCGCCCATCGGCGGTTGGGCGGTGAGTGTCACGGCGCTGACCGCTGTCGCCACGACCAACACCGCTCGGAGTACACCCACGCGAACGACTGGGACTGCAGCAATCATGACGTGCTCGATGCGACGGGTTGGTGATACCAGGTCTCGCAGGAACACGCGATCGCGCGCCGCCCCGACGTCAGACGGAGCCGCGCCTCACGTGTTAACCGTGGTCACCCGATGTCGCGCGCTCAGCCGGTGCCCGACGCGCTGCGGAACGCTTCCTTGAAGGCGTCGGCGGCACGTCCGATGGCATCACCCACCGACTGCGCGGCAGCCTTGGCTTGCTCGGCGTAGTAATCGGTGGCATCACGCACATCGTCGCGCAGCGGGCGCTCGGCTTCCGATCCGCGCCGGATGTACTCGCCGGCGACGATTTTGGCATAGGCACCGGACGCTTCCCACCGCTGGAGTTCCCCCACGCGGACGGTGTGGAACGGGTGCTCGCGGAGCGCGGTGTTGAGTGCCTTGAGCACGCTGTCCCACGTGCTGCCACCCATCTCGTATTCGGCGGCTTGCGCGATGTACGCATCAAGATCGATGGCGTCACCGTTGGAACGACCGCCGGCGAGTTTGAGAAACGTCATCAGACTCGTGCGCGGGTCCTGCGTGCCCAACATGCCCGCGCGATCGGCGGACAGCTCGGACTTGCGATACCACTCGAGCAACGCGAGTTGGAATGGCAGGAGCGCGATGGACGCCAGCAGCGGCAGCGCACTCATGCCGAAAAACAAGACGATGAGTGCAATCGTGCGGTAGGTGGTGTGCCCGGTCATGATATGACCGACTTCGTGCGCCAGGACAAACCGTTGTTCATCCGGTTCCAGCAGTTCCAGCGTGCCTGAACTGATGACGATGAACGGATTGCCAAATCCGACCGCGCCGGCGTTGGCGATCGGCGTCTGGGTCACGTACAACTGCGGTTCGGCCTGACCGTGCATCGGCCAGTCCAGCGCCTGCAGCACCTCTTGATACATCGCGTACAGCTGCGGACGCTGGGTTGGACCGACCAGTACCGCGTCACCGAGGAAGAGATTCCGCACCCCTTGCTCGCCAAAGACGCCGGCGATTTTGCGAATCACCTCGTCAAAGCCGGGGATGGCGCGCAGGGTGTTGAGAGCAGCTCGGTCGGCGGGGTGTTCCCAGCTGACGGATGAGATCTGCGTGAGTGGGGTACGCGGCATGATCGGGCGGGTTGGGGGCCGTGGCGTTTTCTAGGCCTACGGCCCCAAGGCCCCGGAGTTCCAGCGAATATGGCGGGCGGTCAGAGGCCTTCGAGCGCGGTGTCGAGGTCCTGGATCAGATCTTCGGCGTCCTCGATCCCGCACGAAAGCCGCACCATGCCATCGGTCAGCCCCATGGCGCGCTTGACGTCGGCAGGGACGGATCCATGCGTCATGGTGAAGGGATGGTTGGTCAGCGACTCGACCCCACCCAGCGACTCGGCCAGCGAGAAGACGCGGACCTTCTGCAGGAACCGGTTGGCGTTGTCCTGGCTGCCCAGTTCCAGCGTCATCATGCCACCGAACCCGCTCATCTGGCGGGAGGCCAGCGCGTGTTGCGGATGATGCGGGAGGCCCGGGTAAATGATCCGATCCGGGCCCAGCCGTTCGAGCAGCCAGGACGCAATCTGCCGGCCATTGGCGTCATGCTGGCGCATACGCAGCGGAAGGGTCTTGGTCCCCCGAAGGGCGAGCCAGGCGTCGAAGGGCCCAGGGACGGCTCCAGCCGCATTCAGGATGAACTGCAACCGATCGGCCAGCTCGTCCTCAAGAACGACGGCAATCCCGCCGATCATATCAGAGTGACCGTTCAGATACTTCGTGGTGGAGTGCCAGACGATATCGGCGCCGATCTCCAGGGGGCGCTGAAAAACCGGTGTCGCGAAGGTGTTATCCACGACGAGCAGCGCTTGGTGGCGCTTGGCGATCTCACTCATCGCCGAGAGATCCGTCAGCCACATGAGCGGATTGGTCGGCGTCTCCACCAGCAGTGCACGGGTGGCGGGCGTCATCGCATCCTCGACGATCTGCGGATCGCGCGTGTCCACGTACGAGAACGACAAGCCCATATGACGCAGGATTCGATCGAACAGTCGGAAGGTTCCGCCATAGACATTTTCCCCACACACAATGTGGTCGCCGGCGCGGAACAGCTTCATGATCGAGTCGAGGCAGCCCATCCCGCTGCCGAAGGCGAGGCCGTGACGGCCCCCTTCGAGCGTCGCGACGTTCCGTTCAAGCGCCTGTCGCGTGGGGTTCTTCCCGCGAGCGTACTCGTATCCCTTGTTGAGTCCAATCCCGTCCTGCACGTAGGTGGACGTCTGGTAGATCGGCGTCATGATCGCACCCGAAAGGGGATCGGGGCGCTGGCCGGCGTGAATGGCGCGGGTGGAGAGACCACCCGTAAGATCTTCGTCGTAGATGCGCGTCATGGCCTTCGGCTGGTGCGTGCGGGCGAGGAGGGGAACGCGGAAGGTAGCGCCCGGCGAAGAGTGGGGCGAGCGCCGTCGCTGGCCCCGCGGCTGCTCACGCCGTGGCCGTCAGGCCCGCACGATCCCAAGCCGGCCGCATGACCATGACCGCCGTCATGCCTGCCTCCTCGCCGGGGCTCAAGCGCTGTCTCATCGTCGACGACGAAGCGCCGCTGCGCGTGCTGCTGCGCCGCCTCATGGAAGCGGAAGGGTTCGCCTGCGACGAGGCCTCGTCGGGTGACGAGGCGATGGCGCTGCTGCGCGCGCATCCGGTGCCGCTGGTGCTGTCGGACTTCCACATGCCACGGATGGACGGTGGCGTCCTGCTGCGCGAAATTCAGGCTGCCTTTCCCGAAACGGCCGTGGTGATGATCACGGCGGTATCGGATGTCGATATTGCCGTGCGCTGCCTCGAGGCGGGCGCGCTGGACTATCTCACCAAGCCCTTCAGCATCGAAGAAGTACGCGCGCGCGTCAATCAGGCGCTCGAGAAGCGCCGCCTGCTGCTCGAGAATCGCGCGTATCGCACGGAACTCGAAGAGCGCGTGGCGATGCAGGCGCGCAAGTACGAAGAGCTGTTTCTTGCGTCGCTGCAATCGTTGGCGGATGCGCTCGAAGTGAAGGATGCCTACACGTGGGGCCACTCGACGCGCGTGCAGCGCTACGCGATGGCCATTGCACGCGAAATCGGGGTCGGCGCCGTGCTTCTCGAGCAACTCGAGTTGGGCAGTCGCCTGCATGACATCGGCAAGATCGGCGTGCGTGAAGCGGTGCTGAACAAGGACGGCCCGCTGACGGATGAAGAGTACGCGCACGTGATGGAGCACCCGGTGATTGGATGGCGCCTGCTGGCGCCACTGTTGCGCGAGATGCCGCACGCGCTCGCCGTGGTGCGTTCCCATCACGAACGCTTTGACGGTCACGGCATGCCCGACCATCTGCGCGGACACGAGATTCCGCTCGAAGCGCGGATCACGGCGGTTGCCGACTCGTTTGACGCGATGACGAGTGGGCGGGTGTATCGCATGGGCATGAGCGTCGACGACGCCGTTTCGGAGCTGCGTCGTTGCGCAGGTACCCAGTTCGACCCGGCCTGCGTGGCGGCATTCGAACGGGCATTGGAACGTCAGAGCTTCCCACGTCCGGATTGGTCGGTGCAGCGCCCGCCGCGACTGCAAATCGTCGCCTGAGCCGCTGCGCCGCTGTCAGTCGGGCGCGTCCCACTCGAGTCGATATCCGCAGTTGAGATCGATCCCCGTGAGAGCGTGAAAGCGCGTCGCCAACACGGCGTTCTGCGGGCTGTCCTGGCACAGACAGAGTCCCAGACGCAAGGCCGGTGCACGCAAGGCCGCTCCTCTGGTCTCCAACGCGTCGACGAACGCCTGCACCTGCGCGGGTGTCCCGACAAACGTACTGCCCGCCTGTTGTTCGAACACGTCGACCACCGCGTCGGCGTCGAAGGTCGGCATTGAGGACACGCGGGCGCCGGCCAGCAGCGGGGCCGCGTGCGCAATCACGAACGATTGCGGCGTGTGAACCGGCAGGAAAGAGACACAGTGGTCCGCGGCCGTGAACCGCAGGGTCTGGATCACCGACCGCGCGTTGGCAATCACATCGCGGTGGGAGAGCGCCGACAGGTGCGGGTGGCGCGTGATCATCGAGGTGTAGACGACCACACACTCCTCGTCGCGACCCGCGGCTGCCGTGTCACCTTCGAGGAGCAATCCGTGGTGCGTCCCTAGATCGATCGTGCGCCGCTCCGCTCCGAATACCACCGTCGCGGAGCGGGGCGTGTCGTCGAGCAGGACGCGGGGGATGTGCGGCGGAACGCTGCCGGACCAACAATCGAGCGTGAACACCACCGCCGCGCCGGCGTCCCCGATCGCCCATGCGATGTCCTCCGGACTCGACCCCGGATCGAGCAGGGTCGCGCCATGGCCGTCGGAGGCCGCCAGCGCGGTCAGCAGTGCGGGACCGTTAGGGAGGAGCAGCGCGGAGCGATGCCCGCTGAGGGCGCGCACCAGCGGAGCCGAGCGCTGGAGCAGCGTCACACCGGCTGCCACGAGTGCACGGCTGGCATGACCGTCCACGGAGCCGTCGGCGGCGGCAAGGGCGAGTGACAGCAAAGCAGTGGCGTCCGGCATCCGGCGGAGCTTAGACAGGTGTTGGATGATGTGCCACGTCCGTAACGGAAAACCGGGAAAATCGTCTGGTTCGGTGAGACCGGCTCAATCGTGTGAGGCGCATCACACTCAGCATTTGGGTCCATTGGTGCTCGACAGGCAGCACGGTAGGTTGACTGGATGTTTCGTGACGGACGTCATGCAAGCGGCTCGTGTGTGCGTGCCGCGCATGTGATGGCGGCCGATGACCGGATGATGACCGGAAGATGAACTGCGGGCAGGACCGCATCGACGAGGAGCGGCATGGGATTTGACGGGTTGATGGTCAGTGTATCGGGGGTCCGTGGCCGGGTTGGCGAAGCGTTGACGCCGGAAATCGTGGCCACGTATGCCGCGGCATTCGGCGCGTGGGCGTCGCGCTCGGGCGTGCGCACCATTGTGGTGGGCCGCGACAGTCGCGTGTCCGGTCCCATGTTCACGCGCATCGTGCACGGGGCGCTCGAATCGGTCGGATGCACGGTCATCGATATCGGCATGGCGCCGACACCGACAATTCAATTGGCGGTCGAACATCATCACGCCGCCGGCGGGCTGGGCATCACCGCCAGTCACAACCCCATCGAGTGGAACGCGCTCAAGTTCATCGGCCCCTCCGGACTGTTTCTCTCCGCGGCCGAGGGTGCAGAGATGCGCGGACTGCTCGACTCGGGTATTCCACGCGCCACGTGGGATCAGCTCGGCACCGTCGTGCGGGATCCCGATGCGGTTGAGCGTCACATCGAGCAGGTTCTCGCGCTGCCATTCCTCGACGTGGACGGGATTCGCGCGCGCGGGTTCAAAGTGGCACTCGATTGCTGCCATGGCGCCGGTGCCGTCATCATGCCGCAGTTGCTCACCGCGCTTGGTTGCGAAGTCTTCGCGATCAACATGGAGACCGACGGCCGCTTTCATCGCCCGCCGGAGCCGGTAGCGGAAAACCTCGGCGAACTCGAACTGCTGGTACGCCGAACCAACGCGGACATTGGCTTCGCCACCGACCCGGACGTGGATCGCCTGGCGCTGGTGCTCGACGACGGCAAGGCGCCCGGCGAGGACTACACGCTTGCCTTTGCCGCACGGACCGTGCTCAAGCATCGCCGTGGTCCGGTGGTGACCAATCTGTCCACCAGCAAGGTCGTCTCCGATGTCGCCGCCGAATTGGGCGTGCCGTTTCATTTTGCCAAAGTCGGCGAAGTGAACGTGGCGCTCGCCATGCGCGACTACGCCGCGACCATCGGCGGGGAAGGGAACGGGGGGGTCATTCTTCCCGAAATGCATCTCGGCCGTGATGCGCCGGTTGGTGCGGCGTTGCTGCTGCAACTGATGCTCGAGGAGGGACGTCCGCTGTCCGCGCTCGTCGCCGAGAAGCCACGCTACGTGATCGTGAAGGACAAACTCGACCGTCCGGACGTGGCGCTCGACGCGGTCTACGCCGCGTTGCGCGAGGCCTTTCCTGACGCGACAGCGGATACGCAGGACGGTCTTCGTCTCGACTGGCCCGACCGGTGGGTGCATCTGCGCCCCTCCGGCACGGAACCCATTGTGCGCGTGATCGCTGAAGCTCCATCCGATGAAGCCGCGAGGCGCCTCATCGCCCAGGCGCGTGAACCGCTGGCCGAATTGGCCGGCGTCTCCTGACTGTAATTCGTACTGCACGCTCCCCCAGACAAACACTGCCATGTGTGGAATCGTAGGATACGTCGGAAACAGGATTGCGACCCCGGTGCTGCTCGATGGCCTCAAACGCCTCGAGTATCGCGGCTATGACTCCGCCGGTGTCGCGATCATGAACGGCAAGGGCGTCGAGACGCGCAAGGCAGCAGGCAAGATCTCGCGGCTCGAGTCCGTGATCGACGCGAATCCGCCGCTCGGCACGCTCGGGATCGGTCACACACGGTGGGCCACGCACGGACCGCCAACGGAGGGCAACGCCCATCCGCACGTCAGCACCGATCGGTCGATCGCGGTGGTGCATAACGGCATCATCGAAAACGCGACGGCGCTCAAGGCTGGCCTTGAAGCACGCGGGTTCATCTTCACGTCCGATACTGACACGGAAGTGCTCGCGCACCTGATCGAGGCCGCGTACGCCGGCAATCTGGAAGCCGCCGTGATTGAGGCGTTGCGCCAGGTGGATGGCACGTACGGCATCGCCGTGATCTCGAGCAATGAGAAGGACAAGATCGTCGCGGCACGCAAGGGCAGCCCGCTGCTGATCGGTCTTGGTGAAAACGAGTACTACGTCGCCTCCGATGCGTCCGCGATTCTGGCGCACACGCGCAATGTCGTCTACCTCGATGACGGCGACGTTGCGGTCATTACCCGTGATGGGTACAAGGTGCTCGACCTCGATGCCGTGACGCGCGACAAGCCGGTCTCGCGCATCGACTGGGATCTCGAGCAGATCGAGCGTGGCGGGTACCCGCACTTCATGCTCAAGGAAATCTTCGAGCAGCCGACGACCGTCGAGAATACCATGCGCGGCCGTCTGATTCTCGAAGAGGGATTCTCCAAGCTGGGCGGTCTCAACATCAGCAAGGAAGACCTGCTCAAGGTCGACAACATCATCATCACGGCGTGCGGGACTAGCTGGCACTCCGCTCTGATCGGTGAGATGATGATCGAGGAACTCTGCCGCATTCCGGTCGAAGTGGAATACGCCTCCGAGTTCCGCTACCGCAATCCGATCGTCACGCCGACCACCCTCTGCATCGTCATTTCGCAGTCGGGCGAGACGGCCGACACGCTGGCCGCCATGCGCGAGGCCAAGCGGCGCGGTGCGCGTACGCTGGGACTGGTGAACGTGGTGGGCTCAACCATCGCGCGTGAAGACGATGGCGGCATCTACCTGCACGCCGGACCGGAAATCGGGGTGGCGTCCACCAAAGCATTCAGCAGCCAGGTTGTGGCGCTGGCGCTGTTCACACTCAAGCTGGCACGCCTGCGCAACGTGTCCGTGGCGCAGGGTCGGGCGATCGCGCAGGCGATGGCCAAGCTGCCCGAGCAGATTCAGTCGATTCTCGATCGGGCCGACGAGATCGAAGCGTTGGCCGAGGAGTTCAAGCGGGCGACGAATTTCCTCTATCTGGGACGCGGCTACAACTTCCCGGCGGCGCTCGAAGGCGCACTCAAGCTCAAGGAAATTTCCTACATCCACGCCGAGGGGTATCCCGCGGCCGAGATGAAACATGGACCGATTGCCCTGATCGACGAGATGATGCCTGTCGTGTGTATTGCGCCGCACGACTCGGTGTTCGAGAAGATCACATCGAACATCCAGGAAGTGAAAGCGCGTAAGGGCAAGATCATCGCGATCACCACGCGTGATGAACCGTCCTTGGCGGGGAAACTCGACTACGAGTTCCGGATTCCCGAGACCGTCGACCTGCTGACTCCGATTCTGGCCAGCGTGCCGCTGCAGCTGCTCGCGTACTACATCGCCGTCAAACGCGGGTGCAACGTCGACCAGCCCCGCAATCTGGCGAAGTCGGTGACGGTGGAGTAACACTTCCGGGGTGCCCGAGCTTCCCGACGTCACCGTGTATCGCGAGCGACTGCACGCGTTTGTCGTCGGGCACCGGGTGAACGGCATCCGGGTGCTCAATCCGTTCGTGCTGCGCTCGGTGGAACCACCACTGTCGTCGCTCGTCGGGACGACGATCACCGGGGTGCGGACACTGGGAAAGCGGCTGGTGCTCGAATTCGAGCACGGCCGCTTTCTCGTTATTCACCTGATGATCGCCGGCCGCCTGCGCTGGCGCCCCCCGGGGAAGGCACTCCCCGGGAAGCTGGCACTCGCGGCGCTCGACTTCGCACACGGCACGCTCTATCTCAGCGAAGCAGGCTCCACCCGTCGGGCGTCGATGCACCTCGTGGACAGGGAGACGGCCTTGGCGGCCTTCGACCGGGGCGGCGTGGACCCCATGGCGGCACCGGTGGAGGTGTACGCGCGGGTGCTGCGGCAGGAGAACCACACGCTCAAACGGTCGCTGACCGACCCGCGGTTGTTCAGTGGGATCGGGAACGCCTACTCGGACGAGATCCTGCACGCCGCGCGCCTGTCCCCAATGCAGCTGAGCACCAAGCTCACCGACGAGGAGATCGAGCGCCTGCGCGCGGCCACACAGGGCACGCTGACGGCAAGGACGGACCGGCTCAGGGCCGAGGTCGGCGACCAGTTTCCCGAGACCGTGACCGCATTTCACGCGGCGATGGCGGTCCATGGCCGATTGGGACTGCCGTGTCCCAGCTGCGGTGCTCCGGTGCAGCGCATCCGGTACGCGGACAACGAGACCAACTACTGCGCCCGCTGCCAGACCGGCGGGCGCATCCTGGCGGATCGCGCGCTGTCTCGACTGCTCAAGAGCGATTTTCCGAGATCTCTCGACGAACTCGAGGGGTAATCCCGTTTATTTTCCGGGATGACCGACGCTGTCGCAACTCCTGCTGAAGATGCCCTCGCCCGCGAAATCGTCCGCCGGCGCACCTTTGCCATTATCTCGCACCCCGATGCCGGCAAGACCACGCTGACGGAAAAACTGTTGCTGTACGGCGGCGCGATTCACCTGGCCGGCTCGGTCAAGGCGCGTCGCGCCACGCGACACGCCACCTCCGACTGGATGAAACTGGAGCAGGAGCGCGGCATTTCCGTGACGTCGTCCGTGCTGCAGTTCGAGTACCTCGGGTACCAGCTCAATCTGCTCGACACACCCGGGCACGAAGACTTTTCGGAAGACACGTACCGAACGCTGGTGGCGGCGGACAGCGCGATCATGCTGCTCGACAACCGCAAGGGCGTTGAAGAGCGCACACGCCAGCTCTTCGATGTCTGCAAAATGCGTCGCACCCCGATCTTCACGCTGGTCAACAAGTGCGACCGATTTGGTGAGGATCCGCTCAAGCTCATCCAGGATGTTGAAGCCGATCTCAACATCGACTGTTACGCGGCGACGTGGCCGGTGTTTGACAACGACGTGTTCGTGGGCGTGTACGACCGGCTCAAGCGCGAAGTCCACCTCTTCGAACGCAGCGGTGATCGCGGGGCTACACGCGCCGATGAAACGATTGTCGGCATCGACGATCCGGCGCTCATCGAAGCCATGGGCGAGAGCGCGTATGACCGTCTGATGACCGATATCGAGTTGCTCGATGCGGCAGGCCATACCTACGAACATCAGCGCGTCATCGATGGGACGCTCACACCGGTCTTCTTCGGATCTGCACTGACGAACTTTGGTATCGAACCGTTCCTTCGCGAGTTCCTCGAGCTGGCGCCGTCGCCCGGCCCGCGCGAATCGACGATCGGACCGGTCGCGCCCGAGCGGAAAGACTTCACGGGATTTGTGTTCAAGATTCAGGCGAACATGGACCCCAAGCATCGCGACCGTGTGGCGTTTGTCCGCGTGGTCTCGGGGCACTTCACCGCCAACATGCAGGTGCTGCATCAGCGCAGCGGCAAGCCCATCCGGCTCGCGGCGCCACAGCAATTCATGGCCCGTGACCGCGTGGCCATTGAGGAAGCGTGGCCCGGGGACGTGATCGGCATCATGGACCGCGGGACGCTGCGCATCGGCGACACCCTTGGTGGTGACGGCACACTCGAGTTTCAGGGGATTCCACGCTTTGCCCCGGAGCATTTCGCCCGAGCGATCCCTGCCGATCCGCTGAAGCGCAAGCAGTTTGACAGCGGGCTGCGCCAGCTCACCGAAGAGGGGGCGGCACAGGTGTTTTTCGCGGAGACCTCGGCGGGATCGCAACCGATCGTCGGCGCAGTCGGTCAACTGCAGTTTGACGTGATGGCGTTCCGTCTGGAGCACGAATACGCGGCGCCCTGCAAGTTCGAGAAGATGACCTACCGGTGGCCACGCTGGGTGACGGGTCCGAAGGCCGAGGTCGAGCGCGTTGCCAACGGTCTCGGTCGACTGCAGCTGTACGACCACAAGGGAAACGTGGTGGTGCTGTTTCAGGATGCGTGGGCGCTTCGTCGGGCCCTGCAGCACGAGACATCAGTGACGTTTCACGAGACCCAACCGTAGTCGGACGCTGGGCGGGACCGACACGCGCGGAAAACGAAGCGGTCAGCAGCAACTCGTCGAGTTGCCGCTGACCGCTTTGTCGTGTGGTGCGATGTTGTCCTGTCGTGCCTAGACCTGCTTGGCGATCTCGATCTGACGTCCGACGTGCCCGATCACGAAGCCGCCATCGTCAGACGACGAGAAGTAGATGCGGAGACCGGTATCGGGGTTGGAGCCGCGACGCAGTTGGTCAGGGCAGTCCATTTCTCCCGAGCCATCGGGGAACACGTACGGCGTCTTGTAGGCGCTGTCCGTCGAGCCGGGCGTGTAGTCGACCCCGAGATCGGCGAACACTTCCGAGAGCGGCCGTCCGAGCGCCCGATCCTGCCGGCGCCGTCCCACTTCGCCGAGGGCCTTGAGATACTTCCAGGCCGTATCTGGATCGGGGAACTCCGACTCCTTGGCCGACGAAAAGGCCGACGGCAGCAGACGCAACGCGTCGGCGTACATCGCCTGCGCACGTTCGACGGCTTCCAGCACCGACTCCGGCGCGTCGCTGGCGGGCTTGGAGATCGGCTGCCGCTCTTTGAGGGCGGCCAGCGTGGTGCGCAGCGAGCGCGTCAGCGCCCGCTCGTGGTCGAGCTGTTGACGCGCTTCGTTCAACCGCTCGCGCACGCGCATGAGCTCACCTTCCGACTGCTTGAGCGCTTCTTCGAAATCCCGTACCAGCGCCACCAACTGCGAGCGATCGAGCTCGGAGCCGGACTCTGCGGCGGCGAGCGCCTCGGTGGCATCGGGGCGTTTGCCGTACGCATTGGCACGCTCGTCGCGCAGCTTCTCGACGGCGGCCGAGTCCGACATCGGTCGCTGCACCGACACTTCGGCAAGGCGTTGCACCAGCCGGCGTCGCTCACCAGGGAGGGCCAAGGCGCGCGCCAGTACGAGCGGATGCTGGAACGGGTCGGCCTCCAGATGGAAGCCCGGCAGGTAGGCGCGCGCTGAGCCAAGGAACACCGACCGCGCATGACCGCCCACGGCGTCAGACAACGCGAACGTATCGGCGTGGCGCAGCATGAAGCAGAGACCGAGACCAAAGACCTCGCTGGCAAACTGCTCAGGCGGCAACACGTATCCGCCGTCGGGCAACTCGGTGAGCAGCAGCACCGGCATGGTGCGCGCCGGATCGCAGAGGACGAAGCGCACGAAGGCATCGAGTGTGCCGGCCTCCAGCTGCGTCGGTACGCGTTGCAGCGGGCCATCGCTCGACACGAGCGTGAACGGCAGGTCGAGTTCCGACAACAGGCGCGGCGGTCTGACTGGTGGCGGCGCTCCGTTCCCGGTTCCGCCATCGGTGCCAACGCGAATGTAGAGCTGCCGTTGCGTGGCGCCGTTGGCCAGTGACGTCGTCACATACGTGACGTGTGTGGACCACTGCAGGCCGCGATCGAGTGGATCGGGCGCGTGCACCACGATGTCGGCCAACGCGGAACCGTCATGACGGAACGGCGCCCATCGGAGAATTCGGCCGCCGTCGAGGGTGTGATTCGACGGGGAATCCCAACTCAGGGGCTGGCTGGGATCGAGGCCAAGCCAGGCGACGCAAGCATCGAGAAATGCAGTGTCCGCGTTGGTCGCGTTACTGCGGGGCACCAGATCGAAATGAAGCGCAAGTCGTGGTTGCACGGCGGTGTTGATTGGCATTGTACCAGCTCTTCCGTCGGTGACAAAAGAGAGCGAGACTAGCGACCTATGCGAATTCTACTTCAACGGGTCAGTCGTGCTGAAGTGCGAATCCGTCCCGGCGCATCTGATGACGCGCCACGGGTGAGCGGACGCATCAGCGGGGGGTACGTCGTGCTGGTGGGCATTACGCACACTGACACGATTGCCGAAGCACGATGGATGGCCGAGAAAATCCAAGCACTCCGACTGTTTCCAGACGAAGAAGGTCGGTTGAACCGCGACCTGCGCGAGCACGGTGGGGCATTGCTCGTAGTCTCACAGTTCACACTTTACGCAGACGCGCGCAAGGGGCGACGCCCGAGTTTTGTTCAGGCCGCACCGCCCGAAATCGCTAGATCGCTATATGATAATCTTATAGAGCTGCTCCGGATACCCGGCCAAAGTGTGGAGACTGGCGAGTTCGGTGCAATGATGGATGTCGAACTGGTCAACGACGGGCCGGTGACACTCTGGTTGGAACGCGAAGCGGAGGCGCGCGCGGATGCGACCGTCTAGGTACGAATACCTATTCCGAGTGGCTCACTCCCGAACCTGTTGCATGCTTACTGCGTTGAGTGTGTGCATCGCTCTTTCGGGTGAGGCACTCGGTGCACAACGTGCCCCCGCACCGACGCCGTCACGCGCGGGCGCGTCACTCAACACGTCAACGCGGTGGGATGACGCTTCGCTGAAATGGGACGAAGGACGTTATCTCGACGCGCTCACGGCGTTCGACGCCATGCTTCGTGCGCCGGATCGTGATCGCTTCGTGGAAGCTATCGCGTCGCTCACCGGCGAAATGTGGCACACATCACTGATCGCGGAGAGCGTGCGCGCGCCGCGCTGGTCGCCCGACGGCCAATGGATCGCCATGGAGCGTGGCGTCGGGGCCGCCCGCGTTACGCGCATTGCGTCGGCGCGCGCTTCGGCATCCGCATTCACCGAGGTGAACGGTGGGCTGCTGGTGTTTGCGCCGGACGGCGATCGTGCCGCGTACGTGACGGGATCCGGCAACGAGGGACGCGTCGTTGAGCGCACGCTCGCGAGTGGAGCGGAACGCGTCGTCGCGGACAGCGGTCTGCGCATTGCCCAGTTGGCGTACGCGGCTGACGGTCAGACGCTGTTCCTGGTCGCTGGTGCACCCGGTGCCACACGTTTGCGTGTACGCGAATTCGCCCTGAGCGGCGCCCCCGCAGCGCCACCGGTGGACCTGCCCACCGGCGACAGCACGGTGACCGACGTGCAGGTCGCACCTGGTGGCCGATTCCTCGTCCTGACGCTTGGTGGTCGCGCACCAACGGCCGCGGGCACGGGTACCGCGTTCGCACGTGGCGGCGGCCGCAGTGTGCGATTCGCCATCTACGACCGGACCCAGCGGCGTGCGCACGAATTTGATGGGGAGTCGCCGGTGATGGCGACGACGGGAAGCCACGTCACTTTTGTGACGCGTGGTAGCGGCGGCAATCGGTTGTTCCGCCTGCGTATGGACGCCGCCGCCGCGCCCGAACTGCTGCATGTGACCACCGACTCCCTGGCTAATCCGGCCATCGCACCGGACGGCAGTCGCATCGTCTTTCAGCAGATGACCCGCTTCGACTGGGAGCTGTACGTCGCAAGCGCGGCCGGCGCACCACCCACGCGGCTGACGCGCGAAATCCAGCACGATCTGCTGCCGCGGTTTCTCGATGCGCGCCGCGTGCTCGCCGTCGTCGGCGAGGCGCGCCATCGACGCGCCTGGATTTACGATCTCGACAACGGCACGAAAACGCGGCTCTTTCACAACAACACGATTCGCACCATCGCCCCGGAGTACGAATGGGTCGCCAGTCCGGATGCGACGCAGGTGTTGGTGGTCGCCGAGCGAGATGGTGACACCGTCACGCCGCATCGGCATCTGTGGCGCGTGGATTTGCGGCAGCGCATCGAACTGAACGATCTCGCGACTCGCCTGCGCGCCATGCGCGACGCGGAACAGGCACTGCAGGATGATGGCCGACGGCGGTTTGCACCGATCGCGGCGCGCGTGCGCGACGCGGTGGCCAATGTGAGTGTCGACCGCGTGTACGGTCACGAGAAGGCACTCTTCGACTTCGACTCCAAACATCTCACGCAGCCAGGGAACCAGAAGGCGCGCGACTATCTGCTGGCGCAGTACCGGAGCTTCGGGTTGGACGCCCGTACACAACCCTTCGAAGCACGGGTAGCCGTTTCGCAGTCCACGATCCCGACCGCCAATATCCTGGCAGTGCTCCCGGGGACCGAGAATCCGGAGCTGGTCTACGTTGTCAGCAGTCACTTCGATTCGCGCGCAGAGGGACCCGGTGCGGACGACAATACGTCGGGCACTGCGGCGCTGCTCGAAGCGGCGCGTGTGCTGAGTACGCGCCCCCAGCCGGCCACCATCATCTTTGCGTCGTTCACTGGCGAAGAATCCGGCCTGCTCGGCAGCCGCGAATTTGTACGTCAGGCCAAACGCGACTCGCTCAAGCTGGTGGGGGCGCTCAACAACGACATGCTGGGCTGGAGCAACGACCATCGCCTCGACAACACCATTCGGTACTCCAACGCCGGGATTCGGGACCTCCAGCATGCGGCGGCGTTTCTCTTCACGCGCATGATCACGTACGACGCGTTTTACTACAAAAGCACGGATGCCGCGGCGTTTTACGATGGCTATGGCGATATCGTCGGCGGGATCGGCTCGTATCCCGTGCTTGGGAATCCGCATTACCACCAGCCGCATGACGTGCTCGAAGTGGAGAACCACCAACTCATTGCTGAAGCGTCGAAGACGACCGTCGCGTCGCTGATGTTGCTGGCATCGAGCCCATCGCGCATCACCGGCATCACACTGACGCCTGCCGGCGGCGGGTTCTCTGCGACGTGGACGCCAAGTCCTGAACGCGGCATCGTGCGATACATCGTCAGCTACGGTCCGGTCGACGCCCCGTCGCGCTGGTCACTGTCGGTGACAACCCCGCGTGCCGTATTGCCGCACGCGCGACGCGGGATGATCGTGTCGGTGAAGGCGGTGAATCGACGAGGTCTGGACGGATGGGACTGGGGGCGCGCGACGATACGATAAGCGCGCCGGTCGGTTATCTGGACGCTGCCGTCAGCGCTTGATCGATGTCGGCGATGATATCATCGGCGTGCTCGAGGCCGACACTCACCCGCACCAGTCCATCGCTGATGCCAACGGCAGCGCGTTCGGCGACCGTCAGTTTGCTGTGGGTCGTCGACGCGGGATGCGTCACGATGGTGCGGGAATCTCCCAGATTGGGTGAATGCGACACCATCTTCACCGCGTCGAGAAAACGCCGCCCGCCTTCAAGTCCGCCATTCA
>Ga0075163_10006163_pt1 | contig 15918 bp, 17 predicted proteins | sample JI1023141ADNA_FD_71478 | JGI IMG/M metagenome (GOLD analysis project Ga0075163, IMG submission 71478) | Wastewater effluent complex algal communities from Wisconsin, to seasonally profile nutrient transformation and Carbon sequestration -... | ecosystem: Engineered > WWTP > Effluent > Algae... | reverse complement strand
CTCGTGCGACGACCTGAAGTAACAATGCCCAATTCAGATTGGAATATTGTTTCAGGCCAATGGATATCATATGATCCAACCGACTATAGTCATCTTGGAGCGCACGCTGCGGCTGACTGTGGAAACGCAGAAATTGCAACACTTGGTTTCACTACTGATGCGCAGTTAGTCACAGAAAATACAGCACTTGTAACTGTAAACATTGATTACAACAATCCAGGAAGTGACTTTATCATTACTGTGGATGCAGCTGGCACGGCAATAAATGGCAATGACTATAATGCAATATTCCCTCTTGAACTCACAATTCCAGTCGGCAGTGGAACGCTTTCATTTGACATAAGTATTTTCGGAGATGGACTTTTAGAAGGAGATGAAACAATCGACCTCTCGATATCAACATCAACCAATATTCTTTACAGCAATCAAAACACCATCATCACCATTCAGGATTTTGTTGGTATTGCAAAAAACGAATTGAATCAAATCAAGGTATACCCGAATCCATGTGCAGACCAATTGCAAGTTAGTTCAGAAGAGAAGATTAAATCAATTCGCATTTGCGACATGAGTGGCCGAGTGGTTTTGAATAAAAATTACGGCGACGTTAATTCTATAAAACTCGATTTAGCAAGCCTCAGCGCAGGCCAATATGTGGTTGAAATCAAAACATTGAATACTGTTTCAAGAAACACTCTGTCGGTGATCAAGTAATCACGACATTACTTTAAAAGGCATACATGATGTGATTTCAAAGCATTGTGTATGCCTTTGTTTATATTCGCCATCAATAGAAAAAAGATGGGCAGACTACATAATTTAGATTACCTGCGTGGGCTAGCAGCCTTTGGCATCATGATTTTTCACTATTTGTCTTGGACAACCGGTGAATTCAGTTCAGAATCATTTATGGGGCGTGTCGGCCTATATGGAGTTTCAATTTTCTATGTTCTAAGCGGCCTTACCCTATTCTACGTATATCATGATAGAATGAAACCTGACATGGCTGATGTTCTGGACTTCTTCAAAAAAAGGATCTTCAGAATATTACCTCTGTTGTGGATAGCCACCATCATCTCAATTTTTGTTTTTCAAGGCGGTTATGTCACGCCAAAATCCCTTTTCCTAAACCTAACCGGGTTGTTCGGATTTGTACAATGGGACAGCAGTATTGCCACTGGAGCATGGTCAATCGGCAATGAATTGGTATTTTATGTTTTCTTTCCCTTCTTTATTCTCTTATATAAAAAATTTAAACCAGGCTTTGTAGTTTTCGCTTTGATTGTATTCATTATTTACTTCTATTTTGCATTCTCAATACTAGATGATTCAAGTTCTTTTGAAGATCCGATTCAGAGAAAATATTATTTCAACCCATTGAATCAACTTGCGTTGTTTCTTGGGGGATATCTCATTGGACTAATATTCAGGAATGTGAAGTTTTCGCCGCTTGTCTCAATTGGTCTCTTGGCCACAGGCGTTTTGATTTTTGTGTTTTACCCAGCCACAGGTGTACGATTGCATCTTGTGACGGGATTCTGTAGGGTAGCTTTGACACTAAGTTGTTTTCTTATTTGTCTTAGTTTCTACAAACTACAATTTAACTTGCCCACATTTGCTGACAAAGGGTTCAAGATGCTTGGAGAGGCCAGTTATTCAGTTTATCTTCTGCATCCTATTGTCCATAGACTCACCGGATTTATGATCGCATATATAAGTCAGCACGTCATCAAACTCCCAGAGTCAGTGCGTTTTATGAGCGCTGTGGGCATCACCCTTGTGCTAAGCTATTTCGTTTACGAATATTTTGAAAAGTTCTTCATTCGCCTTGGCAAGAAAAAATTTCTGCGAACAAAATAATTGATGAGAAAACAATACGTGATTAATCATTATTGTCGAAATCAATCAGTTATTTTTAGTTCATTGATCCCGTTTAAGAATAAATTCGCTCAGCGGAATAACAACTCACCAATATGAAAAACATCGACTTTGTAGACAAACAACTACGCTCAGAAATTGAGGGTTGCGCCATCGAGAAACACGTAGCGGCGAATACTGTCTTGATGAGTCCGGGAGACATCATTGAATACATTCCAATTGTGCTTAAAGGAAGTATTCGTGTAGTAATTCAAAATATAAATGGAGATGAGCATTACCTCTATCACATTTTTCCAGGTGAAACATGTGCAATGTCTTTGACTTGCTGTCAGGCACAAAAAGAAAGTGAGGTAAAAGCTATCATAGAAGATGACGCCGACCTCCTAATGATTCCTGTGAAGTTCGTGGATGAGTGGTATAAATATCCTGAATGGAAAAAATTCATCAGCGATACACAAGCTCAAAGATTTTCAGAATTATTAGAAGCTATTGAATTGATGGCTTTCTCCAATCTTGATGAACAATTATGGAGCTATCTTGTGAAGCGTGTGCAAGCAACGGGGAACAATCAGCTCAAGGTAACGCATCAAGATATTGCCCAAGAGCTCAACTCCCCTAGAGAAGTTATTACGCGTCTCTTGCATCAACTTCAGAGACAAGAGAAGGTGGAGCTTTCGAGAGGCTCGATCGTTGTGCATTCCGCAATGTGATAATCATCACTTTCTTATTTCATTGATCGCCGGAAATTTGCATAGTCAATAAAGAAACATTATTACTATGAAAGCAAATATGGGATCAACGGACAAAATCATTCGCATAGTGCTCGCGATAGTTTTTGGATTGCTCTACGCGACCGGTGTTGTAGAGGGTGTTTTAGGAATTATTTTACTTGTTCTTGGAGCTGTATTTATCCTGACAAGTGCAATAAGTTTTTGCCCACTTTACGCTCCTTTCGGCATCAGTACTTGTAAAAAGAGCACTACAAAATAAATTTTCTAAAGTGCATTTCCGATAAAATATGCTGAACAAGATAAAATCAATTCGCAACGGAATCAAAATTACCGTCATCGGCGCAGTGTTTGGTGGAATTGCTGGATTCCTTTATTACAGTTTTGTAGGATGCAGTTCTGGAAGTTGCATGATCACTTCAAACCCATATATCAGCACACTCTATGGTATGCTTATGGGGGGATTGATCGCGGACAGTTTTAGAATTAAAAAACAAACAATACAAACGAAATAGCAATTCAATGAGCGAGAAAAAAACAATCATTATTGACGTGAGGACACCAGCTGAATTTATGGGTGGTCATGTCGTAGGATCAATCAACATACCTCTTCAGGATGTTCCAACAAAAATTGAAGACTTCAAGAAAATGGACGGTGATATTGTACTTTGTTGTGCCAGCGGAAATAGAAGTGGGCAAGCAACAGCGTTTTTGAGAAGTCATGGCATTGCATGCGAAAATGGCGGTTCTTGGCTGGATGTAAATTATGAAATTTCTAAAAATTAATTAAATGCTAAACCTTATAAAAAAAATATTTGGTGGCGGACCAGCAGTAGACTTTTCAGAGCTCGTAAAAAATGGTGCTATGATTGTTGATGTTAGAACACAGGCTGAGTTTAAACAAGGCCATATCAAAGGCGCTATCAACATACCATTGCAAACATTGCAATCATCGCTTGGCCGCATCAATAAAAACAAACCAGTGATCACTTGTTGTGCAAGCGGCATGAGAAGCGCTTCTGCCAAAGGCATTCTCAAGGGAGCAGGCTACTCAGACGTGCACAATGGAGGCGGTTGGATGAGTTTGCAAAACAAACTCAACAAATAAAATTACGCAAAGCGGAAATGGAACAGAAAAAAACATTCAATGAAATTATCAATGGTGATAAGCCGGTGTTAGTAGATTTTTTCGCCGAATGGTGCAGCCCATGTAAAATGATGAAACCAATTTTGGAAGAAGTCAAAACAAATTTGGGCGACAAAGCAGCCGTCATCAAAATTGACGTTGATAAAAATCCAGCTGTAGCACAATCACTTCAGATCAGAGGCGTGCCCACACTTGTCATCTATAAAAATGGCCAAATTGTATGGCGCAAAAGTGGTGTTGTTGATGCGGATCAGTTGAGCAACCTAATTCAACAATATATTTGAAACATGGCAAAAAAGTTTATGAAATTAATGATAGTGCTTGTCACACTTATTAGTGTGACGTCTTGCGCACAAAAAAATGAGAAGGCAATTGATCAATCTCAAACTGGAACATTAATGTTGATTCCGGCTTCAGAATTTTCAACTAAGCTAAACGCTGCTTCTGACAATAATCTCATCGATGTTCGCACTCCAGAGGAATATGCCAGCGGACATCTGAATGGCTCGCAAAACATTGACATATACGATCCCAATTTCGAAGGAAAAATTGCGCAGCTTGATAAAACAAAACCAACTTTCGTTTATTGCAAAGCAGGCGGTAGAAGTGCCGATGCGGCAAGCAAAATGAAAAGTGCTGGGTTCAAAGAGATTTATGACATGAAGGGAGGAATTATGTCGTGGACCAACAGCAATCTACCTATCACGTCTGGCGGCGCCGAAAAGGCTGACACATTCACTAAAGCCAACTTTGAAGCTTTGCTAAAAACTAACTCGCTGGTGCTTATTGATTATTATGCCACATGGTGTGCGCCATGTAAGAAAATGGAGCCCGTTCTTGACAAGTTATCAAAAGAGTTTGAAGGCAAAGTAAAAATCGAACGCATCAATGTCGACGATGCCAAATCCTTGGTTAAGGAATTAAAAATCGAAAACATACCTGTCGTTACTACACATAAGAATGGCGTTGAAGTTCAGCATGTATCAGGATTTCAATCTGAAGAACAACTGAGAAATTACATTCTGGAATTGCTTAAATAAATTCATTTAAAAAATTTACAAGGAGCCACGCACAATTGTGTCGTGGCTTTTTTCTTGACAAAAACAACCACCCAGCTGCACTATCACTGAATTTAACACCAATTTTTTTAACGATTTAGCTCATACAATAAGTGTCTTTTCCGGTTCTAAAAAGCATATTAAAACGGAAAACATTCCCGCAAGCTCGAACTTTCCGAGCGACATTGATCGAAAAGAACATGACCACAGAAATGACCATCATAGCCTATACATTTTCAGCAAGGCGACAAATTGCCGATTCGCGCATTAATTTCGTCCTGTGAAAAGTTTCTATTCAAAAGATTTCAGAATTGGCCTACTTGGTGGAGGGCAATTAGGTCGCATGTTTATTCAAGATGCGACAAATTATGATGTGAGAATATCAGTTCTGGATCCCGCGGCAGATGCTCCATGCAGCAAGCTTGCATTCGAATTCACACAGGGTGACTTTGCTGACTATGAAACCGTCTTGAATTTCGGTCGCGGCAAAAATGTAATCACTATTGAAATCGAACATGTCAATGTTGAGGCCTTAGAAAAATTGGAAAATGAAGGCGTCCTTGTGTATCCAAAACCTTCATTTCTTAGAATGGTAAAAGACAAAGGACTTCAGAAGGAATTTTACAAAAAGAACCAAATTCCTACTGCTTCATTCAGCTTGATTAATGGCATTGACGATCTCGATGGAAGTATTCAAATGCCATTCATTCAAAAGATGCGCACAGGAGGATATGATGGCAAAGGCGTGCAAGCTATAAGAACTGTCGAGGACTTAGAAAAGGCATTTGACGTGCCTAGTGTTATTGAAGAAATGGTGGACTTTGAAAAAGAAATTGCCATCATCATTGCAAGAAATCCCTCTGGTGGAATCGTGGTCTTCCCTGCGGTTGAGATGGAATTCAATCCTGAAGCCAATTTGGTGGAATTTCTTTTCAGCCCTGCGAATATTGATCAGACAATCGAAAAGAAAGCATTGGATATAGCCACAAAAATCGCAGAATTATCCGATTTTGTGGGCATTCTGGCAATCGAAATGTTTGTGACAAAAAGTGGGGATGTGCTCGTCAATGAAATGGCTCCGCGTCCTCATAACAGTGGACACCACACGATCGAAGCATGTGTCACCTCGCAATATGAACAACATATGCGCGCCATTCTTGACCTTCCGCTCGGCAATACACGCTTAATAGAACCAGCCGTGATGGTTAATCTTTTGGGTGAAAAAGGGTTTTCAGGCCCAGTAAAATATGAAGGTCTTGATGAATTGATGTCTACACCAGGCGTTCATGTGCATCTTTATGGTAAAACCGTAACTAAACCATTCAGGAAAATGGGGCACGTAACGGTGTGTTCTCCGGACCTTAAAACTGCGCAGGATTTGGCCCGGAAAGCCTTGAAGACAATCCGAGTAGTTGCCTAAGCATGGCCTTTCCAATTTGACTTCATACTTTGCAATGAAGCATAAATAGCTAGTTCTAGAGGAATCACTGAAATTTCAGCTTATACACGCAGTCAAATGCTGTTGTATTGCGTCCCCCTATGTCGACCGCACGCATTCAATCTCCAGATTACATTGGCCGATATTCCAAAAGCTCAAAATATTGTGCCTAACCATAAGACTTACTCCTTCAGATCCAATCTTGAAAAAACGTGAACAAATGGATGATAGGATACCATAACAATCAGCCCTCAAAAGGTATCTTCGCAGTATGAAACAATACCACGAATTGTTAAAGCATTTGCTCGATAAAGGTGCTCAGAAAAGTGACCGAACAGGCACCGGCACCTTGAGCGTTTTCGGATATCAAATGCGTTTTGATCTTGCCGAAGGTTTTCCACTGCTAACCACAAAAAAGCTCCATACTAAGTCAATCATTCATGAACTCCTTTGGTTTCTCCAAGGTTCAACAAATATTGCTTATCTCAAAGAAAACGGCGTCTCAATTTGGGACGAATGGGCTGATGACAACGGTAATCTTGGGCCTGTTTACGGCTATCAGTGGCGTTCGTGGCCTAATCCAGATGGCACACACACAGATCAAATCCAAAAACTCATTGAAGGTCTGAAAAAAAACCCTGATAGCAGACGGCATATAGTAAGCGCATGGAATCCATCATTCATCGATCAGATGGCTCTTCCTCCTTGTCATTGTTTGTTCCAGTTTTATGTTGCAGATGGCAAACTATCCTGTCAATTGTATCAAAGAAGTTGCGATACATTCTTGGGAGTGCCATTCAATATTGCTAGTTATGCATTGCTCACACTCATGGTGGCGCAAGTTTGCGACCTAAAACCAGGAGAATTTGTATGGACTGGCGGAGATGTGCATTTGTACAGCAACCATATCGAACAAGCGCAACTGCAATTGACTCGTGATTTCAGATCACTTCCGACACTTAAAATTAATCCTGAGAAAAAGGATATTTTCAGTTTTACGTACGACGACTTTACATTAGAGAATTACGACCCGCATCCTCATATCAAGGCCGCTGTTGCTGTCTAAGATTTTTTCAAATAAATAAAGAACTTTAATAGATGAAAGTTTCGCTTGTTGCAGCAATAGGACAAAACCGCGAATTAGGAAAAAACAACGAACTGCTTTGGCACTTGCATGAAGACATGCAGTTTTTCAAACAGATTACAACTGGTTATTATGTTGTTATGGGTCGTAAAAGTTTTGAGAGTATTCCACCAAAATATCGCCCTCTACCAAATCGTGTGAATGTAATCATTAGCAGAAATCCAGAATACCTTTATCGGGAATGTTTTACTTGCGGTAGCATAAGTGATGCCATCGATCTGGCAAAAGAAAGTGGTGAAACACAAATATTCATTATTGGTGGAGGTGAAATCTACCGTCAAGCGATGGAATCCGGAATTGTTGATGAGATGTTTCTTACACATGTGCAAGCCTCCTTTCCTGATGCCGACGTTCATTTTCCAGCATATGATCAATATAAGTGGAATAAAGAAACGATTCATTCATTTCAGTCCGATAGCAGAAATGAGTATGCGTTTGACATCGTGCGATATGAAAAAATTCCTGGATGATTAAACCATCCCTGGAGCTCATTGTCACATGCTCAAGAACAACAAAATGAATAATCCGATGAATACCAAAAACTCGCTATGGCTTCTGGTTGCATTTATTCTGATCACGCTCGCTTCATGCAGGAAAGACAGAAAAGAATCGCTCAGCAACACTATTACTGTTGATAACAGCACTGCAGAAAATCTCTATTCCGACTTATTTAAAGTAGTAGACAATGTTTCTTCAACTGAAGATGGCATTCGTGAAAATGAAATTGGATGTATTGATACCATTATTGTAGACACGGTGAGTGTGCCAAGAAGTATCTTGATTGATTTTGGAAATGATGATTGCACTGGAGAAGATGGCAGAATCAGAAAAGGACAAATTCTTGCCACGTTCACTGGAAGATATCGAGAAGAGGGAACTATAATAACTGTTACACCTCAGAATTACACTGTAAATGGGTACAGCCTGAGCGGATCAAAAACCATTACCAATTTAGGAGAAAACAGTGACGGACATTTGCACTATGCTATTTCTGTTGATGGCTCCATCATTGCGCCGGGTAATTCATGGACATCCTCATGGGAAAGCAGCCGCACGCGCACTTGGATTGAAGGAGAGTCAACAGCAACAATCTGGGATGATGTATATGAAATCACTGGCAGCGCAAGTGGAGTTAGTCGCAATGGAGTTAATTATGACATCATTATCACCAGTCCATTGCGTGCGGAAATTGGCTGCCGTTGGATTGTTAGCGGATCTATGACTTTGGTTCCTGAAGGTTATGATCAACGTGTGATTGACTTTGGAAATGGCGAGTGCAACAACGGATTCACGGTAACCGTGAATGGCGAAACCAACTCATATGGAAGTGAAGACTAAAATACACTTTGCTTACAACATTCATGCATAGCAATGATTTTATAGATTAGAGTTATTATAAAAAAAAGATAAAAACTAAGAGCGGCATTGAGCCGCTCTTTTTTTGCGATGTATCATTGTAGCTAGATTATTTCATTATGATCCAATATTTAATTGAAGGCATCCAGCACATCACCGATCTAGAAGGATATGATCACATGTTGTTTTTGTCTGCTTTGTGCGCGCCCTTCAGCATCAAAGATTGGCGTCCCGTAGTTTTATTGGCAACAGCATTTACTCTTGGTCATAGTATTTCGCTTATGGTTGCAGCAGCAGATTTGATTCGGTTTTCATCTACGCTAATAGAGACGCTGATACCTTTAACCATCATGATCACTGCAAGCATCGCAATAGTTCAGTATAAAAAGTCGACGGTTGATCTTGGATTAAGCAGGTATTTAGTCACCTTAATATTTGGGGTAATTCATGGTTTGGGCTTTTCCACTTACTTCAGGATGATTTCAGATGATACGGGCAGTTTTATCAAGAGTCTGCTTTTCTTTAACCTTGGAGTTGAAATAGGACAACTAATGATTGTGTTAATTTTCCTTGCCGTGTCTTATGTTTTTGTTCGATTCATCAAACTCATATCTCAAAACTATTTCACGCTGATCACTTCTATTCTTGTGTTTCTTGTTGCCTGCTATCTTTTCGCAGAAAAGTTGATAGAAGCATAGATCAAACTGATATTTTTGCTTCAGGAAAATCCACCTTGAGAAAAATATTTATTCTTCCAATCAGAGTGTATCAGGCATTAATTTCGCCCTGGCTGGGACGTAACTGTAGGCACGAGCCGAGTTGCTCGGAATACGCCGCAAAGGCTATTCTCGAGTGGGGAATTTTCAAAGGAACATGGCTCGGGATAAAACGTATCTCAAAGTGCCACCCTTGGGGAACGCACGGTTATGATCCTGTACCTGAGAAACCAAAGAAAAATCAAACCATATGAAGAAGATTCAATTTTTATTTTCAATTGCACTTGTATCAATGATGTTGATTGCATGTGTTACTTCAGAAAGTGAACTTTTAAAACAAGCGAGAAGCATTCAGGATGAAGTAGTAAAGTCTTCCGTTTCGCTCGATTCAACCATGGGAGCTAAGCTTACAGTGTTGAATTCTGAACGTTCTGAAATGGCTATGGATACAACCATGAGTGCCGACTCTATTAAAATCCAATCTTTCATGGTTCTTAAAAATCGCATTGACAACTTGGCAGCCATCCAATCAGAACTGCAGGATTGGAGAAGCAATATGAAAATGCTGCCTAGCGCAAAAGATATTGATGGTGGTGCAGAAAATCCTTTCGGAGAAAAAGCAAAAGACCAAGAAATACTTGGCGCAATAAAAAAATCGCAAGAAGAGTTCAACAACCTCAAGATGAAGGCTGACGCAGCCATGAAATAAAATGCTGCAAAGACCAAGAAGAAATCGTCGCAGTGAAGTGATCAGAAGTATGGTCAGTGAAACGAGTGTTTCGCTTGATTCCTTGATCTTTCCATTGTTTGTAGTTGATGGTAAAGGCATTGCTGAACCTATTAAGTCAATGCCGGGCATCAGCCGTTTATCCGGTGATTTGATACTTAAAGAAATTGAGTCATGCGTAAAGCTTGGCATTAGATCTTTTGTTTTGTTTCCTGCAGTAGAGGATTCGCTAAAGGATAAAGTCGCCTCTTACGCGATGGACAAAAACAATTTTTACCTTCGATGTATTCGTGAAATTAAATCACGATTTCCTGAAGTTTGTCTCATGAGCGATGTGGCTATGGATCCATATAGCAGTGATGGTCATGACGGATACGTTGAAGATGGTCAGATCATTAACGACAAAACATTGCCCATTCTTGCAGAAATGTCGGTGTTACAAGCCGAAGCCGGAATCGATATTGTTGGTCCATCTGATATGATGGACGGCCGAGTGGAGTCAATTAGAGACGCGCTTGACGACGCCGGATTTTATAACACATCCATCATGTCTTATACGGCCAAATATGCCAGTGCGTATTACGGCCCATTCCGAGATGCGCTTGATTCAGCGCCGAAATTCGGAGACAAAAAGACCTATCAAATGAATCCTGCCAACAAAAGGGAAGCCTTGATAGAGGCACGTCTTGACGAATCAGAGGGAGCAGACTTCCTTATGGTCAAGCCGGCTTTGTGTTATCTCGACGTTATTCATTTACTAAAAGAGAATAGCGAATTACCCATTGCAGCATACAATGTCAGCGGTGAATACGCCATGCTTAAAGCTGCTGGAGAAAAAGGCTGGATAAATTACGAAAAAGCAATGCCCGAGATGTTATTGAGTATTACACGTGCAGGCGCTGACGTGATTCTCACTTATTTCGCGAAAGAGTTTGCTCAACTACGAATAGAAAAAAAGGCCTGATTGCTCAGGCCTTTTTTATTTCTTCAGCGAGTGCTGATAATTCTTCGGGTGTCATTTTTAAACGTTCACCACTAAAATTTATATCAGCCATTGTATTCATCGGGATAAGATGCATGTGCGCGTGAGGCACTTCTAAGCCTATCACTGCAATGCCAATTCTTCTGCAAGGAACTGTTCTTTTTAGTTCTTCAGCTACCGTCTTGGCGAACAAATTAATCTCGGCCAACAAGTTCTCATCCAAATCGAAAAAATAATCCACCTCCACTTTTGGAATAACAAGAGTATGCCCCTTAGCAACAGGAGTAATATCCAGAAAAGCCAAGAACTTGTCATTCTCAGCAATCTTGTGACATGGTATTTCACCAGCTACGATGCGTGAAAATATTGTAGCCATTAACGCGATATTTCAACGATTTCAAATTGCACTTTACCTGCAGGAATTTGAACTTCTGCAACATCACCAACCTTTTTACCAAGAAGCCCCTTACCTATTGGTGAATCCACAGAGATCTTTTTCTCAGCGAGGTTGGCCTCATTTTCCGCCACCAACGTGTATTCCATAATTGCTTTATTCAACAAGTTTTTGATTTTCACTTTTGACAAAATGAAAACCTTACTTGAGTCCATATGTGTGCTATCAACAAGTCGGGCATTAGCAAGAAGCTCATCCATTTTGGAGATTCTTGCTTCCAATAATCCTTGAGCCTCTTTAGCAGCATCATATTCTGCATTTTCAGAGAGGTCACCCTTATCGCGTGCTTCTGCGATTTGTTGCGAGATTTTCGGGCGTTCAACCATTTTAAGCTGATGTAACTCATCTTTTAGTCTTTTCAAACCCTCCGCAGTGTAATAAGCTATTTGAGACATTGTTTTCAGTATTGACTTTGGTACAGATAAAAAGAGAAAACCCTTTACAGGGTTTTCTCATAAGTATTATTACAAAAATAAAAAGAATCTAATTAGATGTCAACGTGCAAGCCAAGAGCGTGAACACCGGCAAATGGATTGGTTACGCGGTATGAATAGTCGAATCCGATGATAGTGCCGTTTTTACCAGCTGGGATCTGAACTGTGAATCCACCGGCAGGACCAGTGAATACAGTCGTTCTTTCCTCTTCATTGGTAACGTTGGTTTCGTATTGATAACCAGCGCGCAGAATAAATCTGTTGTTAAATGAGTATTCAGCACCTAACGCGAATTGGTCACGTGTAAAAGAGTTCGAAGTAAACTGAAGATTACCAGTCAATTTAGACTTTTCGCTAAAATTAAAATCATAAGCAAAACCCACATTGACCATGGAAGGCAATTCAAACTTTTCTGCACGTTGGTCGACATTCAATGACAAAGTATTTCCTGAGCCAGTAGATAATGTTCCATCTATTGAAAGACCATCACCTCTAAAGCGCATCGGAGGACCTACATTTCTTAGAGAGATACCGAAACGAACGTTGTCCTTTTCACCAGTAACATAACGAATACCAGCATCGAAGGCCATTCCTTGAGCACGTACATTGTAGATCGCTTCAGTGATCAGGCGTGCTGTGATACCGGCATAGATACTATTCGAAAATCCTTTGGCATAAGAAAGACCTATGTTGGTATAAGAAGGCGAATAACTACCGATACCGCCTTCAGGAAGGTCGTTTTCAGTAATCTGGATGTCGCCGAAATTCATGTTGCTCACACTAATTCCAAGAACGCCGGTTTCACCGACTTTTTGGCCAAGACCAAATGAATTGATCTTGATACCTGTGCCAACGAGATATTGGTTGTTAGAGAAAACAAGCTCTGTTTTTTTAACGAATGCTAGTCCAGCAACGTTTGCGAAGCCCGCTTCAACACCTGTAACTGACGCCATAGCTGAGTTAGCGAGTGCAGAGTTTCTTGCCCATGGGTTGATAAGGAGCTGGCTTGCACCTGCAGATCCAGCGCGATCGGGATTGCCTGCTAATGACACGCCCGTACCAAGAACAACTGCGAAAAATATGATTGATAGCCTTTTCATAATTAGCTGTAATGACTTGTGATTAATAATTAGAATGAATCGAGGTCAATTGGACGCATGACACCGAACCACTTGAGCACTTTCTCACCAACATTCGGCACATTCACGTGAATGATGTATGTACCGCTAGCGATAGGAATGTTCTTATGATTCTTAAGATCCCAATCCAATGAAGTAGTAGGGTCACCTTTTTTGAATTGTCTGATCATTGTACCATTAAGGTCATAGATGCTCACTGTACATTCAAAAGGAAGGTTAGTTATTTTAACTCTATTATCCAACTTACCTGTCTCATATGTACTGAATGCATAATAAGGATTCGGCACTATGTTGATCATATCCAAAGCACTTTCTAGCGTCTCAGTGCTTGCAGTAACAGCAGCAACACTGCGAGTTGAGAAAGTATAAAGATTTCTCCATTGATTCTGCGCAACAGCATAATCATTCTGTGCACCATCAGTGTAGTTGTATTTGCGATAAGCATTTGCCACACGCAGTCTAACACGAGCTTCATTAGGTACGATACCTGCTTCAGCTGTTGTCAAACCAATACCCAAAGAAGAGCCAACCCAAGTGCAACCTCTGAAGACTTTCTTCAAATCACCCAGTGACAGACCCTCGTTGGACAATCTGCTGAACAAAAATTCACCATCATCGTACTTTGGACAATAATCAGAGTCCGGCTCATCATCTAAGTCGACATGAGTTTCACCTCTAAGGTTTTTGAAGACATACAACCAGTGTTGACCACCGAACAATGCCTGACCATCACCGCCATATAATCTCGCGCTAGGGTTCCAGATCATGTCATCGCCATTTTCACCATTCAACCAAGAGTCTTCGCCGAATGCGATATTAAGACGTTCGCCAGTTCCTACGTCAATTACATAACCAGGGAACCAACCCATACCCCAACTGCTAACAAGATTTCCTTCCTCGGAGTTGAAGTCAATATCATCACTAGTGCGGCCGCTCTTATCCACAGACTTTGCACGACGAGGTCTCATTTTATCTGGATCACCGTTGTCGCCATCGAATTGATCCTCTGCAATACTTGAAATTGGCTGCATCTCTAAAACAACACAGCGCGTCCATTTATTCTTGTCAGATGTAAATACTACATCGACATTGTTAAGACCCTTGATATTAGAGATGTTTTCAAAATCAATCGAAGGAGACAGATCACCAGATACATCATTAGTTACCGGAGCGGCAATATTTGCCCAAGTACCATCAGAAAGTTGTGTAGTATAACCTGCAAGACAGTATGGCGCCCAAGTACCGCCAAGTACTTTTTCATAGTTCGCAAGCCTATCGGTGAATGGTTCATCACCGCTTCCATCTTTATAGTCATCATAAATTGCTTCTGCTTCCGGAGTATCATCAGCCGATTCTACAGAACCAGCACGAATCCAGTTGAGCTCAGTGAAACCTTCATCATCAGGAATACCTCCTAACCAAGGATTAGATGGATCCGAGAACTCAATGGAAGCTTCTAAGAAATCGGCATAGTGGTCTATGACAAAACCATCTTCATTAAAATATTGGTATTGTCCCCATGTGATGCTGAAGCCATAGTCGAGGACCAAGTCTTCGCTCAAAGTTGCAAATGATTTGAATGAAGAATCTACTTCACCTGTAGTTGTGTTTTCAAGTACCCAAAACATTGAATCTGGATCAAACTCATCATCAATATCTCTTAGGTAAAGAGAGAAATCAGCTGCAGGCACACGAAGTGGATCCACCACCTTAATATCTACAGGGCCAGCGCCAGGGATATAGTCAGCAGATTCAACTGAATATGGTGGCTGTAACAATTTTGCTTCGGTTGAAGGTGATAAAGACAATACGTTATTACCGTTACCAGTTCCTTCCCAGCGTGTAATTGCCACACCAGCGCCATATTCAGAATTCTGAATAGTACCGCCTGATTCAGGGGCTACATTGTGAGGGATTGCTAATATTTTCTGAATACCGCCTACTGCGCTCTTTCTGGATGGCTTGTAAAGTTCATCCTGACCAGTGCTAGTCACGATATCGTAATCAGCGTAATTGTTATATCCATAAGCAATTACCATGAAGTAATAAGTCTTATGGTTAACTAGTGTTGGAGCTCCAAGTGCAAATGCATCTTCTGTAATTCTGAAAGAATGTCTTACACCTTGGTTTTCACCAACTACCATAAGTTCTGGGGTGATTAGACCAATGGTTTGATCTCTATTGTAGTTGATAATTTCAGCAACATCGTTTTGAATGTCACACTGGGCAATCAAACGCGCCTTGGTAACGTCAGTAAGTTCAGCGTTGCTGACTTCGTTATTCAAGAGTTGATAAACGAGATAACCTTCAAATTTGTAGCTTCTATCATCCTCAGTGAAAGAGAAACCACCAGGAAGTGAATCCGGAATAGAAGGATCAAACTCACTGTACTCTTCACGATAGTTATTCGAAGCAGGATTTTCGTTTGAAAGCATCAAAATAATTTCGCGATCAAGTTCCTGAACTGTTACATCCGGCGCATCAGGGCCATTCACAAGTTCGAAGCAATTGTCGAAAAGTGATTGTGCTTTATCATCGGCCAAACGAACTAATTCAACGCTTTCATAAGGATCACCTCCAATCGCTCTAGCCCAAACTACACCGAGTGTGATGTTGTTGTAGTCACCAGGCTCGAGGGTGAAAGGACCGGCTGATTGAATAAAGCGACGGTCACCAAGTTGGTTACCTGCTGTTTGTTCTGTCCATGGAATTGAAGC
>Ga0075163_10006159_pt1 | contig 15922 bp, 17 predicted proteins | sample JI1023141ADNA_FD_71478 | JGI IMG/M metagenome (GOLD analysis project Ga0075163, IMG submission 71478) | Wastewater effluent complex algal communities from Wisconsin, to seasonally profile nutrient transformation and Carbon sequestration -... | ecosystem: Engineered > WWTP > Effluent > Algae... | reverse complement strand
GTTCTACGGACTGCTCGGCGAGGGACGCTCGAGCCTCCACGACCTCGGTCCGATGCCGATCGGCTCCGATCCGTGGCTGCGCTCGGAGGTGCTCGCGGCCATCGCGCGCGCGATCGGTGTGGACGCGACGACGCTGACCGTCGAGGCCCACGAAGCCGTCGTGACTCTCGGCGGCTCGGCCCCGGCGGACGACCTCCGGCGGATCGAATCCGCCGCTCGCACCGTCCAGGGCATGAAGTCGCTCCGCGTCGCGATCGACCCACGCTGACCGCCGAGCTCAGCGCTCGGCCCGCGGGCGAAGCGACCCGCGACGCGTCAGATGCAGTCGCAGACGCAGCTGGCGCACGAGCTCGCGCTGCAGATTCCCGCGCAGACGAGCTCGGCGTCCGGTCCGCAGGTGTTCGGACCGCTGCAGGTGGAGGCGCCGCCTTCGCACGCGGTGCCGTTCGGGACGCCGACGTTCGCCGGGCACGTCGCGGCGCTGCCGTTGCAGGTCTCGGCGGAGTCGCACTCGCCCGTCGACGCTCGGCACACGTAGCCGTTCGATCGCTTCACGTCGGCCGGGCACTGCGAGGTCGCGCCGCTGCACGTCTCGGCGAGGTCGCAGGTGCCGGCCGCGGCGCGGCACGAGGTGCCGGCGCTCGCGAAGCCGTCGGACGCGCAGCCCGCGGTCACGCCGTTGCAGGTCTCGGCGACGTCGCACCCACCGGCGGACGCGCGACACACCGTACCGGCCGACTTGCGACCATCGAGCGGGCACGCAGCCGCCACGCCGCTGCAGGTCTCGGCCACGTCGCAGACGCCCAACGAGGCACGGCATTGCGTCGCGGCCGACGCGAACCCGTCGACCGGGCACGCTGCCGCAGCGCCGCTGCAGGTCTCGGCCACGTCGCATACGCCCGCCGACGCGCGGCATTGCGTCGCGGCCGACGCGAACCCGTCGACCGGGCACTCGGCCGACGCGCCGCTGCACGCCTCGGCGACGTCGCAGACGCCGGCCGACGCACGGCACTCGGTCGCGGCCGCCTGGAATCCGTCGACCGGGCACTCGCCGTTCGCGTCACAGACCTCGGCGACGTCGCAGGCGCCGGCCGACGCGCGGCATTCGTCGCCCGGCGTGCAGCCCACCGGCTCGACCGACGCGTCCACCTCGACCGGGACGTCCGTCACGCCGCCATCGGTCTCGCTCGTGATCGCGCCGCCGTCGTCGAGCGTGTCGACCACCTCGTCGCCGCCGCCGGACGCGGCGGGATCGTCGCCACAGCCGACGCCGAGCGCGAGGCCCAGCACGAGCACGGGGACGAACGAGAGGGCACGGAACGGAAGGGCTTCGGACATCGGACGCATCGCGGGTTCTCCTCGGCCGCGCCGATGAGAGGCGCGGTCGGAGGGGCCCTTCGCAGCTCTCGTGCCAACGCGATTTCCGCGGAAATCGCGGGGATTCCTCGAACGCGCGCGCCGCCTCGACCGTTCGCGCACGGCGCCCGCACGGTGCGCGAACGCTCCCCGCGCACGACCCGCAGACCGCACTCGGCGCTCGCTTCTCGACGGGCTCCCGTCCACGATGTCGCCTTCGTTCTCGTTCGTCCCCGTGGAGGTCGTGTGTCCCGTCAGTCCCAGCGTGTTCTCGGATCCTTCGTCTCGCTCACGCTCGTGCTCGCGATGGCCTCGTGCGGCGACGAGGACGCATCGGTCCGCGCGACGCTCGATCCGCTCGCGACGGGGACCACCACCGTGGAAGGTCCCGACGGGACGCGGCTCGACGTGCCGGCGGGCGCGGTGACGGTCGCGGTCGACGTCGTGCTCACGGTGCCGCGGTCTCGGCGCACGGTGGACGGAGCCGCGGTCGTCGGGCCGGCCCTCGTCATCGGGCCCCAGGGCACGGAGTTCACGAAGACGGTCTCCGTCTCGATTCCGATCACGCCGTCGTCGTTGCCGGCGGGAAAGACGATCGACGACGTCGTCGTGCTCACCGCGCCCGACGGGAGCTCCGCCTTCGTGCCACTGCCGACGCGCCGAGGCACGGGCGCCGTCGTCGTCGCCGAGACGCGTCACTTCTCGCAGTTCGTCGCGGTCGTCCTCGAACGTCCGGCGCCGAACGGGATGCGCCACCTGTTCCAGACCGCGGCCGAATTCACCGGCGAGCTCGGCGGCGTCGCGGGCGCCGACTCGCTCTGCATGGGCGACGCGAACCGTCCGAACTCCGGGCGCTACAAGGCGCTCCTCTTCAGCACGGCACGCCGCGCGTGCACCGATCCGATCTGCATGGTCGGGCCGGATGCGCTCGACTGGGTCTTCTTGCCGACGACGACCTACTACGTCGGCGCGCAGGGGGCCGAGACCGCGTTCGCGACGACGGATGCGAACGCGATCATCATGACGTACCCGCTCGGCGCGGTCGTCGCGGGCGTAGGCTCGAACTTCTGGGACGGCTTCTCGACGAACGGCGACTGGCTCGGGAACCCGCTCGAGACGTGCGCCGATTGGTCGAGCTCGGCGGCCACCGGCGTCGGCGCCGTCGGCTGGGATTCGATCACGGACGCGACCTGGCTCCACGGCGGGAGCTATCCGTGTTCGGACCTCGCGCGGCTCGTCTGCGTCGAGCAGTAGTCTTCGCCGCCTCGATCCGGTTCAGCGTGCGCCTGGGCGATCGGTCGCCGCGTGTGACGCGACCTCCGCGCGGACCGCGTCCTCGATCGACACCCGCCTCGTCCACGGCCGCTCGCGGTCGAAGTCGTCGCTCGGGAAGTGCGCGCCCATGAGCCCGTTCGAGAGCCAGAACATCGCGTAGGGGTCGGTCGAGCGCAGGAGGAAGTCGAGCATCGTGCGCCGCCTCCACGGGATCTCGCGACCGAGCGCGTGGCCGTAGATCGCGACGAGGTCGCACCACGGCAGGTGGCCGTCGCCGACGTTGTACGCGCGCAGCGCCGGGCCGTGTTCGATCACCGAATCGAGCATCGGCGCGAGGTTGTCGAGGCAGAGCACGGAGACGCGACCGTCCTTCTTCCGGACGAAGTCGGCCTGTCCGATCGCGAGCTTGCCGAGGATCGCGGGCGCGGCGAACGTCGAGCCGGCGCCGAGGATCACCGGCAGGCGGAGCGTCGTGAACGGGACGCCGCTCGCCTCGACGCGCCGCTCGGCTTCGGCCTTCGACCGCATGTATTCGGTCTCCGCGGGATGGAAGCGCGCGGTCGAGAGCGCCGTCGTCGCCTCGCGCCGCTCCTGACCGATGCACCGCAAACCGTACGCAGCGATCGTGCTGATCTGGACGAAATGCGACGCGCGACGCTCCCGCGCGAACGCGAGCGCGTGGACCGTTCCGTCGACGTTCGTCGCGCGCGTCCTCCGGTCGAACCGCTGAGGTCCCATGAGCGCGGCGGAATGGATGACGACGTCGACGTCGCCCGGGGGCATCGCCGCCCAGGACGCAGCGTCACGCACGTCGAGCACGACGTCCGACGCGTCGACGCGTCGCGAGTTCACGGTCCCCACGACCTCGTGGCCGAGGGATCGGAGGTGCCGGACGATCGCGCCGCCGACGAATCCGCTCGCGCCGGTGACGAAGAACCTGCTCACGCCCATCGAACCTACTCCCGTGATCACGCGGTCCGGTCCTCGCGCGGGGCGAGACTGTCACCGTTCTCCCGGCGCTACCAGCGAGAGAAACGTCCGCCGATCCCGAAGCGATATCCCGTTGCGCTCGGCCGTCGAACACAGAGAATCACGCGATGACAGAGGATCCGCTCACCAAGTTCCACATCCGAAAGTACCGCGACGCGGATCGCGAGCAGGTCCGTTCGATCTGTTTCGAGACGGGCCTGTTCGGACGACCGGTGGAGTCCATCTACGGCGACCGCGAGAGCTTCGCGGACATGTGGACGAGCTACTACACCGATCGGGAGCCGGAGAACGCCTGGGTCGTCGCGCGCAACGAGGACGACCGGAAGATCGTCGGCTACCTCCTCGGATGCATGGACTCGCGTCGCGCGTGGGACCCGACGATGATCGGCCTGAAGCACGTCGTCACGCGTGGCCTCCTCTTCCGGCCGTCGACCGCGCGGTTCTACTTCCGGCTCATCGCCGACGTCATCCGCGATCGAGGCGTGCATCGGACGCCGATCGACTTCGATAAATATCCGGCGCACGACCACATCGACCTCCTCCCGGAGGCACGCGGCGCGTTCGGGAAGCTGCTCTTCGAGAAGTTCCTCGAGGAGATGATCGCGAAGAAGATCCGCGGAGCCTTCGGCGAGGGCGTCTACGAGAACACGCGCGTCCGGCGCTTCGCGGCCATGTACGGATATCAGGAGATCGGCTCACCGTATCCGCTGCCCGGGATTCGAGAGCTCGACGGCACCAGGCTCCACGGGATCGCGCTCGTTCGTGATCTGACGGTCCCCTTCGCGCTCCCGCAGCCGAAGGTGATCGAGACCCGCTGAACCGGACGCGGTGAGGCCGGGTCGTCGATGCGACCACCGGAGCCTGCATGCGGGGCCGAGGTCGTTCTCGTGGTCATCCCCGAATTCGGGCCTCTAGGATTGTGAGACGGCTGCCGTTCCGGCATCTTGGTCGAACGATGCTCGGGGGTTTGGTCGGGGAGTGGCGTCTATGAACCGAGTCGGCGCGTGGGACCTCGCGGAATCCCCGCGGACCGAGTCCGCGTTCGTATTCGTGATCGAGGACGATCGCGGGATCCGGGAGACCCTCGAGGAGCTCCTGGTGGAGGCCGGCTATCGGGTCGAGACGAGCGTCGACGCGCGCGAGGCGCTCGACCGACTCGAAGACGGAGCGGTCCCGGACCTCATCCTGCTGGACCTGATGTTGCCGGCGATGGACGGATGGCAGTTCCGCCTCGAGCAGCGCGCGAGGCCACGGCTCGCCGACGTGCCGATCGTGGTGCTCTCGGCCGACGCGTCTTCGAAGGCGGCGGCGATCGACGCGGACGCGTTCGTGCGCAAGCCGTTCGACTTCGATCGACTCCTCGCGGTGATCGAACGCCTCCTCCTCGCGAACCGACGCCACCACGTCGAGCAACGGACGCGCGAGCTGGAACGTCTGCGCGCGCTCGGGTCGCTCGTCGCCGGGGTAGCGCACGAGATCAACAATCCGCTGACCTTCGTCTCGGCCAACGTCGAGCTCTCGCTCCGCGACTGGGGACGGGTCGAACACGAGGCGGCGCTCACGCCGGAGCTGTGGCGCCGCGTCCGACGTTCGCTCGAGGGCGCGCTCGTCGGGGCCCAACGCATCGAGCAGGTCGTCCGTGCGCTGTCCCGGTTCTCCCGCGCCGAGGACGAGCGACCTTCTCCCGTCGACCTCCTCCGTCCGCTCGAGAGCGCGACCACCCTCGCCGCGGCGCAGATCCGGAGTCGCGCCGTACTCGTCCAAGAGCTGCAAGAGCTCCCTCCGGTTCTCGGGAGCGAGTCACGTCTCAGCCAGGTCGTGTTGAACCTCCTCGTGAACGCCGCCCAGGCGATCGAGCGCGGTCGACAGGGCGAGAACGAGATCCGAGTCCGGACCTTCGAGGCGGGACCGCTCGTCGTCGTCGAGATCTCCGACACCGGCTCCGGCATCCCCGAGGAGCTCCAGGCGCGGATCTTCGAGCCGTTCTTCACGACGAAGCCCGCCGGCGAGGGCACGGGCCTCGGCCTCGCGCTCTCGAAGGAGATCATCACCGAGCACGGGGGGACGATCTCGGTCCGGAGCGAGAGCGGCGTCGGGTCGACGTTCCGGATCGAACTCCCCGCGATGAAGGCCTCTGCGGCGGAGGCGAAATTCCACTGATTCGCGCATGACGGGCATGAACGGAGACGAATTCTTCGCCGAGGCCGTGCTGCTCCGGCCCGATCTCGCGGACCGGTTCCTGTTCGCGACGGGGACGATCGACCCCGCCGAGATCGCGCGCCTCGAGAGTCTCTCGACGCGCCCCGTGCTCCAGAAGCCGTTCTCGGTGTCGGAGGTCCACGAGCGCATCCTCGAGCTCGTCGACGACCTCGCGATCGACGCGGCGTCGGTGAACTGAGCGTCCCGTCAGCGGCGCGGGATGAGGAGCTCGAACGTCGAGCCGCGGCCGGCGTCGCTCGTGACGGTGAGCGTTCCGCCGTGGGCCTCCGCGACCTGACGGGCGATGTGGAGACCGAGTCCCATGCCGCTGATCTCGGTGAACGGGACCGCGCGCTCGAAGCGGCCGAAGATGCGCGCCTGGTCCTCCTGCGCGATCCCCCGCCCGTGGTCCGCGACCGAGAGCCCGACCTGGTCGCCGCGGTCGCGGATCCGGATCGTGACCGGGGATCCCGACGCGTATTTGAGCGAGTTCGAGAGGAGGTTGACGACGATCTGTTCGAGGCGCGAGGCGTCCCAATGACCTGCGACGTCGTCGTCCGCCTCGATCGCGATGCTGCATCGCGCGGAGCGAGCCTCCGCGGCGTACCGCTCCACGGTGTCGCGGACGAGCACGCCGAGGTCGGTGGACATGCGCTCGAGGCCGTTCGACTCGCGCGCCGAGCGGGTGCTCACGAGCATGTCGTCGATCAGCTTCTCGAGCCGGAGGACCTGGTCGAACGACACGGAGGTCGCGCGCTTGAGCTTGTCCGGTTCGATCGTCGCGAACGTCTCGTCCGTCGCCCACTTCCGCAGTCGCTCGACGTGGAGCCGGAGCGAGGTGAGCGGCGTCTTGAGTTCGTGCGACGCGATCGAGATGAAGTCCTCCCGCATGCGGAGCGCGGAGGTGAGCGCGACGACGAGACGCGCGTTCTCCTGCTCCGCGAGGACGCGCTCGGTGATGTCGACGCAGGAGCCGATGTAGCCGAGGAAGACGCCCGACGGAGAGAACCGCGGGACGCCGTTGTCGAGGATGAAGCGGAACGCTCCGTCGCGTCTGCGGAGCCGGTAGACCATCTTGAACTCGCGACGCTCGTTGAACGCGGCGAGGTAGGTGTCGACGGAGCGTTGGAAGTCCTCGTGGTGGATCCCTTCGGCCCAGCCGATCCCGAGCTCCTGCTCCATCGCCCGCCCGGTGAAGTCGAGCCAGACCTGGTTGAAGAAATCACACATCGCGTCGGTGCCGGCCATCCAGAGCAGGACGGGCGCACAGTCCGCCATCGTGCGGAACCGGTGTTCGGACTCCTCGATGAGGTCGTCCAGGTCGTGCCTCGGCACGAGCTCACTCGGATCGGTGGGAGTGCCTCGAAGCGTCATGACGAAGCGACCTCCGTGCCGAACGAGCGGATCATCGCGTCGGATGCCGCCACCGCCGCGTCCGAGGCGTCGCGGGCGTCCCGACCTTCCCCGAACAGCGCGCCCGCGAGCGCACGCGCCGCGTCGTGGGCGACCGGTCGCCACGCGCGGACGAACCCGTCGACGACCGCGCGATTCGCGTCGTCCGAGGCGAACGCGAGCTCGACGAAGCTGCGGGCGAGCTCGCGGTGCCAGCGGCAGTCCTCGCCCAGCACGTCGAGGACGCGGCCGAACATCGGATCTCCCGCGCGCCGCGCCGCGTCGGCGAACCCATGCATCACCAGCTCGTCGAACACCGGCTTCAGGCAGACGTTCGTCGCGACGAGGGACTCGGACCAGTCGTAGGTGACGAGCAACCGCTCGACGATCCGGCGCAGGGGCTGGAACGCGGGATCGGACTCGAACGTCGCGCGCGAGCCCGACGCGAACTCCGGATGCGAGCGGCGTCGCTGCGCGATGCGATAGGCGATGCGCTGGATCCTCCGCATCTCGTCCGCGGCCTGGAACGCGGAGGCGATCGCGATCGATCCCGAGGGCGCCATGTGCCCGACGTAGGCCGCGAGCATCTGGAGTCCGCTCATCGGGTAGCGCAGCGCCGCGAACGACTCGAGGCTGCGCGCCCACTCCGGATCGAGCCCCGCCTCGTAGCCGGGTTCGTCGAGGGCCTCGAGACAGCCGTCGACCACGCACTCGCGCCGGTCCCGGTTGTGCACGTACGAGGAGTACGTGGTCACCCGCGGATCGCGGAAGTCGTCCCATCGGCGACCGCGCATCGCGGCGCTTTCACGGTTCGCCTCGTAGAACGGCGAGACCGACGTCGGCACCTCGAATCCCCGATCGAGATGGTAGAGGAGCTTCGACGTGACGACCTCGTAGTCCGTCGGCATCCTGCCGCGGGGCGCCAAGTGCGAGAACGTCTTCGCGGGTTTCCTCACGCCGTCCACTCCGCGTGCTCGGTGTCGATGACGAGCCGACCACGGAACGACGTCATCACGGTCTCGAGGTCCGAAGGCAACGAGAACGGCCGGCCGAGCGCGGCCTCGACGTCGGCGCGAGATACGCTGCACCGAGCCGGCGCGTGCACGCGGACGTAGGAGCCGTGCGGCAGGATCCGTACGTCGGGATGGCGGGCCGCGATCGCGGCGACGATCGCGTCGGCGACGTCGCCGCAAATGAGCACCGGCCCGACCTCGTCGTTCGTCTCGCGAGCCGCGATCATCGCGCCCCCTCGCGTCGATCGGGCAGCGCGACCAGGAGCATCCCCGCATCCTCCCGGACGTCGAGGGGCACGAGCCGCTCGCCGCGGGGATTGCGGCTCGTCCCGGTCCGCGCGTCGAAGGTCCATCCGTGGACCGCACATTCGACGACGCCCCGATCGAGGCTTCCGCGGCTGAGCGGATGGCCTTGGTGAGCGCATCGATCTTCGTAGGCGCGCACCCCGTCCTCGAGGTGCACGAAGAGCACCGGCCTCCCGTCGACGCACACGCCGCGCATCTCGTCGATGAGGAGCGCGTCGCGCTCGATCGCGGCCACCCATCTCATGCGGCGCCTCCTGCCGGATCGGGGCGCACCGCGATCACGTCGATCCGCTCGAGCGGCTCGAGCTTCGATTCGCCGACGAGCCGCGACGGGTCGAGGATCAGTCCGCGATGCACGACGAGCACCTCGTCCCGCGGCGCGACGCGCAGCCGTGACGACTGCTGCAGCTTCGCCGCGAGCGAAGCCACCGTCTCCGTCTCGTCGGCGAGCAGGAGGAGGCCGAGCGTGTCGCCTTCGAGGAATCCGTAGAGGGGGATCATGGCGTTCCGCCCCGTGGGGGACTCGGACGATCGAGGAAGGGGTAGTCGCCGGCGTGGACGTCACGCCCCCAGATCGCGGCGCCGAGTCCGAAGTACTCGCGGAGCATCGCGGCGAGGTTGCCGGGCGCCTCGCCGGCGAGGACGCGACCGACCACGTCGCGATGGCCCGCGTAGCGCTCCGGTTCGGCGACGAAGAGATCGCGGCACGCCTCGGAACAGAAGATGAAGCGCTGTCCCTCGTGGACGTGGGTGCACGCCTCGTTGCGCGACGGAGTCCCGCGGCAGAGAACGAGCTGGCAGAGCCGACAGAACCCGATGATCGCGGTCCCGTGCACCGCGAGCTCGTTGCCGATGTCCGCGCGCGACCACGCCTCGTCGATCCGGCCCCAGACCGGCTCGAAATCGCCCCACGAGCCCGGGTATTTCCGGCGCAGCCACGCCCGGTCTTCCGGCCCTGGGACGACGAGGTCGAACCAGACGCTCATCCGATAGGTGTAGGCGCTCGCGTAGACCTGGTGGTGGTAGTGGTCGAGGCTGGCGACGAAGGCCTCCCAATGTCGCGGTCGCGCGAGGCCGTAGCGAGCGAGACTCTTGTCGAACTGGTCGAGGACCCATTCCTCGACGAATTCCTTGTACGACTGCGTGCGGTGTTCGACGGGTGTCAGGTAGTCCATCGCGAAGCCGGTCACGACCGCGAAGAGCGCCGAGCTCCGCCAGAACCATTTGTCGACGACGCGCTGGGCGTAGGCGGGGTCTGCGGCGACGATCCGCTCGAGCACCGGTCCGCCGATCTGCGCGTGCCTGGCCTCGTCGCTCTGGATCGACGTGAGCATCTTCTCGAACATCCGGTCGCCGACCGCGTTGGCCGACGAAGAGAGCCCGACGAACTGCAGGTTCGTGAAGCCCGTCTCGAACACGAAGTGGGTGCCGATCGCGAACTCGATCGGGTCGCTCGCGAGGAGGAGCTCGTCGAACATGTGACGGGCCGCGATCGCGACCCAATTGTTCGAGTGGTAGAAGCGGTGCGCGAAGTCGAACTGCGGATCGAGTCGCACGAGATCGTGCATCAGCCGGAGCGGCATCTGCGTGTGGCGGAGCTCGTCGAGCGCGCCGAGCAGCGCCGTACCGCGCCAGGCGGAGTCGCGGCCGAAGCGTGCGGCGCGCAGGTTGCCGATCGTCGCGGCGAACTCGGCGAGGGGGAGCGTCGCGGCGTGGAGCTTGACCGCGTTCAGCCAGGACGGGGGGAGGCGACGCATGTCGTCGAGTCGCCCGGCGACGTCGCGCACCGCGCGCACCGACGCCTCTTTCGCGGCCTGCGTCGTCACGTACTCGACGTACGAGGTCCGGAATGGTTCGTCCCACGAACTCCACGCCTCGGCCGGCAGGTGCGGCGATCCGCTGACGGCTTCGGGAAAGACGTCGCGCTCGTCGACGTAGGAGTAGTCCCAGTCGAGCTTGCGCGCGAGATCGAGCCAATCATCCCGTTCGAGCACCTCGATCGTCCCCCACCGAGTCGGCTGTCCGACTCCAAGGTACACGCACTCGGGTGACGGGAGCCAGCCCGTCACCGCACTCCTTTCGGGGAATGCTTCTCCGAGTGTATCGTTCCGGTGCATCGGCGACGGGGGGAAGACATGGCCGCGGCTCATCTCAGGCACCTCGGTCCGGGGCTCGTCGTCGGCGAGTTCGGACCGGTCTGCGTCTCGATCTGGCGCGACGTGGTCGACGCGGAGCGATTCGAGAAGCAGGTCGAGGGCGTCGCGAGCATCGCGGCGCGGTTCCCTCGGAAGAGCGCGTTCGTCTGCATCGTCGAGCCGAGCTGCGCGCCGCCCGACGAAGCTCTGCGCAAACGCTCGATCGCTCTGGTCAACGATCACGACGAATCGCTCGCGTGCGTCGCCGGCGTGATCGAGGGGACCGGGTTCCGCGCCGCGATCACGCGCAGCGTGCTCGCCGGCATCGCGCGATTCTTCCGCAACCACGCGCCGCATCACTTCTTCTCGGACGTCCCCGCGATGGCGGCGTGGGTCTCCGGCAACGTGGACGTCGACGCCGGTCAGCTCGCGTCGGCGATCGACGCGTGGCGCGCGAGCCTTCCCCCGCCTCTCACGCCGGTCGCCTGAATCGTCCCTGTCCCGTTCGGGCCGCAGGCGTGGCAGAATCGGGCTCCGATGTCGGTCAGCCATTCCCCCAAGTCCGGGTCGATCGTCGTACAGACCCTCGGCCCGCGCCTCATCAGCACGACGTTCTCCGGCCATACGAACCGCGTCGTCGCGGAAGACGCGTGGCAGAAGTTCAGGACGTTCGTCGCTACGATGGACGCGCCGGTCTGGCTGAGCGACTCGCGGAGCCTCACAGGCTTCGACCCGAACACCCTCACGCTCGGCGCGCGCTGGTTCTCGCTCTTCCGCGAGCGCGGAGGCAAGGATTGCATCGTGGTATCGCAGTGGCCGGTCGCGGTCATGGCCGCGAGCACGATGGCCCTCGGTGTCGGGATCCGGGTCCGATCATACGCCACGCTCGACGAGGCGAAGCTCACCGCTTCGTCGCTCCTGCGCGGCGAACCGTCGGTCGTCTGACTCTGGTTCGCCCTCAGTTGTCCGGGTGCGGCATCTCGGTCCAGGTCGTTCCGTCGAACCAGGCCACGCGCTTCGGGCCGAACGACCAGAGGACTCCGTCGAACGCGTCGAGTCGATAGCCGTCCTCGGGCGAGCGTGCGTCGCGGAGCCGCATGTCCACCGGCGACCAAGCCGTCCCGTCGTGGACGAGCAATCCATCGAGATGGGCGACGTACGTCTCGTCTCCGAATCGCTCGATGCCCCACAGATGGGCGGAGAATCCCTCGATCGGCAGGATGTCGAATCCGGCGCGGTCGCCGCACAGCACGGTCGCGTCGTTGCCGCAGACGTAGATCCGACCTCCGGATGCGCGCACCCGCTCCAGATGCACGCGCACGGGCGAGTCGAGCTCGGACCACGCACTCCCGTCGAAATGGAAGATGCGGCCGTGGAAGCCGACCGCGTAGACGTCGTCGGACCCGGTTCCGTCGATGCTCGTGATGTGGGCGGGACGATCGGCGGTGGACAGGTGCGCGAGACCGCCGCCGAGGGGTCGCCAGCCGCCGGGATCGCGGACGTACACCTGGCCGCCGTAACCGCAGGCGACGAGCACACCTCCGATCTCGCGGATCTGCGTCATCGCTCCCGCTCCGTCGTAGACGCCCGCGTCCGGGATCGTCTCGACGCTCGAGCCGCCGACGAACTGGAACTCGACGTCGCCCTGCCGTGAGAGCGCCGCGTAGCGACGCGGCTCGGCAGCGCGTTGAACGCAGACCGAGACCACCGCCCATTCGAGGTCGTGGTGGACCCACTCGCCGCGGTCGTTGAAGAACAGCCGGGAGAAGTCGACCTCGATCGGATCGAGGTCGTCGGCCGCCGTGGACACGTAGACGTAGTCGTGTTCGATGACACAGCCGTCTACGAAATGGACCGACGCGATCTCACTGTCCATGCTCCACCTGCGCGGCGGAGCATGGACGCGATCGCGCTCGTCGCAAACGTGGGTCTCCGGAGTGGCGCGAGCGTCAGTCCGTGCAGCCGCCCGCAGCGGTGTAGAACGACGACACGGTGACGAACGGGGTCACGTTGTCCGTCACCGGATCCGTGTCGAGGTTCGCCTGCGTCGCCGGGTCCCAGTCGTACGGGAGGACGTTCGGCGCGTTCGCGGCTCCGAACCAGTTGTCGGTCGCGACGAGGGTCGCCGCGGGGTTCACCGACGCGAAGTTCCCGTTCCAGCGCACGGCGAACTTCGTCGACCCGACGAAGTCGTTGCCGAGGATCGTCGCGGCGACCGAGCACGTGCCGTCCGTCGCGACGTCGTAGTACTGGATCCCACTCCGGTTCCCGGTGAAGAGGTTCCCGAAGTACCGGTTGGTCGCGTACGCGGTCTTGTTGCTTCCGTCGCAGACCTGCGCGTAGACGCCCGAGCTGAGCGAGCGGAAACTATTGCCGCGGATCGTGTTGTCGCCGCTCGTGATCACGATGCCCGCGACGCCGTAGGAGAGCGCGTTGTAGTCGGTCGCGTCGAAGTCGTTGCCGACGATCTCGAGGTGACCGCCTGCGCGATCGAGGAGCCAGATCGCGCGCATCGACACGTGCTTGAAGGTGTTGCCCGCGACGACGCCGTCGAGCGTCGCGACCGGCGAGGCGCTCCAGACGACGAGGTCGATCGGACGGCGGAAGTCGGTGAACGAGTTCCCGGACACCTCGATCGTTCCCGTCTGGATCATGAGCGCCGAGTCGGCCATGGTCTTGCAGTCGAGGACGCGCGGATTCGGGTCGTTCGTGTCGTCGGCGTCGAGGCAGTCGCCGTTCCAGGCGCCGCCGTCGAAGGCGTTGTTGACGACGCGCACGCCCTCCCCGCCGAAGAGCGAGACCATGTGGTACGTGGCCCAGCTGAGGGCCTGGTCACCTGCGCTCGGCGTGATCGCGAAGCCATCGATCGTCACGCTGAACTCGTAGGTCGCCGTGGGATGGGGATCCCCGGGGCTGCGGAAGCCGCCGACGACGCTCTCGGCACTTCGCGCGCCGCTGCCGACGCCCGCGCTCGTGCCCGCGTTCGCGCCGCGGAACGTGAGCGCCTTGTCGACCACGACCATCTCCGGATAGGCGCCTGCCGCGACCTGGACGACGTCGCCCGACGTCGCCTGCGAGACCGCGTAGTTGATCGTCAGGCACGGCGACGCGACCGTGGAACAATCGCCCGTGTCGACGCCGCCGGTGTCGTCCACGAAGCGCGTCGCCCCCGCGGCGGTGCACGTCGACCCGTCGCCGAGGAAGCCCGAGTTGCAGACGCAGCTCGCGGCCTGGCGATCGCGTCCGGCGACGCACGTCGCGTTCGCATCGCACGTCGGTGCGCACGCGATCGCGGCGCAGGCGAAGCCGGTGCCGACGAAGCCGGCGTCACACTCGCAGCGCAGGACGCCGGTGCCGCCCACCCGCACGAAGCTCGCGTTCGCGTCGCACTCGTCGACGCATGCCGGGACGATGCACGACGCTCCGTCGAACTCGAAGCCCGCATCGCAGACACAGACGTGGGCGTTCGAGCCACCGATCATGCAGGTCGCGTTCGCGCCGCATCCCGGCGTGCACTCGGGCGCGCACGTCGATCCGTCGTCGACGAAGCCGAGCGGACACGCACACGTCGCGGTCGATCCGTCTGCCGAGGCGTCACAGACGCCGACGCCACAGTCGTGACCGAAGCACACGGTCGGCTGCACGCAGAAGTTCTGCACGTTGTCGACCGGGATCGGGTCGAGGAGCCCGAGCAACGACGCAAGCGGTGGTTCGCATCGGTAGCCCGGGTCGCGACAGTCCGTCTCGGCTGTGCACGACTTCAGACAGACGCCGTAGCCGGCGAGGAAACTGAGATCGGAGCCGACCGTGTCGCTGAGGTCCTGCCAGTCGGCAGCCGTGGACGCGTGGAACGGGCGGAAGCACTTACCACCGGCCGCGGGATCGCAGTCGGCGTCGGACGTACAGTTCGGCTGGGCCGAGCAGTATCCGCCGACGAACGTGAGACCGGCCATCGGCGGGATCCCGGGAACGCCATCGAGCGGATAGACGCCCGTGAGACAGCGCGCGTTCGCGAGGCCGCCGCACTGGTCGTCCGCGGTGCACGCGGAGCCGATCGGCAGCCCCGTCGCGACCTGTCCTGCGTCGCCGCCCGCGTCGGCCGTCCCGCCTCCGTCGACGTCTCCCATCTTGGCTCCGTCGCTGCAATCACATGCGCCGACGAGGCCGGCGATCAGCGTGATGAGAACGCCGATTCGGCGTGAGGGACCAGGCCCGCGGGTGGACTTCGACATCGTTCGCTCCTCGCTGAAGGCGGAGGCGTGCGCGGACTCCGAGTCTCATGACACACGTCGTTTCAGCGAAGGTTCGAATATCATGTTCGGCGAACTACTGTCGCTATTCCGAACAGGATTCTATCGTCTATCCGGATGGGTGAAGATCGGATCTGCTGTGCCGTTCTCGGACGCTCAGTCCATCCGCAGCGCGAATTTACCTATGAATGTCAGAACGTGGCGCACAGGCGATCGACGACCGATACGACGAACGATGCGGACTTTCCTCGGGGTTCGTCGATTGACGAGGAACGAGAACACGCTCCGAATCGAACATCGAATCGTTACACGTATCCGTGAATTCGGATGGCTTCGGTAGGCCCGTCGCGACTGGGACGGGCCCTCAGCGATGGACCATCATCGGGAGGCCGAGGAAGAAGGCCACGTAGACGCCGATGAGGACGTGCGAGATCGAGACGCCGAGGAGCGAGCGCTGACGCGCGTAGAGCGCGCCCCAGAACAGACTCGGTACGAAGACGGCGACCGCGTACGACGGCGTCAGATGCAGATGGATCTGCGTGAACATCAGCGTCGAGAGGACGATCGCCCAGACGTCCCGCCTCGGACCTGAGGGATCCCCTCGTTCTGCGCACCGTGTAGTTTCTTCGATTCGCCGGGAATTTGAAGCGAATGCCACGTGTTGACGGCGGCATGAAGATCAAGGCCGTTCACGTGCCCGCCTCCCTGGCGGGTCGCGTCCCGTTCGTCCCTCAGTGGCTCGATCGTCGGTGCGATGCCGACGGCTCTGCCGGAAAGGCCGCCGGCGAAACGTCGGCACGGCGTCGGCGCTTCGACCCGGCTACGATCGGCGCGATGGTCGATGGAATCTTTGGCGAGAGCGAGCACGCGGCACGAGTGAGATCCTTGTCGACGGCGGTCGGTGGCGCGATGGAGGCGGCCTCGGCGTCGATTCACCTCATCGGCCAGGCGCTCTCGCAGTCGCTCGGTCTCTCGGCGAAGCACGCGACCAAGCAGGTCGACCGCC